>Ga0307508_10005789_pt1 | contig 11685 bp, 21 predicted proteins | sample 9_EM_MG_FD_203089 | JGI IMG/M metagenome (GOLD analysis project Ga0307508, IMG submission 203089) | Populus trichocarpa ectomycorrhiza microbial communities from riparian zone in the Pacific Northwest, United States - 9_EM | ecosystem: Host-associated > Plants > Roots > Unclassified | place...
GATTACCGATGGAGGACACTGGCTGTTCGTGCTGGCTCAAATGTTGTGATTCTCAGCTATTAATGCAACGGGGCTGTGACTTTCGACATGCAACAGTAGAGTATAGAGAGGACTTGGGATTTTTACTTGGGAGCTTTCAGCTTCAAAACTTGAAGCTGAAGAAAGTTACGTCTCATTGGATGGCCTTACGCCCCTCAGGCCACTTACTGGAAAATGACGAGGTCCATTGGGCCTATTTGCGGAAAGAGCTTTCATAGGCCCATTCGCCTCTTGCAGGAAAGGCTGAGGCCCATTTTCTTCTTTCTGGAAAGAGCTTTCCAGGCCCATTAAGCCTATTGCCCAGAAGAACTCAACTAAGCCCATTTGGCCTATTGAAGAAAACTGACTCGAGGACCATTGGGCCTCTTGATAAAAAAAATGAGTTTAAGCCCATCGGGCCTATTAATTCTCTCTATATTCTCGTATTAGCTGGCCTAGTGGTCGGGTTCAACCTCATCATCCACGATCATGGCATTTATGTTCTGAAAATGCCATATGAACCTAACATAATTTATTTACGTTACCACCAAGTACAAAACTATTTACGGGCGGTGACCAACGCAACTGTATTAACTCTTCCTAGGAAATAACATCGCGTAGAAGGATTCTGACAAAAAAATTCCTGTGTTAAATTATATGATCCGGAGGAGTTTTTTTTTTTTTTTTTTTGTACAAGTTTTCATACGCTTAATAAATAAAGGAAGCTATGTTGCTTGATGATTTTGTCAAGTTGGATTAAAAAGCATTGTTATGATCAAAACTCAGGTTGCTGGCTCTGTGCAGCTCACAGCCATTCTGGATTCACCTCAGCTTGAAAAGTCGGGTTCATTTTTAGTGTCTTCTTTGCCAGGTTGCGGATATCTTCTCTGTTGGATTCAACTGATATTCGGACTAGTTCTCTTACCCCTCCACAAGAAATGAATTCCCTGTCATTGTTGTCTGCAACAGGCAGCAGATCAGATTATTAGTCATAAGAAATCTGGAAGATAAAAATAGATATGTAACTGCAGAGTAGAGATGTAGCTATCAAAATGGCATTCCCTAGATGCGTTTGCAAGTTTTGAAGTTAATTTTGGTTGATCTATATAGAATAAAACCTATCCTCCTCTTTCTAGCACAAAGACCTGAGCCAGAGACACTGCCCATGTTGAGAATTTCCCTTTTTTTCCCTAAAATAATCGGGCACATTTCCAGTTTTCACTAGTAGTTTTAAAACTCAAATTATTCAATGAAAATGCTTGATTCAAAGGGCAGTTTACCATTCTGTGCCAAATGACACAGAGCGAGCTCAACATGGCGCCGTGTTGAAGCTGAAGCCGTGTTAGAATAGGAAACCAACCATTCAAGGACACCGTCTTCTATTAATAGTGAACGGCCTTTTCTATGTCCTGCAGCAACTATAGTTTGTCATAATCGACACAAGTAAAGATGACTGATTGACAATCACGTAGACCACAGGCCACAAACCTTGAATAATTCCGCGGGATTCACATTTTGCAAAATTAGCCATCCCCCTTGCAACTTGTGCAATGACATCGTTATTCCCGGATCTAGCCATTCCTAAAAGTGCGTTGATGCCTCCATCTTCTTTCAGTATCATGTGTAAACTCTCTATTATGCAGCAGAAATTTTTGCATCAGTTTACAAGAATCTCTTCCATTTGATCCATGATATCTGGTTCTAATGAAACACTTGGGGAAAAATCTGACATTCAATTTGTGATAAGATGAAAACGAATTTGGTTTTCAATGTCATGCTTAACATGCACCAGAATACTTGAGTGTAAGGAAAGGGGACGCGGTCATTACAAAACCACCTTCGCTTACCATTTCCACATAAGTTTGCTAGTGCACCAGCTACCATTCTAAGAGTTTGTGGATCATCTGTTTTGAATGCTGTTTTAGCCAGTAACTGTCCACCACCTTTGCTCATTATTAACCCTTGATTCAGTTCTGCATGAAGATTTAAAGTACTAAAATTACTAGCTACCTTGATGTCGTCACTATGGAATGACAGTTTCATCTGTTAAAAAGGCATCTTATAACCAGTAAAATAACAAATTTGAAGCTTTGATTATCAATAGAAGGATCAAAGTTTACCATTCATTGCCAAATTGGCAATGGCCCCAGAAGCCACTCTGAGCACAGTTGTGTTTTGAGATGATTTTAACAGCATTAGCAGTGCATCTAAGCCCCCTTCCTCCACAATCTTTTCTTGATTAATATCTGGAAACACATAAAAGCTTAATATCTTTCGAAGTACGCTTCTACATATTCACATGGTCAATAATAAGCAAAATGAGGAGTACCTTCGGCAGCCAGATTGGCAATCACTTTCACTGCATGGATTTGGACATCAGAGTCTTCAGATGTTAATAATTGCAGTATCTTTTTAAGCCCAACTGAAATTTTTGAAAAGAGAACTTGTTAGGATAGCTCAAGATGTTAGATCTCAAGAGAAATAAATAGATAGACCAATGGCTTAGTATGGCATAAATTTTACCTTCTTCACAAATCTTTGCAATGGTTGCCCTTTGACTAGACAGTGCAGCCTTTGAAGAGTTCGACTTGTGTAAACCCTTCAGGTTCCCAAAGGTTGAAGATCCGTTACCAATATTTTCCTTCCCGAATGGTTTCTTATCCTGACAGGATTATAATATAAGATGAAATGAAAATAAAAATAGGAGGTTATAAAAGAATGCATAATATAATCAACCTCAAAATCTTTATCACTTTCAGGTGCACTTTTCTTTAGTTTATCCAGCTCATGTTCAATACTTTTCCTCTGTTTCTCTTCAGCTGCAAGTGCTTGCTTCATGTCATGAAGTTCTTCACTTAGTATTGCCTTCACTCACATATTTAGTGAAAATATTTTATCAAATCACAACACATAATGGGGGTTCTCACAATTTAAACAAATCATATTTAATTGAAAATAAAAAAAATAAAAAAGTTTAGTCAAGCCATCCTATTTCAAAGTCACACCTTCTCTCGTGAAAGATTTTTGTGTTCCAACTTCAAGGATTGAAGTTCAGTTTGAGCGCTTTCATGTGCCTGACATATTCTTTGCAACTTCATCCTTAGTTCAGCAGTCTCTTTCAAGTCCTGTATATCATAAAAATAAAGAAAGAAAAGAAACTGAAAGTTAGGACCAAGATGGTGTAGAAAGGTGTTTAGCATACACAATTCCCAGAGAAATGCAAAAAAAAAAAAAAAATGAATGAAAAACAAGGGAAACTTGCAGCACTAAGGAGGTGTGTCCAAGCCCCAACAAGAAAACTCAAACAGCAATGATAGTGGGCATTTTGCTTATACAAAGACATCTAAGCTTTAATCTTTGAAATTGGAAGAACGGCCTTGCAGGGCACCTCTGGAAAAAACATGAGAATTAAGCCAATTTGAAAAGTCAAAATTTCATTTATCCTACTAAAAACGGAGACAAAGTTAACCTGCATCAAGTGTTGTTGATCACTTAGAAGCTTGTTTGCCAGATCCAGTTGTTCTTCTGCTCCTTCCAAACGGGTATGCTCATCCTCTACTTGCTTAATCAGCTCTGCTATTTTCTTCTCATACAGTTGGGTGGTGTCTGCAAGTGCTTTCTGATATACAGAATTTTCCACCTCATGTTGCTACAAGAAAAAGAAAACAGTATTAGGTTTTCCTTGTAATGATAGAACTTTGTCATGGCTGGAGGACTAAAATTGAAGGAAGTGCATTGAATTTAACTTCATTGATGTTTGACATAATAATCCACTTTATCTTATTAGAGACTTTCCCTTTGTGTCTTCAATAAGATAACATAGATGATTAAGACCAAAAAATGGAGATGGAGCAGAAAAATGTAGAACTAAGACATAAATTCCTAACCTCAATTGATTTTTGAGAATCACTGAGGAGCTTCTTCATCAAATCTAACTGTTCCTCAGCACTTGCAAAATGACTACGCTCATCACCTAGTAGCTTATTTAATTCTGCTATTTTCTTCTCATACATCTGAGTGGTGTCTGCAAGTACCTTCTGATATTTAGAATCTTCCGATTCATGTTGCTGCATGCAACAAAAGACAGCATGAGGTTATGTGCACATTTTGATAAACATTGAGGTAAGATGAATTGCTTCTTAAAGTTTAAAATGAGTATGCATTTATATTGAAAGCAGATGAGAAAATAAAACAAAATACATGAAGAGTATCTTCAATGTCATGAATTAAAACCACATGCAATCCCCAAAACTTATTTGTCCAATTGCAGAACACTGTTAATATGAAAGCTATGAAGATGCAGCATCAAACATTGAAATCCACTCCATTGAATAAATAAACTGCTAAGAACTGACAATTGAATACATAACTATAAATAACTGACCTTAATTGATTTTTGGTAATCACCCAGAAGATTCTTCGTCAAATTTAATCGTTCTTCAGCTCTTTCACAACGAGCACACTCGTTTTCTAACTGCTTAATTAACTCTGATATTTTCTTTTCATACATCTGGGTAGTGTCAGCAAGCATTTTCTGATATGTAGAATTTTCAAGCTGGTGCTGCTGCTAACAATCAAAAGAACAGCATAGGTACTCATGTTCAAGTAGTTAAAAAGATTTCAAAAGGAAATAAACTGGTAATGGTGTAACTGGATTGATTCAAAATAAAATAGGTACTCTAGTCTAGAACCAAATTTTTATGTGATAACTATTCCAATTTGATATTTACCGATGTTATACATTTATAATGTTATTTACTTGAAACAAAACTTTCTTACAATTAACTTGAGTTCATGGAAAAAAACGTGAACTAAAGCTGTCATCAGCCCAGCATTCAGAATCATCATAGAAAGAACAAATCAGGTTGTTAAAGTTTATTACAAGTTGAGTCATCATTGAATGATAGATGCACAAGGACGGTATCACAAGTTTGACTTTTGTTGGATAACAAAAGTATAAAACTAAAGCATCGGTTGAATAGACATCAAATATCTTTACACATAACCACACTTATTACCAAAAAGAAAAAGAAAAGGCCGAGGACAATAACTTGACTGTAGAAGAGGGAAATACCTGACTATTGTTTAAGCTAATCTCTAGCTGAGAAACCTTGTCACGCATTAAATCATTACAACCTTTTTGAGACTCCAATTCACTTAAGATGTCTTGCATCTCCACCTCTAGACGAGTATTTTCCTTCTGTAGGAACTGGAAGCCAATAGAAGATATTAGCTAGGAAATTATAAGATACAATAAAATCAACACTTGGATGCAGCAGTAATCACTACATATAAAACGAAAAATAAGCTGGTTGATCAAACCAAGAGAAACTAAACCCGCCCTAGGCATTAGTTCAAAACAAAAATGATACACAAAAATAGGACAGACAACTACCTCGGACCTTGTGACTAGATTCTTTTCTGATTCAGAAAAAGAGACTTGACATTGTTTAAGCTGTTTCTCCAAGTCAAGTTTTTCACACTCTCTCAATTTTTTTTCCCTTTCTAGTTCTGCTGTAAGATGATCTACTTGAGTCTCGAGCTTCCGACATAAACTTTCATAGTCAAATTCTTCTTTAAGCTTCACCATGTTCACTATTTTCATTGCCTGAAAAGGAATAAGATGACAATCACAATAGAATTCTTGAATATCCAATTTAATTCTCTATAGGACTCACCCGTTGCCCAAACATGATTGTGCTAGTAGTCTCTGCATGATGTTGTCCAGATGGCCCAATTGTTATTATCAGTGAAGTCCTTGCAGAGCCTGTTTAATTGAAAGTAATAAAGAAATTCCATAAGAAATTTATCCAAAAACAAAATACTAGCAGATTGTGGTAGGTTTACCTGGGCATCAATACAACTTCCAAAAAATAACAGAACCGGCAGAACATATAGGAGAATACTAAATATATTTCAAAAATAAGTTCTCTGTTCTCCTTGGGAGATCAAATAATATAGTAAGGTAATGCTCAACCTCTTTCTACCAATACATGACCTCGGAAAAACATCATAACACTATATGTTGATATGTAAAAAAATGGGAAACTAGAAACTTACACTGTAATTTCATGAAATTTAATTTGTTACGAGAAGAAACGGATTGAGGGAAAAAAAGAGCAGAAAATAAAAGCTGTTGGGACCAACCTCCAAATGAATCACGCAACAATCTGGTTAGCTTAGAATCCCTTGTTGGTATATGTGGACTGTTTTCAGCCAATGCATTTATGCATTTGCCAAGGGAAGTAAGAGATAGATTGATAAACTTAGCCTCTTCAAGCAAGTGACCTTCACTACCTACACCACAAAGAAAAAACAATAAATTTGATAGGAGTTTCTCAATGATAAATACATGACGAAGCATGTCACACCCTAAAATGTATGCTTGACAAAAATTCTAACGGAGGCCCTGCCAAACAAAACAGATGTACACATTGATAGCTTTGACTTGGATAGTATCACCAGCATACCAGATTTGTCTAATCTTTCAGATCCAGCAAGATCCACAATCAGCAACTTGCTTTTCCTTACTCTAGGTATCCCATTGCCACCAGATAAATTACTTTTCACATCCTTCTCTTGTGAAGTGGTTTCATCTTCTGCCTTTTGATTTATGGATCTTCGTACATAAACCTGCAAGACCAAAAAGGCTCAGATGCTTAAAATTCAGGTTTTCATCACTAGTCAAGAAACACCATGAACACAAACTTGAATTTATATTGACTCTGATAATCTAAAAACCAGGAAAACACTCACCATTAGAATTGCGTGACTTCGGGAAGATTCGGTATTCTGCTTTGTATTAGCTGCATGACGGTTTGCCTCACCAATTTGTAGTAGTTCTGAAAAATGATCAAGATCTTCAACCTTGACTACTGAAGCACCAGGCAATGATATTTCCCCAGTCCTTGCGTCCTCATTAATAGGGATATTAATCTTTTCTGGTGCAAGCAAGTCTTGTATAGACTCCATATACAACTGGAGCAGCAACATGGAGTGAGAATCAAACAGAAAACATCCATCTTAAAACTAGCATGAATATCCTTCACACAACTATAGCTTGACAACAAAAGTAAGATCTGGAATAAGCACTGGTTTTAGCTATAAATATCAATTAAAAGAGTCATTCTCATTGCATACAATCAAATGACATGATTGGAACTTAAAACCAGGGAGGGACCATGCCATTGCAGTACTTCTTTAATTGAATAATCAGAACAGGTTTCCACATGCTACTGTCTTAATATCACAACAACCTCTTGATATAACAAGACATGAAAATGTTCTAGGTCCCCATATGCTCATTTCTTCATTAAACATGGGTTAACAACTTGACATCCACATATAAAACACCAGTAAAGCCTAGTGCAAGATAAACATTTAAATACCTGCAAATAGGAAACCTCCACAATATCAGAACCACGTGTTGTACTAGCAAGTATGTCCTCGAGAGCTCTAACCATAATACCACGCTCCGACGCATCATCTTTACCTAGTTTTCCAACCGTATAAGTTTTTCCAGTACCTGTTTGACCGTAAGCCATAACCGTCCCATTATACCCACTCAATACACTCTGCAAAAAGTATATCAAAAAATTTCCAGTCTATGATCAACATGCCATCCAAACCATACAATCACTTCAATTTCTTCCAAAACCAATTTGCGCGCATACACAGTAAACATAGATACTCTAATCAATGTGAGTTAATTACCTGTACAACAGGCTTTGCAACGACTTCGTAAACTCTTTTTTGAGAAGCAGTTTCTGTTAAAACCTCGTCGAATCTATAGGATTCAGAACTCCAATTGTTTTTCTTCAATTTCAACCTCTTCAGCTGCATAACACACATATGAGTTCTGATTTCAAAAATAAATAAAATAAAAACAAGTTAATCATAGACATAAAACATAACACACATATGAGTTCTGATTTCAGCACGTAAAACATAAGGAAAAAGAAAGGAAAAAAAGTTGACCTCGGGAAATAATTCAACGCAATCGTTAAAATCAGCGTCTAAAATGAGTTCTTCTGCATTCCTTGGCCGTGACCTAACAGCTACTCTCACTCTTCCATGATCTGTCATTAGCCACACACAAAAAGAAAAAAAAAATAACTATTATAATCATTGACATTTCTAGAGAAAACAAATATTCGTGCTAATTTAACTTCTTTATTTTAAAAGAAAAATAGCTAACTTGATATAATTAATCAAATATCTAGAATTAAAAAAAAAATCGATTTCTATGCAGTTTTTTATTTTTCTTTCTCTTCCTAAATAACAAAATTAAGCAAAGAAACGATACAAAAGGAGAAAGAGAGAGACCGTTATCGAAGTCGAAAGAGTGAGAGCGGGAAGGAGTAACAGAGCGTCTCGAAGCAGCAGGAGGAGGAGGAGCCTTAGAGCGAACAGCAGAATGGCTGCTATTACTATTACTATTATTATTTTGTTGTGAATTTCCATTTCTGGAACTCGAAGAAGAAGATCCATGGAGAGGATTAGTTTGAGTTTGTAGCAGTTGCCTCTCTGCTCCTCTGCTTGAGACTCTCACTGTTGAATTAGAAGCCATTATTATTATTTGAATTTCAAAGGCAAACCGTTTCCATCTTTTTAGAGAGCATAAGGGATTTAAAGAAAGAAAGAAACCGTTTTCTTTATTTTCGGAGATTGTTTTTTTCTTTTTCTTTTACCTTCTAGAGAGAGAGGAAAATAAAAGTTTGAGGCCGGCACGATGAGAGAGAGAGGGAGGGAGAAGCGTGTGTTGTGTGTGTGTATGGTTTGGTTTCCTTCCCGCGCGATGTGGTGGTGGTGGTGTTGAATGTTGTTGACGACTTGACGTTGGTGTAACGTCCGTCGTTAGGTTCTGGCATCTGGGATTAGTGGGCCTAATGAAAGGGATTAAATTAGATGTAGCCTTCAGACAGAGGTTGTGGATATAATATACGATTTCCGAATTTCAGAAAAAGCAAAAATCGATGGTGACCTTACTGCACGGCTGCCCTGTCATTACAGAAGTTTTGGTTTTTATTGCCCAATCAATGCCACATCAATCATCTGTGATCTTTTTCTGAAAACAATTGACACGTGAAGGTTGTTCTTCCATGATCTAGATTGTCTCCTTCCATCATGGGTTGTTTTTTTTATGTTTCAGCTAAAATCACATACAGAGCACATATCTATCTTGCAGCGGGTTAATCTAATAATACGTTGATCTAAAATTTTGTTTTTGTCATGTTTTATTTTAAATAAAATTTGATTACTGGAAAATATCATTTCATTTTAAAAAAACTCTGTAACAAGGTTGTTTTTTATATAAAAAAAAATACTGAATTAATTCATGATTCCACCTGGGTGTAATATATATATATATATATATATTAACAATGTGGGTGTATGGGTCAGCTTGCGCGCACCTCGACTAATTTTACTGGCCCTGAAGTTAACGACCATGTAAGCCTCTAGTGGGCCTGAGGTTTGTGAAACTCGAACTGGTAACCTCTAAAAAGCAAACTTAGAGTCTGACCAGTTGAGTTACATCATTCAGAGTTCATTGTGAGATATATTAATTGATATTTTCTTAGATAACATATATTTAATGTTGTATTTATTTTAACAATTAGATATGCTAAAGTTGGTGGTTTGTTTTTTAAATGGATATTTATATCCAATACGCTACTTTTTAGGTTAAGTTTTTAATGCCCCACAAATCTATGTCATTTGTTATAATTTCAGTATTTATTTCATTCCTATGAATCTCATGTGAGAATTATTATAGTTAATATAATAATGAAAAACAAGGCTAAAAGTTGTTGATAAAGACATGTTTAGTGTAGCGGTTCAACAACAGTTTCGTTAATTTTTGAATATTTTTTTAATTAATTTTTTTTAATTATTTTAATGTGTGATATTATAAATAAATTTTTTAAAAAAATATTCTTTATAATTATCCTAAACACCCCCATAATCATAGTAAGTGAGACATTTCCCCCATTTCAGAGTGAATTCTTTTCACCCACACAAAAAAGTTTTTATGGCAATTTCATGATCACAAATAGGATAAACTCGTTCCTTGTATTGAATTTTTTAAAGTCTGTGAGGAACAAATCGAGCAAGACAAATCTCAGCCATCATGATAAGTTGAAATGGTCATTTTAGGTACGAGTTCTTGTTCATGCAGATGACTCTTGAGTCTTGTCCAGCAGAACATTTTGCGTCCCAGATCATCGACCAGCGGCCTCCCTGCCGTCCTTGCATTGCAGCGTGGGACACACGATGTGAGTTCTTAGCAATATAGGACAACAAAGCAAAGATGGATGGCACCGAAAAATAACTCGAAAGAACTGTTGATGCCAGGTTGTCGGCACTGATTGAGCTCTAATACTCGATCTCTCAATTAATACCACACAAAACCCTCCTCTAAATTCTTGGACTGAAAGCATTTTCCTCCTTTTGTAATGATAAATAATGATAAATGTAATCATTTATTGACCCATTTTACTCTTCCGTAATCTGTGTGATCAATGCCAGATCCACATAATGAATGCTACTGCCTCCTGGCTACAAGCCCACAGCCTAAAGCTTGTTCTGCTTCGTCATATTCAGGCATCTGAGCTTTCAATAAGATGCCGCCCGATTAGTATTGTGTTATTTTTATAAAAGCTGACCACTTCAAAGTAATCCAAACTAGTAGTGATTAATTTAGTTTAAAGATCTAATCTAAGGTGGAATTTCAGAGTTCAAGCAATATTGTATTTGATATGTCAAATAGTCTCAATAAAAACATAAGGTATAATGTTTTGAAGATACAGAAATGATTGTTCTATAAATAAATTTATTTTATTTGTTTGTTTTCATTCTTTAAAATAAGTTTTTGTTCCTTTTATATTTTAATCTAATTAAATAAAGTTTCGTAGATGTTAAAGAGTCAATGTACAAGATGGGTTAAATTTTATATTTAAGTAATTATGCATTATTTTATTTAAGTACTCTGTTATCCTTACTGTGCTGTCATTAAATGTGATCAAATCATTGTCGTGGAAGGTTCAATTTGGCTTTTCTATGTTGATTTTTAATCGTTGTCACCGCCCAGTTTAACCATCTCTCCATGCTCCAAATGTTGAAGCTAAGCCTTTTTGTGCTATTTTAATAGATAGCTGACAACGACGACCAAAAGCAACTGTCAAAATAAATGAATCAACAGTTTCTTCTATTATTGCTTTCCTGTGTGTTTTGTTTTATCCCTTTTGGTCGGCATAAAAGAAAGTACGACACCAGGTGCAAGCTGGAAAGGGGGGTGGAAAGCAACCTTTTCAAATTCTTAAAATCCTTTGTGGGATTCAACTAATATAAACATGGGAGCACGAAAATCCAAACTTTATGAATTTTAGAGCATTGCTGTAAACCTTTGACCTCGGTTCCTTACCTGTACTTTAATTGATCCCATTGAATCTTGCACGACTTTTTTAATGTTAAAAGTTGGTGGAACCCTGCATGCAGCCCATTTTCTAATCTCCCTTTTGCTACGAACCACTCTTTTTTCGTTCTTGGTATTCCTAGACTAGTTCCCAGGACTACTTGAATTGGTTTTAGCTTATCGCGTATAGAGATTAGTCCTTCAGTCTCTCCTTGAGCTCAAATGTGAAATGATAACTTGGAACTAGGAAAGCA
>Ga0307508_10005790_pt1 | contig 11685 bp, 13 predicted proteins | sample 9_EM_MG_FD_203089 | JGI IMG/M metagenome (GOLD analysis project Ga0307508, IMG submission 203089) | Populus trichocarpa ectomycorrhiza microbial communities from riparian zone in the Pacific Northwest, United States - 9_EM | ecosystem: Host-associated > Plants > Roots > Unclassified | place...
CAACGTGCGTCACGTCGTATATGCACAGGAGAATAAAGAGCTTTTCATGTCAATGCATTTCTTGCATACAGTACTTCTTCCTTCCTCCTATCGCCGCGCCGCGCCGTTGCCGATAACGACTGAGCCAGCGATCCAGCCACCAGGTTTCTATACTGCCCGCTACCGCATTTTTTGATTTGTCTCTATGTCTCGTTGTTGTCCTTCTTCCTCTCCGCTCACCGCTCTAAGGGAATTAAATGCATAGATTCGGGATGGGATCTAAACCGCGAAGTGTGAGTCGCCATAGGAGCTACGGCACAGCGCAACGACAACCGGGACTTCAGACATCGGTGCCCCGCCGCTCGGATATACATCGAAATTTCCAGAAAATCACATCGCTATCGGTATCACCGCTATTTTGCAGCGCCACCAGACAAACCGACCACCGATTGAAACGCCTTTCATCATGTAAATTATTGCGGATTAAGGATTCGAGCGCTTGGCGGGCGAATCATTGGCAGTACATATCCATTTGGTTGGCGGACGCCGCGAAGTGTGTCTAGGACTCTTTTTGAAATCTGCCGAGTTCCGCAGTAGCACAAGGCCGTGAGGTAGTGAGGTGGAGAGAGCTTATTCCGCAGGCGCCCAAATTCATGCGCGCGGCGCAAGAAATTGCCTCAGTAAATGAAAAGTATCTCGGAAATGTTAAGCTTGCTTCGAAGGTCTAGGGCACTTGGAGTCCCTTGTCCCCGCTCCAGAACTAATTTGACGTGGGCGCGGGATCCACATACACGTGCACACAGCGGCGCTACGCGAGGGTCCGCCGATCCGCCGAGCGCCCGAAGTTCCACTTTCTTCAAACATCCAGCCGTCACGTGCCGTGATGGTCTGCTTGGGAGACTACTGTAACCAGCAACAACCCGACCGCCTCAAGCCCCCCAACTGTGGCTCCGCCCCACTAACGCATCCTTGCCTATCTGATCTATACCTGAGATTCATCAACAAACCTGTGCGAAATTCGCAGCAGCAGGTACAAACGTGTCGTCAATCCAACTGCGTCTCTAACTCAGTCGGACGGGAAGGCGATGATCAACAATAATGGATCCTTTCCAGCGCCTGTGCAAGAAAGCGCATCCTGTCGAGCTCTGGCCAACATTTCGAATATTGATTTGATTTGATTTAATTTTGGTTCCTGGCAACGTCGCTGTGTATCGCCTCGAGGGACCAAACTGACCGTTTCCTATCGCTAGCCGGAAATCCTGCTCTAATTTACATATATTGTTAGAGCTTCATTTCAGTTTCGCTCGGCTACGCACACCGATCAAGCACTGGAATGTTCTCGAGGCGTTGCGTGACGCATGTATGTGGATCATGATCGTGCACCCACGCAATATCTGCAGCGATGCAGCGATGCACATGCGTGTGCAGTCAGAATTGATCCCAATATCTTGGCGCAAAGGCGAGTTCCAAATGGGGAGATTGCGTCGCCTTCGGCTGCCCCTTGAGCGTGCAAGCCGTAGCCTATCCGATCTGGTATCATCCATCATTCTGTGGATGTGAATCCTTATTCTTTCATCACTTGCTTTTTACAGCACCCCCAGACATTGTGTATGCTGACACATGGGACGTAAATGCTGTTTCTTCTTTGTTCTGAAAGTCGCACAGCTTGCTGGTTTGTCTAGAACTAGACCGTACTAATCACAATTATTTCCTCTTTGTAGTACCGAGCGGGCTTATTTCGAACGAGGCATTTGGGTCTCGGTACAGGAAGACGAGACGAGACATGGAAGAACATAGGAATGATTCGAACTTCTGGCGCGTATCGCACTTTGACGGCGTGCACTCCATATTCTTCTGGGCACTTATGCTACTGCAGCAGACTCTTAGGCTGCCGGAGGACCCTGCACGAGGCGAGCGGACGTCGAGATGTCGCTAGTTTTGAGATTTTCCCCCGCCGATACCGACACTTTGGACGTTGATATCTAATCACTGTTGGGTTGGAATCTGTCCGCTTACACTCACCTTCCAACATATATAGAAGCTCATGAGTTACGAGGCATCACGATGACTGGAAATTGTGCTAGGTCAATTATGTTCGCGACTTTGCTGTCCGTTCATTGGTATTGCGCCTATCCGACGACGGCGCATACTGCTCCGGTGTTGTCCCTCTTCTCGTCCTCCCGTTGCCGTTTTACTTTTGCGCGCGACACTTTTGACCTTGATTCTGCAGCGCGCATGCTGATTTTCGAGTCATCTCTTCCCGACTCAGCCTTCTGGACTTCTGCAATATTCTCCGACTTCTCTGCGGGCGTCATTCTGTGCTCTTCAGCAGCCACCGTATATACTTCTTCGGATGCTTCTCCCGCTCTCTTCTGCACTTTAACTTGTTGATACTACTCAGCCCCCGTTGAACAAATCAATCGTCCGCCATGCTCACATGTGCAGCATCTCGGTCTCGTTCAGCCACTGGTTCCTCGACTTCTTGCTTGTTCGATACTATTTCTCCCTGAAGCATTCTATATTCGCCTCGAGGCAACCCTATTCCGTATAAGAACTCTCGCCCACAGTCCAGGCGACCGTTACTTCAGAATGCAACACATTGTTTTTCTTTTGTGCCTCACGCCAGCCGCACCGCCACCTGAGCAACTTAGTCATCACTCCGTTATTCGAGAGACTAGTTCGTATTATTATCAACAAACGATGAACACTGATACAACGGCATATCGTACAGTAAAGTATGGAGGTCAATTTGCGAAACAAAGCGTAAACACAACAAAATGCTCGAACATAGCGCGAGGGGTGATAAAACAATCGTACAGCGCAGGGAGAATCAGAACCTTCTAGGGACGGGAGAACGGATTTTGTAATATAATTGAATTAAAAGGTACTGCAGACGCGAGTTGGGAGATTCGCGCAGCTGTATTCACGAGGTTCGAGCCGAATTAGCAGTTGGAGCAGTAGAAGTACAAATGCGAATGCAATCAGGATGCGTACAGAAGATATTCCTTTCAGGCAACGGCTCGACGGAGGGCTTACTCTCCAGCACCCGAGGCAGCCATGTGCCCGTTTATATGTTAGTTATCTTTTCCATCATCCATCATCTCCAGGAGAACATTAATCCATTCGTCTATCTCATTATTTACGTGTAGTGTCTTTTGCTTCCTGTTGGATGAATCTGTCCTGGTTGTTGATCCACGCACCTGAACCCGATAATATAAATTTCCGTGTCGCGCTAGTATTTCCTCGTTTGGCACTCATGTCCTCTTACAATCTTACAATGAGAGACATTTAGTGTTAAATATATGGCATAGCTGGTGTCCCACTCATTCCCTCAATTGCTCGTCAAAGCTTCATCCAACCACATACCTTCCAGCAGCTAAACTATGGGTTGGTGTTGACAAGACCTCCAGGAACGATGACAAATTCCAGCGCTGCTCTTGCTCGAGCAGGCAAATTTATAAAGAGACTGGATGTTCGGCAGATTTTGGACACATGAATCCAGCCAGGAGATAGACTGAGACTGAGTTATGGTGAATATTGTATACAATCTTTGGTCAATGTTGCACCATGAAGGGCGACCAATGGGTCTCTGCGAGAGCGTGAAAGGCGATGAAGTGTAGGAAAGCAAGTTGTCGAAACTCTGGGCTTTCCATCCCCTCGCTTAGGCGACGGCTGTTGGATTGGACAACACATTTCTCGACTACTGTACGGGTGGGTGGATACCGTCTCGTCATAACGGCATCGCTCAGTTCTTTGGTTACACGGACTAAATAGAAGCTGGGTCGCGCGCCGACCATCATAATGCACGGAATGTTCATGAAGTCCAGGGGAGTTTCGCCCAATCGTGATCGAACGCGATTGTTCCGCTGAAATGCAGTGATGGCCTTAGCGATGAGTTGTGGCTCAGGTTCGCTAGAATTGACGTCGGCATCACTTCCCAGGGCCACCAAAAGAATGGTGGACGAGTCCTGAAAAAGGCAGACGTCTGTCGCTGTCACTGCTGGTTGAGTTGCAACGCCATAAACCCGGTTGGCCAACTGAGGAATATCGTGACGTGTTCGAAGTATGATACCGCGGTTCTCGTATCCAAGCGCACGCAAGATCTCCTTCACGAAATCGTCAACAGCCAACTCTCCCCCCGAGGTAGCCCTCGACGCTATGTCCAAGTACTGCAGGAGATTGTACACCTGGTCGGAGAGTCCCTCGGTAGCGAGGGTGCCGGAAACGAGATGGGGGTGGAGCATGCTGAGATTCTCCATGGATGGGAGCGGCTGGCCATAGAAATTTTCTGGGGATTTTAAAGATATTGTGATGTTGTACGCCAGCAGGTCGGTCGTGTTCCAATGGCTGGCGTCCTTCGCAGATCGTGTAAAGAAGCGAGCCATATAACTACTAGTACGAGGTGAAGGGAGTGGGTGGCTAGCAACGAGACATAGTTATTATATCTATCCACGCTAGATTACGCTGACGGCAACCCACCCGCACCGAGGACTCAATTAGTGATGAATAATTCAACTTGGAATAATCAGGCTTTCGGTCGCAATGGGAGATGGGACAAGGTTCCGGCTACTCGTAACTTAATGCAATTGCAAACATCAGAGTGACGACAATTAAGCGCGGCGACTGATGACATAATTCGCGACAAGCCGCTCCCGACGCTTCGTCCCGGCCCGTGTTGTCTGCTTAACATCCTCTCCCACCTTTCATATTGACGCACTCTTCAATGGTTTGTGTGTTATTCACGAAAGACAGTGTTGAAGGGGGTGAGTGGGCTAGCGAAAACCTCTTAGATGATGCTGTTGATGGTCTGTAGACCCATACCTGGGAGATCAGTGCCTAAGGTTCGATGTCATGGGTGTCTAATACCGAGAAGATATTTGGCAAGAAAGGAACCCCTTACTCGCTGGGTCGGTATTGTTGAGCCGTGAACCGCTATTACGGCTAGTGGAAGACTCTGTTTCAAGTAAGAATATATTGCAGATGATGTCTGATTCTTCTTAATGGCTTCACAGTTGGATGAAGGTATTGAATCTTCGCACGCCCCACCGCTATCCGATAGCGTCACCTGTCGTTCGTACCCAAATTCGCAATCAGCTTGCGCGAACGGCAACCGCTTCTTCCGGCGCTTCATCGACCATCAGACCCGCCGTTGTTTATCCGCTCATTCTACGCCCATCTACGTGGTAGCGCTGCAAGTCATGCATCGGTAGCCGCGTTCTGTTCTGACTTAGAGTCCCGACCATATAGAACATGCCCTGTGCGAACGTTCTGTAAAAGCTCCCTCAGTAGCCGGAGGGCCGCCCGAGCCAGTATTACTTCGGCGAAGCCTTCCGGCAATCGTTCCGGCGTGCTACATCCCTTTCTGAGTTTGCACATTCTTCGTGATGATGGAAAGGCTCCGTCTCGATCGTAGAGCGGGCTACCGTGGCATCACATTATAGAAATTTGGGATCAGAGATCTTGGGGGTCAAAGGTGGCGGACACGATGAGTAAAAACTTTTATAATTGTACAGCGGCTGACTTGTCCCGCTTGACAGGTTGCTATATCTAGCCAACTCGAGCACCTCCGCGATCGCACTATGGCTGGTGAAGTGGCTGTCGTGATGTTTCCGACAGCAGCTCCTCTAATTGCAACGGCACAAGTTCTGTATGCTCTTGCAGTGGAGTTTGACTAACGTAGGTGGGTTCTTGTCGTGGTTTTGTTCCTGTAAGCTGACGCATGTGAGCTCTTTCCGGAAGGGAACTTCGGAGTACACTATGAGATTGGCTCGCTACACTTGGCAAAGAGTGTCGCGCGATTCTCAGCAGAGTTTATCTCAAAACGAAAGTGGCAGACGATCGGACATTTGTCCGGAACCACTATCGTGGTCAGGATGATAAGGACCTCGCTCAACGGCTCTACAATTACAGCAGCTCCGCTACTGTGGGCTATTGGAAGCCGCATGTGAAGCCGATTCAGACGCCGTGCGGCTCACGCGAGAACACTATCGCATTGATCCTGAGCAGTATCGCGGCGATCTTGTTCAACGTCTACACAATTACATCAAATAGCTGCAAAATACCAGCGTCACCACTATGATTGAACATTGCATCACATGTCTCTGGAATCCACTGAAAATCACTCGGCGTCACGAACAAAGCTCTCTTTGGTGGTACCTCGAACAGGAAGGGGAAAGGTTGCGCTATGAAGAACTGCCGGGAGTATTCATTGCTGACAATCTGACCAATGAACAGGCCAGTGTTGCGTAACGTCAAAACGTGGCTGTGACCAAATTCAGCACCATCTTGCCGCTTACGTGATAGTGCAATGGGGTCTTTTCGCCCTCAATCTGGCATTATGCAAGATGCCTTTGCACTCAGGAACAGACCTCCCTTTCAATGCTGTGGGATGGCCTTTGGTTTCCTGTGCTGTTGGATCTCCCCTGCGTACGTGGGGGTTGACTTTCGTTTACATTTCGTTTCCAACGAGATGATGCACGACTGGTGCTGGAGGAATCAGTATGCCAGCTTGTCCCTCCATATTTGTCATTCCGTCATATTTTGCACAACAAGAGAACGCCGAAGGAACTTCAACATGTCCATCATCAATCTATATCCCAAACCAACGTTCCAGTTCTCCCCTATAGGAGGTTTTGATCCTACGCAGCCTCCCCGAGCGATGAAACTGGATCTTGCATCCCGTGTGCCTTGCCTTACACACCGACGCGTCATTCTTCTCAAACGATTGGATACACGCCAATCTACGCTCACATTGCACCTTGAACACAGCAACTTTGTGTCGGATCCTTCGGGTGGGGCATGGACATACGGGGAAAATGCAATAAGATCGCCCTCATCTTTCTCATCGCTTACTATACACGTTTGGTGTTGCAGGCCGAGAAAAATATCAAAATACAAGGCTCTTGACAGCTCCTCTCCAAAAGCGTCATTGGTTTTTACGTTATCTCTCAGAGCAGCGCCGCCTGATGATTTCGTCGTTTATCCTATCAGCAATCTTCAGTCGTAATACTGCTCTCCTACCCCGCGGAAGACAATTTTCTTTTCTGGCAGAAATGCTTTGCGCTTCTCGCTTTGTGTGTCTGTATGGTTCGTTCGCTGGCGGCAGAAAAACGCGGATCAGAAGAAATGACGCAGATCCCCATCATTGACGCGATGGTGAGTTTGATATCTTCAATGAGGTACGCGATCTCCGTTATCATGAAAGGTTCTGGGTTCGCTTCTGGTGAAAGTGTCCCTCCCTGTGTGTCTGTTGTCTTTCAATTTGAATCGTTGTTGGATTGCCATGAAACGAAAGCTGATAAAGGGGTCTTGTTGACGATTAGAATCAGCATGGAGATCTCAGCATGCGCATCCTCTGCAGTACTGCGTCCTTGCACCGGAATTACGCCGTGTACAAGTCCATCTACCATGAATGCTCCCTATTATCAAGGAAGGAGTAGTGAATCCGGAACGCTTCCACAGTTAACGCCGTCCGTGCCACGTACCACGTACACGTTTGTTTGTGGAACCGAATGACGAGGCGATTAGGACACGTTGTCTGTCTCTCTGCATATCTCCCGCGTCTATTTCTGAATGGAACGTATGGCCCTTGGATGTCGCAGCAGCCGCAACCTCCCGCAGCCTCCACCAATATTGCCAATAAACCACCTTACCAACGCACGTCCGCTAAAATGGCTCGTAAAAACCCCCGCCAGTCAAGTGATTTTCTGCAGAACCGAGTAGCGGACCTCACTTGTATGTGCAGACAGCGTCTAAGTTCTCGTTCCATTTTGCGTTTTCGTTTGCGCGCGTCTCTTCCTGAATAGGGCGACTTCCGACTAGGATCTTCGCTGAAACCTCCATATGCAACATAACGTACAGGCTTCGTCATGCCAGACCTCTATATAAAGCGCCTCGGCGTCTGTGCAATATTCGACAAACTTATGACGCTCGTGTGCCGGGACGATAGGATAGGGCCCCCTCTCAGGCGCCATGGGGCAGGCTAAGGCGCGTGATGGCGATGATGAGTAAGTTTCAGTTTCAATTTCGCGGCGCCGGGTCCTTTTTGGGTCTTTTCGGGCGCCGGGACACATCCCCTACTAACCCCGTGTAAGAGGGTGCGTGCGCAGGGGGGTTATTGCGTACGCGTAGTTTTCCAATTATTTCAAGTCCCTTGGTGAGCTGGCGCCTTTTTTGTGTTGTCTCGTGCCGAATGAAAAGTCCTCGCCTCAAGGCTCAGGCTGCTTGCTTTTCTTATTATAATGTAGTGAGTACCTGAGTTTTTGTGCCAGGCCCGTGGTCCCCACACTCGGAAACGATTTGAAACACTTTGGAAAAACTTTGTTGGGTTAGCAAAGAGTTAGGACGCTGGGAATCGGCCTCCCGTTTTCAGTCTCGTCCGTTCGCTGTAGCGTTGCGTCACTACATGTAGCTGCCGCTGATGCGTCGTTAAATCGCACACTTGCAAAACCCATACTGCGAGGCTTACATGGCCATTTTTCGAGCACAGGAAGATTATTGGTTGCATGTACATATTGCCCCGGGCGTCCATACAGCTACAATCTCGGGCCTATTTTCTTGTGGGATGCTCTTATTCTCATGTGGATCTGGCCTTAGGCGCTCACAGTCCATACAGCGTTCCACACCCTTGTCGGCACATGCGTTTGCATACCTATGGCTCTGCTCACCACACTCCCATCCAGGGCTCACACTCCATTTTTGTTGTAACGTGGTGAGAGCATATTCCGGACCCAGGCCGTGAGCGCGGGGTGGAGGTTTGGCTCGCTCTCGATGCATGTGTCGATTGTCAGCCGGTGTCCCTGTTGGTCGACGATAGAGGTTTCAGTATGTCCGCGCATTCGGCCTTCGCACTTTACTCTCATACTGGCAGCCCCCGCCTTCCTTTGCCTTCCGCCCCGAAAGTGAGCGCGATCCTTTCATCAGTACGTTTCCGGAGCCGCGGGAGTTCACCACAGTGAAAGATGAATAGATGCATTCATAGGACCAGGAGAATGGCAACAAATATCAGTAGATTGCCTCTACTGATGTCCAAGACTAATAACATCACTCACCTACAACCAGGTGAGATATTTGCGGGACATAGAATCCTCGTCTTTAAGGAAGTTGAATCCTTCGTAGCAGCATAGGCGTTTCAACTTGATTTTTAGGTAAATTGATTGTCGCAGAGAAAGCATCAGGAGATCCAGGTTATAGAGCAACAGCCGCATAGCAAACCGAATACCCTCCAGACTCGAGAGTTATTATCCTGTCGAGCCAGGCAGCACCACCCTGCGCGCATTTCTGGGCGCTCGCCGCATACATTGGATGTATGTTAATGTATTGTTCTGGAACAAATTCGCCTCGTGTCAAGTTGGTGTAGGTGGAGGACATTGGTATGCAGAGCACTTCCGAAGGGGAGGGGCCCATTTTGATTTGGAAGACAGCTGTCCCGCGCATGTGTTATTTGCTGCTGTCGGTGGTAGATCGCCCATTACTGAAATACGGTGAATCTCTGGTTTCTTCCACATGTGGTCAACAACTCGTCGGCTTATGGGCGCAGCAACCCCCCTCCTCTCGCTTGTTTCACCACTCGGTGTGATACCGTCATTATTGCCTTTGGCAAAAACGACTACACGGTCAACAAAGGCAAATGTGGGGCTTAGTTCATCCCCCTGTGCATCCGACGAGTTGCACGCGCATCTGTCACGAGTCACGCAACTCGCTCGACCTCTGATGATCCGTTTTGGCGTGACTAGATCTACAATTCAATCAAGTTCACGCCAGCGTGACATAAAAGTTTCTGTTGTATGTACCGTACGTTGTACCATTTTGAGAAATTTGAGGCGCCTCACCGTGACGTGTGACCGACTTAATTGGGTCCCGTTCACGGGATGTGACCCGTGACTAACATATGTTGGTCGCAGCACTTTCCATCATATTCCCACTTTCCAAGTCCCGTTAACGGATAGGGTGCAAGAATTTACAGCAGAAAAGCCAAACCCGGTCAATGAATAACACACAATCAAGGCAACATGAAGAAGGCAAAACAATTTGGTTCAGACACATTCAAACATCACAACAAAACAAAAAGGAAAAAGAATCATGTATGATTGCCGTGAACTTCCCCCCAACCCGCCTCTTGCTGCAGCTTTCATGGTCGGTCGAGGTCGAGGATCGGTTCGATCTAGTGCACGGCGAGGTAAGTAGCCCGCAGAGAACGAAAAAGGGTCCACTGAATATCTAAAATACTGACCAGCTTAGTTGATATAGAAAGTGTTGCCCGTGGGGTGGATGTTGTAGCACGTGTCTACGTAGGGAACGAAGGTCCAAGCTTCACCAGAATTGGAATCAGATAAGACGCTCGCGAAACGGCTAATAACGCAACACACCGCCGCAAGAGTGGCCCACGAAGACACCATACGTGAGGCCACTGGGAGCCCAAACGTAGAGCGAATTGTACCATTGGACCCAGTAGCAGAAATAGGCGCGGACGGGGAGAGAGTATCCATAGCAGTATCCACCGCATCCGTAGCCCGTGCAGACGACGAGTGTGCCATAAGGAGTCGAGCGACCGTCAAGCTCGTTGTAGTCGGAGCGCTTGGACTTTTGGGGCTTTGGGACTGTCACACCCTTGCCGCCTTCGACGTGAGCACCTTCAGAGGCTGGGTTCGGTTTGACGCTAACGGGCTCGTACTTTGGCTTGGGGACGGAGGGGACTTCGGAGACTTTCGTGCCGCGCTCCTCGAGGGGCGAAGCCAGGACGAGGGCGGCGAGTATGGTGAGTGGGAAGATGAAGGTGGAGAAACGCATGGTATAGTGATATAGGAAAACAAACGTGGTGTATGAGGGTGTTGGAGGGCTGGAGTAGACCACTGCTGGGCTGGCGAGCTGAGGGTAGCCCCAACCACTTTTTATGCCTCTCCAGAGGTCGCGTTCGTGAGATGAGCCCCGGCGTCAAATGCACGACACACGGCACAGAAATGAAATGCAGCTCATGTCCATAAAGAGGCGAGCCGTATCTCATGAGATCACGAGTATGGCCATGCGCTAAATTGGGAAAGCTGTGCATAATCGCCCCATAACATAACGCCCGACGATGAGGCGGACACAAATGAGGCCTGTCGGAGTTTTACTCCCTCAATTCAACTGCTAGCTTTCTTTTTTGTCACGATAACTGAATGCCGCCGAGGAGAATCGAGGATTTGATCTCCTTATCTGGAGGGCCGCTAAATTGGGGGTGAACAGGGAAAGGCTATTTTTAGCTGGACCTGCTGGGGCCCGAGGTACCAATTGGAATTGCCTGGGCCGCCCCCATGTGACGTTTCATCACTTGACGTAGAGTCCACACTTGTTGGCCATTCTATTGGTCCTGCTGAGCAAGGTCATTTGGGGACGGAGTCAACTGATATTGTGGCTACTGGCAATCGCCATTGATGGGATTGCAGCTCCAAGAACCGCCGATGCATTCGGTTCGCCTACAGCTGGGGATCTTCCGCCAGAGGCGTCAATGTCGGGGACACGACAGTTCCCTGAAACCCATAATTTCTATTTGGGCCCCTAAGGTAGCTATGAATGCACGAAGCCCGATTTCATGGGAATAAGTCGCTCGTAGTGGACGGGCGGAAACGATTGACGCCCGATAAAGGGTCAGATGGACGGTGCGGGTGCGGTGCAAGTAAATGAAAATGCCCATACACACAAAAGGCGGGGGTGAGTCGTGGGTCCTAG
>Ga0307508_10005791_pt1 | contig 11681 bp, 5 predicted proteins | sample 9_EM_MG_FD_203089 | JGI IMG/M metagenome (GOLD analysis project Ga0307508, IMG submission 203089) | Populus trichocarpa ectomycorrhiza microbial communities from riparian zone in the Pacific Northwest, United States - 9_EM | ecosystem: Host-associated > Plants > Roots > Unclassified | place...
TCAGTTTTGTTTCATTCCTTACACCATGCAAATAATACAGGAACAAAATTTGTTCTTTGTCCATCATACCAAATACATATCAATCTTATTTCAATAATCTCGTTTCATATTTCTTTTGTCTTGTATACCATTCATGTGCTGCCACTTGTTCGTATAAAATACCATCCTTCACAGTCATTCGCATAGTTATCCAGATTAACCCAGAAACATTTAAAAAAAATATTGTAAATGGATGCATTTAAAAATCGAAAGCAAATCTGGACTTGATTACTAGCTGTAAATTTGATGTTTCTTCTTCCTCAAAACGCCAGCGTTTTAGAAGTTCTCACACGTGTCAACATCTCCTTTGCCTTGGAAATCCATCTGTTCACTTCCCCAAGCAGGATCCCAACATCTCCTTTGCCATGGAAATCCATCTGCTTTCCTTGTGTGTGTGTGAGAGAGAGAGACGCTCCAGCTTCACCTAATTTCATATCTGTTACAAAGTGTATCTGTTGTTCTGGTCAATAAAAATCCAGACCACGAAGAAAAGGAAAAACAAAACGATGAGGCTCTAAAGCCTTTTGTTTTTTCTAGCGATGCCAAATGCAAATAAGGGGTATGATTCTAGCATCTCCAACCACTTCATCACCCCTTGTCTACCAACCACTCCAACTTCATTTCTTCTTCTAGCACTAGCAGTAGAATAAATATGCTATAAAAAAACTAAAAAAAAAATATAAATGAATCAAATATTAAATTTTTTAGCCTGTTGCAAAAATATTTATATAAAAAAAGTATTTTACCGTGTTTCACATGTCCATTTGAGTCACGAGTTAATCTAAAAAGTCATATGAAATTTACCAAACCAATTACAAGGCCGACTTTAAACTTTTTCAGACCTGGTCAGGATCCCTGATCACCCAGTTCCTGGGTTAAACTACTAGGTCGTGCTTGTTCTAGTAACTATAATCATTGATAGCTCTTACCTTTTGTTCAATTAAAATACCATCTTTAACATAGAGTGTATATTTGGTAAATGATGTTTTTTAAAAATATTTTTTAATTTAAAATATATTAAAATAATATATTTTACATATTTTTAAAACTAACCCATTAAAATAATAAAAAATTATATAAAAAATATCAATTTAATATATTTTTTCAATGTATTATAGAGAAGGTTAATACATAGTTCTATATTGAAAATATATAATTCATAATTTTTTTCAATGTTAATGTTAATATAGCGAACAAGTATTTTTTTTAATTCCCAATAAATTTTTTTGTCAAAAAGTCTACAAATTGGATTTTGCTATCCACACACAAAGGTTCTGATTGTTTTTAGAAAATATTTTTGTAAATATTTAAATTTATTTTACAAATTATTTTTTATGGTATCTTTAAGATCATTTTAATATATTAATATTAAAAATAAAATTTAAAAAATATATAAAAATAAAATTTTAATTAAAAAATATTTTAAAAAAATCTTTTAGATTTTTCTTCTACAACATGACCCGTCGCCCTCAATCCACCCGAAACGGTACCGGATCACATAATGACGTGTCGTTCACAAATCAAACCACCACGTCTTAAACGCGTAAACTTCCCAAACCAGGACCGACATCGATTAGCAACAAACACAGAGTACCGACTTAAACGGACGGCAACGTCTACCAATTTCTGTCCGTTATCCTAAAAAACGGAAACGAACAGCACTTAACCACCTCGCCAGTAGTCAATCCACGATCGCTTTCCAGTCCAATTTCACCATTTCCTTTCGAATACAAAAACCCTAGATCGATCTCCCTCTCCCTGCCTCCCTCTCGTTCTCTGCCATGGCAGCAGTTGCATCCGCAAGCGGAGGAGAGAGGCCTGACACGTCGCCAGCGATGGATGTTCTCTCTTCAAAATCAGCAACAGACGCCGCGTCTGACTCTTCGTCCTCTTCTTTCGCTACCGAGACGCCTGATCTCAATGATCACTCAAATATTTCTGCTAGTCCTAGCCGTGAAGTCGATCCTCACGTATTTCTCCTTCAATTTCACACCTGTACTTGATCAAGCGGCTCTTTTTTTTTTTGGATTTTACTGTTTACTGTTTTTTTCTTTTTTACAGTCACAGGCTTCAGCGAGGAGTGAAGAGTATAGGCAACTGTTTCGTCTTCCAACGGAGGAAGTAAGTCACTCTATACTATGGATGATCATGTCTTTTAAATTTCTTTTTCTTTCGTTCGAATGATTCCTAAGCTGAAAAAAAAGAGAATTAAGTACTCATTTGGTATCTCTTAGGGGTTTTTTTATGCTAAATCTTCATTTGCTCTTCGTTATTCGTAGTTGTTTTGGTTTCGTTAAATTATATCACTGCTAAATTTGAGGTTAATATCATCGAGAATTTTTATCAAGACGAAAACCTGTTAATTCTATGGGAGTTGGGATCCGATAATTTGTAACATTTCAGAAATTCTCTTCGAGTGGGGATCTAAGAAGGTTTGGAGGTTCACAACATGTCATTGTATTTTTATTCTTTTGTGGTGACAGCTGGACCCAGTCTAGGGTGATTAATCGTAACTTTAAGTTAATAGGATTCTAAAGCTTACCAATGTATCAAATAGAAGTTAGAACACAAATTTAAAAAATAATGAGGTGAAAATTGATGGAAGTGCTGTGGAATGTGCCAAGAAGCTGACGAAAAGTATTCTGTTGAGTGTCATTTTCAAACTGTCGAACATATTGTAGGTATGGGACAGTTCAAAATGCTTAGTTTTTCTTGCACTTGTAATTGTCTGCCAGTTAAGCATGCGCGCGCTCATGTTTGTACCTTGATCTTATCCTATATGGTTTGAGATTTTCTGGAATGGTTCTTATTGTTAAAACTTATGATATTGCCCCCCTCTCTCTCACACACACAGCAGAGGATATCTTAACAGTTCTAAAGGACCTCTGTTTTATTCGAAGATGCATCTAAAATTTTCATCTTTTGTCCCCACCCAATAGGTGCTCATACAAGACTTTAATTGTGCATTCCAGGAGAGTATTCTTCTTCAGGTAATCTTGATACTGACTTGTATTATTTTCTTGGAGATGCATGCATTAAACATTAATTGCTATAGTATGCTGCATTTCATCTTTTTGACTTGGAATTTCATTAGGTAAATGATATCACAGATGAGTTACGTGATAATTTTTGTTTATACAAGTTTTTTTTTTTAAAACTTATCTGGGGGTAAGATTATGTTTTCCTAAATTACTCACGCATTGTTTACTGTTTACATGTTGCAGGGGCATATGTACCTTTTTGTACATTACATTTGCTTTTATTCCAACATATTTGGATTTGAGACAAAGGTAATGTTTGAACATCAGCTTTATTTTTGTTACTGTGGTCTCTGTCTTTCATGGTTCCTTTTCTCATTCTTGACTGTTTCCTGACATGTTTGATGTGTTTTTATCCAGAAAATAATCCCCTTCTATGAAATTACGGATGTAAAAAGAGCGAAGACAGCTGGGATCTTCCCTAATGCTATAGAAATTTGTGCTGGAGGAAAGAAGGTAGTGCTAGATATGGAGTATTGATCCTCTCCTATTATGTTTTGGCATTTCTTGAAATTGTTGCTCTGATAGTGCTCTTTTACCTCCAATTTTTAGTAACAACTGCGACATCTAAATCCAATTATTAGTGTGGCAGTACTTCTTTGCATCATTCCTTTCTCGCGATGAAGCTTTGAAGCTCATCATTGATGGATGGTTACAACACGGTAATGGTTCCAATTTGATCACAGAACAACAGGTATTTTAAAGCATTGGAAACTCGTTGAATGAATTTTTATTACTTCATTGTGAATTATAAAATGGTAAAAAACTCCGTTGGTCTGTTTGTTTCATTGTCGCCTTCTTATGTGCTGATTTTACCTCAGGATTCAATTTCTGTAACCAGTAACCTAGATAATGGACTTGTTGTAACTGAAAAGGTGAATAACTTCAAGCAAGTCAGTGAATTAGATTCCCCTGACAGGTATTTTCACAAGCCATATAGAGTTTATATGAATTTGTCTCTGGTTCATGTTTTGGAGGATCGATCAGAAATTGCCTGTATGTATGTTAATACAGGCAAATGGCTACTGCCCCTTCACCTGATTATAAGATTTCAGCATCCGATGAAAATGGCACTGTCTCAATAACACAGATACAAGTAGCTGATGAAGTGGAACAGGATGTTGAGCTAGTTAGAAATACCGACTCTTTATCTTCAACAACTTTGGCATGGAATGTGGAAAATTTTGAAGCACCTCAGAGTTAGTTATATCTTGTGAATTATTTTAATTGTGGTTTTGTTTTGTATATAACATGCAATGAACGAGCTCATTTTCCAGTTAGCTACATTATCTTCCTAATAATCAAGATTGTAAGGCATATGGTTCTTCTCCACCTTCTAGTTAAATATAGAGTCTTTTATTTAGAGACTGAAAAGATTTTGTCAATTCTAAATCAAGCAATTGGGAATTCGATATTAAATCTATCAGAGGAATTATTTGGTAATTCCCAGCAAGACATGGCCTGAAGAGGATTGAATCCTTTGGATGTGGGTCATGGAGCTTTTTTCTACTCAAAAAATAATGTTGTGATTGTGGTTATTTTCCATCGGTAAAATTTTGGGATGATGTTTGGTGTGGATTTACTTTTTTTTTTGTTGCTCTCTGTTAATTGAACTGTTTCTGATATGCAGGACGTGAATCTTTTAAAGAAGTTGGAGAGACGAAGTTTCTGGTAGTGTTCTATCTTTTATTGACTTGTATTTTCTTTTGAATTTGCTCCTTCATTGTCTTGCTACTTGTAGAATTCAATAAATATTGCCACATTAAAGAGTTTTTCTCTGATCTTCTTTTATTTTAAGGAATGCAGATAAAGGTAGAGGAGTTCTTTAATTTGTTCTTTTCAGATGAAGCTGCTAGCTTTGTTGAATCTTTCCATAGTAGATGTGGAGATAAAGGTAATTTGCTTTGAATTCCCATGGAACCTTACTCAAGTAAAACATCCCTAGTTTCTCGATGTGATTAAGTTTGATGAATATGTTGGATGATATAATTCTTCCCTTGATCTTTGGTTGGTTAATTCTTGTGCTTTTCAGAATTCAGGTGCTCTTTATGGTACCCAAATGAGGAATTTGGGCATGCCCGTGATGTGTCTTTTCAGCATCCTATAAAAATATATTTTGGTATGGAGGTGCATTATTTGTTTATCTATTTGGTTTGTGTGGTGATTTCAGCAAAGTTGTCACTCTTTCTACCCATTAATATTAGTTTTAAATTTTTGTGCTTTTATACAGGTGCGAAATTTGGCAGCTGCCAGGAGGTCCAGAAATTTCGAGTCTACAGAAACAGGTTCTTGTAGTCTGTAATTTGTGAGATACTTTAGATGCACTGTTACAGTTTTGAAGATGACTTGGTGATGAGTTCAGTAAGATGGAATAATAATTCACTATCCATCATCCTCTATTTTACAGCACCAAAAAAAAAATAAAAAAGTATGTATTTATTAGATGGAAGAAAACGCCTTTTTGGAAATGAAAGGAAGGTTTTTGAGGATTTTTAAAGCAGTACACGGTGGGCATTTTTGTAGCATAGTGCTGCTGGTGGTATGCTGGCGCACTATATCTGGACATTTTTGTTATGATTAGGTTAGTTTTAAAGGTAAGTAAGAGTTAGGTTTTGATGGATCAGCACAATTTCACACTCTGCCCCTGACTATGTTCAAGGAGTTTGATCTTTGAACCTATCCTTTTTGTGCATCTTTTCTTTATTAATAAAGTGATTAGAGGCATTGGTGCACGCATTCAAGTATATGCTTAAATTGGGACCATACACAACTCATTTAAACTTTCTACTTCACTAGTTTGGGTCCATTACTGTTCTGCTATGTTTAGAGTGAAAACTTTGCACGCTTTTTTACTGCCAAACCACCTTTCATTATCTGAATCCATGATCTTTTTGGTCTCTCACTCTCTCTCTTCTTTGTTCCTACCACTTCAATCCATTTTATCTTCTATATGATGTCCATATGTTTGTTTTCTACGAGGCCAGACTATTTCAGACAAGTCACACTCACATATCCTCAAATGGTAAACTTTCTTGCAAGTGGACTCATTTCTTATCCGGTCTTTGCTCAAATCATTTTAGTTTTTCTTGGGATGTAAAATAAATTTGTAGCAAAATCTGTGGAAATTACATATAAAGCTCTTGATCAATAATGTTCTTAATGGAGACTATGCACGGATTAAATTTATTTAGCTGTTTATTTGCCATACAATTCCTCTCCTTTTTTGGTTGTGGAGCGTGTAATTGATTTGACCAATTGTTTGTTCTTCCTCGTGATTTTACTTTTGCTTTTACCAGCAATCTGGTTATCGAGACATCACAACAGATCAGTGACGTCCCTTTTGGAGATTGTTTTTGCGTTGAGGTACAAGCTGTTTCTGAGCCATTGCTGATATGATGGATAAATGTTTTAAATTTATTCCTTTTCATATATTTAGTAGGGCGTGCACTCAGTTTTTTAAGAAATAGATTGTATAATGGCATTTTATATTGAATGTTAATCAACCATCATGAAGTCAGAAACTGGTGCCCTTATATAGCAGGTGCAACTTTTGTGGTCTGATTCTTTTCTTGAATTACATGAAGTTATTGAACCATTTCAGGAGCTTAGGAATTGTCACGTTATTTCCTTTCAAGCATATGCTATCATGGATGCATCTTTAAAATGCATGTATCAAATGGTTCTGGTTGCTCTTGGATAGATTCATCTGATATTAGGTGATCCTCCTTATGTTTTCACCCTCCTGGACTTTAACATTCTCTCACCATTCTCTGTCACATGTTTCCTTTTCTTCCAGATTGGGAGTGAATTGTATAGGGCATGTTAGACATATAGGGCATGTATCCCATAAGCAGCTGTGATTGTCAGGCTTGGGTCAGCAGTTTACTCCTAATACATCATTAATATGTTGGAAACAAACAATAAGAGAGGATACAGCCATTCTACCCCTAGGTTTGGAATTGACTTTAGAAAAGAAGATGGAATGATGTAGGGAATTCTTATTAATTGAAGGAGAGATAATAAGTTGGATGATCTTTTGCCCATTAAAAACCTTTTGACACTGAACAGGAAAATGGAATTTTATTTATTTGTTTATAATTTAAATAATCTCTTAGAAATTAACTATCATCTAAGAAGTTTCTGGGTTTAACAATATTTCGTTTTGATTCTCTTCTTTGGATTTAAGTTACTAGGATTTTCTTACTGTCTTCGGAAGCATAAACTCTATGTATTTTGGGGCACATCATGGTAAATTAAAACAGAGATATGAGAGTTTTTTCAATCTCCAGCCTCCTACAAGGTTGTCCTCTCTTATTTAATGTATTCCTTCCTCTCCTATTGGGAATTCTTCAGTTCTTTGTCTTCATGGGTACCCTTGTACGACACTTTTACCAATAAGTCAACTAGATTGTCTAGGAAAGTACCTACTATGTAAGAAAAGTTATTGGAGGGAGATTGCAGGAGTAAAAAGGAAGAAATTTGGGAAGAGAGTGGAAAGGGAGAAAAAACAACTAATTGAATGGTCACATCATGGTGAATTAAAACAGAGATATGAGAATTTTTTCATTCTCCAGCCTCCTACAAGGTTGTGCTCTCTTATTTAATTTATTCCTTCCTCTCCTATTGGTAATTCTTCAGTTCTTTGTCTTCATGGGTACCCTTGTACTACACTTTTACTAATAAGTCAACTAGAATGTCTAGGAGAAGTACCTACTATGTAAGACAAGTGATTGGAGGGAGATTGCAGGAGTAAAAAGGAAGAAATTTGGGAAGAGAGTAGAAAGGGAGAAAAAAAAACTAATTGAATGGTCATGATCCTCAGGATTCAATTAACAATTTCACACGACAGATTAATGTAGAAGAGATAATAAACAAAAAACGAGTAATTCATGAAATAAAAAATGAAATGTGTGGATAGAGATCAGTGTAATGGTTATGTTAATGATTTGTCAACTTGTGTAAAGAAAAAACAAGTCTATAACAGAATGGATACTTTTAAATACCAGTGGCAGCAAGTATTCAAAATAGTTCATGGCATGAGCTTCCATCTTTCTTAAGCCCATCTCTACTATTTAAACCTACCTGATGCCCCTCTTCTCTTCATGGGTACAATGTCAGGGACTATGGGATGTGACTAGAGATGGCGATGGATCAAATGAAGGCTGCATTTTGCGGATATATGTGGATGTTGTATTCAGCAAGAAAATTATTTTTAAAGGTTTGCGTTTGCCATTGCGTACATTTATTACATGCTTCATGTTGCATTATTTTTTTCCCATAATCTATCTTGATTTCACCATCATGTTCTTAATTTTTTGGTATCCTTTGGCACCAAAATCTGAAAGAAAAACTAACTAGCCTCTACCAACTCTGCTAGCGTAATACCATAAGAAACAGCTTACAGACATGGCATAAACCAGAGGGAGGATCATTGAAATGCACTTTCCTTTGGCTGTGTGAAATACCCTCGATCAATCTGCAGATGGATTGCATCTCTGAACCTGTGGAAAATCCTGACCACCCAACTCTTCTCGAACAGGATTCACTAATAATGATCTTTATCGAACGGGATTCTCTTGGTGCACTACCTTTGAGATTATTTTATATGCAAATACTTGCATAAAATAATACGTATGGAGATTGGAGTATGAACTGGGAAGGTTCCCTTGTAATCACAACTCTTCTCGAACAGTAATCAAGAAAGACTAATCTGAATGAACAGGGATTTTGTTAAAGAATATAAAATGATCTTTCTTCTTTTATATGTGAAATAGGAATAAAATGAGCTACAAGTCCTGATATGCTTTCCCTCATGCTATCGCTATAAATACTTCTTAGAACAGGGGTTATGGTTCAATAATTGCTTGAAATCAAGTCTCAGGAGTCAGGATGTGCCCCACAAGCTTTTATGACTTGTATTTTTATTCATTTCTGTAATTTACATTTCATGGATGCTTTTATTATTGCGAAAACAGCTTTGCAATACATGTTTTCATAATGATGTGTGCTAGATTTTTCATGCCTAATGACTTGCAATATTACAGGTAAGATAGTGCACTCTACTGTGGAAGAATGTCGAGAAGCTTATGCAATATGGATAAACATGGTAATATATTCATTCTTTTTAGACATGAGTTATCAAATCAATGGTGTATATTGGATGGAGGGTTTATTGACTGCATGTTCACTAATTTTTCAGGCACATGAATTGTTGAAGCAGAAGAACCTTGAAAAACAAGGTTAATCATCATATCATCATAAGACTTCACACCAGCTCCTCCTCTGCATGATGTGCTCTGCTTTTTGTGATATTGCCAGGAAATTGAATCACTAACTTCATTCTATCATTTCCTATTTTCTTAAAGCAGAGGCAGGGCCGACTCTCAGCATGATTCATGAGGAAGAAGTTCATTCTGAAAGAGAAGTGGAGACTGGAGAAGCTTCAGAAAACTCTTACAAGCCAAGAGGGCATGTGAGGATGCAGCAGGTGTCTAGTTCTGTGGCTGTTAGTCAACAGGCCGATGATCTTGTGCAGGGAAATTTTACAAATGCTACATCCATTGCATCTTCGCTAGGAGAATATGTGACAAAGCTCTTTTCGTTTTTTAAAAGCCAGAGCCAAATTTCCCTAGTCTTAGTTATTGCATTTATTGTGATCATCCTGATGCAGGTATGCAAATTCCCCGAATTTCTTCTGGTGACATGCATAATTCAATCTAGTTATTTTGCTCAATTAACTCCAACACTGGCATGATGTTTTAATTTTGTGGCTTTAATGTTTAGTCTTCAATTTTTCACGCATCTTGTGCATGTTAGACTGTTGTCACCGTGTTTTTGTAACCACCGTTGCTGTTTTTGGTGGTAAATGATGCCATGGAATAACTACTGGATAAGTAATTTAAATCTATTTGTTTTTTCTATTCCTTTTTTCAGTCTCCATTTTCCCTAGTCATTGGGATCCTTGCATTGGGTTAAGAATAAATGACCTTGGTTTGTTGGAAAGAACCCAAAAATAAATAAAAATAAAACCTAAGGAACTGAAAACATATCTCAGTTGAAGTTTAGTATTCACAAAATGGCTGAAAAGGAAGTTTTTTTTTTTTGACTTTGGGTTAACTGTGTTGCCACCTCAAAACATTAGGGTTAGTTGCAAGGTGCCCCCACAAAATTTAGCATTGCTCGGCAGCACCCTTCTGTAACATTTTTTTTTACTACATATGCTTATGTGCCTAGGCTCCATGTATTGCTGCTTGTTTATTTTTTATCCACTTTGTCCTAGATCCCCGGTCTCATGGGTTTTTGTAGTGGCTAGAGCATAACATTAGCCTTTCATTTACGCAGTACCATTGTCATCTGGATCGATAGGTACCACATGGACATAACCTTCCTACACTCTCACTGCCTTTTTGACCCTTTTTAACTGCAGGTGAGCATCCTCGTGCTATTGAACAGACCACAAACTGTCCACGTGGCTTCTCCAGAATACTACATGGGTGGCCTGCGAGCTGGGGCTGGTGAAAAATCAGCTGAAGCTGTGGCTTGGTTGGAGAGGCGGACGCACCACCTTAAAGATGAGATGTTTATGGTTGAGGCTAAGCTAGAGAGGTTGCAGCAGGAGCACTCATGGTTGAAATCACAGTTGAAAAACCTTGATAATCTTGAAAAACATAAATAACCTAAAATTTTATAGTGAAAAAGAAAGTATTTTTTTTCCCACGCTCTGCTCTTTTCTTTTAAATATATGGCAAGAAACCTAGTTGATTGACCCCAGGATTTAAGTTTCTGGGCCGAGGACCTTTTGATAGCTGCTGTGTTGCTGCTAATGAACAGGCAATTTATATGATGCCTCGGAGAAGCAATGATACTTAGATTTTATGTCTTTGTAACTATTCTCCGGCCATTGTCTGGTTGGAGGAAATAGAGGGGATAGGAATCTCATTTCATATAAATGCTTGGATATACAATTTGAAGAAAGAACCTGAATCCCATGCCTTGAATGAGCTATTCAATTCCTCTTTCCCTTGAAGCAAAGGTATTAAACTTGGCTCGGCCATTACTTGATTTAAGGCTTGAGATGAGGGAGTCAATTTAAAATGATATTTCTTAAGATTTTTTTTTATAAATAAAAATGTTTTGATTTAGAAAAAAATTAAATTAAGTTTTGATTGATTGCAAGTTAACTTATAAGATTACTTGAGTTTAGAGAGTAAATTCTCAACCACCTCGGTTTAATCTTGATCCTGAATCAATAATCTCATATTTAATAGCACAATCTTGGAGTAGCTATTCCATCCAAGTTGAAAGCATTCTTATTAAACTTGGTTGGTCAATATCGTGTCAAGTCTTGAATTGCTTGAATCGATTTTAGTTGAAAATTATAAGAGTTAATTTGGTGTGATCTTGAACTTGATTGATTTAATCAAAAAATTTTGAATTTTTTAATATATTTTTTTAAATAATATTATTTTAGTTTTTTTTTTTTTAAAGTATAGATTTACCAATTTGATTTATATCCCGAATATTGAGTCACGTCAGGTTAATAACTATGGTAGAGAGCTAGGGCGGTACGTAATATGTGCTTTAGCAGCTTGTGGTTATGGTGTG
>Ga0307508_10005792_pt1 | contig 11679 bp, 5 predicted proteins | sample 9_EM_MG_FD_203089 | JGI IMG/M metagenome (GOLD analysis project Ga0307508, IMG submission 203089) | Populus trichocarpa ectomycorrhiza microbial communities from riparian zone in the Pacific Northwest, United States - 9_EM | ecosystem: Host-associated > Plants > Roots > Unclassified | place...
ATCGACCTGCTGTTCGAGTCGGCGGCGGACGCGCTGGGGCCGGCGGTGGTCGGCGTCCTCTTGTCGGGCGCCAACGAGGACGGCGCGCGGGGCTTGCGGCGGATCCGCGACGCCGGTGGCACGGCCGTCATCCAGGATCCCGCGACCGCGCCGCACCCCGAGATGCCGGCGGCGGCGTTGCGCTGGATCGGCGACCAGGCCCACGTGATCCCGTTGCCGGCGCTCGCCCACCGCCTCCCGACCATCATCGGCGCGATGGCCTCTCACCAGGACACCTGACCATGAAGCCGGAACCGATCAAGATCTTGCTCGTCGACGACACCGCCGACAACCTCGTCGCGCTCGAGGCGCTGCTCCGCCGCGACGGCGTCCAGCCGCTGACCGCGCGCTCGGGCGCCGAGGCCCTCGAGCTGCTCCTGGTGCATGAGGTCGCGGTCGCGCTGCTCGACGTGCAGATGCCGGAGATGGACGGCTTCGAGCTCGGCGAGCTGATGCGCGGCGCCGAGCGCACCAGGCACGTGCCGATCATCTTCGTCACCGCCGGGTCGCGCGATCCCGAGCGCGTGTTCAAGGGCTACGAGACCGGCGCGGTCGACTTCCTGTTCAAGCCGATCGATCCGCTGATCCTCCGATCGAAGGTCGACGTGTTCCTCGAGCTCGCGAACCAGCGCCGCCAGATCGCGCAGGCGCTCCGGCTCAACGAGATGTTCGTCGGCATCCTCGGCCACGATCTGCGCAACCCGCTCGGCGCGATGGTCGCGGGCGCCGAGCTGCTCGCGAGCCAGCTGACCGACGACCGGCAGCTGCGCACGCTGCGCCGGATGACCGCGGCCGGGAGCCGGATGACCGCGATGATCGAGCAGCTGCTCGACCTGACGCGGGCGCGGCTCGGCGGCGGCCTCGGCTTCGTTCGCGCCCGCAAGCGGCTCGACGTGGGGGAGCTCGTCCAGCGCACGCTCGACGAGCTGCGCGCCACCAGCCCCGACCGGGACATCGCCTTCCAGGCGACCAGCGACTGCACGACCTCGGGCGATCCCGAGCGCCTGATCCAGCTGTTCGGCAACCTCGTCGCCAACGCGCTCACCCACGGCGCGCCCGGCACCAGCATCTCGGTGACCGTCGTCGGCAAGAGCTGCGACATCGTGGTCGAGATCACCAACCAGGGCGTGATCCCGCCCGAGCTGGTGCTCACCCTGTTCGAGCCATTCCGCGGCAAGCCGCAGGACGCCGCGCGGTCCGCCGGCCTGGGGCTCGGGCTGTTCATCTCCCAGCAGATCGCGATGGCGCACGGCGGCGAGATCACGATCGAGTCGAGCGCCGCGGCCGGGACGGTGGTCACGGTGCGGCTGCCGCGCACCGCGGATGGCAGCGAGGAGCGCTCGGCCTCGGCGGTGCCCGACGCCACCGGCAAGGCGGTGCTGATCGTCGAGGATGATGAGCACCTGCGCGAGTCGCTGCGCCAGGCGTTCGAGGACCAGCACTACCGCGTGGCGACCGCCAGCGACGGCCTCGAGGCGATCGACCTGATGCGCGGCGATGGTCCGCTGCCCGACGTCGTGGTCCTCGACCTCGTGCTGCCGAGCCTCGACGGCCATCGGGTCTACCACGCGATGCAGCGCGATCCCAAGCTCGCCGACATCCCGGTCGTCGTGTCGACCGGCAACCCCGCGCTCGCGCCCTCCGGCCTGGTCGTCGTCCCCAAGCCGCTCAAGCTCGCGCGGTTGCTCGACGAGGTCGCCCGGCTGAGCGCCCGGAGCTCCGCGCCGTGATCAGTGCGTGCGGCGGTCGTGGTGACGGTGCTCGGCGACCGCCGGCTCGTGCAGCCGCATGCGCCGGAGCGCGGCGCGGGAGCTCCGCACCACGAGCTCGACGACCCCGGCGGGGGCCTTGCGGCCCGCGATCGTGAACGCGAGCAAGCGCTGGTAATGCGTCCCCATCGTGCCGCCCGACGACACGATCGTGAAGCTCCGCGAAATTTCGAATGCACCCACCAGTGACCTCCCCATACCCTCACAAGGCGACGATCGATCCCGCAACCATACGCGATCCTCGCAGCGATCGCGATCGATCGTTGCTTCGACTGGTCTAACTGTCGAGACTGCTGCACGGTCTGCATCCACGGCAAGTCTTGCGCGGCAAACGTGAGCGCGCCCTGGCTAGTGAAACTGCAGGCCGACGATCGCGCGGGCGTAGTACGCATCCGCCTCGCCGGCGACCGCGGCCCCGCCGGCGAGCGTGATCCACAGGCCGCGCAGCGAGCCATGGCCGCCGGCCGCCCATGACAGCGCCGGGCCGGCCCAGCTGCGGTTGTCGATCCCCCCCATCTCCGCCTTCTCGGCCTTGCCGAACAGCTCGGCGCCGATCATCCAGGCCGGCGACAGCGCATACGACGTGCCCAGCGCGTACTCGACCTCGGTGTTCCACGCCGGCTCGGTCGTGCGCTCCTCCTCGATCGCGACGTTCGCCGCGAGGTTGAGGTCGCCGATGTCCCGGGCGAGGATCAACTTGGCCTCGTACTTCTGCCGCGCGTCGCCGCGGAACAGCTGCTGGACTTCGAGGTAGAACACCGGATCGATCGGCCACTCGCCGCGGTCGCTGGGCCGGTACCGGGTCTCGAGCTTGAACCCGGCGTAGCCGCTCGCGGTGTCGCCGGTGGTGATCATGTCGAGCATGTTGTACAGCGCCGCGTCCCAGCGGTCGGTGATGCCGTACTCGAGCTCGATCATCTCCCGGACGCCGCGGGACGACGGGCCGCCATCGACCTCGCCCTGCGGGGCGAACGTCGACCAGGTCTCGACGTCGAGCTCGCCGCGCGGCGCCGTCACCGCCTCGTAGGTGACGCCGTACGCCCGGCGGTCCGCGTGGGCCTGGGACACGAGCAGGGGCAGGACCACTCCGACGGTGGCAAACGCGTAGATCTTCATGACCAGTAGCTCCTTACCGCAATATTGAAAACTATTTTCAAATTCAAGTCAAGCGTGGAGCGCGCACCGGCGCTGGACGGACCGCTGCTGCCGCGTCCTCGCGCGGCGAATTGCCCGCGCTCCCCGGCGCTCGTGCACTGCATGAACCAGCTCCTCGACTGCGATGCGGGACAGCGCGGACCCCGCCGTCGCCGCAGACGCGAGCCGTGGCCGTAGATCGGCGGCGGTGGCGCTCGCGGCCGAGATCGCGCGTGTTCGAGACCGAAACGGTGCCCGGAGGCTGCGCGCGGAGCCGGCCGCGATCCGCGCGGCGGCGACGGTTCCGGGGTTCGAGTGACGTTGGTTGTGGATCGCGCGATACACCTCGGTGACACCGAGTCGAGCGAGCGACGTCGGGTGCCGCGTCCTGCCAGGCGCGGCGGCGATCGTGCCTGGCGGTGAATGATATCGTCCCCGCAGCGTGAACGAGCGAGACGACCTTTGCGGGCGCAGGGTCGGAGAGTTCCTGCTGCGCGAGCGGATCGGTGAGGGCGGCGCCGGTGCCGTGTATCGCTGCGACCAGCCGCTGCTCGGGCGCGAGGCGGTGGTCAAGGTGCTGCACCAGCGGCTGCGCCGCAACGACGTGTTCCTGCGCGAGGCCCAGCTCGCGTCGCAGCTCGATCATCCGTATGCCGCGCACGTCTATGCGTTCGGCATCGATCCCGACGACGGCCTGCTGTGGATCGCGATGGAGCTGGTGCGGGGCACGACGCTCGGTCGCTGGTTGCGCGAGCGCGGGCCGCTGCCACTGGACCAGCACGTCCCGTTCTTCGAGCGCGTGGCAGAGGTCGTGCAGACCGCGCACGACCACGGGATCGTGCACCGCGACCTGAAGCCGTCGAACGTGATGATGATCGAGCGGGCGGGGCAGCTGTTGCCCAAGCTCGTCGACTTCGGGATCGCCAAGCTGGTCGACGACGCGACGCCGGCGGGGCTCGCCTCGGCGTCGAGCCTCGCAGCCGGAGGCGCATCGGCCAGGCAGGAGCCTCCCGCGCGGCACAGCGCGGCGGCGGAGATCGCCACGCTCACCGCGACCTCGACCTCGCCGCCGCCCGACCGCGCGGCGCAACGCTGGCCGCTTCGGGTCGACTTCGCGCTCGGCTCGCCGCCGTACATGTCGCCGGAGCAGTGGTGCGACGCGGAGTCGGTGGGGACGGCGGCGGATGTCTACGCGCTCGGCGTCATGGCCTACGAGGCGCTGGCCGGGCGGCGGCCATTCCACGCCGGCACGTTCACCGAGTACGTCGCGCTGCATTGCCACGCGGACGTGCCGCCGCTCGGCGACGGGTTCTCCCCCGCGCTCGACCGGGTGTTCCAGCGCGCGCTCGCCAAGCGGCCGGAGGATCGCTGGGCCAGCGCGCTCGACCTGGCGGCGGCGCTGCGCGTGGCCTCGGGGACGGCGGCCGATCTGCCGCGGCTCGACGACGGCGTTCGCGACGCATGGCTCGCCGACGCGCCGCAGCCGCTCGCGGAGTCGATCGCCGCGCTCGACGGCGCGCGCAACGCCCACCAGGCCCAGGACGCGGCCCACGCCCTGGTCGGGAACCTGCTGCGCTACCTGGTGGCGCTGGCGCTCGCGACGCGTGCGCAGGTCCGGGCCGACCGCGAGGAGCCCGAGCTGCTCGAGCTGGTGCGGACGGCGCGGCGCCGCGACCTCCGCAGCGACGAGCGCGTCCGGCTGCTTCGCCTGCTCGTGCAGCCCCTCGCCAGCGTGCGCGGCGCGCATCCGATCCCCGCGCTGATCGATCTGGTCACGCCGTGCGCCCGGGACGACGGCGAGGACAGCGACGGGCTCACGCCGATCCTGACCCTGTTGCCGACCAGCGAGCACGCCGGTACCGACGACATCGTGCGTGCGCGGCTGGCGCGGCTGGTTCCGGAGCTGACACGCCTGCTCCGCCGGCTGGCGTTCGTGCTCGACTACCTGCTCGTGGTCCCGCGCGGTGACGCCGCGGAGCGCTGGACCGGGTTGCGCCGGCCGCGCCGCGCGGTCGCGGCGGTGCGCGGCGGCGCGCTCGTGGACGGCCACCCGATGCTGCTCGATCGCGAGGGCCGGGTCCGCGTCGATCTGTGGCCGCTCGCCCAGGCGGTGGCGCCGACCGAGGCCGCCGAGCCAGAGCTGTTCCTGTTCGACGGCCCGGGCCGTCACGGCGCGCGCCTGATCGCGGCACCGGCGGGGTTCGAGCACCATGACGCCGGGGTGTGGGAGTGGCTGGCCGCGGGCATGACCGTCGTCGGCCCCGAGCCCGGCACCGAGGAACGCCCGCCCTACCTCGGGCTCTCGGCGTTCGCGGCGGGCGACACCGATCGGTTCGTCGGTCGCGAGCGCGAGGTCGACCGCTTCGTGAACCGGCTGCGGCGGCGATCGCTGCAGATCGTCGTCGGGCCCTCGGGGGCGGGCAAGAGCTCGTTCCTCCACGCCGGCGTGGTCCCGGGGCTACCGGCGGGCTGGCGCAGCGTCGCGTTCCGTCCGGGCAGCGCGCCGCTCGCCACGCTCGCAGTCCGGCTCGCCGCCGCCGGTGTCGCCGGCGATCTGCGGTCGCTGCTCGAAGCCTCGCCGGTGGCCGCGGCCGCGGTCGTGGCCCAGGCCGCGACCGGCGCCACCCTGGTGATCGTGATCGACCAGCTCGAGGAGCTGTTCACCCAGTGCACGAGCGCCGCGGAGCGCGGCCAGTTCGCCGCCGTGGTCGCCGAGCTCGCGGCGTCGCCCGAGGCGCCGATCCGGGTGATCGGCGCGATCCGCGATGACTTCCTCATGCAGCTCGAAGGCCTCGCGCCGCTGCGCTCGCTGCTGTCACCGTCGCTGGTGCTGCTCGGCAACCCGTCGCGCGACGAGCTCGTGCGGATCGTCGTCGAGCCCGCGCGGCGCGCCGGCTACGCGCTGTCGGACCCCGAGCTCGCGCGCGACATGGTGAACGCCGTCGCCGACCACCCGGGCGCGCTGGCGCTGCTGTCGTTCACGGCGTCGCGGCTGTGGGAGCTGCGCGATCGCCGGTTCCGCCAGCTGACGCGCAGCGCGTACGATGCGATGGGCGGCGTCGCCGGCGCCCTGGGCCAGCACGCCGAGGCGACGCTGGCCGCGCTGTCGGCGACCGAGCAGCGCACCGTGCGCGAGATCTTCCGCCACCTCGTCACGGCCGAGGGCACGCGTGCGTCGATCACGCCGGGCGAGCTACGCCAGCGGCTCGCCGCGCTGGACCCCGCCGCGGTGGTCGATACGCTGGTCACCGCGCGCCTGCTCACCATCGCGGACAGCGACGGCGAGCCGCAGCTGGAGCTCATCCACGAGGCGCTGGTCGACGCCTGGCCGAGGCTGCAGCAGTGGGTGCGCGACGACGTCGAGGGCACGCGGCTGCGCGACCAGCTCCGGACCGCCGCGCGGCACTGGCACGACCGCGGCCGGCCGCGGGGGCTGGTCTGGCGCGACGATGCGCTCGCCGATCTCGAGCGCTGGATGCGCCGCGCCTCCGGGGGCGCGCTCAGCGAGCTCGAGGCCGCGTTCGTCGAGGCGAGCCGCCGGTCCGCGCGCCGCGCGGTGTGGACGCGCCGCGCGCTGTGGCTGACCGCGCTGATCGTCGTGATCACGTTCGCCGCGGTTCGCTACCGCTCGACGGTGCAGACCGGTCTGGCCGAGGATCTCGCCGCGCTGAGCGTCCGCCAGCGCTACGTCGAGCAAGGCCGCGAGGCGCTGCTGCGCGGCAATTCGGCGGAGGCACTGGTGTACCTGGCGGAGGCGCGCCGGCGCGGCGATGATTCGACGAGCGTGAACTTCATGCTCGCGCGCGCCGCGCAACCGCTGCTGGCCGAGCGCCTGCGGCTGGCAGCACCGTCCGGGCGCGTGCTGTCGGCGCGGTTCTCGCGCGACGGCGAGCGGATCGTCACCGCCGGCGACGCGGGCGCGCACGTGTGGGACGCGAGCACCGGTCGGAGGCTGTTCGACCTGCCGCACACCGACATGGTCTACCAGGCGATCTACAGCCCGGACGGTGCGAGCATCATCACCGCTGGGGGTGACGGCTTCGTCAAGATCTGGGACGCGGAGACGGGCGGGCTGATCCGCGAGCTCCGCCACGGGGCGGCGGACGGCCCGGTGCGCTACTACATGCTGGCGCTCTCGCCCGATGGCCATCTCGTCGCCGCGATTGACAGCCGCGGACGCCTCGCGCACGTCTGGGATGGACGCACCGGTGCGTTCGTCGTCGAGCTGCCCAATGATCTTGCGGACGAACCGTCGTTGACCTTCAGCGCCGACGGTCACTGGCTGGCGACGACCGGTGGCAACGACGCTCGGGTGTTCGACGTCCACACCTGGAAGCAGGTCGTCACGCTCACCGGGCCCCAGATCAACGTCCTGAGCTTCGATCCGACCGGGCCACGCCTGGCGACTGCCTCGCGGCTCGGTGATGCCTCGATCTGGGCGATCCCGAGCGGCACGCGCGTGCGACATCTGCGCGAAGTCGGTGAGCTGATCGATCAGATCGCGTACGCGCCGAATGGCAAGATGATCGCGACGGCGAGCCGAGATGGCACGGTGCAGGTGTGGGGAGCGACTTCAGGGCAGTTGCAGACCCAGTCCCGCTACCATCGCGACAAGATCCGCTCGATCGAGTTCGATCTGGCCTCGACGCTCGTGCTCAGCGCCGGTACCGAAGGTCTGGTCATCGTCTCAGACGTCGCCACGGGAACGCCGATGTCCGTGCTCGAAGGCTCCCCAACACCGGTCGTCGCGCACTTCGATCGGAGTGCACGCCGTGTGGTCGGGGCGTCGCGGGATGGGGCGACTCGCATCTGGGACGCAGGGTCGCTGTATCGCCGCTGGAACTCGCCGCCGATCGATGACGACTGTGGCGCCTTCGACAGCCTCGATGTCGATCAGCGGTTCATCGCGATCAGCTGCAAGGACCGTGGCACTCACGTCTGGGACACCACGCAGGGTCACCTCGTTGCCGAGCTGCCAACGGTGACGCCGGTCGGCGGCGACTTCCAGGACGCACATCCGGCGGTCTCGGCAGCGGGCGACCGCGCGGCCATTGCGCGCGGCGACGTGGTCATGATCCTCGAGCTACCGGGTGGCCAGTTGCTCCGGGCGGTCACGCACCCGGCGGCCGTGACTGCGGTGGCGTTCGCGCGGTCCGGACATGACCTCGTGAGCGGCGCGGTCGATGGGTCATTGCTGCTCACGCGTGACGATCGCGAACCGTTCGCGTTGCCGATGTTGCCTGGCGGGGTAGACCTCGTCGGGTTCCTTCTGGGCGGTCGGGTGGTCGCCAGCGGTACGCGCGGCCAGCTCCGCGTCTACGAGCCTGATCGCGGGGTGATCCTCGCGGAACTCCCGGCGCCAACCCGGACGGCAACGTTGCGGCTGTCGCCGGATGGCCTGCGCTTGATCACGATCCCGGTGGAAACGAAGGCGGCGCCTCCGGTGCTGTGGGATCTCGAGCGCTATCGCGTCGTCGCCCATCTCGACGGTCATATCGGCCCGGTATTCTCGGCACGCTTCGTGCGCGACGGTCACGAGATCCTCACCGGTGGCGTCGATGGCACTGCGCGCCTGTGGGACGGCCTGACCGGTCAGCTCCGTCAGACCTATTCCGGCAGCTCTCAATACTTGCTCGACGCGGCGCTCACTCCTGACGGTACGATCGTCGTCACCGCGGGGGGAGACGGCCAACTGCGGTTCTGGGACGTGGTCTCGGCGCGCCTCCTCTGGACGCTCCAGGCGCACAAGTCGCCCATTGCCGCGATGCGCTTTGACGGAGCCGACATCGTGACCCAGGCCGCCAGCGGCGAGATCTCGCGGTGGCAGCTGCCGGCGCTGGCCTCGCCGGGGGTCATCGATGATCTGGTCCGCTGTCTCCCCCAGCGCCTCGACGCTGCGACCGGCGCGTGGGTCAAGCAGGCGCCGTGTAATCCGGCTCCAGCTTCCGTGCCACCGCCACCGGCCCACTGACCGCCCGCTGACCGATCGGTCGCGCGCGCCAACCCGGGTTGCTGCGTCCGGCGCGGCGACGACCATCGACGACCCGGACCTGCGCCCTGCACGAGCGGCAGTGATGGCAGACCTCGCAGGACCAACGCGAAGCGCCTGAGCCGTACCTGTCGGCGCCGAGCAGATCTGGGGCACTCACCGCGATGCGCCACAGCTTGCGGCGGCGGCTCCGCACGTGATGAGCAGCGACGAAGTGACGGCATGTAAGCGCTTTGAGCGGATGTTGAACCAAGGCCGTCTGCTCCGGTGCCGTCGACAGGGTCGAGCGGATCGCGAACTTCGGCATCGTGATCGGCAAGTGGTCAGCCCGGTCGCCCCAATTGAACGGATGCCCGGTGCCGGCCGGATCTTCGTCACTGACTATCTCGAGACGGCAGCGGCCGGCGGGCCGCCGGCGCAGCGCCACCGCCGAACGAGGCGAGCTGACGCGATCGAGATCCGCGGACCGGTCGCGCCATCCGGTGATCGGTACAACCTTGGGTCAAGCTCACGCTCGATCTCACGCTCATGCTCGATTCGATCTGGCGAACGAACTGTTCCGCCAGACCGACGCGCGGTGGCGCATGGCACCGCCGGTCGCGCCCGGCGGTGGGTTCGGACTCGCGTATGCGCAGTGACCAAGTCCAGCGCACGTGAACGCGCCAGCGATGCTATCCGCTCGATCCGACTGGGCTGCGCCGCGGACAGCCGCCTCGGTTTCCATAGGCGGTACCTTTTCCGTCGGTAGGCGTTGCGGCACGCGCCGCGCGGGCTCGCGGTGAGTGCGAACTCCGCGATGCGCCTTTGCGCGATCCGTTATCGCCGGACAGCATCCACGCGACCGCTGGATCTCCGGCGCGGATCGCGTGAACGTACGCGTTCGTGACTCACTCGCTCGACACGTACACGACGCTAGCGCTAGCCTGCGTGCCCCGAGGGAGGTCCATCATGCTTCGCATTCGAGCACTCGTCTCACCGCTGATATTCACGTTTGCTTGTGCCACTGGCCCATCGACATCGGCGCCGCCGGGCACCGGGGATCCGGGCGATCCGGGCAATCCGAATCCGGGCGCGCCACCCACCATCTCGACCGAACAGCTCGCCACCGCGCTCGGCGTGTCGATCGTGTCGAGCGAGCCGTCCGGAGCACCGCGCGTGATCCGCACGATCGTTCCGCGTCCCAGCGTGGCCGGCGTCCCGGCCGCCGCCGCGGCGCGCGGTCACATCGCGGCGCTCTCGGCGCTGTGGGTGCGCAACGCACAGCCGATGGCGCTGGCCGACAACGGAGTGCAACAGCTTCGCAACGGGGCCACGGTCGTCAAGCTCGTCCAGAACGTCGGCGGCGTGCCGGTGCGTGGCGGCGAGCTCCACGTCCTGCTGGGCGCGGATGGCGGGCTCGTGGCGATCTCGGGCACGCTGTTGCCCGCCGCCGCGACGCCGAGCTTCACCTCATCGGCGACCGATGCGCTGTCGCACGCACTCGACGTGCACTGGGGCGGTGCCCGGCCGCAGGTGACGATCACGGAGACCGCCGCATCTGGTGACACCGGCGGCTGGCAGCCCCTACAGGTCGCGTCGACGTCCGCGCTCCAGGTCGACGAAGCGCGCGCCCGACGCACCCTCGCGCAGGTCGGCGATCAGCTGGTCTCGGCGTACGAGGTCGAGGTCCAGGGCACCGCGGCCCCCGATCCGCTGGCCGACCCGAGCATCCCGACGTTCTCGGCGCACAGCTACCTGGTTCGCGACGACGGCAAGATCCTCGACGACGAGAATCTCATCGCAAACGACGCGTTCGTCTACCGCGTGTACATGGAGACGACCGGCAACCGCCGGCCGCTCGATGGCGCGCTGGCAAGCTTCGCGCCGCACCCGACCGGCGTGCCCGACGGCTCGGCCCCCAGCCTGATCCCGCAGAACCTGGTCGTGATGGACTCGTTCAACAAGAACTTCGACCCGTGGCTGCCGACCAACGCGACGACCACCTCGGGCAACAACGCCGAGGCGTTCGCCGATCTCGACGGCAACCGCGCGTTCACCGCCGGCGATATCCGCCCGGTCGTCAAGTCGGGCCGCATCCTCAACTACGTCTACGACCACACGCTGGAGCCGCTCGCCAGCACGACGCAGTCGTCGGCCGCCGCGGTCAACACGTTCTTCCTCGTCAACTGGATGCACGACTGGTACTACGATTCGGGCTTCACCGAGGTGACCGCCAACGCCCAGCTCGACAACTTCGGCCGCGGCGGCGTCGCGAATGACCCGCTGCGGGTCGACGCGCAAGCCGGCGCGAACGTCGGCTCGCGCAACAACGCCAACATGTCGACGCCGGCCGACGGCGCGCGGCCGACCATGAACATGTTCCTGTGGACCGCGGGCACGGTCACCGGGCTGGCCGGTCCGACCGGCACGCCGCGCACCGAGCCGATGGCCGCGGGTCCCCGCAACTTCGATCTCGTCGCCGATCTGGCGTTTGCCACCGACGGCACCGTCCCGAACGACGACGCCTGCGAGACCATCACCAGCAACGTCGCCGGCAAGATCGCGATCATGAACTTCTCCGGCGTGTGCGGTTCGCTCCAGACCGTCAACAACGCCAAGGCCGCCGGCGCGATCGGCGTGGTCCTGGTCGACCCCGCGCTGGATGATCCGCGCGCGTTCGCCGGCAGCGCTGCAGCCAACATCCCGAGCATCGCGATGGGCAGGACCGACGGCGCCGCGCTCGAGGCGGCGCTCGCGGCGGGTCCGGTG
>Ga0307508_10005793_pt1 | contig 11678 bp, 8 predicted proteins | sample 9_EM_MG_FD_203089 | JGI IMG/M metagenome (GOLD analysis project Ga0307508, IMG submission 203089) | Populus trichocarpa ectomycorrhiza microbial communities from riparian zone in the Pacific Northwest, United States - 9_EM | ecosystem: Host-associated > Plants > Roots > Unclassified | place...
TGCAAGGCAGGGATTCACAATACGGGGTGTACCTGGTCCGTTTGCCGAACGGCAGCCGACCCAAGCAGCTTCTCCGGGACCACATTACCATAGTCGAATGTGGTGGCCTTTGGGGACAACGATGGGAGACGCAGTCGATGCGTGCCAGCACGCATGCGATGAGATTGGTTGTTTCCTTGAGGATCTCAGGAATACGGGACCAACGGCGAGGGGATTCGTTGAAGTATGAGTGCCAAATGCGGTTCGCGACGTGGGACAGCAAACACCCTTTCGACAGGCCCAGCTACCACGGTTTTACGGGCCACTGGTTGGGAGCGTGGAGCTGGGGGGCAGAGACTACCATCCAAAGTCCACTCCGGCTGGCTCTCGTTCGGTACGAAAAAGCAAACAATCTGCTTAGAGCCCCATCCCGCACTTCGGAAAGCCGTGAAGCCGCAGAGCTCCGCTGCGTGACAGGCCTGAAGCAGTGTTGACTGCGGTCTGCATCACCTCCATTCCGCACCCCCCCTCCTTTTATCGGTTCACTGCATGGTTCCAGGCCAGCACCCCGTCAAGGCGGTGGGGCGTGAGGAGGAGGGAAGGGAGGGGGGAGGAGTGGAGGGATGTTCCTCCGGGGAAAACGTGCGCAGGAGTAGCGAACGGCGGCTGCGGCTTACGGGGGGACTGAAGGCAACCGATCGGAGCTGATATGGTGATCCCCCGCAGGGTCTGCTGGCGGAAAGGCCGCAGCAATAGGATTCTCTCCAAGCGACCCCGGTATATGCGATACTCAGTTGTTCTGAGCTTCCCTGCCTCGGGGTAGCTGTTTGCAAGCGCACCAGCCGCAATGCTTTTTTTTTCTTTTTCGTGCGTACTGTTTTAATCGGAGTGGAGTACATGTGAAGCATGACGACATACATATATATGCAATGCCTTCTGCAGGGCTGGCCCACCCTGCACTGCGTCTGCCGTTGCCCGAAGAGCAGCCAGGACAGCACATAGTTATGGCAGAAGTCCCTTTGCTGAGGGGAATTCTTTGCTGGCGGACGTCTAAGACACCACTCGGTTAGGCAACGAGTCCGTTCATCGGAGCCGCGCTTTCCACCTCTCAACGGTGTCTCTGGACACCCATCAGGCTGCAATGCAGCCTGCAGCCACGGGCCCCAAGTGTGCTTCTGATGTTGCAATAAATTAGCGCCAAGTCGAGACGATAACCACTAGCATCGACCCGCTCGCCGGTCCGTACACCGCCTGCCAGCCGACACCTTCCGGAGGTCACATCTCAATTGTGTGATGTATCGCTCTAGCAAGCACGGCTCCCGACGCACCGCAGAAAGCAGTTGGTCCTCTTGTTTTAGAAGTAGCAGGGTGGGGTTCTGGCTTCTAGTGTGCACTCTTCTCCCTCTGGATCCTCGCAAGGGCCGCTGGATTGACACATCTTTTTACAGCAAGACATGCGGTTGCGAACAGCGGGGCTGCGAATACAAACAACTCGCAAAAACTCACATTGAGAACCCTCGATCTCCCACCGATTCGCGGGTACAAGGGCAGCGGACGGCCGTTGGAAAAGTGTCCCTAGCATTAGGCACGTTCCCGGTGATCTCCTGTGGAGATGCATCCGACATATCGGACGAAGTCACATCCGGAGATTCATGCGTCATGAAACCGGGAAACGGGGGCTCACTCAGAACGGCGTTCATCCCTTTAAAGCTGCTGCCAGCGCATGCGAGACGGGCTCGCAAATTATGAGACGCGGCTCTTTTTTCTGCATGGTATCGGAGGGCGCGAGCAGAGGGGAACTGTGTATACACCCAAGCGAACGATCTCACGGTCTGGCCGTGGACGACTCGCAACGGCAGCTACAAACTGGGTGCAGACCCGACGTATGTACATACATATTTCGAAGGCGAACAACGATGGCCACCACACAATACACCAGCATCACATCCATACTTGCATCCTGTCGAAAAAGCACGCAAAGGCGGTGGCGGCCAAATTTGGGTTTGTATTTTATTTTTCTCTCGCCTCGAGATAAGGACCAAGAAGCCGGGCATCATCAGACGGGCAAATTTATCAAAAAGCACAACCGACTTGTCACTTGACAGCTCCCATGCGCACGCGCAGACACTACATGGGCCAACCAATCACATCGAAAAGCCTCTTCGGTAGACGTCAGAATCCGGCGCTTTACAACAACGTCGACGATGATGATCGAAGTTTTCGCAGAGACAGGGCTTAGCCTTCGATGGTCATTACGGACATCAGAGGCGAACCACACTAGATGGTTCGCCTCTGGGTTTCTTTTGCAATACCGCACATACGGGATGGTGTAGGCATCGGGGCCACCCACACAGTTGGCTGGTCTGATCTTCGACGCAGTGGGCTTTCCGTTTGAACCTTCAAAAACAAGCTGATCTCCCTGCCTGCATATCTGAGTGCACACACACGCACACACGCACAGTCGGCGATGTCTCTTGTGCTGGGGGATCCCGGGTATGTACATACTTACTCTGTCCATCCATCTCCCTCGTCGTTTGCCACGGTGGGGGATGGGGGAGCATGGATGCTATGTGTGCATGCATGATTTCTTCGCACCTCCTTGGACCTGTGGGAGATCCGAGGTGCACGGTGCTCTTAATTCCTGCCTTCATTAAAACAAAACCCCCCTTTTACATCTTCCGTCGAGGCCTCCGCCCATCCATGAAGAACCACGCATGCCGCGAGTGCCGTCGTCCCGGACAGTGCAGTGGGCCATCCACCACATCGCACGACAACAGGCTTCCTTTTCCCACATTTCTACATCCGTCCATTCATCCAGAGGATCCGCTGGTTCTCTCTTCCTTCTCGTTCGTCCGCGGCAACCGGCTCTTCCTTTAGCCGCAACACCCCACCTCTTCCCCTCTGGACGAATCACGGATGAAGGAATCGCACTTGTCGATGTGCGTCCTCGATCGAGCTGCTCAAAGAAGATAATTCTTCTCTGCTCAAGTCCTTGTCCCTCTAGCTCTGCGGCTCCTCTAGCTTCGAGGTAGGTAGGTCGGAGGGTGGGCGAGCTCTCTGCTGGCATACAGCCATCGCTGTCGCACTGGAGCCAATGCTAGACCGCGCCGAGGTGGTCGGCGGGCCAATCGACGTGGTTGGAGACTGTGCATCGCGGCAGCGGGTTGCGGGCTGCAGAGCATGTGTAGCTATCGGTGTCCGCCTGTGCATGTATGTGCTTGGATGCAGCCAGCACGTCTGCGCTACGTAGGGCTGGACCTTTCGATCCAGGTGGAGTGGTTGATCTTGCGCAGTGCTAGCTCTCGTCTGTTTCTGTTCTCATATGTACCTAAGCGTGCGAAGCAGCCCTGTGGGGCCCTTAGGGGTCTTGCACCCCCCGGCTCGCTGGGGAGAAGCTGCCGTATGGGTGGCAAGAGCAGAGCACTCCCATAGCAGTAGTACTATACATTTCCACTGCACACAGCAGCATCACTTCTGTTAACAGCGATAATCGCAGCCATAGCTGCAGCCCTAGCAGTTCGCGTGTCTTGTATTTGTTTTGCCCTGCAAATATCCCTCTGTCTGTCCCCCATCGCCATCACCATCCTGGTCGTCGTCATGCTCGTGCTCAGGATTACTTGCGTATGTATGTATATATATATATATACACCCACCCCCAGTGCCAACGATGACCCGCCCGGCCCGGCCCGGCTCGGCCCTTCCCGAGAGCCGGCCGGGGAAGAAAGAAAAGAAGGAAGGACGAAAGGAAGGAAACGAAAACGGAAGGCAGATAGTCGTACAAGTAAGAGTGCCAGAGTAGGTAAGTAAGCAAGCAAGTAGGAAAGTACAGTAACAAAGAAAGGGGCTATTATCAATCAAGCAACAATACTGTATTCCATGTAGAATCGTATTTGTGCATCATCAAGCGTGGATTCGCATCGAGTTTGACTCCTGTGTCCGGATAAATTCCTATCAGAAATGATAGTTACATCATTGTAAGCCGATGCGTATGGATCGCCAGATACATATCAAATGGTTGGTTGCATCTGACAAGCATTGAAGAGGGATCCTGAGAGCGCCCGAGCACATACCTTTAGAATGCAGTATCGAAACACCCGCTTTGTATCTTACAAGAACTGAGTACCATAACGATGCGGCGTGAATCGTATACCAGATACCATTCCTAGTGCCCCTTGGATTTTTACCCAATGCCTGTTGTTGCTCGAGTAATACATCTCGGATGCCCAACCGATCATAACACTGAATACTACTATATCAAAAATGGGGTGAAATTGCTACCGTATTCGTTCTGTACCGGGCTGGATCGAGTAGCAGCACTGTATTAATAAACTCTACCAAAAAACCACCAACGTCAGCGTGTCCCCCCAGGTTAACCGCTATATATCACGCCTACGATTTCCGACTCCCACCCAACACCATTCCTTAACCAGCAAGGCTGTTCGCCGTTGCTGCTCTAATCTCCCATTATCGAGGTTTGGCAGACCCCGTCGTATTTCCGTCGTGCTTATTTTCCCAATAAGCACGACGGAAAAAATAAATGTGGTTTGGCAGATTCCGTCGTATTTTCCGTCGTGCTTATTTGCTTGGCGGCGCTAAAGTGCGAGGCAACATCAGGTTACCAATACTCACTCCATAGTTAATGCCGATCGCTCCTCACTCCACAAAAGAAAGAAGAAAGAAAGATATCAACATGGTGCAGGTAAGAGGGACATAGTATCCGAGGGTGAACACTTTTAACGGGTAACTATAGCAGGAACCAGACTACGTTACTCTCACAGTTGGCGCTGCCCATCTCGAAACCGAGTTGAGCACGTAACAGACAGGAGTCGAGAAGTAATAAAAGAAAAATGAACTCCTCATCTTCTGTGAACATTGTGCGAATATCATGGCGGCACCACCATGGCCCCGCTTTTCGCGACGAACATGAGTTGAGGGTGAGACATGAGGTTGTGACTGATCAATGACATAGGATTTTACATGGGATTTCAGTCTGCGCATATTATGCTCATAGCATAAATCCCTGCAACCCCCACTTCTAGCGCCGTTGCAGTGGCGATAAAGACGGGGTCTGCCAAACCTCGATAATACCAGAGCACACTGCACGACAAACCGTCCTACCACACGTCAGAGACCACTGGGAAAAAAAAATACGTGGAGCATCTTCCGGAGAGCATGGATATTGATGTCCTACGCAGGCCACGCGAAACATTTTTTTGTGCTGTACGATGGTGCCGGAGGACGCGTCCGCTTAGCCAGTGGATAAACGGCAAGGGCCTCGTCGTGGCTGTAAAAAGCCAGTTTTCAAAATTATGATTTGCCAAACTTTGCTTAGCCATCGTAGAGAGAATTTTTAGCTTGGTGGTATAAGAATCGTGATTTTCCTGTAAAAAAAAAGAAGAAAAAAGAAGTAGAAATAATAGAAAAATTAAAAAAAAGGCAAACTAGGACAAAAAGAGAAAAGAAAAAAGAAAAAAGGAGGCGGAAAAAAGACCTCACATTTTTTAATACTAGTATTGGCGATGAATGAATTCGGTATCCAGCCCGCATTGGACCCCGGGATCGGAGCACGATCACACCAGCATCGCCGCAGAATCCAATAGAATGTAAGTATCAATTTTGATACGTGTTGACCAGTTAGTACGTATGGCTGGTAATACTTGCATTCTTTTGCCGACAGTAGTAACGCAGCAGTGAGACAAAAACGCGTATTGTCACTACGATGCAGCACTAATCTAACGTTGGTGCTGGACTGAATTACCCATTTTTTGTTACTGTAGGTATGTATGTAGTTACATAGGTAAGGAGTAATATAGTTATAGGTTGCTGTAGTAACCGTCCAAAAGGTAACGCCGTTGTCCCGCCCGCCCTTACCCGTCCTTCATCCCTTCTAGTCCTCCAGACCTCTAGATGCAGTCGCAAAGTGTAAGAAAGGCCAAAGAGGAGTAAGAAACTAGACCAGGCGCCGCGGCACCTATTGCTGCGAGCCGCTGCCGCCGTCGTCGTCACCAACCTCGCTACGGAGAGCGCGGTAAGCCGGCCGCATTTCCGCCTGCAGGTCCCCGCCGCTGGAGTGCTCGGAGATGGCTGACAGCGAAGCACCCCTCGTCAACAGCAGCGGCGCCGGGAGCGAGTGGTTCGTCGTGGTCGGGTCGCGGAACGGGTTCTCGTCGCCCGGGTAGACCAGCTCCGGGTTCTCGTAGGCTGGGATGCCGGCCAGCGGCGGGGGAGTGTGCGCTTCTGGAGCCGCGGTGGCGGTGGTTTGGTGGACGTCTGTTTCTGCACTGGCGGCGGGGTGGTGGTCGGAGGAGCGCGGTACGGCGGGCCGAGCGCCTCGTACCCGGGCACACGGGGGGCACTGCTGATTTCGGGCTGGCGCAGGATGTCGTTGAGGAAGTCCGGCAGCTTCTCGCGGCGCACGCCGAGCGGGCCGGACTGGTCCATGAACGTTTTGATGGATGCGCGCTTCAGTCGCTGGCGGTGGCGCCAGTGTAGCGTCAGCGCCGCCGACGACGAAGCGAAGAATAACCTCTCGCAGCTCTTTCTCCAGACGACCAGGCTCAGCCCTGCACTAAGACACTTTTCGCTCCACAAATAGCCATGCTCGGGGCCACACCAGTCACCTGCCGACCACAGCTAACGCATCTACTGCTTGCTCGGGGGACATCGCCCAGCTACATGCCATCCGGGAATCGCCCGAGAATTCGGCCGCGGGATGCCGTGAGCCAGGCCGCCGCTTCCAGACGGCAGGCTTCTGCGTGCTCCACGGCTTAACTATGGCAACATGAAGAAGAGCTAGCCCAGTGGCACTAGTGCTAGATGCCCTGCACTGGATTTGCTATCTGTTGTGCCTTGCCCGTGCTATCTCCGCCCACGTGCGCCACAACACCAGCAGTCTAGCAGCAAGTCGTTGTCAGTGACTCATAGCCGATTACGGCACGATTGGCTGCGATCACCACATCCACCTCCGCTGCCCGACGGCAAATCCGGGTCCGAATGGACTGGACTGGACTGGACTGTACCGGTGCACATCACACCGGTGTTACCTTCCGAAGCAAAATCCGTCCCATGCGATCCGGAAGGAATGCGGTAAAGCGTGGCACATTCATCCCGTCTGTTACACACAGTAAGGAATTCAAGGCTGTCCCAAACTCTCTCTCTCCTTCTCCCTCCGTCTATCCCACTGTCTCTTCCCATCTCTCCATCTCTCCATCTCTCCATCTCTCCCCCTTCTCTCTTCATCTGTCTCTCTTCATCTATCTCTCTATTCCCCCCTCCATACCCACCTTGTTTGGTCGACAAGTTTCCGCATCGAATACACATGGGTGCACACGTATCGGAGACTCGAGTTCATTCCCCCAACCATGTGATGTGACTTGCTCCACCAACGCGAAAGAGTCATCGCTGACGGATTTGCAGGAAGGAAGTGAACAAACAAACTAACTGTGCTCCCCATTGGCCCAACTCGGTTTCGGTTGGGGACTCGTATCGCGGGATGGCCACGCTGGATTCACAGGCCTATGGTGATAATCATCCACACACACATATGTGCGCGAGTGAGTGAGTGTGCCGGCAGGCGATGTGCACGTTCCGCAACTGGATGTGTACGCCCCGATAACAGCCGGCCCGGTGGTGCGATTCCACCCGCTGGTACCCGGGGCTTCTCTACCCGTCGCACATAACTTGTGTACATACATAGCTACATATATACGTGCATGTCCGTGTCCACTCAAGGCTATCTGGCGAACCGACAGGGGACATGCAACAACCGCAACAGGCAGTTGGGCATGTACATACCCGGGCGGCGATCAATCGCTAACTGGAGCAGGCCGGCACCCGTTCCACCGCCGGTTGCATTCGCAGGCGGCCATATTCTAAACCTCGGTTGGCCATCCCAACAACGGCCAGGCATATATCACGTCGATACTCTCGCTGGAGGCTGGAGCATCGGTTGTACTGGCATCGGTGTGCGCAGTCACTAGCCATCGCCTAGAACCCTGTTAAGGTGTAGCCTGCTACTGCGCACATTGCGAAGGCCGATGGCCATCTAGAGCATCATTGAGCATAGGTCAGACACGTACGTACCCCGCCTGCCCCACCATTGAGAGCGACATCGTTTCGCATTTCTTAAGACTTTGCGCCTTCGCCTTTCCCCTCCCGCTCATTGCAGTCCAACGGCGGTGCTAGTCTCGCCCTCCGAGCATGCGAATGGCTGGCCCAAGAACGAAAAGCAACGAAAAGCAACGAAAGGCAACAAAAGGCAACAAAAGACAACGGAAGGAAAAGGTATGGCTCCAATGGAACGAACCAGCTTAAAAACGAATAACATGATCGAAGCGGATACGTGGGGTCGTGGCCAATATGAGAGCAGGAGCTGGGCTGTGGGGGTTCCTCCAGGAAAAGAAATGCGCCTAAGTCGTTGGTATGAAAAGGCAAATAACAAAAAAAAAAAAAGGTGAGAGAGAGAAAGAAAACCCCCAGCTTGCTACCGACTCTCCGACGGAAAGAAAAAAAATCCCAATGACAAAGGAGCGACAAAATAGCAGCGATTGTGATTAAAGGAAAACCGTTTCCACCAGGTCCGAAACATATACCATCCGGTATCCGTATACGCATAGAATGCACTGATCCGCACATGAGAATGCTTATTTATTTGTCCTTTTTTCCGTCTACACGCCACACTTTTGGTCAGCAATAATAACCGGCACCATCCGGCAATGGTCACTATAATCCTCACCACGCGAATTCTGAGCCTAGGTCCCTTCAAAGCGGCTACCGATTCCCCTGAGCGCACCCGGGACCGTTCTGGGGACCGAATCTGGCCCGTAGGTGGCCCCTCCCCCGGAGCCAAAGTCATAGCTGTCGCCTGGGTTGGTGTCCTCGCGACTAGAGATTCCCGATGTATCCGAAACCAAGGATGGGGCCGAACCAGAGCAACCGCTATCTGACTGACTTCCAGTCGCATCTGATAGATTGTAAGTTTCCCAACATGAGAGCTGATGCCCGAGGCTAATCAAAAATAGGGCCATCAGGGCGATATACGTACCGCACGTCGAGGGAGAAGCGTCTGGGTCGGCTGGAACGACCGGATCAACTAGATCGACTGGACCGACTGGATCGATTGGATCGACTGGATCGACTAAACCGGCTGGGAAGTTGTTACCATGATCCGGATATGCCAATTGCACATCGGATTGGTGCTCCGGATATGCCAATTGCGCGTCGGTTGGGTACTTGGACACGGTCCGAACGGTGGCCATTGCGAGTTCTGGAGAAGCCGGTAGGAGACTGGCGCGTTATGTGGTTAGGTAAATTCGAATCTTGTGAGACCCCTGGTGGCGAGGGAGCGGTGGTTAGGCACGTTAGAAATCCGTCAAATTTTTGGGCACTGCGGTGCCGGCTTTATCCTCCTGCGGTAATCAGGCTTCTTCGAGTTTTTCGGGATCGCGAGGGCTGTCTTCGATATTGCTGCTGCCAGCTGGCGGGTTGGGTCACTCGAGCCCACCTAACCCCACCCCCACCTGAGAGAGAGAGCAGTGACAGCAGTAGCTATTGCGTCCGACAGAAACGCACGATTATCTGGGCAATTTTGGTTGGGGGTGTTAGAATGCCTTACTTTCACGAACTTCTGCCAACATTGCAGTGAGTACGTGGGACGCCCTCATTCTGGGAATCCAGATACGGCCTATCGAGGGACCATGCTATTGCTGAAGCTTTGCGTCTGACGCGGACCTTACGTATCGCGATCGTATGATGCTCATGCAGGAAGGGATATTAATTCGGTGACGTAGTCAAGCAAGAGCAGGTGGGATACACTTTCGGGTGGGTGGCTCGGGATGCTGGACCAGAAGGGAGCAGCCAAGTGCAATCTGAAGGCCCTCCAGGAATTCGGGGATCGAGAAGGAATCCAGTCTGTTGCCGTTGGTATGAGCCGCCGCTCGATGGTATACGACCTCACCCACCACCACCATCACCATCGTTCGAGGCCAGCTGTCGCTGTGGGTGTGCCGTCGGACGATGCAAGGCAGGGATTCACAATACGGGGTGTGCCTGGACCGTTTGGCGAACGGCAGCCGACCCAAGCAGCTTCTCCAGGACTAATTACCATAGTCGAATGTGGTGGCCTTTGGGGACAACGATGGGAAACGCAGTCGATGCGTGCCACCACGCATGCGAGGAGATTGGGTTGTTTCCTTGAGGATCCCAAGAATACGAGACCAACGGCGAGGAGATTCGTTGAAGTATGAGCGTCATATGCAGTGCTCGACGTGGGACGGCAAACGCCCGTTCGACAGGCGTCCAGCTGCCGCGGTTTTACGGGCCACTGGTTGGGAGCGTGGAGCTGGGGGGTAGAGACCACCATCCGAAGCCCACTCCAGCTGGCTCTCGTTCGGTACGAAAAAGCAAACAATCTGCTTAGAGCCCCATCCCGCACTTCGGGAAGCCGTGAAGCCGCAGACCTCCGCTGCGTGACAGGCCTGAAGCAGTGTTGACTGCGGTCTGCATCACCCCCGCTCCGCACCCCCCCTCCTTTTATTGGTTTACTGCATGGTTCCAGGCCAGCACCCCGTCAAGGCGGTGGGGCGTGAGGAGGAGGGAAGGGAGGAAGGAGTGGAGGGGTGTTCCTCCGGGGAAAACATGCGCAGGAGTAGCGAACGGCGGCTGTGACTTACGGGGGGACTGAAGGCAACCGATCGGAGCTGATATGATGATCCCCCGCAGGGTCTGCTGGCGGTAAGGTCGCAGCAATAGGATTCTCTCCTAGCGACCCCGGTATATGCGATGTTGAACCACAGTCGTTCTGAGCTTTCCTGCCTCGGGGTAGCTGCTTGCGAGCGCACCAGCCGCAATGCTTTTTTTTTCCGTGCGCACTGTTTTCATCGGAGTGGTGTACATGTGAAGCATGGCGAAATACATATCTACGCAATGCCTTCTGCAGTGCTGGCCCACCCTACACTGCGTCTGCCGTTGTCCGAAGAGCGGCCAGGACAGCACATGTGGCAGAGGCCGCTCGGTTAGGCAGTCATCGGAGCCGCGCTTTCCACTCAGCGGTGTCTCTAGCTACACCTATCGACCTGTAATGCAGCCTGCAGCCACGAGCCCCAAGTGTGCTTCTGATGATGCAATAAATTATTGCGAAGTCGAGACGATAACCACTAGCATCGACCCGCTCGCCGGTCCGCACTACCGCCTGCCAGCCGACACCTTCCGGAGGTCACATCTCAATTGTGTGGTACATATCGCTTTAGCAAGCACGGCTCCCGACGCATCGCAGGAAGCAGTTGGTCCTCTTGTTTCAGAAGTAGCAGGGTGGGGTCCTGTGCTTCTAGTGTGTACTCTTCAGTCGGTCCCCCTCTAGATCCTCGTAAGGACCGCTGGATTGACACATCTCTTTACAGCAAGACATGCGGTTGCGAACAGCGGGGCTGCGAATGCAAACAACTCGCAAAAACTCACATTGAGAACTCCCGATCTCCCACCGATTCGCGCGTACAAGGGCAGCGGACGGCCGTTGGAAAAGTGTCCCTAGCATTAGGCACGTTCCCGGTGATCTCCTGTGGAGATGCATCCGACGTATCGGACGAAGTCGCGTCCGGAGATTCATGCGTCATGAAACCGGGAAACTGGGGCTGACTCAGAACGACGTTCATCCCTTTCAGCTGCTGCCAGCGCATGCGGGACGGGCTCGCAAATTATGAGAC
>Ga0307508_10005794_pt1 | contig 11678 bp, 10 predicted proteins | sample 9_EM_MG_FD_203089 | JGI IMG/M metagenome (GOLD analysis project Ga0307508, IMG submission 203089) | Populus trichocarpa ectomycorrhiza microbial communities from riparian zone in the Pacific Northwest, United States - 9_EM | ecosystem: Host-associated > Plants > Roots > Unclassified | place...
GAGTCATGAGATACTTGTCCTTCAATTGAATTAATGGAATATCTTATGATCACTAAAGGTTTGGTTTGACGGAGGCAACAAGAGCAATGGCAAAAACTCTTCGGTCGGAGCAAGGGCCTGCTCTGACCCTGACACTGATACTGGTAATCACTTCTGACAACTTCTCAGATTGGCTTATCTTGCTGAGGTGACGACTTCCACTGCAAATTCAGTTCCCATATCTGTACCAGGCCTCATGCTCAACGTGCGACTGGGCCTTGCCGCATTCTAAGTACATGGTGAATTTCACTTCTAAAAGGGCACACCGTCTCTATTGCAACCACCTATCTCGTAAGAAATGCACAGAGACCCAAAACTACTTTCTTGTTACGAGGGTGGCAGAGCGGAAAAGATACGGATTGAAGATTTGAATGCTAATGATGCTGTTGTCGTGTAAGACCAGAATCTTGACGAACCACATTCATGCCTCTGACCCACACCTAGCGTAATGGGACCCACTGGTGCTGGGAGGAGCACAGTACGTTACTTTGATTTATCCTTATTCACTTCTTTGACGTTCTGTATTAGTTCATTGAGGAGGCTACCGGAATAACAGGCATAGTTGGCCATGGCTTAGGATCCAAAACCAACGAAGTTTCAGTATTCAGGCTTTCATTCCCAGAGCTCGTTGATTCGGATATCTGTTTCGTGGACACTCCTGGTTTCTGGCACACCAGTCTGACGGATCTCGACGTCTTAGGAATAATTGCTGATTTCCTCAATACAATGTATGTGACGATAAACAATCAAATGTCAAAGGACCGATATTCACAGACGGACAGTTATCAGCGAAAAATCCAACTGAGTGGGTTGCTCTACTTCCACGATATATCATTTGTGCCCGTTGACAGACGTTCGTTGGAGAGTTTCCGAGTCTTCGAACGCCTTTGCGGGAATGATTTCAGACGGATCGTTTTGGTGACGACTATGTGGGACCAGGTGACCAGTGAAGAGAACGGAACCAGGATCGAAGAGGGTTTGAAATGCTTCCAATGGAAGTCCTTAATTCAGCATGGGTCGTCCGTTAAACGCTTTATGAAAACACGCGAGTCCGCTTTCGAAGTTCTTATACCCATATTCGATGGCGTCAATGAGGGTGCGAATGCCCTTCTCCTCCAAAGGGAGATGAATGACTTTGGGTTAAAGTTGGAAGAAACTACGGCTGTCAGAGGCCACAGACAAGTTGATCAACAATCGCGGCATCAAGAGCCTGTAGGGAAGTTTCGGACCCTGTTCAAGCGAGCGACGCTTGACCCGGCCACTGTAACAAATTCCGATCTTCAGCAGCTGGTTACAGAATATCAGCAGCTATCCGAGGATCTGAAGAAGAACTTGCAGGGGGTGAAAATACCGAACCCGCACGGTGTTCATCCGAGTCGTGGGCCACTTTTCAAGTTAGCCTTAGTAACCTCGTATCTGTCGTCACGATACTCATGTTCCCATGTACAGTTTCTTTTCACCTAAAGAAGAGCAGTTTTCTCTGCCACCGCAGTAGGTGGAGACTGGAAGTCAATGGCGAATATGAGTAGGGAAGAGAAGATGGGGCGGTGAGAAGAGACACGCAGAACCTACCAGGAAAGTAGGACAAGAAATAGCCGTGCTGGATAGGTTAGGTCGTGGTATTGGCACTCAACGATCTCCATTATCGCCGGCCGATGCTGCATAAAGTTGCCGCCATCGCTGGTAATTCTTACGACGATCTGGCTGTGTGCTTGTGGCAATTATTCTATAACGATATAAGTTTACTGTTAATGCAATTCATCAAGTTTGGTAATGTGTAATCTGGCCTCAAACTCTGTGCTGGTGAAGCAAACGTCCGACGTTCGTGGAACACGTCAATTTGCAACCCACCGCTGCGCAGCATGGGATAAAGATATAAAGAAGTCTACCAGAATGTCGTCAGGAGCTGTCCTTGAACTCGCAACTCACACATAATCTTCATAGTTGCAGGTCGTATGAATATACATACTTTATGTAGAGACACGGTAAATATAATATATCACGGAGATTAGGAAGGAGCATGAAAATGAGAAGGTGCTCAAAGCCGCTGCCGCTGCGGGATAAAGATTTAATATTTAAGGCCTCAGACAGCTTGAAGAAGCCTGTACCATCACTGAGAGAAGAGATGAGGCACGTATTTTGTCCAATCCACTGCGACAAGAGCAGTCGACGGTTGGTTTCGCAGTAAGGCAAGTGCTTGTGCAATAAGAGAGAGACGTGCCGGTACGTAGAGGAAGAGGAGGATAGTCATGGTGAGGTCCAAGGTCAGAAGGGCTGTTCGTTCGAACCTTTCGCAGGAATCGATGTCACAAGTGCGGAGGCGAGTGGCCAAGAGGAAGTCGATCGGCGCGACAATGAGAGGGATGACGGTGATGGCCGTTGAGGTGGCCCGCCAGAGGGTGTGTTCGGACTGAGATGGGTAGTTGAAATCCCAACCGATACAGTGTATGCCCCCAAAGATGACGCCAAAGACAGCGAAGACGACCATGCGGGACCAGCGGTCGTTCTTCGTGGCTGGGGCGTAAAAAGATAGGACATGAGGAGCACCAGGACGAATAGTGCTCGTTGTGACGATGCCGAAAACAGCGGCGAATATAAACGAAACAAGGAATAAGAGTGCAAAGAATGGGGTCATGAAGATGGTGAAAAGGGAGAGTAGGATGAAAAGTGAGGGAAGGAGGACGAACCAACCGAATAGAAAGAGGACGAGGTCTGCAAAATTATACATCCTCCCAAAAACTTTTTGCAACCACTTTTCAACGAAGTTGGTGACTGCGGACGTCAGTCTGTAGCGAAATCTTTGGAGGGATGCGACGGTTCGAGCGGCAAGGAGACCGCGAATCTGCGATGATTCCTGAGGGACTGGCTCTTCGGTTTTGATGATTATGAGAAGCAAGATGATACCGAGTGGGAATAGGACAAAGAATGGGAAGCTGATGATGTACGTGAGGCAGACTGGGAGAACGATGGATAATACAAGGAGGGCATTGATGGGACCTTCTTCGCAAGGATTTCGGAGGAAGCCAAAGATGACAGCCGCAAATTTTGTGACGACCTCCCAACCCCGTTTGATGACATCACCGAAGGACAGATGGAAGTCGCGATCGTCCTGCAGATCCAATCAGATCACTTTCTATAAAACAATCCGCATCACCCACCGCGACTGGTTGAGCAGCATCTTCAACCTTTTGAGCTTCAAGTTCGGTTTTCAGGTATATCTTTACAGGTTCCTGCACACCCAGTGGCTTGTGCCACCAGATCGCAAAGGTCGCCGCATTCAGACTGGCCAACGCGAGCGTAACGAGTTCTAATTCCGTGAGCGCCAATCGCTGCTGTCCACGAGCGATGCTCTGGATTATAAACCAGCTCGTTTGCAGCATTGCGATCAGCTTGAATAATATGTCGCCTTTCGACCAGTCCTTGATCTCGTCTGCAGTGATTTTGGGCATACTGATATTCGGATTTTTTTGGAAAAAATCAACTGTAAGCACGATCCCGTTTCGCTCCTTGGGCGCTGCGTCTTTACGATCAGGATCGATGAGAGTGAAGCCTCCCATCCCAAACAAGTGACCATGCCACAACGTCCATTTCTCCCACTCTGCCAATTCTGTTGTGGAGTGTCAGCTCTCTGCAATCATGCCACCCTATGGTACTCACCCGGATGACTTTCGTTGTAGGTATCCCTTATATCCTTTGCAGCAAAGAATTGTCTAACAGCCCACGCCAACACCAGCTCTGGCGCAACGACCATCCAAAACATCAACATCAACCGATTCCATCGGGCTTTCCATTTACTTCGCGGTGGAATGTTCGGATGTACGGCAGTCCACGCACATAGGATTGTGGTCGAGACGCAACTCCATACAATCCCAAACAACGTTCGTTTTAATTGACTCTTGCAGGAATCTGGACTTAATGGATCTTCTCGGGCAGCCAACTCGGACGCCACAGGAGCACCATTAGCGTTGTAGGCTGAAAGGACCGAGAACAGGATATAGAGGGACATTGCCATCGTGGGTCGGGGAAGGTTGCAATGGGGAGGTATGCCCTCTCGTCTCCAGTTATTTGTATGTTTCTCACAACCCGTCCTCCAGGCATCCTCGTGGCGTCGGTGTTTCACCAGTTCGCTTGAGCATTTGCTTTCAAATGTCAATGTTACATCCCTGGACTCATTACACTGAGTCAATATGATCCCCTCCATTCGAAACATTCCAAGTCCATCCTCCCAGGTGTCCTCCTTTGTTCCAAGCCTGGAAAGTGCAGCTATTCAATTGTCGTCTCTCTTCACCCTTATTATTATACGAGAACGGAAACTCTCACAATAATATGGCCACTTGTGACCGTGCTGGTTCAGGAGAACTCCAACTTGAAAGAGGCGGCTGAACTGTATTTCCCCCTTCGTGGTATAAAAGTTGCGAGCGATTGACCTCCAGAATCGCCTGGCGGAGTTTTAAGCACAAAAATCCTTTGCGCTGCCTTCAATGATTCGTATTTCAGCTGATAACATCTTGCTTTGCGCCGTTTAAATGATAGACTACACTCGTGGTGACTCGTAATCAGCACAAACCATAGGTATGTGATCAAGGTTATCACAGAATGTAATCACCTTGCTGTAAGCTAGGTCTTTACCAGGTCTGAATTCCACCATAAAAGGAAGAATGTTGGCATGTAATTTTGTTTTTGTTGATTGCATGTGTGTGTGCCAATCATGTATCAATAAAACCTTAGTGCGACCCGACCAGATTCTAGTCCTGTTCGAAAGTTGGCACGAAATTTTGTATTTGTTTGTACAGAGCTATTTTTTCGACAATGTTTGTAGACGATCCATTTCTTTCCGAAGGTCCTCTGACGGGTGGTGCAAGAACGTGTCGACATCGTATTCCCTTAATATCCTGATCCTGTCTCTTCCTCGACTTCTTGACAGGGCCACGTATGTGCTGAACGCTGATGTACCTCCGGTGGGTGGTGGGGCAAGATCAATTATCACGTACTCAATGGTCTGACCTTGCGACTTATAGTCTGTGAACGCATATCCGGCTGTAATGGCAAGTTGTCGACGTCGAACTTCGTACGATTTTCCGTTTGTGTGGACCGGGAATGGAGCCGTTGATGGGACAATCGGTACGACCCCCTCCTCAACACTCAGTCCTCCTAATTGTCCCTTGAAGTTGATGTTGCTTGGAGCGTCAGGCTTGAACAAGATAGCCGCGGGAGGATACTTGAGTCTTACAGTGCCATCGTGATCAATCGGTGGATGTGTTTCTCGTGGATCAAGAACGATATCGACGATCGTGCCCCTGGTACCATTTGCGATGTCGGCTTCGGTTGCTATGTTGAGAATTACCATGGCTTTCATCCCGATTGCCAGAGTCGTCGTATCCGTGAGTTTTCCTTTTTTCTCGTTTTTTAGTTTGGCAATTGCGAGTCTTGCCTCCATAGGTAGAGTTTCGTTACTGTTTCGGAGGGTATCCTCAGCCGTCACGATGTATCGTCGCTGTCCGCTTGATGCACAGTGTCTTTTGATCGCTTCTTCATTCCACCTTCGACGAACGGAATGTCGAGGTGTTATGAGAATGGCTTCATTCCATGGAGGTTTTGAGAAGTCGGTTTGAAGGCTCGTATTGTCGATTCTTAGTTTTTCGATTTCTTCTATGTCTTGAGTTGTGCAGTCTCCTGTTCGCAGACGGGTGAGGAGATCAACCCAAATCTGATCTCGTACTCGCATCTGTTTCTCAAGTATGACAATCGTGTCAAATTGTCGGAAAATGGCCTGTCCCATTTTTGCTTGCATCGTGTCATTGGTCGAATCGCGATATAGTGCCCCTGTCCGGTTTCCTACAGGCGGAAATTGGTGGAAGTCACCAAAAAGTATAATATGTGCGCCTCCGAACGGAGCGTGGACGTCTTCAGTTCCGTTTTGTCCTCGAACGTGTGCTAATGCTTGAGATGCGGTGCAGAACGTCGCTTTGTCGGCCATCGAAATCTCGTCGATTATCACAAAATCTTTACCTTCCAGATTTTTTCGTCGTTTCTCTTGACTTTTCTGTGATGCGTTGCTAATCCAATCTTCTTTAACAGCTCCTCTTCCTATACCGAATAGTGAATGCATGGTTTTTCCTCCGATGTCGGCTGCCGCAATCCCGGTTGTCGCACATTTTGCGAGTTGATTCAAAGCATCGAAATGTTGGAATGTTTCTGTGATTGCACGTATTAGCAATGATTTTCCTGCTCCTCCAGCTCCTAGGACTATCATGCATAGTTGCTCCGTTTTCTCGCCTGCAAATAAGAAATGTGGTGTTGTTTAGTTTGTCTTCTCCGTGTCGTCAAAATGAAAAGTACCTGATAATTTCCCTTTTAAACAGCTCTCTATAATGTCATGAGCCCGTTTTTGTTCGTGATTGAGTTTTGCGAGGAGTGGTCGTTCTTGGGATGGCCCTGAACTTGTCGTTGGTTGGACTGTTGGAAACAGGACTCTGTTTTTGGCGGTGATGGTTATTTCTTCTGCAATGTTGGTGAGGTTTATGACTCCTTGAGATTCGTGTTGACTACGTGTTGCTTTTTTAAGTTCTTTATCCCAGAGAATTAGAGCTTGTAGTTCATCCTTTTCGGCATTTCGAGCGATCGGAGTTTGAGAAACACCGTTCAATGCATTGGAGTCGACAACGTTTCGATTCGTAAATATACCCGCGTTTTCAGCAATCCTGATGGCTCTGTCGGCGTACTGTCTTTCTCTCTCTGTCTCAAGATGCTTTCTAGCCTCTTCAATTGTCGATTCTGTAATGGGAATATTCTCTGCCGCTTTTTGGACATCGATATCGAGCTCCATTTCATCGTCGGACTCGTGCCCCATTTCTACGGCAAATTGAGATGTGTTTGGTTCGTTCTGGTGACCCTTCCTTCGTTCTTCTGCTCGTTTTTGAGCTGCTGCATCAATGCAATCGTGGTAATACTGTACGCCATCCATTATAAAATTTTTCTTGTCGTTCGCTGGGGTCTCGTGTCGTTTTAAACTTGCACTGAATGTTTCGTCTGGACGTTTTAGGTCACTAAGGGCACGCCATGGCCATAGAAACATTAGCATGGCTGCACAATAAAGCTCTTGTTCCGCGGGTCGATTGTTTCGAGGGAACCATTTTCCAACAATGCAGGTCAATGTCTCGTGACCCACTGTCCGAACCACACGACATCGACTTGGTTTCCCAAATTCTTGCAAGTATGGACTTCGTTCATTGGGAGGTCGACCTCTTGCGGTTTCAGTATCAGTTGACGTTTCTTCATGTAGTTTCGCATCGTATGTTTCGGAGACAAAATCGAACAAGTTCATGTCCTCGAAAAGTGTTCCTCGAAATTGATATTCCTTTAGTTGGTCTCTTAGGTCAATCATGCCTTCGGACATTTTTATGATTCGCCGCTCTTCCTGATTACAACATTGAGTTAGTGGGAAAGGGTAGGAAAGGTATGATTGAATTAAGTACCTCTTCATCTACTTCATCCACTGGAAACTTTTTCCCTAGATCAGGATAAGCAGCGAATAACGCCATACGTGCGGCATCCCAGTATAGGTTGGCGTAGTGATGTGATTCGTATCGATCGTTCCATCCCATCAAATAACTGTCGACCTCCAGAGAGCTGAACTCGCAATCACGATTTAATGTATTGGCACACCGCTGCAGTAACAATTTGTTAGAATTTTGGATATCTTGAAAGTCTTGTGTATCTGCTTTGTGAAACGCCAATGTTTCAGCGAGAAGAGCTGTGATATTTGAGGTGCGGTTTTGTTTTTTGGCTGCATAATTTGTGATATAGAAACTGAGAGCGAGGGTTCCTGTTCCATTTAGGAGAAGTTTGAGGTCATGGTTCGATCGAAGACACGATAGGATGTATGGATTCCAGTTGTTTAGACGTGAGCAAAATCGTTTCGGTCCCCATGCATCGCTTGCTTGTTGGACAGGAAAGTGTCGTTTACAAATCAGTTCGTCTTTTACTAGTCGAAGGCATGTTGTAGTCGAACAAGTGTGGAACTGAAGGGAACGCGCTAGACTATTGATGCGCGCTTGTGCACCAGGGTCCGAGGGAAGGAAAGGACGTGCGTATGAAACTTCTTTTTGCTTCGGCAATTCTTCAACTCCTTGGTCATTCAGCTCGTTTATGTCAGCATGAATAACACTTCGGATGTACTCTTGGATTTTGGCTCGAAATTCGTTCGTGTGCAAGGCTTCTTGCATCAGGCTCGAAGAAGGGGCTCCTCGAAGCCATATTAAGATGTGAAGGTGTAATGTTCCCCGTTTTTGAGATTCAACCGTACCAATATACGCATTGACAATGCCGAAAATTCCAGGTTTTCGATCAAATTTGTTATCCCTTTTCTTCTGAATACCGAGCAAACATTCGAGAACAGTGCGTATGATGAAATGGAAATATCGGGCAGCCGCATAGGGATCTTTTGCGGTGTTTGAAGCTCGTTGTGACGAGGTGGGACCTGCAGTGTTGATGAATGATTCAAGATTGATGTCTTCACCACAGAAGATTTGTGCGATGGGATCATGAATTTCGCAGGGATTCAAAGTCATCCAGATATTGGGTGGTCCAAATTTAAGGTTCGTGCTCCAGATTCTGGATCGGATGGATACGCGTGATTCATCAGTTCCAGTGACTCTGGTCTGGCCTTTGTCTGTTGTAGCAGCAGCTTCACAATGGAGTTACTTATTGGTTCTCCCTTTTCTTCTTCTTTGCTTGCTTTCAGTAATTCTTCTGGGGTAACGTTGTTTAGAAGACTTCGGTGTTTGGCGAAGATTTCTTTCTTGGTCTGCAGAACAGCAGACCGACAGACTTCGCGTTTTTGACAAACCCCAAAGACCTGAAACCTGAACTGTGGATCTTTGCGAAACCGTTTATCAGCATATTGTAACGCCCATCGTGCGTGTGTTTCGTATGACACTTTGATAGGTCGTTCCACTTCGAACCCTCCTCGACCGTATGGAAATAAGGTTGGAAAACAGCCTAGAAGATGATTTGTATTGTGGATTCCGCCATCAGTACGTTTGCCTGTTATCTCGTCGACTCGGGGATATTCATTAATAAATTTGTTTCCTCGCCTGATCGCGAAATCGTCACCGTATTTAGGATCAGCAATGTTTGCGAGTGCCGCGGACGTTAATTCACTTTGGGTTATATCGTTGCCATTAATATCAAGTACCCCTGACATATCGAGAGGCAGAACCTCAGGACTTTGCTCGGCACCGTCTGTTTAAACATGAAACGATATACATCAGTTTTACCATTGATTTGTTCAATGCAAAACGTACGTTCTTCTTCACCATTTTGTTCCAAAATTACATCTGTTACAACTTTTCAGTTCGAAATGATACAAAGATGTTGTCTTATTACCTTCTTGTTCATCAGATGGTACATATCCATCTTGTTCTCTATATACAGATTCAATATCCGAGGAATATCGAGCGGTGCGTAACAATTCTTCGGGTACTCCGTCAAGTGGTAATTGATTTAATCGCTCTTCAACGATTTCGATATCCGCGTAAAGGGGATTGTTGTTTTTCAGCCATATCAAGGCTTCTCTGATGCGTGTTCTTCTGACTCGAAACATACTTGGCATTGTTTTCTCCGTAAGGCCCTTTGGTCCGATAAAGGTAATTCCAATGGTCGCTGACAGTATTTTGGGTGGATGGGGCATCGCTGTATCACTACCATCGTTACAAATAACGGAAGCAACTTGACGAGGATCGAGACGGTATGTCGCCACATTCCCTTTTAAACCACGATACAAGTAACTGTCGTCCCACATGGTTGCTCCTTTCTGTCTCGGATACAGTTTAACAATGTACGCGGCCGGAAAATATCGTGCGATAAGCATTCGTTCGGGTAACGTCAAGCATGATAGTTCAAGTGGTACGTCCCCTACCCATAAATCGTTTGCCAGCGAAAATTTTGGGACTTTTCCGTCCTGCAGTGACCGTAAACATTCCATGCAAATAGTTGCAGCATCGCCTGTAAGCGCTGGCTTGTAAATTACCATTCCATTCAGAAGATCTTGTTTGGCGTGCGGAGTATTGGGTTTTAACAGGTGTTGATTTGGAATGGATGTCGCTCCTATTGTCACTGTATCGTTTGTAAACATCTCTCGTGCACAAGAAATGCATGGGGTCGAAGAAACGGCTGATGTGCTTGTGGCTTCTATGAAACTCGAGATACAGTCTCGGATTGTAGTATCGAGAGGAACTTGAAGGAATTCGCCATAAATTAGCATCTTCAATTTGTCAAATCTGTCAAAGAAAGTCAGAACAGGGGGAAAGTCTTTTTAAGAGAACTTTGCGTTACTGATGACGTTCACTAGATGTGCCCTCCCCATCAATGTCTACCTCCATTGCAACCTCAATGGAAGGACTTGTGTCGTTTGATAATCGACAACGTTTGTGTGGTCGAGAGGACTCCTCTTTTGCAGCAGGTCTCTTTCTTTGATAACGTACATTCCCATTCTCCAATGCTTCTTCGGCTCTTCGAATAATTGCTTCCTGTTGTTCATACGTTAGGGTAGATATTGAACCATAGAGTGATATCCTCTTTTTTCTTGTTGTGGCCCGAAAATGAATCTGCAAAGACTCGCATATTTCGGCAATTCTTTGAACAGTTAAACGCTGAAGTCTGGAATGAACAGTTTCGTGGTTATAAAGGTAGAATGAATTAAGACTAAAATGATTTTTAATTATTGTATTTAGGTAAAGGTGAGCAAGTTGCTGCGTACTCTTCTGTTGGTGACATTTCTTTAGAACAGACAAAGAGTTGTTGAAAAAGGGGTGAGATTTCGCTTCGCACTGAGCTGCAAAGATATTTCAGTTCCGCCAACATATTTCGGCACTCTCAAAATTTCGGAAATCTGGATTTGATACCCAATGATATGTCTCCAGCCTTGCATGACCTTCATAAGGCAATGAAATGCATTCCTTGTCATCAGCTGTACGCGGAGTTTTTCAATATTTCATATTGATTAGGTACGAGATACTTGAAACTCACAAGACTAGACCGAATTCAGAGAAACGTTTTATTGTTGGAACTAGGCCTTGTCTCTGTTTGGTCTGGCAGTGAAACACCGCTTTGCTGAGACGCGGCGTTCTAGACGTTACCGAAGAAGAGGTCGACTGATTGGTACAAAAAAAAAGACAATTGAGTAAGACTTGTAATCCCTCTCTACACTAAACTTTGTTTAGCAGAATCCGTCAGGATTGCATTGCTTAAGTACTTTCAAGTTACTTAATGGATCAAATATGCTTTCGTGTGTATTTATTAAATTGTAGTGTCGCCTGGTATAGCTGTCTTTGGCATCGTCAATTTGCTCCAGAAAACAGAATTCCGTTTCCCCTGGATTGACTTTAGTAATAGTATGCAATTAAACGGTTGCAAAAGAACTTACCCTCTTCCAACATGATGCCTTGACGAACGAAAAAAAGGACAATGTTTTATCTCATTACATAATATACACTGTTTGATGCTTACAGCAAGGTGCTGTCGACGTAGTCGACCTTTCATTATTAAATCCGTTCAGAATGACGACTCACAATACACAAGATTCTCATCTTTCTCCTCGGCGCCTCATCTCCCCAGTCCTATCGAACACACCGTGTTAC
>Ga0307508_10005795_pt1 | contig 11677 bp, 9 predicted proteins | sample 9_EM_MG_FD_203089 | JGI IMG/M metagenome (GOLD analysis project Ga0307508, IMG submission 203089) | Populus trichocarpa ectomycorrhiza microbial communities from riparian zone in the Pacific Northwest, United States - 9_EM | ecosystem: Host-associated > Plants > Roots > Unclassified | place...
CATGACTCGGGGCCGCCGTGGGTCGCTAGCCCTTCGACGTAGAGCTCTTCCATCTCCTCCTCCAAGCCGGTTTATCCCGGCGCTTTCATCTATTCCAAGTCAGTGGTCGTAGCTCAGCAGCACCGATCGTGGACATCCTTCTATATTGGCGCCTCTGCGACACGCGCCCGGCGTCCATCTATCCCTTGAAATAGACCATCTAGATGCTGTACGGATCTGCCTGCTGCCCGGGAAACTGTCTTCGCCGGGGCATCACAACCAGGCAGGCGTGGGCACATCCCGCCAGTAGTGAAGAAAAATCGAATACCGCCTTCCGGGGCACCGTCACTCTGCGTGCATCCGCGCGGAACTGTGAGTCTGCGGTCAGCCCACATACCCTAGGAATAGATCATCTAGTCTGCGACCCATGGACGCCTTCCAAACCGAGGCAGCGGCGCTGACCCGCGCCCTCGCCTCACTTCCGGACGCCGCATGGTCACGGCCCACGCGGTGCAGCCCCTGGGACGTACGCGACCTGCTCGCCCACGTGCATGTCACGGTCGCCCGGGTGCCGGGCATGCTCGCCGCCGAGGCTCCGGCGAGGGCCTCGGTGTCCGCGGTGGACTACTACCGGCCGGACGCCCGCTTCAGCGACGCCACGAACGCGACCCGGATCGCCGCCGCCCAGGCCGAAGCCGCCGCGCGGCCGGGACCGCAGGTGCTCGCCGGCTTCGCCGAATCCTGGCAGAGAGTGGTGGCGCTGTGCCGGCAGCAGCCGCCGCGCGGGCCGCCGGCGTACTGCAGGAGCTGTTGCTCGGCCCGGAACGGAAGGCCCCCGATCCCGAACAGTTCGTCCGCGCGGCCACGGGCCGCGCGGACGATCCAGGCCTGCTCGCTCACCTCGGCCCCCGCCGCCTCACCTTCGGCTGATCCCCACCCGCGGCGGAAACCCGCGACGGTGCGCCACGCGAGCTCGCTCACGGCCGGCGCCGAATCGGCGGCCGGCCGAACCCGAAACTCGACGTCGCCCATGCCGATAGAGCGACCGCGTGACCTGACCGGAACGGACTCCGAGGAGACACATGCGCGCTCAGCTCGCCGTGCTCGGCGTGACCCTCACGGCGGCGCTCAGTGGATGTGCCACCCTGACCGGCGCCGCCGTCACCGCGACCCCCGCGCCTGCGAAGCCGTCCGCCAGCGCCTCGCCGCGCCCGATGCGGGTGGTCTCGATCGCGATCCCGAAGCCGAGATCCGCCGCGCCCGGCCTCGCCAACACCGGCTCCTCCTGGATGCCGATCGTGAAGTCGCTCTCGGCGTACGGCCAGTGGCTGCTCGGCAACCCGGACCCGGCGCTGGTCGGCAACGTGGCCACGCCCGGCTGCGGCATGGCCACCCTGCTCACCCAGCAGGTCAACGGCCTACTCACGAGCAAGGCGTACGTGCGGACGACCCCCGCCACGATCAGCCAGGTCGTCGGCCCGTCCCCTGCCACGACGAGCACCGTGGTCCTGACCGTCGTCGCCGGCCGGGCCGCCGAGCCGGTGGTGAGCCGTGCCGGCGGCAAGCCGATCACGACCTTCGCCCCGTACGCGCCCGGAACCCTGCACGTCACCCTGGACAAGGGCGCGGATAGCAGGTGGCGGTTCTGCGACGTACAGCCGATCGCCGGCGCGGCGTCCCCGGACGACCCGTCCGTGCCGCTGATCTGAGTTGCGGGACCGGTTCAGCCGCGCATCGCGGTGACCGGGGGCGCGGCATCGCCGGCGGAAACCGTCCCGGTCAGCACCGGGGTCAGCGCTGCCCCCGACGCAACGAGTCGAGCCCGGAACATCGGCTGCAGCAGCGCATGGTCCGCCGCCCTGATCTGGTACGTGCCCTTGGCCGAGTCGAACGTGTAACCCTCCAGGGACCGGATCATCCCGTTCACGTCGTTCGGGTCGCTCTGCAGCGCGTGCACCATCATCTGGGCCGCGGCGAAGCCGTCCGGACCGGTCAGGTCGGGTTTGCCGCCGCGGGTCTGCGCGCGCAGCGACACGAACGGCGGCAGCTGGGACGCCGCCCCGTTGAAGAACGGCGCGACCAGGCGCACCTTGCCTGCCACCGCGCCCAGAAACTTCCAACTGGACTTGATGTCCAGGCTGCTCACCACGGTGGTGGCGGCGAACACGCCCGCCCGGCCCAGCGCCTGCCACAGCGCGCGGGAGGTGGCGCCGGTCCAGGCCACGTACAGCATGTCGGCCTTCGCGGTCTTGATCCTCCGGGCATACGCCGTGAAGTCCGTCGCGCCCTCGGGCGCCGTCATGCTCGTGACCGTGGCGGCGCCGCCGAGCACGACCTTGACCGCCGACACGTTGTCGGCCCCGTCCGCGGATGCGGGCGCGAAGACCAGCACCCGCCGGCCCGTGCCCAGGTAGGCCTTGGCGGCCTGCGCCTGCTGGGCGTACTGCCGCCCGGAGCGGAACGTGTAGCGGTTCACGCCGGTGATCGCGTCGGCGGGCGCCGAGCCGCTGACGAAGAGCACCCGGCGCCGGGCGGCGATCGGCGCGATCCGCAGAGCCGCGGCCGAACTGGTCGACCCGCCGATCACCAGGTCGCCCCCGGCGATCAGCCGCTCGGCGGCGGCCGCCGCCCTGGCCGGGTCGCTCCCGTCGTCGACATAGGTGACGTCGATCCACCGCTCGCCGATCCGGTAGGTGCTCGACGTCGCGTAGGCCATCCCCGCCCGGAAGCCCTGCAGGTACTCCCGCCCGTAGGCGGCCAGCGGCCCGGTCCCGGAGTAGACGACGCCGATGGTCAACGGCGCCCTCGAGCCGCTGCCCCCGGTGGCGATGCCCCGGGTGTCGCCGCAGCCCCCGGAGGTCACGATCGCGGCCGCGAGCAGGGCCGCGAGCAGCGTTCGCCGGGACACCCGGAAACCAGTCATCGAACGCCTTCCGTCGGCCCGCGCTGGGACGGCCAGCGAGTCCATCCTTACTATCCGGTCGCCAGCCCCCGCGCGTGCGGCCTCCCGCCGTCCCCACCACCGACGAGCCGCACCAAGCCCGACAACCCGCATACTGTACGACCAAGGCCACCCCAGCCCAGCCCAAGGCGACCTGGTCAGGCGCAGTGCGCGGCTATGCGTACTTCTTGATCGCGTCTTCCCAGCCCGGCAGCGACTCCGCATCCCGCGCGGCCGGGCCCACGTAGTCGGCCGATGGCCGGATGAGCTTTCCGAGCCGCTTCTGCTCGAGGATGTGCGCGCTCCACCCGGCCGTCCGCGCGCACGTGAACATCGACGTGAACAGCTCGGACGGCACCTGCGCGAAGTCGAGCACGACCGCCGCCCAGAACTCGACGTTCGTCTCCAGCACCCGGTCCGGCTTGCGCTCCCGCAACTCGGCGAGCGCCGCCCGTTCCAGGTCGAGCGCGACCTCGTAGCGTGGCGCCCGCAGTTCCCGGGCCGCGTCGCGCAGGATCCGTGCCCGTGGATCCTCCGCTCGGTAGATCGCGTGTCCGAAGCCCATCAACCGTTGCCCGCTGTCGAGCACCTTCTTGACGTACGCCCTGGGGTCTCCGCTCTTCTCCACCGCATCGACCATGCCGAGCACCCGGGCAGGCGCGCCACCGTGCAGCGGGCCGGAGAGAGCGGCCACCGAGGCGGACAGGCACGCCGCGACGTCTGCGCCGGTGCTGGCGACGACGCGCCCGGTGAACGTCGACGCGTTCATCCCGTGCTCGGCCGTGCAGACCCAGTAGCGGTCGATCGCGGCGACATGTCTCGGGTCCGGGTCGCCGTGCCAGCGGATCATGAAGCGTTCAGTGGCGGTGCGGCCGGCGTCAACGGTTCGCTGCGGCACGGCGGGCAGCCGCGCGCCACGGGCGGCCTGCGCGACGAACGACAACATCATCACCGACGTACGCGCGAGGTCGGTGCGGGCCTGCGGCTCGTCGATGTCGATCAGCTGTCGCAGTCCCCAATGCGGCGCGAGCATCGACACGGCCGCCTGCACGTCGACTCGGATGTCGCCGGAGCGCACCGGCACGGGGAACGGCTCGGCGGCCGGCAGACCGTGCCGGAAGTCGCCGTCGACAAGCAGCCCCCACACGTCGCCGAAGGAGACCCGCCCGGCCAGCGACCTGACGTCGACGCCCCGGTAGCGCAGCGAGCCGCCGTCGCGATCGGGCTCAGCGATCTCGGTGTCGAACGCGACGACGCCGGCAAGACCTGGATTGACAGTCAACATGACTTCAATCTGTATCGCGACTGTATTGATGTCAACGTTGATCCAGTCAATATGAGAGCATCTCCACATGACTCCCCACGCCACCCTGATGACCACCGAGGACGTCGCTCACCGCCTCGGAGTCAAGCCCGCCACCGTCTACGCCTACGTCAGCCGCGGGCTGCTCACGAGCCGGCGCAACGCCGACGGCAAGGGCAGCCTCTTCGCGAAGGCGGACGTGGACGCCTTCGTGGCCGGGCGGAAACGCAACACGACACCGGGCATCCAGACCGGCATCACACTGATCAAGGACGGCGCACTTTTCTACCGCGGCCGGGACGCCTGTGTGCTGGCCCGCACCGCGAGCTACGAATCGGTCGCGACCCTACTCTGGACCGGCGACCTGGAGCACGTTGATCTCGTGCCACAGAAGGACCTGCTCGCCCTGGCCCGCGCGGTCCTGCTGCCGCTGCCCGACTCGGCCCGCACCACCGACCGCCTCAGGGTGATCGTGGCCGCGGCGGCCGCCGCCGACCCGCTCCGCTTCGACACCTCACCTCAGGCTGTCGTCGGCACCGGCCGCACCCTGCTCGCCACCATGGTCAACGCGCTTCCGTCCTGCGGCCCCCTCCCGGCGGGTGACCTCCGCGTGGCGAGCACGCTCTGGCACAGGCTCACCCCGCGCCGCCCCGACGACGACTACCAGATTCTCAACGCCGCGCTGGTCCTGCTCGCCGACCACGACATCGCCGCGTCGACGCTGGCGGCCCGGGTCGCGGCGTCCACCCGCGCCCATCCCTACGCGGTGGTCGGGGCCGGCCTGGCCGCCCTCGACGGCCCGCTGCACGGCGCGGCGAGCGGCCTGGCCTATTCCCTCCTAGCCGAGGCCCTGTCCAGGAAGAGTCCGGTGACCACGATCGCGGACCGACTGCGTGCCGGCGAGGCGATTGCGGGTTTCGGCCACACGCTCTACCCCGACGGCGACCCGCGGGCCACGACGTTGATCGAGATGCTTCCCGACGGCCCGGCGCGCGCCTCGGCCGTGGAACTGGCGGACGCCATGCGGACCCGCTCCGGCAGCCACCCGAACATCGACTTCGCCATCGCCGCGATGGCCCTGCATTTCGACATGTCCGCCGACGCCGGCGAGGCGGTCTTCGCCGTCGCCCGCACGGCGGGCTGGCTAGCGCACGCCCTGGAGGAGTACGCGGACCGCCCAAGCCGCTTCCGCCCGACCGGCGTCTACTCCGGCCGCCAACCCGCCACCCGAGAAAGCATCTGATCCCGCTCGACACCTGTTCCGCCTTCGCCGCCGTCTTCGATCAGGGCAGGCGGGCGAAGTCTTCCCACCGAAGAGGGCAGAAACGTTGGTGTTGCGCGCCTGGTTTTTTCCTTTCGACAGGGCTGCACCGATGCGAGGGGATACTCGGTTGGGGTAGGGCGTGCCTGCATGCACAGCGCGCGTGGGCGTGCGGCTGGGGCACAGGCCGTCGTGGTGGCGCGTCGCAGGGGCTACAAACGGCAATTCGTGACCGACCGGCACGACCGCGAGCGCCGACCGAGCAATCGGCGGTGTTCCCGAGGTTCAATCGTTGATTTCCGCCTGGATGTCCGCGGTCGGTGGGCGGGGCGGGCCACGCGTTGCGGGTGCGTGGGCGGGGTGCCGAGGCGCTCCGGGCGGTGCATGGCTCCTGAGCGATCGAAGCAGCGGGTTTATGACTGGCGGTGGGGTTCTCGCCGCCGAGGCGGGTGATCCTGCCGGGGAGCGGGCGGTCGACGATGTCGGGGCTGCATGAGTTCGGGTCGGCTGGGCTGCTGGAAGCTGCGCCTGATGCGATTGTCGGGGTGGGCGCGGACGGGCTGATCGCGTTGGTGAATGCGCAGGCTGAGCGGCTGTTCGGGTATGGCCGTGCCGAGTTGTTGGGTCACCCGATCGAGTTGCTGGTACCCGAGGATGTCCGCGCCGCGCACCCGGGTCACCGGCAGCGGTATGAGAGCGACGCGCATCCGCGTCCGATGGGCGCCGGGACGCCGTTGGCGGGCAGGCGTAAGGACGGGAGCCGGTTCCCGGCGGAGATCTCATTGTCGCCGATCGATACCGAGCATGGCCGGTTGGTGGCCGCGGCGGTGCGTGATGTCAGCGATCGGGTCCGGGCGGAGGCCAAGTTTCGGGGGCTGTTGGAGGCTGCCCCGGACGCGATCGTGGGCGTCACCGTGGACGGGCGGATCAGTCTGGTCAACGCGCAGACCGACCGGCTGTTCGGCTACGGCCGTAGCGAGCTGGTCGGTGAACCGATCGAGATCCTGGTCCCCGACCGGGTACGCGCCGTGCACCCAAGCCACCGCTACGGCTACTTCGGTCAACCCCAGACGCGGCCGATGGGGGCCGGGATGGAGTTGGCCGTCCGGCGTAAAGACGGCACCGAGTTCCCGTGTGAGATCTCGCTGTCCTCGATCGACACCGAGGACGGGGTGCTGGTGTCGGCGGCGGTGCGGGACGTCACCGAGCGCAGGCGGGCGGCGGAAGCGCATAGCCGGCTGGCAACCATCGTGCAGTCGGCGCACGACGCGATCATGGGTAAAACCCTCAGTGGGCTGATCACCAGTTGGAACCCGGGCGCGGAGCGGCTCTACGGCTACCGCGAAGCGGAGATCGTCGGCCGTAACGCCGCGGTGCTGTTCCCCGCCGATCGGCGCTCCAACGAGCTGGCCATCCTGTCCCGGATCGCCGCCGGTGAGCGTGTCGAGCAATACCAGACCGAACGGCTGCGCAAGGACGGCAGCACGGTCATGGTGTCGTTGACCATGTCCCCGATCGCCGACGCCACCGGGACGATCATCGGGGTGGCGTCAGTGTCCCGCGACATCAGCGACCGGCAACGGGCCGAAGCGAAGTTCCGCGGCCTGCTGGAAGCCGCCCCCGACGCGATCGTCGGAGTCACCCCGGACGGCACAATCGCCCTGGTCAACGCCCAGGTCGAACGGCTGTTCGGCTACCACCGTGACGAACTGCTCGGCCAGTTGGTGGAGATCCTGGTCCCCGGCTATGCCCGCGACCGCCACCCCGCCCACCGTGACGGCTACCTGCACGATCCGGCGCCGCGGCCGATGGGCGCCGGAATGCCACTGGCCGGCCGGCGCAAAGACGGCAGCCACTTCCCGGCCGAGATCTCCCTATCGTCCATCGACACCGAAGACGGGGTGCTGGTCTCGGCGGCGATCCGCGACGTCAGCGACCGGACCCGCGCCGAGGCGAGGTTCCGAGGCCTGCTCGAAGCCGCCCCGGACGCCATCGTCGGGGTCGCCCCAGACGGGCAGATCACCCTCGTCAACGCCCAAGCCGAACGACTGTTCGGCTACCACCGCGACGAACTGCTCGGCCAACCCATCGAGATCCTGGTCCCCGACCGCGCCCGCAGCGTGCACCCCAGCCGCCGCACCGGCTACTTCACCGAACCTCAACCGCGGCCGATGGGCGCCGGCATGCAACTAGCCGCGCGTCGTAAGGACGGCACCGAGTTCCCCGCCGAGATCAGCCTGTCCCCGCTGGACACCGAAGACGGCCCGATGGTCTCCGCCGCGATCCGCGACGTCACCGACCGCCTCGAAGCGCAAGCCGAACGCGAACGCCTCAAGACCGCCGCCGAACGCGAACGCCTCGAAGCCCAACTGCACCAGTCGCAACGCCTGGAAAGCCTCGGCCAGCTCGCCGGCGGCATCGCCCACGACTTCAACAACCTGCTCGCCGTCATGCTCAACTACACCACCTTCATCGCGGAGGAAATCAACGCCGCCGCCGCCGCTCCGGACGGTGGACGCTGGCGGCAGGTCGGCCACGACATCGTCCAGGTCCAGCGCGCCGGTGAGCGCGCCACCGAACTCACCCACCAGCTCCTCGCGTTCGGGCGCCGCGAAGTCGTGCGTCCCCAGGTGCTCAACCTCAACACCGTTGTCGGCGAGATCGAGGCCCTGCTGCGCCGCACCCTCGGCGAACACATCCAACTTCACGCCGCCCTCACCGGCAACCTGTGGCCGGTGCTCGCCGACCCCGGCCAACTCGAACAGGTCCTGGTCAACCTCGCCGTCAACGCCCGCGACGCGATGCCCGACGGCGGCACCCTGAGCATCCACACCACCAACATCACCATCGACGACACCACGACCACCATTCGAGGCCCCGCCCTACCCGCCGGCCGGCACGTCAAACTCCGCGTGGCCGACACCGGCACCGGCATCCCCGCCGAGATCGTCGAACGCGTCTTCGAACCCTTCTTCACCACCAAACCCAAAGGCGAAGGAACCGGCCTCGGCCTCGCCACGGTCTACGGCATCATCACCCAGGCCGGCGGCCACGCCGAGATCACCTCAGCGCCCGGCGCCGGCACCGCCTTCACCATCCTGCTACCCGCCACCGACCAACAACCCGCCGCCACCGAACAGCCAGCACCCACTTCAGCCCGAAGCCACGGCGGTGAAACCATCCTGGTAGTCGAAGACGAAGAAGCCCTCCGCGAAGTCACCCGCCGCATCCTCGCCCGCAACGGCTACCACGTCCTGACCGCCTACAACGGACCCGAAGCCCTCAAAACCGCCGAACACGCCACGGACCCCATCCACCTCCTACTCACCGACGTGATCATGCCGCACATGCTCGGCAAGGAACTCGCCACCAAAATCCGTGACCTCGACCCCGGCATCCGCGTGCTGTACATGTCCGGCTACGCCCAACCCGTCCTCGCCTCCCAAGGCACCCTCGACCCCGGCGTCATTCTCGTCGAGAAACCCTTCTCCGAACCCGCCCTGCTCGACCGCGTCCGAACCGTCCTGGACACACCCAACCCCTCATGACACCGACAACGAAGCCGATGCGTACGCCTGTGCCGCGGACCATGCGCCCGGCGACCGGGGCGCGAGCGGGATCGGGTTGAGCCGGACCGAGTTGGCGACCTTCTGCCGGTAGATCTCCTGGGTGGCGGGATCCCAAGGGATGCACCAGCGTCCGCTGGAACCGAGCCGGGCGGGCGCCTGCCCATGTCGCAGCCAGTTGTAGACGGCGTCGGCCTGGATACCGAGCCCGGCGGCGGCCTGTTTGACCACCGTCACGGCCGCGCGTGGTTCGCCGGTTCCGGCCGGGTTCCGCGGACGGTTGGCGGACGCGTGCCGGCGGCGGTCTCGACCTCGAGCAGGCTTGCCTCGTGGCGTTGCGCCTCGTAGGCAGCGTGCCCTCCTCGCAGGCCGAAGAGCCGCTTGGACAGCAGGATGTAGAGCACCGCCGCCACATTGATCGCCAACGCGCCGATCCGGACCGCGGTCAGCTTCTCGGCCAGCTCGTAGATCTCGATGGGTATGCCCAGCGAGGTGGCGACCACGGCGAAGTACTCGCCCCACCGCTTGAGCAGCCACAGGCCGGTCGCCTCCACGACCTGCAGAATCCCGTACGTGGCGAGGCCGATCGTCGCCCAGAGCAGCGTGCTGGACCGGGCGTCGATCACATCGCGGATCGTGTGCACGATCGACGAGTCGTCCAGGTTCCAGCCGAGTTTGTCGGCGATGGGCCTAATCAGCGGAAGGTTCTCGGTGAACGCCCGCTGGACCACGTCCTGGCTGGACCGGAACCGGTACAGCAGGTAGGCGCCGAACAGGATGACCACCGCTCGCAGGAAACGTTCCGCCGCGAGCAGCCGCAGCACGATCGCATCGCTCAGCGCCTTCCCTCGGGCGACGAGCGGAGCGTCTTTGGCCGGCCCGCCGCGCGCGGGCGTGCCGAGGGCGAAGTCGCCGCAGCGCAGGCACCGCCACGCCACGCCGACAGGAGTCTCGACGCGGAGCCTCGCGCGGAGATCCTCCTCGTCCGGCATGTAGGTGATGTGTCCGCTCCAGCCGCAAACCCGCAGGTTCCAATCCACGCCTGGCACGCTACCGCCACCTGGCAAAGTCTCCGTGCGTCCGGCCCACGCCACGCTGCGCGTCGCGACCAGGCAAGGAGATTGCTGGGTCAGTGTCGATCGCCCGGACCGGGCCGGGGTGGACCCGCGGCGCGCCGCACAGCCGCCGAGAGGCGCCGCCACCGGTCATGGTCCGGCCTGATCTCTGCGCCGGGCAGTGCCGAGCGGGCGTCACGCCGGGCGGCCTCGACGCTCAGGATCAGTGCGGAGAAGTCCATCGTCAGCTCCTTCGATCGCCGTTAACGGTCACGTGACCGTTAACGGCAGGATCCCCCTGAGGCGCCGGGCCGTCAACCCCCGGGCTACGATGCGGTCATCGTGGAGGACGAAGAGCAGGCCAGAATGCCGCAGGGCACCGCAAGGCGGGCGACTCTCAGGGACGTGGCCCGCGTGGCGGGCGTGTCGCACCAGACCGTTTCCCGGGCGATCAACGACAAGGGCGAGATCGATCCGGAGACCCGCCGCCGGGTCCTCGACGCGGCGCGCCAGTTGCGGTACCGCCCGTCTCGGTTCGCCCGCGGCCTGGTCCGGCCCGGCACGATCACCGTCGGCCTGATCGTGTACGACGTGGTGAACCCGTTCTTTCCCGAGTTGATCGCCGGCGTGATCGACGCCGCCGAGCACCGGGGCTGGCAGGTCGTGATCAGCAGCACCCAGGACGATCCCGCACGCGAGTCGGGACTGCTGCGCTCGCTCGCCGGCCAGGTCGACGCGCTGATCGGCTATCTGGTCCAACCCGAAGACGTGGTCGCGGCCGCGGTCGAGGGCGTACCGACCGTCATCCTGGGCCGGCGTGCGCAGGACCCCGCCTTCGGCGCGGTCGTCATCGACGCGGAGCCCGGCGTGCGGGCCGCGGTGCGTCACCTGGTCGAGCGCGGCCACCGGCGGATCGGAATGATCGACTGTCCGTTGTCCGCCGACGTCGACCGCAGGAACGTCTTCCTGGACGAGTCCGCCCGGCTCGGCCTGGAGGTGCCGGCGGAGGCCGTCGCCGGCGTCAAGCAGTCCATGGCGGGCGGCGAGGCCGGGTTCGCGACCCTTCACGAAGCGTGTCCCGAGATTACCGCCGTCTTCGCCTTCAACGACCTCGTGGCGCTGGGCGCTTACCGCGCCGCCCGCCGGCTCGGTGTGTCCATCCCCGGCGACGTCGCAGTGCTCGGCTTCGACGGCCTGAGCCTGGGTGAACTGCTCGAACCGCCGCTGACCACCGTCGACATCGACAAGCGCCGGATCGGCGAAATGGCGGTGGCTCAGGCGCAACGGCTGCTCGACGGTGAAACGCCCGGCCTGGCAGTGATCGAGACTGGATTGCTCGTACGCGGCTCGGCCTGACGCTCTGGACGATTATCAGGGCCAGGTGCGCGCCTGCGCGTCGAACGTCACCCTGTCGCCGGCCACGGGGACCACGCACAGCAGGTGGCCACCGGGCGCCTGAAGCACGTGACACTCCAGCCACGTCGACACGTCGACGGCGCCCAGCGCGCGCAACCGCTCGGCCTCGGCGAGGACATCGTTGGTTTCGACATCGAGGTGGTACCGCCCTTGACC
>Ga0307508_10005796_pt1 | contig 11672 bp, 12 predicted proteins | sample 9_EM_MG_FD_203089 | JGI IMG/M metagenome (GOLD analysis project Ga0307508, IMG submission 203089) | Populus trichocarpa ectomycorrhiza microbial communities from riparian zone in the Pacific Northwest, United States - 9_EM | ecosystem: Host-associated > Plants > Roots > Unclassified | place...
ACATGTTCGGGATAGGCCGAAGGGGATGTAAACAATACACAACAGGTTTCTGGTGGCTCAAGCAGCCGTCGATCATCGATCGATCACCTCAGGCCTCAATCTTCGAAGGCCTCCTCCATGCATCGCGCACTTTACGTGGAAGAAATTCTTTGCAATATCTTTTCTTACATCGAATTTCGCTCACCTATACCACCTTTGATTCCGCTACGGGCACGCTTTCGGTCACGAAATGATAGGCTACTCGCTCAACAGGCGGCTTGAACAAGAAGACTGGGACATTATTCTGGGTTATGCGCGTCGCGTGCAAGCTCTCCCTAGCTTGTGTGATTCGTGTGACTTGGCTGTGGATTGTCTGGAAGAACTCTCGAGACCCCCATCCTCCACTGTGTAAATCTTCCCGAAGCTTCGTGGAGTCCGGCTGACAGCACCCTGGAAGGGAATCTCTCGTTTCGTGCGACAGCTCTCGGGTCCCAGGTTGACGAGTCTCTACCTTGCACATGCGGAGAACCTTGGAGATGCGATTGATGTATTCGGAGAGGGCTGTCCGAACATGGAGTCCTTCAGTGTGTGGGAGCGGGCGAACCCCAGCACAATCTCGAGTCTCATCTGTCACTGGCCAAACCTCTACTTTGTGAATTGCATTCGGATCGACCTAAATGTCGCGGCTCTCTCTCATCTCTCCCGCTTGCATAACTTGCGTTATCTGGAATTCAGATTGTATGCAGAAGTAGCCGATTCGATTTGGTCTGCCCAATCCGGTACCTCCATACTCACCTTCTCGGCACTACGAACTCTTCGCATGACTTCCAGATCTTTAGCATCTGATTGGAAGTTTCTCCACCATTTTCGCCTCCCAGTGATCGAAGAGCTTGCTGTTTCTCCTCGTGTTGCACTAACCATGCCAGAGCTCATATCATTTTTCGCCGTCCTCGAAGAAACCTGCACCCACAATACTCTGGTTGGCCTCAACCTCATTCATGAAGACTCCCTCGACTTCGAGTCATCGTCGTCGGTTTCTGAAATTGACGAGGACCTCCCCCCATACTACATAACCTTTAATCACCTCCTTCCCCTGACCGTCTTTGCAAACATCCTAATTATATATGTCAGTCTCTCTTGTGACGTGGATCTGAACGAATGCGAGCTGCTTTGTCTAGCATCTTCATGGCCTCGATTGGAATGCTTTTCGGTATGCAGTCGCCAGCACTGGACTCCATCGAGTGGGATCACTCCCGGGGGTTTCGTACAGCTGCTAGAAAGATGCAGGTCACTCAAAAGATTGCACATACTGTTCGACACTCGTGGTTACACAGAGATTCCCCGAGGACATCCTTGGAGTGGACTTACCATACCGAAAGAAGCATCCCTTCACCTCCAGAGCTCCCCCATCGAAGAAGAATCTATCAATGCTCTCGCTGTTTTCTTCCACGTCGCACCGTTCCCAGATTTCAGACTGGATATCTACTGGGACGACACTTATCTCCGAGATAGTAGAATATCTAAGGAGCTCTGCAACCTGTATCATGATCGGTGGGTGAAGGTTGGGTCACTTGCTCGTAGTCTTTGGGAGGAGAGAAGGGCTTGAGACGCTCGCTGGTGGTGGCTCGATTCATAATGTTGTACACTAGAAAATCCTTCACATAACGATACGTATATGACATCTCTTCTGTGCATGTTCTCAGCAAGAACTGGCTCGCGGCGCTGGACGTGACAAATCTCACATGACTGTAGCCCAGGATATTCCCTTCAGTGAGCTAGATAGACGCTTCGTATGATCAGAACGATTGTATTATGATCTCGAAGAGTCGGTCAACAGAACATACGAGTCTGGCTTTTACAAAATTGAAGTTTGTGTGAACAGCCTGGGTCGGTCTCTCTTTATCCACCAACTATCCTCTACCGGGCTTGCATCCTTTCATGTAAGTGAAAGCCATGACATACAGACGAAAAAAAGCATATGAAGAAAAAGGAGGGTGAGATTGAGTATCGTAGATTTTTGCGCGACAGGTGATTTTCCTCTGGCTACCGTTGGTTTTGCAGGCCCCGGCTCCTACATATTGCGAAAGCAAAGAAAGTCAGACGACCGACGCAGACACGCAAAGAAAAAATGCTGACGAGACCAAGAATTTCTTTCATCACAGCGGCGAGCACTTTGACATGGGCGGGCGCAAACATCGTGTTGTGGGCACCTGCAGAGATCTTCATGTCCAGGTTTTTAATGCGGCAATCCCAACCATTGTGGTCGTCAGCGCCAGTGTCCCAGTCGCTGGTATTGCCACTGCGGTACCACGAACGATCCTTGGGAACAATGAGCGTCGCACGCCCTTCGTAGTGCGGTGGGTCGAAGTTGAACATCGAATTCAGGTTCTTCTGGATCTCCGTGCGCAGCTTGTTCTTCCACTCCTCTCCGATGTCTGGGAAGAGCGACGAAATGTGATCATCCGAGCACTCTATCCAGTCTATGGATTTCAGGCTCTGACGCTTGGTGGCGGGAATGTAGATAGGATCCAAAAGGATGACATGCTGTATGGTCTCTCCAGCCCGGGTAAGTTTGTCCGCCATACAAATTGCCACATGTCCACCAAAGGAGTAACCAGCGACGATGTAGGGTCCCTGGGGCTGAACACTCTTCACGAGAGTGATGTAGTGATCAGCCATGGATTCGATCGTCGAGAAACCGGTAGGTGAACCAAAGTGCTTGTCACCGATAGCGTACATCTCGTTTGGCATGTGTGCACCAATGGACATGAAAGGTGTTGCCACTCCCGTGATATCGTGCACCATGAAGACACGAGGCTGAATACCATTCTTCTTGACAGGAAAGACTTCAATGGGCTGGTCGGCTTCGGCTCCCGAGGCTTCCATCCCCATAGTATCAACACTCAAGTCGCCTACCTCCTTAATACTGGGTCTGGGTTCGCCGTCGGCATGACGGTCGCTGAGGATAGGAACGAGAGCATGTCCATATTTTGCTGCACTGTCACCCGCCACCAAGTTTTCACTGCCGCCGGCGCTTGCATCAGCCTTGACCAGTATCTCATTTAGAGTGCTGATCGTCATGGAACCAAGAAGTTCGATCTGGCTAACTTGCATCCCAAGGCGTGACTTGAGTTGCTGGCTGTACCGCGTTGCTAAAAGGCATTTTTAGCCACCTTCTACGAGGAAACAACCAAGCTCACCTCCAAGGGAGTCCAGCCCAAAGTTAGTGATCAGCGTGTTATCGCTGATCTGCTCGACACCCATGCTCAACAATGCAGCAAGGAGCGATGCAGGAGATTCAGCATTATTACCTTCGTTGTCTCCACCACCGGAGACAGAGAGGTATTGCTTGGGTAGCAGGTGTCCATACAACAAGGGTTCGCAGGTGGGGAACGTCTCAGGAATAGCGGTGATAGCGAGCATCGGCACGTAGTGGGCGATTTCGCGAATAAGCGAATCCCCAATGAAGTTACAAACTTGTGCTGTCGTCATACCAGTTTTTGTGAGTTGGGCTGTGCTGGCTTTACCCTTCCTGGCGAGTACGAGACGTTTGAAGATACCTGAATCAGTAATTGGTGGCAATGACATAGAGATGGTGTTAGGGATCGCGTCCGCGATACGATCCAAGTACCTACACCCAGTTAGAATTTAGAAAAACGAACTGGACAGTGCTTACAGCTGCGAGGCACAGTACGCAGCTTGACCGGCATTACCGAACACGGATCCAATAGTCGAGAACAACAGCATGAAGTCGATCGCCGCAGGATCAATGCAGCTGAGAAGAGTGTCCAGTACAGCGACTTTGGATTGATAAACATCGTCGAATGATTGTTGAGTGAGGTTGGTGAACTTGGAATCGCGAAGGACGATGGTCATGACAAAGATGCCTCCGATCGGCCCAGCTTCCTTAGCTTGTGCAAGGACAGCGGCAGTTTTCGCTCTGTCAATCGCATCGGCAGCGATCACCTCGACTTGCACCCCAGCACTACACATGCTTTGGACATACAAGTTGTCGGTTCTGGTAAGGCCTCTCGGTCCGCGACGACTGGTCAGGAAAATATGACGGGCGCCATGATGTACCATCCACTCAGTAATGCGAACGCCAAGCTCACTGCAGCCACCGATAAGGATGTAGGACTTGCGAGGATCAAAGAGTTGGCCAGCAGGGTCGATCCTAACAGTGCGGCTAGCTTCGGGAACAATGATCAAGGAATGAACATCGTCGGAAGCGGATCCCTTGTACGCAGCCATCGTGACAGTGTGGGAGCAAATGTTGAAGGGTTCCGAAGCGTGAGTTGAGAGTAACGCTAAGATTGCGGGAGCGAGGAAAGCCGGCGACGCAGCAGCAAAGCGGTCAATACTCAGGATAAATGAGGATGCAGCACCAGACGGAATTTCGGGGGCTTCGTGACATTGTATGTGGATGTAAGATCCAAATGCCGAGAGGTGCTCCGACCCGTGAGCATAAACCTTTTTTCTGCTGCCATTGAACACGACGTCAAGTGGAAATATGGTCCCAGTCCTAATCCACTCTGCAGTGGTGAGGGAGAAGTCGTCGACAAGGACAATATTGGAGATCGGGATGCTAAGACTGCCCGAAAGCTTTTCTGCTTCTTGCTTGCTTCCGACAGTGGAGAACACCTTCGCGGTGAATCGTTGGGCAACCTGGATCGCCGCGGAGCCAGTAGCTACAAAGCGAGAGGTAAGCCAAGATCAGGATCACAATGCATACGCCTTTGGTTTACCTGAGGTGCCATCGTGGACAAGAACCGTTGAAGAGGCTGAGATGGAAGCGTGGGAAACGAGACCAATCCATGCTGAGAGGAACGTGACAAGTAGAGCTACCGCATCGGTAGCGCTGATACCTTTGGGCAACACAACCACCGCATCCTGAGGGACGATGATAATTTCCGCAGGAGTCTGACAAGTGATCCCCACAACCTAAGTATTATAAAAAATCAGAAGGGATGCACGACGTAGTTACTTAAGAGAGTATACCTCAGCGCCGATCTTCACGCGTGCAACTGAAACTCCGCAAGATTTGACAACTCCAACGAACGTCAGGGCAGACCTTGAAGATGCCTCGGGCTCGATGCCCAGCGCCTTAACCTTGATCTCCACGTCCGAAGCTTTGAGAGCGGGCGGGAAGTAGGCAGCCAAAGCACCATTGACAGATGGCACCGTCAAGCAAGCAGCAGGAATAGGGACTTGTTTAACGTCTTCACCACCATGAACTAGTCGACGAACGAAGACGTCGCCGTTCTTACTGATCTTCATGTGCTGCTCGAGGAGCAGCAAGTTTTTGCGAAGATCGTGCACGATCTTCTCACGCCCAACTTTGTCCAGGGAGTGGTCTTCGAAAAGCACCGAAAATACTTGGTACCCAGGAGACTCTGCGATGAGACATGATGCAATACCGAGAGCTCCAATACCAGCAGGATCGTCGTTTCCGGTGATCCACAGTTCGCCTTCTGAAGAGATGTTCTTCGCAATCTCGGTGAGATCTCCTTCCTGGCCGTGTTCGAAAGGGTGAACAATGACAGTCTTGAATGGATTAGCAGGGACTGAGAGTGTAGGCTGTGTGATTTTAGCATATAAGAGTGCCCTTCCGTCAACAAAATCCGAGACCCGGACGACGGATCCGGCAACAGTAGAGAACTTTCTCGCCAACGCGGCAAACGCAAGGGGTTCACCGCCCGTGCCTCCCACCTCCACACCGGAATCTGGGTTGGTTAAGGAGAGCCGGTCGACCAAGCAAGCTATGAGCCGAGCGTACCTGTCACAGAAAGGAGAACAACACCATTTCTTCCGACGACATTCGTGATTGAAGTAATGTCAAGTTGAACTGCAGCGAGTTCGACGTGGTGCACCACCACGTCAAAACTGAAAGAAATGTTAAACGCCGGGAATAAATCCAGGGTGAGGCTGCTCACCTAGCGAGAGGAGTGTTCGCAGCATCCTCACCGAGGTTCCAAGATTCAAGAACTAACGACCTAACGTACGGGTAGTTTAGGGCACCTGTCTTTGCGTCTGCATCTGATGGAGCGCTAGAAACACTGAAATACTCGACAACGACGCCGCATTCATTGAAAAGAGTCTCGAGAACCGGATCGAGGTCGACGGCAATGGCGGAAGTCTTCGTTAAATCTGCAGCGCGGATCACTTTGCGCCCCGCAGCAGCTGCTTCGCGTCCAAGACGCTCGAAAACGGCGCGAAGAGATGCCTGTGGTGGAAGCGAATCGAGAGACGAAGGGAAAGACTTGGATTGCCAGACGGTAGTCAGACGCTCTTCGCGACTGTTGTCCGTGATGGGAACGGGCTCAGCATCGGGGGCACGGGCCATCTCGAAGCCTTCCATGGTGAGAAGGACTTTACCCTCCGAGTTGGCGATAATGTAGTCCGACTTGAAAGGACCACCGTGACTGGGTGCCCATATTCTACTTGTGAAGTACGTCCAGATACCCTTCCTGATCTCAGAGTCAAGATCCGGTGCATCGCGGGAATCCCAGCGGCGAATGGCATCGATCTTGAATGGAAGAATAACGCCAGTGAAGTCAAATCGCTTGGTCTCCATGTTGATGAACACCGCAAGAACAACCTGCAAGATACTGTCTAGGATACCCGGGTGAATGATGTAGCCTTTACCGAAAACATCTGGGGTGCCTTCCGAGATCTCGAGGTATGTTAGATATGCCTTGCCGCCCCAGCTGGTTTCATCTTTGATCTCGTGTATGACCCTGAGGTAATTCCTGAAGTGATCTTGGTAACGATACGCCAAGGGGAGGGCCTCGTAAAACTCGTCCCCGGTGACGGAGCCTTGGGAATGAGCGAGCTTGGCCTGGAAGTCGAAAGTACGGGGAAGCCTCTCATTATAAGCTCCGTTAACTCGAGAGAAGGAACCACTGGCGTAAACGGAATCCAGGATGATCATACCGTTGTCATAGTGGGGGGTGGTAGCCGCCTTGAATTCCCACTTATCGCCATGGATTATACAGCCGGCGTGCCCCGGAAACGAACCAGCGCTGCTGAGAACGAGCGGTTTGTGGATCACCAAGTTATTGACAACCATCGCGCCATTCTCCAAAATACTTTCGATATAACTATGCCAGAACGTTGAGGATTAATCAGCAAAAAAAGGTCCGACGCACCCAGAGGCAGGGAATAGTACTGCATCGAGAACAATGTGGCCGGCCAAATCGGGATGAGTATCAAGGTTAAAACGAAAGTGGGGCGAGGCAATAGGACGGCGCCGCTCTCTGAGCCTCTTGGATTGCTGCGGTCCAGACTCCTTCCAGCAGCGTGACTTATTGTACATATAATCTGGAAGCTTCGCTTTCACGAAGTCAGCAACACCGTCAGGGGAAGCGCACAGCTTGTTGAAGTCCACGTCTTGGAAACCGGTGCTGAGAAGATTCCCAATACCCTCCAAAAGTTGATAATTCTCGCCAGTATTTTGGGCAGGAACCTTGGGGTTCGGACGACGAATCAAAGTGATAGGTTCACCTCCACAGTGCGTAATGTACGCCTTCAAGACTGGGTGTGGTGCGATCTCCAAGAATCGCACTCCGTCGGGTCCTTCGTCAGAAATAATCTTGTCGATGGCAGTTCCGAACAGGACCGGGCGATGAATGTTATCCCAACAGTAGTTGATGTCGAGGTCTCTGTCAAGCCACTTTCCGTCTGTGGTAGACATTACGCGCGCAAAAGGTATCTTAGTTCCCTGACCTAGAGGTGTCGCTGCGGCCCGTTCCTTAAACAATTGTTCTTGTGGCTCCATGAGAGGTGTGTGAAAAGCGCATGTGACGCGAAGTTTAGCAGCGAAAACCTTGGCGTTGGGATCGTTCGCAAGTTCAACGATAGCGTCGATAAGTTCATGGGTACCAGCCACAGTGACAGCCTGGGGAGAATTGATACCAGCAATCCACAATCCAGAAGTTGCCTTGGCTTGCGAAAAGACCTTGCGGACCATCGTCTGGGCCTTCTGTACACCGACACCGAGAGCAACCATGGCTCCGTTGCCCTCTGCACGGGTCATGGCGGCTGCACGGGCGACTGCAATACCAATCGCCATCTCGCGATCATAGTGCCCGGAGGCATAACCCATAGCAATCTCACCAATACTGTACCACGGTCAGCGATGACAGGGAAGGCGAACAGTATACCTCACCTGTGACCAACCACGAAATCGTACTTGATTCCTAAGCTCCTCACGAGGTCCACCAATGCAACTTGAATGAAGACCAAGGATAAGACGACTTCTTGGACAGGCCATACTCCGTTCGCAGGCAGCTTGCACTCGACTCCAGGAACGAACAGGCCGGTGCGCTCGAGCATTGAACCTTGTCCATACTTCTCAACTAGGATGCGATCGTTCTCTTGGATTGCGGAGAGGAAGGAAGAGTACCTCTCAGCGAGTTGACGACCCATGAAGGTGTGTTGCGATCCCTGGCCAGCAAACACCAAACAAAGCTTTGGGCTTGTGCTAGAAGGTCGTAAGACGGGCTTCGAAAACTTGAGAGACGCATCAAGCGATGATCCAATGGCGAAGGCACAACTGGGGTAAGCACGCGTTTGCCGCCCGAGCTCGCGAGCGACGGAGCGGAGTGCGCGGTCGTCGGTTAGCCCGTCATAGAGGTTGATAAGAGCATCTTTCCAGCGTCCAAGGGTAGGTTCCGTAAGAGAACCAATGGAAAAGAGGTACAGTGGCTTCTTCTGAATGGACGGTGCAATGACAAGCTTTGTGAGGTGGGCAACGCTCTCCGCGCTCTCCAACACTACGTGCGCATTGGACCCACCGACACCGTACGAGGAAATGGATGTCACCCAAGCTCCATCTGAGGCAGCCATCCCTGCGGTGATGCTCTCCAGCTATTGAAGACGTCACCTTATCAGCCGAGACAACTCGCACAAAACAAGCAGAACACAAACCTCAGTCTGCACCTGCATCTTCAGAGCAGGGAAGTTGATCTTAGGATTAGCCTTAGTGAACCGGATGTTTGGAATGATCTCCTTGTGATGCAACATCAGGGATACTTTCACCAAACTTGCTAGGAAACTGCATCCTTCGGCGTGACCGATATTTGACTTGACGCTTCCGACTCTGTAAGGCCACTGTTAGCGATATGACGAGAACTCATCCCAACTAGAGCACACCTAAGAGGCTTCTGCGCATCACGGCCTTTCGAGAACACTTTTCCTGCAGCGTTAGTTTCGATGGGGTCACCAACACTGGTTCCTATGATTGGAATAAATACCATACGCCTCACTGAGTCAGTCGTCCATAACTCACCAGTAGCATGTAGCTCTACAAAGAATACCTCTGAAGGATCCCTCTTTGCAACCCGATAGGCTTCTTTAATCGTTTCGGCCTGCATATCTCCTTCGGGCATGGTCAAACTCTTTCCCTTGCCGTTAGCGTTGATGGCGCTGCCTTTGATTATAGAATAGATTAAATCTCCATCCGCGAGAGCGAGATCAAGCCGCTTGATGAGAACAGCCGCCACACCCTCAGCACGCGCATATCCATCAGCTGACACGTCGAAGGATTTAGAGGAACCAGTGGGTGATAATACGCCGAGCTTGGAGAACGAAACGGTATGCTCAGGGTTTATGATCGTATTTACACCTATGTCATGTCAGCTCCTCGCTCGCCACCAGTGAATAAAGATCTCGAGACTTCACTTACCTACAACAAGTGCCTGTGTAACCTCCCCAAGCTTAATAGAGCAAAGTGCGAGGTGCATCGCAGTTGCTGATGCCGAGCAGGCTGTTTAACAGGAACGAGAATGTTTACACATGCGTGTTTGGAATGAAAGCAAGAAACGTACCAGTATCTACCGTCAACGAAGGACCACACAAGTCGAAGGCGAAAGAAATGCGGTTGGCTCGACTAGAAACACAGCGCCCAATGCCACTGTAGTTGTTGGCATCATACACATCATGCCCTAGTTCATCGACGGTAGTCACCAGGTTACCGAAGAAGACACCCGTATTGGAACCTCTGTAACTAATACCCGCATCTTGCAGCGCCTGGAAGACTTGGTCAGTAGCTGGAACAGGAAAGCAGAACAGAGGAGGAACCGTTTGTGCAGCTTCCAATGCGAGCCTAATCGCGGGATCAAAGTTTTCTGCTTCCTTTGCGGAGATACCGAACTCTAGGGGATCAAATTGGTCAATGCCGTTGATAAAGCCTAATTTGGTAGTGTGGTATTTTCCAGGTTCGTTATTTCCACCTGTTAAGGATAGAACGAATGTCATCAAATAGCCAAGATAGATCTGAGCGACAAAATCGACGACGTACTGTACCACTCCTCGTGAATCCACCTCTCGGGTGGGGGTGCGATCATTCCATCTCCCTGTAGTTGTATGTCAGCGATTGTTCAACAAATTGAAAGCCTGTAAGCAAGGGTACCTTATTCCTTAGAAACTCGTAGTATAAATCCTTGTTATCAGATCCCCCAGGGAATTTACATCCAATGCCAATGATAGCGACGGGGACTTCCGCTGACATTCTTGAAGTTACGTCAATAGTGCTGGATGACGGTGAGAATAGATTAAACAGTGGATGGAGGTCAGACCTTTTGGAGTGGATGGTTAGACAAGGGCAGTGAAGTCGTCGCTGCCTGAGTACACATGACAGCTTAAGTATGGATATTTGGTGAGTGCCCTATCCATAACGAGGTGTTGGAGCTTGCACGATAAGGACCACACGAGGAGCAAGACCAGATATGTGCTTGCAGCTCAGTCGATCACCTTGTCACCTTGCTGAGGTTTCTCTCACCACGGAAACTCCTTCCTTTTTTGTAATTTGGTTCCTTTTTTGGCAAATAGGCGTCAAGCAAGGTTTCTGCCGACACAAGGACACAAGTTGGCATTCACGAGTTACCTTGCTGGAAGCAAGGTCATATGGTTTGTAAATTGTTCTGCCAAACATCAACAACAAATATACACCCGAAGATCGGAAGGAAAGAACTACCACACTCGCCTCTTCCCGTCCGAGCCACCCTCCGGTCTTCTTATCCAGCAAGGTCACTGTCGGCAACGCCGACCCCTTTGATAATAACCTGTCTCTTGTAGCGCGCCGTCTGTACCTTATCTCTCAATCTATAAGAGTCACGCCCCGTGACTCGTCTTTCGCTGGCTCGTTCCTGCATCCCACCTTAGTCGCAGCCCAATTAGCGTAGCTAAATTTACAAAAAGATTCCAAAACAGATATTACATATGTCGGAAATGCCGACTTGTGGAAACCTTGCTTGACGCCTGTTTGCGTTGCACCAAAAAAGGAACCAAATTACAAAAAAGGAACGATTTTCCGTGGTGAGTTGTTCCCACGGTTATCAGGGTGAGAGAAATTACAATGTCAATCAAGGTGACTTTGTTGTTGTCACAGAGTCCAAAACCTATTTTGAACAAGTGAAACCTTTGTACGAAACGTGGAACGCGAAGGAACTAATGTAGTCACAGACTACAGCGGTAAATGACGTTCGCGCTTGATCGATTGATCTCTTATCGTTTATCAACTTAGAGTAATGTATCTTCTCTTCTTCTCACGCTGGAGAGCGCAGTGTAATGATCTCAAACATGGCCTGTGGTCACGTTCGTGCCACCCGACGGATGGGCTCCCGACAACTCTTATTTGTTCAAGGGATGCGATCTCATTCTGGAGTGCGTCACCGGTTTCCGGTCCAACCCGT
>Ga0307508_10005798_pt1 | contig 11671 bp, 12 predicted proteins | sample 9_EM_MG_FD_203089 | JGI IMG/M metagenome (GOLD analysis project Ga0307508, IMG submission 203089) | Populus trichocarpa ectomycorrhiza microbial communities from riparian zone in the Pacific Northwest, United States - 9_EM | ecosystem: Host-associated > Plants > Roots > Unclassified | place...
CGACTGTGGTCATGCGAGCTCCTCGGATGTCACGCGTGGGAAACCACTACGCACCCCCTGTTATAGGCTCCTAACGGTCTAAAAAGCTGGATTTCCGAGTATTAAGGGTCGGCCGGTCTCGGTGCGTGGCGATCAGTCGTGGATTTCGATGACCTGCTCGGTGGGCAGGCGCGGGGTTCGGTGGGGTCCGGCGTGTGCGGGGTCGAGGGTCCCGAGGCGGACCACGAGGTAGGGAAAGCCGATGTCGCCGAGCATGTCGGCGAGTTGGTGTCGGGTGTAGGGAACCTCGGTGGGACTGCTCAGCGGCAGCAGGCTGATGTTGTGTTCGGTGGCGGTGAGCCAGAGGTTGTTGAGGGCTTCGCCGGCCCGCAGCCAGTCGGTGGGGTCGTCGCCGGGTCCGTAGAGCACGGCGTAGGTGGCCGCGGCGTCGTGTCCGGCGCCGGTGACCAGGGTGCCGGCGGCGCCGAAGTCGCGTTCGGCGACGGTGGTCAGGGGCAGTTCCTCGGGCACGTTGGCGTCGGGGATGCCGGTGGCGTCGGTGCGGTCGCCGCCGACCCAGGTGGCCGTTTCGGCCAGCAGGCGGTGGTCGGAGCTTTCGGTCTTCTGGGCGTGTTCGACGAGGACGGCGAGCTCGATGACGCGGTCCTGGGGGAGGGGATGGAGCCGGGCGCCGGCCTGTTCGGTGGCGGCGATCAGGGTGTCGAGGGTGGCGGCGTCGATGGGGATGTCGCTGACGGTGCGCCGGTCGGTGTGGCGTACCTGGAGTTGTTCGTAGCGTCGAATGGCCGCGGGGTCGATCGGGGCGTGTCGCCGGGGGCGGATGATCGCGAGGGGGTCGGCGGCGGGCCGGTCGATCTGGTACTGCCAGCCCTCGGCGTCGAGGGCGATCTGGGCGTGGTGCAGGGCGGTGCCGCAGCTGAGGAGCAGCATGTGACCGTCGGGGTCCTGGAAGGTCAGCTGCCGTTCGGTGACGGCGTGTAGTTCGAGGGCGTCCGGGCGGATGACCCAGCGCCAGGGTTGGGTGTTGTGGACCGAGGGTGCTGTCCGGGCGGCGTCCGCGGCTTCGAGCAGCGCCTGCCTGGTGTCCGTGTCGTAGGCCATGATGGTGCGTCCTCCGGGTCGTGCGGGTCGTCGTGCCGGCTCTGCCATCTAGCCGGCACTGCCATCTAATCGTGTGGACGTGCCGGGTGGGCCGGCACGGGCGGAGTCGGGTGACCGCAGCGCTCGCCGCGGCCCTGATTATTCAGATTCGGGTCCTCGGCTCCGAGGCGGAGCGGTACTCTCAAAATGCCCGATTGATAACTGTTTCTTGTGAATGGGGTGGGCATTCGTGCGTCGAATCCTGAGAGAAGGGGAGCCGGGATGGTAGCCACCGCGGTGTCGAGCCTGACCGATCTGGCGAACCGCGTGGAGCGGCACCTGAACAACCCGGCCAGCTTCAAGGCGATCTCCACCCGTGTGCTGCTGCGCACCGGGGTCAACATGCGGGAGCCGAAGCCGGCTCAGAACCAAGACACCGGGCTGGTGGCCAAAGTGGCCGCGGTGCTCGCCGAAATGGGCTACAAGTTCTAACAGCTGAGAGGGGTGGCGGACATGGATCAACGTCTACTGACGCGGGAGGGGCTGCGGACCGCCTTCTCGGCACAGACCGAGGCGGCCGCGGCGGGGCGCGAGCTGGTGGAGCAACTCGGCACGGTCGACGCCGCGGCGGTGCTGTTCTTCGCCTCCCCGGCGATCCCCGGAGCGGGGATCGCGGCGGCGCTGATGGAGCACTTCCCCTCGGCGCCGGTCATCGGGTGCACGTCGGCCGGAGAGTTCACCGAGCGGGGCACCGCCACCTGCGGCGTGTCGGCGGTCGTGCTGCCGCGAGGCGTCGTGCACCGCGCCGCGGCCGCGCTCGCCCGGCTCGACGGCGACGTGGAGCGCGGCATCGCGGCGGCGGTCGCCCAGGTCGAGAAGCAGCTGCAGGTGTCGCTGCGCGACGCCGATCCGGCTCGCTACGTCGGCCTGGTCCTCATCGACGGCCTGCACGGCAGCGAGGAGCGGGTGAACGAGGTCCTCGGCAACCTCGGGCCGCTGCTCTCGTTCGTCGGCGGCTCCGCCGGCGACGACCTGAAGTTCGTCAAGACCGAGGTCTACTGCGGCGGCGAGGTCTCCGAGCACGGCGCGGCGGTCCTGGTCCTCGACGTGGCGGTGCCGTTCACCATCGTCAAGACCTGCAGCTTCGAGCCGGCCGGCCGGACCTTCACGATCACCGAGGCGGACGTGCCGAACCGGATCGTCTGGGAACTCGACGGGCGGCCGGCCGCGGAGGCGTACGCCGAGGCCGTCGGCTCCTCGGTGCAGGCGCTGGACTCGAGCGTGTTCATGGCGCACCCGCTGGGGCTGATGATCGACGGTCAGCCGTGGATCCGCAGCCCGCAGCAGGTGATCGACGGCCGGGGCATGAAGTTCTACTGCCAGATCCTGCCCGGCATGGAGGTCGACCTGATGCGCGGCACCGATCTGCTCGGCGAAACCCGCGCCGCGCTGCGCAACGCCGTCGCCGAACTCGGTGGGGCCACCTCGGGCGCGGTGATCTTCAACTGCATCCTGCGCCGGCTGGAGATCGACGCCAACAACCACGGCGAGGAGTTCGTGGCCGCGCTCGGCGGCATCCCCGCTGCAGGCTTCCACACCTACGGCGAGAGCTGGCTGGGCCACATCAACCAGACCCTGACGGCGGTTCTCTTCGGCCGCTGAGGCAGGGATGTCGCACGCGGCGCGCTTCGCGGCCGACGTCCGGCGGGGGCGCGAGCTGATCGACGACGAGCGACCGGGCGAGGCGCTGCGCGCCTTCGACACGGCGCTGGCGCGGTGGCGCGGGGAGGCGTTCGCCGACCTGAGCGGGGCGTACGCGCGTACGCGCCTGAATGAGCTCCGTGCGGTGGCCGTCGAGGAGCGGCTGGCGGCCCGTCTCGCCGTCGGCGACGCTCCCGGCGTCGCGGCCGAGCTGGAGGCGGCCGTCCGCGCCGAGCCGTACCGGGAGCGCCGCTGGGAGCTGCTGATCCTCGCGCTCTACCGCGGCGAGTCGGGCCGCGCTGGAGACCGCCCTGGATCGTGCCGACCGTTCGGTCGCCCGTCGCGTCGCCGAAACGATGGACGAGCCGGCCATGCTTGCGTTGCTCGTGGCGGGAGACGAGCGGCCCGCGCCGGCGGAGACACCGTCCGGGTGATCGTTCGCGGCGGCCCGTGAGCGCCGTCCTGTGCCTCCGGACGCCGGCCGCCGGCCCGGTGCCGTGGCGGCCGGCGGGTCCAACGGCCCGGATGGACTGGTCTTGCGGCCATGTCGCTGCGCGGTCGGCGTCCATAGCGTTCGGGTATGCGCATCGAGGTACCGGCACAGGATCGGCTTCCGATCGTCGCGGCGGTGGACGGCTCGCGTACCGGCCTGGCCGCTCTCGATTTCGCCGTGGCGCACGCGGTACTCCTCCGAGCGCGGTTGAAGATCGTGCACGTGTGGCCGGGTCACTACGCCGGTTCGTTCCGCGGTCGGGGTCTGATGCCGGAGCGGGATGACGGTCGTCGTCTGTTGGAGATTGCGGCGAGTCGGGCGGGGTTGGCGGCGCCGGGTTTGCGGGTTGAGACGGAGTTGTTGGACGGTGCGGCGGGCAATGTTCTGGTGGGTTGTTCGGGGCGGGCGCGTTTGGTGGTGGTGGGTCATCGTGATGAGTTGGTGAGTCGGCCGAGTTGGGGTTCGACGACGGCGTATCTGGCGCATCACAGTGTGTGTCCGTTGTTGGTGCATCGGGGTTCGTCGCCGCAGCGTGGTCCGGTGGTGGTGGCGGTGTCTGCCCGGGCGGAGGCGACGGCGACGGTCGGGTATGCCTTCGAGGAGGCCGCCCGGTTGGGTGAGCGTCTGGTGGCCGTGCACGTCTGGAGTCGTGACTCGGCCCGGGAACCGGGGGCGGGTAGCGGAGGTGTCGCCGAGCGGCAGTTGGCCGAGCGTCGGCTCGGGCAGGAGTTGGCCGGGTGGTCGGCGGCGTTTCCGGCTGTCGCGGTGGAGCCGGTGGTGGCGCATGACTTGGACATCGCCTACACGATCGAGCGGGCGTCGCGTCGTGGTCGGCTGCTGGTGGCGGGTATGGGGCGCAACGGCAGTTTCGCGGAGCTTCTGTACGGCTCGGTCGGCCTCGCGATGGCCCGCCAGGCGCCGTGCCCGGTCCTGCTCGTCCCGCCCGGCTGGTCGACGACGGCGGGCGCCGAGGTTCCTTCAGCGGGCGCCGAGGTCCGTGACGGCGGCGGCGCCGCCGCGAGATGAGCCGTCCGGCGACCGGCCCGGTTCGCGGCGCCCGCCGGCCGCAAAGGCCGGACGGCCCGGTCGGATCGACCCAGGTCGACGGGTCCTTCGGCCCTGACCGGCAGCCGCGTTCGCTCCTAACGTCATCGGTAGACGACCCAGGAGGGCTGTGATGAAGAACTGGAACGTGGACGATGTGATGACCAAGGCGGTCGTGTCCGTGGACGAGTCCGCCTCCTACCGATCCGTCGTCGATCTGCTTGTCGAGAACCGGTTCAGCGCCGTGCCGGTCGTCGACGGGTTCGGGCGGGTGACCGGCGTGGTGTCCGAGGCCGACCTGCTTCGCAAGATCGAGTACGCGGGTGACACCGAGCCCCGGCTGTTCGAGGGGCGGCGCCGGCGCGATGAGCGTGGCAAGGCCCTGGCCCGTGCCGCCGGCGATCTGATGACGGCCCCGCCGGTGGTCGTGCTGACCGGCACCTCGATCGCCGCGGCGGCACGGCTGATGGACCGCGAGGGCGTCAAGCGGCTGCCGGTCGTCGACGACCTGGGCCGGCTGATCGGCGTCGTGTCCCGCGGTGACCTGCTCAAGGTGCACCTGCGGCCGGACGACGAGATCCAGGCCGACATCGAGACCGGTGTTCTGCGCCCGTACGTCAGCGAGAGCGCCGACTCGGTGGCGGTGACCGTCGCCGAGGGTGTCGTGAAGGTCGACGGGCACGTCGAGCGCAGCACCGACGCCGACCTGGTGTTCCGCCTGGCCCGTCAGGTCGCCGGGGTGGTCTCGGTGAGCGGGCGGCTCAGCTACGACATCGACGACAAGGTGAGCGGCAGCGGGCTTCCGTTCGGCGTGGCTTGAGTTTCGAACCAATTGTGTGAGGCCCGGCCGTGCTCTGGCCTCGCGTACCGATCTGTGAGGAGCCACGCCATGGCGCCGTTGACCGTCTTCGATCTGCTGGCCCTGCACGACTTCGTCGGCGACCTGCCGGCCGGCTGGCTGCGCCGCCTGGCGGTGCACGGCCGGCCCGCATTCCACTCCACCGGGCGGCGGCTCTTCCGCGAGGACGCCACCGCCGACCGTTTCTGGCTGGTGCACTCGGGTTCGGTCGCGGTGGATCTGCACGTGCCCGGCCGCGGCGACGTCGTCGTGGAACGCGTCGGGCCCGGCGGCGTCCTCGGCTGGTCCTGGCTGCTTGAACCGCACCGGTGGCGGTTCGGCGCCGTCGTCGCCGAGGACATCCGTGCCGTCGAGTTCGACGCCGCCGGCGTACGCGCCCTGATGGCGGAGGATCCCGAGCTCGGGCGCGAGCTGAACGCGCGGTTCCTGGCGATCGTCGCCGAGCGGCTGCAAGCGGCGCGGCGCCGCCTCGTCGAGCTCTACGCCTATCCGGAGCCGGCGCGATGAACCGCCAGGTCCCGGAGACGACGCACACGGCGATGCTCACCCGCTGCGTGCGGGAGGCCACGCTGGCGCCGTCGCTGCACAACAGCCAGCCCTGGCGGTTCCGGATCACCGATGACACGGTCGAGGTGTTCGCCGACCCGCGCCGCCGCCTCGACGTCCTCGACCCGGCCGGCCGGGAGATGCTGATCAGCGTCGGCGCCGCGGTCTTCACCCTGCGACTCGCGATGCGCCGGGAGGGCTGGATCCCCGACCTCGCGGTGCTGCCGGAGCCCGCCGACCCCGACCTGGTCGCCCGCGTCCGCCCTGGTCGTGGCGCCGTGCCGACGGCACGGGTCCAGGAACTCGCCGGGGCCATCGCGCGGCGGCACACGAACCGGTGGCCGTTCGCGCCCGGCGTGCTACCCGCCGACGTGATCGAGCAACTGGCCGAGGCGGCCACGCACGAGGGCGCCCGGTTCACGATCGCCGCCGCGGTCAGCCGCGACGCGATCCTCGGCCTGGGCCGGGCCGCGGAACGGCAGTTGCGCGCGCAGGGCGGGTACCGCGCCGAGCTCGGCGCCTGGACCCGCCGCGGGACTGGTCGCCACGACGGTGTCCCGCCCGCCGCGATCGGGCCGTGGGACGCGCTGGAGAGGCTGCCGATGCGTGACTTCGGCCTGCTGCAACCGCAGCGCCCGGCCGAGGACTTCGAGCACTACCCGAGCATTGGCGTCCTCGCCACCCCCGGCGACACCCCGACCGATTGGGTACGCGCCGGGCAGGCCCTGCAACGCGTCCTGCTCGTGGCGACCCGGCTCAACGTGGCCACCACCCCGATCAGCCAGCCGGTCGAGATCCCGGCGATCCGCGAACTGCTCGCCGACGGCCGCGCCGGATGGTGGGCGCAGATGGTCGTCCGGCTCGGCTACGGCGCCCCGGCGGCCGCCACTCCGCGCCGCCCGCTGGCCGAGGTCCTCGCGCCGTGATCCCGTGCCGGCTGCCGCCGCCGAAGAACAGGGCGAAGGACCCTACTGGACGGTGGCCACCAGGTTGATCATTTGGATATGCCCGGCACGACGGCCGGGTGGGGATGACCAGGAGGCGTCATGACACGCGAGCACGTCGTGAACCCGCAGGTGCACACCCACGGCACAGTTCCGCCCGAGGCCGCGGCCTACGCCGTGGAGAAGCTCGAAGCAGCTCTGCACCACGCCCCCGGACCGGTGCTGCGCACCTCGTTGAACCTCGACTCGGCGGCGCCCGGCGACCGGGTGGACGCCCACGTCGACGTCAACGGCGTCGGCGTTCACGTGCACGCCATCGGCCAGACGATGCCGGAGGCGATCGACGCCATGCAGGAGCGGCTCCGTTCACGCCTGCGCCGCATCCGCCGCCGGCCGACCCAGGGACCGCCCGAGCCGCTGCCGTATCGCGGACACCTGGCGATCTGACCGGGGCAGTCCCGCGATAAAGGCGCCCGCCGCGACGCGGCGGGCGCCTTCTTGTCCGATGACCCTCCTGCCATGACCGCAGGCGTGCAGCGGGGATTCCGGTCAGCCGGGGTCCGCCGCGCGGAGCCGGCGCAGCGTCGGGTCGGGCTCGGCGCCAACCGGGGCGAGCCGCAGTTTCGCGTCCACAGCCAGCACTCCGGCCGGGCCGGCGAGCACCGGGTTCAGGTCGAGCTCGGCGATCTCGGGAACGTCCTCGGCGAGGCGACCGAGCCGCAGCAGCAGATCCTCGAGCGCGGCCGTGTCGACCGGCGCCGCGCCGCGGTAGCCGGTCAGCAGCGGCGCCGATCGCAGGCCGCGCCACATCCGGCCGGCGTCGAGGTCGGTCATCGGGACCAGCCGTAGGGCGCGGTCGCCGAGCAGGTCGGTCTGCACGCCGCCGAGGCCGAGCAGCACGACCGAGCCGAACAGCGGGTCGTGCACGACTCCGGCGACGAGTTCGACCGGCTCGGTGACCTGCCTCTGCACCAGGACCCCGGCGCCGGGACGGCCGGCGGCCGCGACCGGGCCGAACGCCTCCCGGACGGCGGCCGCGTCTCTCAGGCCGAGCCGGACCCCGCCGGTGTCGGTCTTGTGGACCAGGTCGGGGTCCGCGGACTTGAGCACCACGGGGTAGCCGAGACGGTCGGCGGCGCAGACGGCCGCGTCGCCGGTGGCTGCCCGGGCGGCGGGAAGGATCGGGATCCCGTACGCCTCCAGGATCTTCGCCGTCCGGTCGTAGGGCAGCCATCCGTCGCCCTCGTCGAGAGCCGCGGTCACCTCGGCGCGCGCTTGCTCGGTGTCCACACCGGACAGGTCGGGGCGGCTGCCGAGCGGTTGGCGGCGCCAGGCGGCGTACGCGCCGGCGTGGGTGAGCGCCCGGACGGCCCGCTCCGGCAGGTCGTAGACCGGAGCGCCGCGAGCGCCGAGCCGGGTGACGCGGTCGCCGGCGCCGATGACCACGGCGGCGACGGTCAGGGCGGGGTGGTCGTCGACGACGGGTCCGAGCGCGGCCAGGATGTCGGTGGGGGAGTTGGCCCGCGTACCGACGACGAGCAGCAGCAGGGCGTCGGCCTCGCCGGTGTCCGCGACCGCGGCGACGGTCGCCGCGAAGGCGGCCGGCGAGGCGGCGGCGCCGAGGTCGACCGGGTTGTCGAGGCTCGTCGATCCGGGCGCCACCGCGTCGAGCCGCTTTCTGGTCGCCTCGGTGAACGCGGGCACGGTCAGCCCGCCCGCCTCGGCGGCGTCGGCGGCCAGCACGTTGAGACCGCCGGCGTTGCCGACGATGGCGAGGCGGTTCCCGGCGGGCAGCGGTTGGTCGGTGAGCATCCGGGCGGCGTCCATCAGCTCGCCGAGGTTGTCCGGCCGCACGACGCCGGCCTGGGCGAAGAGCGCGTCCACCGTGGCGGCCGGGGCGGCCGCCGCGGCGGTGTGCGATGCGCCGGCGCGCCGGCCCGCGCCGGAGCGGCCGCTCTTGAGCGCGAGGACCGGCTTGCGGCGGGCGAGGGCACGGACTGTACGGGCGAACTTGCGGGGATTGCCGAACGATTCGAGGTAGAGGGCCACGGCCCGGGTGGCGGGATCGTCGTACCAGTAGGCGATCAGGTCGTTGCCGCTGACGTCGGCCTTGTTGCCCAGCGAGACGAAGGTGGAGATGCCGCAGCCCGTCCGGGTGGCGTCGGTGAGCAGCGCGATCCCGACCGCCCCGGACTGCGACGCCACGGCCAGCCCGCCGCGTTCCGGAACGGCCGGCGCGAAGCTCGCGTTGAGCCGCACCCGCGGGTCGGTGTTGATCAGGCCGAGGCAGTTGGGGCCGACCAGCCGGATGCCGTGCGCGCGGGCGAGGCGCACCAGGTCGTGTTGCCGAGCGCGTCCGTCGGGTCCGGCCTCGCCGAAACCCGCGCTGAGCACGACCGCGCCGCGCACGCCGATCGCGGCCCCGCCGGCCAGCACGCCGGCCACCTGGTCGGCGGGCACGGCGACCACCAGCAGGTCGACCGGTCCGGGCACCTCTTCGACGGACCGGTAGCCGGCCACCCCGTCGACGGGGGATCCGGTCCGGTTGACCGCGTACAGGCTTCCGGTGAAGCCGTTCTCCCGCAGCGCTCGCAGGGTCTCGCGACCGACGGCGCCGGGTCGGCGCCCGGCGCCGACCACGGCGACCGACCGGGGGGAGAACAGGGCGCGCAAGGAAGCCCGCTCGGCGGTACGGTCCCGGCTGTCGAGGGCGCTGTCGACGGTGTCGTCGTCGGCGGTGTCCAGCCCGACGTCGATGATGCCGTCGTCGAACCGGTACCAGGCGTGCGCGCTCAGGTCGTGGGTGACGCGCAACATGCCGGCGTTGTCCGGCAGCACCTCGCCGACCAGCTCGGCGATGCCGTGCCGGCGTGCCCGGACCGCGAGGTGCTCGAGCAGCAGGGTGCCGATCCCCCGGCCGCGGTGGTGATCCGCCACGAAGGCGGCGAACTCGGCCCGGCGGTCAGTGTCGTCGACGCGTTCGCAGGAGGCGACGCCCACGACGGTGTCGCCCTGCGCGGCGAGGACCGCGAGGTTGCGGGCGGATTCGGGCCGGCACAGCCGGTCCACCTCGGCGTGCAGCGTGGCCTCGCCCGGCTGGTTGAAGAACCGCAGCCGCAGGCCGTCCGGTTTCGCCTCGCTGTACAACGCGGCGAGCGCGCCGCAGTCGCCCGGGCGGATCGGCCGGATCGTGAGGATCCCGCCGTCCGCGGCGAGCGCGTCCACCTCCTCCTGGTCGGCGCCGCTCATCAGCGGGTTTCTGCGGACGGCAGGCGCCGGGCGATATAGACCGGGCAACTCGCGTGGTGCAGCAGTTGCAGGCCGGCCGAGCCGAGGAGCGTTCCGGCCACCAGGCCGTGTCCATGGCTGCCGACGATCACCAGTTGGGCGCGCGACGAGAGGCCGACCAGGGCGGCGGCGGCGCTCTCGTGGGTCAGCACGAGCTCGACCGGCACGTCCGGGTATTTGCCGCGCCAGGGCGCCAGTTGCTGCTCCAGCCGGGCCCGTTCGGCGGTGTCCTGGTCCGGGGTGTCGACGTCGGTCGCGCGGACGTTGGACAGCCAGAGTGGGAGCGCCGGCAGGTAGGCCCGGACGACGGTCAGAGTGCTGCCGCGGCCGGCTGCCGCCTCGAAGGCGGTCTCCAGGACGTGGTCGGCGGCGGGGGAGCCGTCGACGCCGGCGGCCACCGGCCCGTCGGTGACGTCACCGCGGCCGCGCACGACGACCACCGGGCAGGCGGCGTGGGTGGCCACCCGCTGGCTCACCGAGCCCAGGCCGAGCCCGGCGAAGCCGCCGCGGCCCCGGTGGCCCAGGACGACGAGTTCCGCGTCCTGCGCCGCGTCGAGAAGCTGAGGGATCGCGTAGCCGATGACGGTGTCGCGCTCGATCTCGATCTCCGCGGCGGCGTCCCGCGCCTGGCGGGCGGCGGCGTCCGTGACGGCCTCGGCATGGCTGCGGTTGATCTCGAGGTACTCCTGCCCGACGCCGGAGTACGCCTCGCCTGACTCCCACTCGTAGGCGTGCACGATGCGCAGCGGCAAACGCCGGCGTTGCGCCTCGCGAGCCGCCCAATCCACTGCCGCTCTGCTCGTGTCGGTCCCGTCGGTGCCGACGATGATGGCCCGGGTCCTCATGACTGCTCCCCTCACGTTCCTGCCTCGATCGTCAGACCGATCGATGCCCGCGGGTAGAGCGCCAGGTCCCGTCCCCACGGGCCGGAAGTCCCCAGGGCGACCTACCGCTACTGCAGTCCGGCGCGGACGGAGGTTATGCGGTGGGTGTTGAAGCCGAGCCAGTGCATGCGGCCGACGTACCGGGCGTGTTCGACCTTGAGGCAGCGGTCCATGATCACGGTGAGGTCGGCGTCCTGGGCGATCCGTGCGCCGTCGACGTTGATCACGCCGAACTGGCACCAGAGGGCGCCGGCGGTGATCGCCACGGCGTCTCGTGCGATCTGCGGCAGCGCGTTCGGCGCGCGGAAGACGTTCACCACGTCTACCGGTACGGGCACGTCGAGCAGGCTCGGGTAGCTCGTCTCGCCGAGGATCTCGGTCTCCCGCGGGTTGACCGGGATCACCCGGTAGCCGTGCCGTTTCATGTAGTAGCCGACAAAATAGCTCGCCCGCAGCTGGTTGTTCGAGAGGCCGACGATCGCGATCGTCCGTGCCGTGTGCAGGACGCGTTGGATGGCAGTCACGTCCTGGTACTGCGCGAGCTCGGTCATCCTTGTTCTCCCGCCGCGGCAACGTTCGCGAAGGCCCGTTCCAGGTCCCAGATCAGATCCTGCACCGACTCGGTGCCGACCGACAGCCGTACCGTCCCGGGACCGACCCCGGCGGCACGCAGTTCTTCGTCGCTGAGCTGGCGGTGCGTCGTGCTGGCGGGGTGGATGATCAGGCTTTTGGCGTCGCCGACGTTCGCCAGGTGCGACCAGAGCGTCACGCCGCGGATCAGGTCCTGGCCGCCGGTCCGGCCGCCGGCGCAGTCGAAGGAGAACACCGCCCC
>Ga0307508_10005799_pt1 | contig 11669 bp, 18 predicted proteins | sample 9_EM_MG_FD_203089 | JGI IMG/M metagenome (GOLD analysis project Ga0307508, IMG submission 203089) | Populus trichocarpa ectomycorrhiza microbial communities from riparian zone in the Pacific Northwest, United States - 9_EM | ecosystem: Host-associated > Plants > Roots > Unclassified | place...
ACAAGGGTAAAGGTTAAGAGTTTGTGGCGGCTGATGCTCGGCGACTCACGAAATCTATGGTGTGTTCCAGGGCGATCATGGGGTGGTCTGTAGAACAGCATAAATCCACTTCGGAATTGAATAGATGTCATGGAGACTGGCACTTACGCCATATTGCCGCATGATAGGCAATCCCCTGGGACGTACTGGCAACAAACGCCCTTAGAGTGTTCAGGTCGGGCTTATCATCTAGTCACAGGAGACGTGAGCCCAAACGGGTGAAAATCCTGACAAAGAAACCATTACCGGCTCCATTCTGAGCGACGATTACGAGATACGCTCTCGCAGCAACTGGTAAAATGTCATGTTCGACACTGCGTGTCGCGCCGGTGCCCATGGGGATGAAAAGCTGATTTGTGTGGCGATGTCTCTCCAAAAGTTTTACCTCAAACATATCGACTTCTTGCGGCACCGGCACAGCAAGCCGCGCTGGAGGTGTGGAGCGGAAAACAGAGACGCGTGGAGGGCCAGTAACCACATCCGAAGGGTACGAGGAAACAACAGTGGATAACTTGTGAAACTTGTGTGCTGTGTTTTGGTTGGCTGATGTTACCCTGATTCCGCGAGGGGCGGATAGTGGGTTAGCCCAAGCTTGTACGACATCGCCAAACGGTGCAAATGTTTCGTGAGTGAGAGGTACAGCAGGGATAATGCGTTCTCCGGTGGCGACAGTTGATGGTTGCTCGGAGTGCGAGAGGGGCATACAGTTATCTTCAATTTGTGTTGTCTGGACTTCGATTGGATCCGCGAATGCCAGAGGATGCACTGTGGGAAGTCGACGCCCCAAGACCCGGACACGCTGCGAAAGATCAAAGAATGCAGCTGGTGAATGTTTACGATGAAGGTACATACCTTGATACCTCCATCTAGCATTTCGCAGTGAGTGCGCCTCATAGTCCAAAGCTAGCAACTGGGCACATACCCGGGAAAATCGTGATTTTGACATGCGAGAAGGTATGACCCTTCGGCGTGTCTAGTTGGAAGAAGTGTTTCTTGTTGGGTCCGAGCTTTACCCTTGGTAGCACGAGCCGCCACGAAGAACTTTTAGGATTGGGGACGTCCTATTTGGCAGTGAGTTCCAGTGGAGGTGTCGACAGCCACTATGAAATAATGAGCGCACCTCCTCCGAACCGAGAGCATGAATCTCGCAGCTCTCAGGGAAATTTCCGATGAAGTGCAACGTATCAATTTCGACTTGTTCGATATATCCAGATACACCTCTGCGAGCACCTATCTGTGAGTAGAATGGAAATTCATGTCACCTCGTCTCACAGTTTGATAATCGCCCAATCAACATGTCCAGGTGTCCGACTTCGCTTAGTTTCCCAGCCATCTCCCATGTCCTTCCCTGTCGGATAATGAGTGGAATACAAAATTGCAGTAAACAGATACCGCCACATGCCTCGTCCAGGAAGCAAGAGATTTGACCCAGTTCCAAAATGCTGGTCCGACACCTGTACCACACGGCCACCGGAAAGAACATGAGCCAGGTCCAGCTCAGCCCCGGGGTCTACAGGGAAGATAGGTGACACAAGGCCGTACACGCGAAAACGTGCAATCCCGCCATCGGGATACATCGACAGCTTCACATGGGTATGAGGTTGCCCTGTCTGTGGGATGGCGAAGAGGTGGCGGGAGTCGGGGCCTAGAGGCACTTTCGGTAAAAGAGAAATCCACTGCCCGAGCCACGTTAATAATATACATGGTTGGACCTGTATTTAGACAGTACCCGATCGTCGTCCCACTTTAGGGGGACTTGGTCGTGCTCGACGAAACATGCCTCGACCGAAGTAGCGGGTGCCTCGTTGCCTCTGAAGTGACAGGTGTCGATGTCAAACCCAACAATGTACCCTGGCGCGCCGAGTTTGATGATACACCAGTCATGAGTTGGGTTATGACGTCGTGATTCCCAGCCACTATACAAGGCTCCTTTTGGCCCGAACTGTCCTTTAAGACTAGGGGCCGGCTGTAGAGCGATTCCAATGAGGTTGAGGCGCGAACACAAGGAACTTGTCAACGCACTCCCACTTCGAGCAGATGGTATGCTTCGGCAAAAAAGTCGTCTGAGACTGAAACCACATGTCTGCCGAGATACGCAAGCTGAGTGGTAGACGTTGAATACATGGACAAATGTACCCATTCAGTGCGACACTGGATAGTTCTGAATTTGGAAGTTTTAGCCCAGGCCTTGATCGACTCAATGAACTTCTCCCCATGCGCACCAGTAGAAGATGACAAAACAGAGTCCGAGAATTTCTCCAGAGGAATGACTTCGTACTGCATTTTCTCCGATATTATCCGCAAGGCGTAGCACGCTGAAACTGAGCAAGAAGTTGAAGAACTGCCTGAGAATCCACAAATCCCACGTGATCAAATTTCGTGAGGATCGATCGACACGATAAGCAGCCGCTGTTGCACGACAAGACTGGCGAGTTGAAAGTTTTTACAAAAATTGCGGTCTTACGGCGCCACAGTTCGCAGGGAGAAGTATTTGCATTTCAAGTTCACGAACGACCTCCTGTTTTCGCCGCTGCAAGAATTCCACTCAACGGCTTATATCGCTCAAGGAAGTGGCACTGGTGGTTGGCAGGGACTTCAATTTCTTTCAATTTCCATTTATTCCCGCGGTGCACGTGCCGCGGTCTGGCGGCGGTTCTCCTTGTTCGTCGCGGCCAGGAGCTTGAAGTTGCACGTACCCAGCGGGGTAAAGGTTTATCTGAGCCATCATGGCAGAGCTCGCAAATACTGCGCCCCTCGATGCGCCAAGTCATCTCACTCTCATCCTTGACCTCTCTCCAAAACAATGGCACTTATCATCTCTCGAGTCTAATGAATTTCCTCTCTCTCTGGACACATTTTTGTCTCACGTGCTTACTTTCATAAATGCTCACCTCGCTGGACGTCACGACAATAATGTCACCATCTTTGGCGCATTCCCTGGAACGAGGCTCGTCCACTATAACGCATGTCACCCTCTTGAGGCATTATTTGACGTGAAGTCCCTGTAAATTCAGTGCCATGTTATGCTCATCCGAGGACAACCCAAGTCCGTCCATTGGGAGAGATGCAAACGTTTATCATCCTTTCCGAACTGTCGACGTCGCCGTGGCTGATAGGATCAGAGACCACCTCGCATCCGCCACCGAAGATGCACACCTTCGTAAGACCCTGCTATGCCGTCATGAGATATTAGCAATCCAAGTGGACTTTCTAGCTATTGGACTTGTAGGCGCCATCACCAAGGCACTGTGTCGTAGGTGACGACGCCGAACCACATGTCAAACATTAACTGGCCTTCTCTGCAGACCTGAACAAAGTCCTCGATCCGTCGAGCGTCGCCGCCTCCACCGAATCTAAACTGCCAGCTTCAGATGCACGGATTCTCATTTTATCTTTGTCTCCTGACATGTCTGCTTCGTACATTCCGATAATGAACGCCATATTTGCTGCACAAAAACTGGTCAGCAATAATATTGCCCTTTGCAACCAATCCCAAATGAGCCGTTTTGCGTTTGCAGAAAGTGAAAATAGACGTTTGCAAAGTTTATGGGGAAGACACGGTATTCCTGCAACAAGCGGCCCATCTCACCGGTGGTTCCTATGTAGCTCCTTCACGCCGTGATGCTCTTCTGCAGTATCTAGTGGTGTGTCAAATCCAAGCTGTCGTCACGTCTATCCGTGTGGAAAAACAAGCATTCATAGATGTGCTTCCTCGCACCTGGGACCGTGCGCAATATCCTTGCCTTGCCAACGCAGGAGCGAGTTGACTTGAGGGCCGCGTGTTTCTGCCACAAAGATATCGTCGACATCGGTTATGTGTGCTCTGTTTGCTTGTCAAGTGAGAACCAAACCATCAACGGTTCTAAGCGTGCGTTATGACCATCTCTTCTGAACAGTATTCTGTGCTCCCAAACCAGTGTGCACCACGTGCCGGTACGTGGTGTTACGTATTACGTCTTTGGGATAGCTGAACCCTCCATGTCACTTCTTAAACAGGACGAAATTCCCAATCAAGACGCTCATGAGGTACAAGGCTGAGGCTTCCAAGGGCTCTGTTTCGGGTGGAAGGGGTCATAGTGGGTCTTCAACGCCCATACCTTCTTGATAACCCACAAGTAGAGCAGCTGTCCGCTAGCTTCTGGATGTTTTACCGTAAATAGTAGTCAACTCAGGGGTTCTGGCGTTTGCCGTTACTCAAATCGCGATGGACACCCTCTCTCGCAAGCGTCCACCGCCTTCTAGCGAAGCGGGTCCATCTCAAGTAAAGAAGAGAGCGCTTGCCTCGTCGAATGGACTCCCTGGTCGTTCGAGTCCTGTCTCACATGATGAATCAGATACACGAGAACCACAAGTAGAAAGTCTGGAGGTGCTGACGCTTTTCCTCACAATACGACTTGCCACTTCCGTGATGAAACATGCTAACAACTACTGTGTTATATGGTGTGGACAACACAGAACTTTCGGAAGGAGGCCATATTCCGCCGTATGCGACAGTATATGCGAGAGAAAGAACGAGCCGAATCAAGGGTTGCAGAACTGGAGAAACGCAAATTAGAGCTGGAAGGCGCCATGGTATCCATAGAAGATTGCTGGAATCAGGTGATTTATGTGCTCACTGTTTCATTCACTCTATAATTTCATGTGCCACCTACACGTTTTCGTTTCTTACACCTGGCGTTGCTTTTATCTGGCCTTCAGGTGCTAGATCAGCTTCAAACTCTGACCAATACCGATTCACTACAACTTCCTAAACCGATACATGTTCCTGGTGTGTCATCACACACCTCATTCGCATGCAGCCAGGGATAACAGCGGGTTTAGATCTCCTCCAGCTTGTGGAAATTCACAAGTCTGGTGCAGACGGCCCATCCTTGGCATTCAGAAGGGCACTGCAAGACGACTCAGAGAAAACGAAGAACCTTGTGGCAGCATTCGTTTCTATGGCCTCTCCACGTCCTACTCATGAGTACGACGAACTCTACATTAGGTGTCAACAAGCAACCATGCAGGTGAGTCGATCGTAACAATGTCGGTTATCCACCTAATTATGTTGTTGATATACGTGATGAGTCAGGTTACCTCATTACGCTCCGAGCTTCACGTTACGCGTGCCAGCTTAGTGGATGTACAAGCAGACTTGGAACGCTACAAAGAATCTCTGACGTCGGCCGAGAACCGCCTTGAGCGCACGAAACGGGAGGCAGTGCTCACTCTTGAAGCTCGTGCAGAGGCGCTAGCTGAAGAGCTTGCAAAGTCGAACAAGACGCGTCAGGAATCCGAACCGAAACAGGATGGCGCTGATGGATTGGACCCGCAGGTCTGTATCGCCTTGACCTGTGAATGTTGCGAGGATCGCGCTTCTGAAGCGGATGCCAATTAGGCGAATGGTGTGAAGACCGAGAACGACAGCGATGATGCGGAGCTCCTTCACACCCAGCTGCGAAAACAGGAGGCTGAGATTGCACGGCTAGGGGAACAAAAGGTCGAGGTGCAAAACAAGCTTTCCTCTCTAGAAGTCAAGGTATGTCAAATCATCTCCGCCAACCATGGGGCGACAATTGATTGCTGTCTCCCAGATAGCTAGCCAATCTGAAGAGGTCATAAGAGCGCATCCGGCATTCGTAGCTTTGGTTGAACTCATTGGTTCCCTCAAGAAACGAGTTGAGGAGGCGCAAGAGGAAAAGACCAAGGCTGAAGCAAGCGCCGCGCAGAACGCCACCCAATTCGAGCTTGCTAAGTCTCAAGAAATAGTATGCCTATTTTATCCTGTCTTCATGTGTCAGGCAACGTTGATGGTAAACTTGGCGTCCAGTCTCAACTGCAAGCTGAGGTCACCACCCTCAAGGAGAAATGCGAGGCGAGGGCTAAAGAAGCCCTTAAGGCCAAGGACCAGCGCGACGCAGCAAATAAGGAGATAGGTATATTGAAAGCAAGCGATACCACCAAACACCGCGACCACGAATCCATCACGTTGCGCGCGAAGTCGTTAGAGGTTATTGTTCTCAATCACCAACATCTCATGCGATTGCACTTATATCGTTTCGATTACTCCAGGATCGTGTCGAAGGACTGCAGCTGGAAGTGAAACGCCTTAGGGCTCAACTCGCCGCCAATGCCGGCCAGGCGGACTTGTTGTCGTTTCTTCTCAGCAACGGCGGCAAAGATGATGTTTCCTTCGTACAGAATCTGCAGGACCAGCTCAAGTATGACTCAAGGCATTCTCCCACCCTAGAATACACTAATCTCGCCATTGATAGGTCTGTGCAAGAGAAACTTGATGCTGCGGAGGCAACTATCGCATCTCTGGACACTCGACATCCAGATATTGCCACACATATCCGAAACGAGGCCTCCGCAAGACAAGAGGCTGCTGTCTTGCGCTCGGAAGTTGAGCGATGTCGGAGAGTTTTCGGCTCTGAATTGAACGCGGATGCCGAACAACTTGTCGCTCGATTGCGGGAATCCGAGAACACCATAGACCAACTCCGCTTATTGCAGAAACAAGAGTCGGCGGTGAGCTTCTGTGCTTCGTCTGAGGGAATGATACTTGACTAGAACTTGGATCGTAGTCTTCAAATGACCTATTTGAAGAACTGCAGAGAATGTCTTCTGCTTGGGAGATCTTGGAGAAACAGAGTAAGGGTAAAGTCGACGATGCCGCTGCTTGGGAGGCCAAATTCAGCCGTTTGTCCGTTGAGGTAATTTGGACAAAGTGTTCTCCGTTCTAACCTTAGTCTAATCCGCTCCCGAACTAACAGAAAGCCAAGGCGGAACAGAAATATTTCAGCACTATGCGCGAACGAGAAGCTTTAGAAGCCGATCGGAAAGCCGCGAACCGCAGCATACAGCAGCAAACGCTACTTATTAGCAAGATGACGGAAGCTCAAGATACCCTTAACGAGGAAATCGTATGTTTGATTTCCCACAACGAACGGCGACTTACTAACTACGTCTTTGTTCACCAACTATTGTGCAGAAAGCCGCCCGTGCGCTCAGCGTGCATCGCCAACAGTTTGCCGACGGGCAGCAACAACGTGCAAATGATCTTGAGAGAGAGCTAAACAAGCTCCGTTCGGATCATGAACAACAGATACAACAAGCCAGTTTGGTGCGTGCTACGGCCGCAGGTGAGACGACATTCTGACCTACTATTTATTTCAATGTAGTTCAAGACACGGATGGAGACGGCTGAATCGGAAGCCGAGAAAGTTCGTCAGAGTGCCAGACGCCTCGAAGACGAGGTAGCCAAGGCGAAGAAAGCAGCTGAAAAGGACCTTGCCCAGAACGCTCCGGCGTCCAGCGCTCCCTCCGACAGGGAAGAAGAATTGCAGACTGAGATTAAGCAGCTTATGGTGGGCTCGTGTGTTTCCCCAGCGTCAAACCCTAACACTGGTTTCGTCAGACCATTCTGCGCTGCTCGACATGCAATCACGAACTACGAACACATGTCCTTGTAAAATGCATGCATAGTAAGAACCGTATTTCGAGAAGTTCGCCGTGGCTGAGAAGCTGACTCTCGCTCGTTTCGATATCAGCTTTTTGCAAGACTTGCATCGATGCCCGCTTGACGACCCGGCAGCGAAAATGTCCCGCCTGTAACCTCAAATTCCAAGATAGCGACGTTCAAGCCTTGTATTTTCAATAAAGAAATATTTTCGATTTCTTATTGGACCCGCTTTGTGGTTTTAGCCTACTTATTCATTTTGCAGTTCTTTTTCCATAGCATTTTTGGCATGTATATCGCACAACGTAATCGTGACTGGTCAAAACGCAAGGTTGCTCCGTTTGTCTGAAACGATTGCGCTATGTGTTCATTGAGCGATTACAAAGAAATTAGGTGTACGGTTTATGATTGGTCGTTCATCGTCAACTCCACATCCGACGCTTCAAAAGCTTCTCGGAAGCCTGGAATGAATGCACGGTCAAGACGTTGACGCAACTATTGGGCAAATGTGCCATTCAGCGGAGACGTACTTGTTAAATCCTTCCTTTCACAGAGGTTGACGAGATCGTGTCGTTGCATATGCACGCAAGTCGTGCGAAGCGAGTTCCACAGTGAAGATGACGAAATCCCAGAGCCATTGGCTTGTGGGGAAGAGTCGGTATCCTGCAAGACGAGAGCATCGAGGATATGATGGGCAGCCTCACGAAATAGCTACAAAGGGTTACGATACATCAGATGAAGGTTTGATTCACTAAAGCTCGCCACAGATATAGGCTCGAGCCATACCTTGAGGTTGATGCAAGATATGCCAAGGTTGAACCTGGCACGAATGTATGATGGATTCAACTCCAAAGCTCGGTAGTAGTAATCGAGCGCCTCCTGAGCACGCCCATTGTTCGCGAGCGTCGCTCCCACTCGATTGTACAGTTGTGGATCATCAGGCCGCACGGCAAGTGCAGTTTGGAAACAGTCCCGAGCCTTGTCATAGTCCTGCTCGAAAAGACATCCAGTTAGATTCATTAGTTAAATGGGCACGCCAACAAGAAAAATGAATAAATATGTTCGAATCAAACAAACGACCCACCTCGCCCGCATTGAGCAGCGCACCAAGTGCGATCTGGATGTCCGCATCAATCTGCCCATCCGGCGCAGCACGCGCCATCGTCATCAAACACTCAACAAGGTCCCTCTGTCTATCGATAGAAGAAATTCCCGGTGCAAGATGATGGTCGAGCTCTCGATACGCCCAGACGGCATCTCGATATACTTCATTTGCCTCAGCAGAGACCTCAACCCATCGTTCGACAGCGTCAAGGGCCGCTGGGCGGTCATTCTCGTTAGTATGGCTGACTGCGAGGGCAAGTAGGGCTGCGCCGTGTCTTGGATCGAGTTGCACTGCACGGTTGAGAGCTTGAATCGCCATGTCCTCCCGCTCATTTTCCTGTTGTCTCACGCCGAGCATGAACCAGGCACTTGCATTCGTCGGGTCATGTTGCACCGCGGCCTCTGTCTGCAGGACACTCTTCAACGAATCGGATCGAAACGAAGCGCAAGCACGGGCACAAGTCAATAACAAGCGCGATTGCTGAATAAATCAATATACTGCTCACTTGATACGGAAGCGCTGAATGATTCATGGAAGCTTTGTGAGAGTGTAATTGCGCAGACTCCATATACGGATTTCTCTCGTGAAATTGATAACCCGAGTTCATTGCAGTAGCCGCTGCGCCTCCAGCCTCAGCCATGACAGCGGCTTCAAGCGCGTCCATGTCCGCTTGCAGTCTCCCGAGCTCGACAGCTCGTTCCGCCCCGTTCATGGCATCATTGTTAAGGAGATAATCTTTCCCTAATGGCTCTTGTTCTTCATCTTCTTCGTCAAGACCGAGCTGCTCGAAACGAACCGCGAGATTGTCTTGTTCGAATCGAAGCGGTGCGCTAACGGAAGCAGAAGCCGTAACAGGCGTAGCACCTTGCATCTCCCGTGCCAGCACTCGGCCATATAACGAAGGTTCGCCTCCCTGAGCTGCAATAGTGTCGTAGAACCCAGGTGCAACGCTATACGATGTTGTATTTGGCAATGTGTCCCATGAAGAAGAAGAGTTTTCCATGTCCATAGCCCGGGCTTTCCCCTTATCCAAGGCAGAAGATAAAGATGTAGAACCAGACAAAAAGTCTTCCTGCCACGCTGAAGGACTTTCCACTTGTGCAGGGCCCGAACTGGATGCCAAAGCCGAAGGTTTCGTTTCCACAATAGTATTCCCATCTACGATGGCCTGTCTATCGCGCAATCGACGCATGAGACCCATAAACTCCGAGTTCTGGAACTTGGGATTTGTCTCGTGTTGCACGGACGAGATGAGTAACCCCGCAGTGGCTGAAAGATCATCGACCGTTATACTTGATGAGGATGGTTCGACGAGTGGCTGAGTCGTAGTGGAACTAAGTACTTCTTTTTCCACGCTCTCGAACTGGGCAGCCCAGTCGGTTGTGACGGAAGCCCCACGATCGGCTGCTGAGGAGATGGCTGGCCGACGAGTCGGGAGTAAGTCGTTTGGACGGCTGGAGGAGGGCACAGCGCTTACATGGTGACTGCATATTATGCATAGGCTGATGCATGTAGCCTAAACCCATCGGCACAGGTACACTATAAGGCTGAGCCAGCTGAGTAGAAAAAGCCGCCGGCGCTGCAGATGCTGGCGTAGGTTTCCCCATGGTTGCAGAAACATCGCTGATGTTGAAATCTGCTGCCCAATCTATTAAACGGGCGAAGTTACAAAGGGTGAGTATGGATAATATTCTAACCATATATATGCAAGGTTTTACCTGCACCGGCGGGGGTAAGCGCTATACTAGGATCCTGCTGTACGCGAAGAGACGCCGGCGACAACGACGATGACGTGCTGCCAGCTGAGGCTATTCTCCAAGCCTCCTGGGACAATCCGATGCCATGCAAGGCATTCTTCGCCGACGACGGTTCTACGGTAGGTTTGGCGAGTATAGGAGGCGTGAATGGTCTTGCTTGCGGCAAGACCGACGGAGATTGAGCATTACGAAAGAATTGGTTGGCTTCTTGAGTGAAGCGAGATGATTGCGGTGTGTCGGAGGAGACGGCGCGAAATGCCTGGGGACAGGAAGGCAGGCCGTATTATAATGAACACACTATAAATATTATTTGGCTGGTACTTACAAGACGAGAAGGTCCAGCATGACTACTGCTGCTGCTTGCAAAGTGGTCCTGTAAACCAAGTTATGATACAAAGAAAGAGAGATGGGCATCAGCAAAAAATATGCGCATAAGATACAGGTTTCTCAAGTTCCGCGCCCAGACAGACAGCAGCGGCTAGATGACGCACCTGCTGAATACCTCGATCTCTATCAAGTTGTTTGGACAAACCCTGTAGGGGATTAACAGGACCACAGTCCGCGCCGTTGATAAGTGCAGACATAGACATGATTTCGCGGATCGGGAAGCGGACGAAGGAGGGGGAGGAAAGCTGTGACCCGGGGAAGTTGTTGACCGGTCACGTTGACTCGGAGCGGGTATTACGTAAGGCGAAAGTAAAGCACATGCAACAACAAAGTCTCTTTGAACCCGAAAAAATCCGACGTTACGACCCGATCCCACTGGCATGATGGCCGACCAGCTGATTGTTTCGCTAGGCGTTAAGCACCAGAACAAACGCCGATGGCATCCCCTGGCCCTGGCCTTGGTTGGCCTTTGCTTTGGGGTGCTCTGATTGAACTGATGTCAAGATCATGATCATGAACTTGGACTTGGCGTGGGGTTGTGCTTTTGCATCCGTTCGGACCGCGCCTCGAGCCCAACACGCATGAGGGCTAACACTTGGCCTGTGCCAAGTCCGCAGTTGCGCTTAGTAACTTACTCGATACGCCAGCCCTCAACTGACGGGGTCGCATCAATATCTGCTCCGCGGATCTGCCGCATTGCCAAACCCAACTACAGATACAAATGAAGATCGATCAACACCTATCATAATCATCTGCCCCTTCAGCAGCTACAGTCGCCCTAAAAGCTTGCTGTCATGCGGTTCTGAACCACGAGCGCATCCTTCCTTGATCACGAATCACAATACCTCTGTATCTTACGGGATAACATGAGTGCTTGTTATTCTTCATGCTGGAATTGATGTCGATCGTGGTTCACGGCGCTGACATGTGAGTTTAG
>Ga0307508_10005800_pt1 | contig 11669 bp, 13 predicted proteins | sample 9_EM_MG_FD_203089 | JGI IMG/M metagenome (GOLD analysis project Ga0307508, IMG submission 203089) | Populus trichocarpa ectomycorrhiza microbial communities from riparian zone in the Pacific Northwest, United States - 9_EM | ecosystem: Host-associated > Plants > Roots > Unclassified | place...
CAATCTTCTTCAGTCATGTTTCACTGGCCTATTCACTCTTCGGGACTACTCCTAGATACTCTGCACTAGATACCCAGATTGCTTAGCTGATCACTTAGACATTTATCATGACCATATGGTTTAATTGCTGCTTGATGGACAAAAAAACATATCACGCTCATGAGGGATGCATAGAAAAACATGCGTCGAGAGGCTCGGATTTTGGGAGTATACAGGAAGGATGACCCAGAAGTGTGACAGGGTGTAAATAAAGGTTTCACTTCTTCTTGTTTGCCTCCTCTTCCTCTTTCTAAATAATAAGGTAATTCGAGTGCTCTTAAGCAACCGACTGAATTTTGGCGTACCTTTGCAGCCCGTACTTTGCGAATGCCCTCGTACCGGGCATTGGCACGAGCAATGCGGAGGGTTCTGTACGCTTCAAATGACCGTTCTTCATTCGTGATTTTGCGGGGGGGTTCGTGGACATATGGTTCGGGAAGAGGAAGAGTAGCGCGCGTTGTCTCAGCCTTGAGATCGTCGCCCTGACATCGTGTTCAGATATTTGGATTCAAAAGCCGACTGCCGGAACACTTACAACAGAGTCACCCTTCTTGGGCTTGGATGCCTTTCGGGGAAAGACGATCAGCTTGGCTTTATAGGCTTTCAACCGTTCGACATTGAGAGCCTTGCCCTCCTCGCTCAAGTTTCTCCTCCGGTGGTCAATGACGATACCAATGCCACGAGCCTCTTTGCGGTTTATACCTGCCTCCTTGAGCTCAGCGAAAGTGAATCCACGGCCTTCACGGAGCTTGCGGTTATAGCGGACAGTCTGGCCACGGACAGCGGGGCGGAGAAGTGTGAGGGGGCGGACGCCGAGCTTGGCGGCTTTGGCCTTGCGGGCTGTGCGCCTGCGGAGCTTGCGTCCAGGTTGATCGAACCAGGTGCGCACGCGGCGCTGCCAATCCTTATGGAAGTGGTTACCGTGAAGAACTAGGATATACCCGCCAAGTCAGGCCATGGCGAGGTAGCAGTATCCACTACGACTACGAACCGTTGTTGTGTGCGAAACCCATCTCTTATCTGCGAAACAGAAAGAGTCAGCTGTAAGCCAAGCCCTTGGGTACAAACGGCTAGGCCACATCCAACTCGGCCGAGTCCATCCACCTTGCGCGGGGATTGACCCGCGCGGGATTTTCAATGCCCATATCCCAACGGTGCAAGGATGTGTCCTGTGGGCGAGAATGTGCTATCGGAGGAGCAAACGCACCTTGACGCGGGTTTCCTTGACGCTGTTGACAGTGAGGACGCCAGTCGCTGCCAAAGACCAGTGCACGGGAACTCCCGTAATTTGGTGCGGCGACCTAATTGCATCGGTTATTTGCCACGTATGCCAGCCCCTGACACTGAAACGTCATGGTTTTCACTCTGGCAGAGACGTGCTGCCATGCTGTAAGTGGTGCCATTCCACCGGAACACCCGTCCCTGTGAGCAAGTGAGGCTGCAGACTGCCCGACCGACCGCCTTGCGTGTCGAGAAAGGACCCTAGTCATTGTCACACTGTGGGTACTTAGCTGTCAACTTTGCTGACGTAAGTGAAACGGTTGTGGGCGTCCTTGCCCTCCACCGTCCAAAAATCGTGCGATCCCCACTTTGCAAGCGCTTCCTTGAGGGGGAGCCGTCCAGTTTTTGCCAAGCTGCCATCTACCGTTTGAGTATGCGTCCTTCCCCTATACCATCGTTCTTATACCTTGCTTTATATTTTTCCGTCGCATCACCCTTCAGTGTATCGGTCGGGTCGTCGCCGACCCAGTGTGGCTCTCTAAATGTTACTTGGACAGGTGAGTACACCCGACGGATTCTCTTGGTTTATGTCAATGCGCTCGAACGGTAGGGGGTCGGACTCCCTTCCAAATCATGTTGATACCAGTGAGTCGCCCACCCTATGGAAATTGTTGTCTCCCTCAGTCCATACCGCAAAGGTCTTCGGCATTTCGAGGAATATATCTGTACCATCGACAGCATTCAACAATAACCAGGGCTCGTATCAAATCTCGCCCATTCCATTCACTCAGGACGCCAAATTCTTGCTGACCATGTCCGATGCAACCGGCTTTGGCACTGGAGGAACATCCGAATTACTCACCGTGGGAGCACCGGTCGGAAGTACCTCCTGTAACACCTCCAGTCCCAGCCTTGCATATTCTTTTAGTCTGCCTTCTTCGCTGCAACAATGCAGGTACGCTGAAGATCTCACTCCTGTGTACCCGAGAAACTTACCTAGACATTAGTCCCTACGTCTTCAACAACTACGATGGGGCCACCTTACCCGTTACAATCACGGTTCGTCTTGTTGGACATTTGATTCTTCCGTTGCTTAGATTTTGTTTGCATCTAGGGGGTTATTCCTGGTGGAGACTTGTTCTTACTACACACAACGGAAACAAGCCTTACATGGGTTGCCGATGTCACAGCTGGAACAACAATTATCTTCACAATGACCGACGCCCAGGGTCGCTCAGGAGGGTCCTCGGATGCCGAGATGGTCAACCTTTCCAATAACGCCAGTTGTCTCAACACTAATTCGCCATCCTCCACCATAAGCTCCATTCCCTCGTCGACAACGGTTGGTTCGTCCACATCGTCTCCCACGCAAACTTCATCATCGTCCGGCGTCTCCTGGGGCATTATTGCCGGAGCAGCAGTGGGTGCAGTCGTTGCTGTTGCAGCCATCGTCGCGCTGGCAGTATGCTACTTGAAACGTCATAGACGTTCACCGTACGGACTTGCACCGACACAAAATTTGCATCGTGCGAATTCGATGGAACTCGATCCTGGTATTGATAACTTCCAACACCCTCCAATATACCCCTTCCCCTATCAAACAGATTCCGTCAGCCGTCTTGCTCCCCCAGTTACATCTGGCTCACCTGTGTCGCCAGCATCGTATCAGGAGACGTCGTCGACAAGTCCCTCGATCCCATCAGAAGCACCTTATACACACCAGCAACACTCGCGAACTAGCTCAAACATTGATAGCTTTGCGGCATTTGGTGACATTGCCAGTTCGTCCATGTCGTCGAGTGGCCGCAGGAAAGCTGCGATGGCCGGGATGACAAATCATCAGCCTGCCACCCGCTTTATTGTTCACACTGACGCTGAAGATCTTATCCCGGAGGTCGCAGCTGAGGTTGTTGAACTTCCCCCGCAATACTCGGCGCGATCAATACCTGGGGCAGCACATGCAGGAGAAAGACCGATGTCGTCCGCGACGGGGCGGTCGTCTACCAATCTTGCCTACTTGTCTGGGCAGGATGTACCATACTCCACTCCCCATCCTCCACCAGAGTAATACCTTCGAGTGGGTTTCTCTATTGTGCACTTTCCCGTCGTTAAGGCACGGGTTTACGATGAGAACCTACGAGTGTTGATTCACTGACTATCTAGACATTCGTTTCTTGCGTTGAACGTGACAATTCATCAGTTATCTTTGGTTGTGTCCGCATATCTATAATCCTGTAGCTGCGGCCTGGTGGTTGGTGGTTGGTATTTATATTCCCGGGAATGGAGTTGTGTTTCATACTAGATCAGGACGTTACGGCTAAGCGAGGCACAAGTTCAGCCGCAACGTAAGATCTTTGGACCAGCGGGCAAGGCGGCTCCCACGCTTCTTTCGCACCTGTCACCGGCTCCGTTCACCGCATGCGGTGCCGGGTTTATCCGATCTTGCCCCAGGTGTCAGCGCACATCAGTACATCTCAGTACGCATCATGATGGTAAGATGCTCATACCGACACGTGATGGCTGCCCGGGGATCTCCTGACAGACGGGCGCACGTCCAAGAAATCGTTTTATCCCCATCGTCGGGCGCTTCCTTGGGGGGGAGCCGTCCAGTTCTTGCCAAGCTGTCGTCCACCGTTTGAGTATGCGTCCTTCCCCTATACCATCGTTCTTATACCTTGCTTTGTATTTTTCCTTCGCATCGCCGTTCAGTGTATCGGTCGGGCCGCCGCCGACCCAATGTGGCTCTCTAAATGTTACCTGGACAGGTGAGTACACCCGACAGGTTCCCTTGGTTTATGTCAATGTACTCGAACGGTAGGGGGTCAGGCTCCCTTCCAAATTATGTTGTTACCGGTGAGTCGCCCACCCTACGGAAATTGTTGTCTTCCTCAACCCACACCGCGAAGCCCCACGACGTTCCAACGAATACATCTGTCCCATCGACAGCGTTCAACAACAATCATGGCTCGTATCAATTATCGCCCATTCTATTCGCCGAGAACACCAATTTTTTGCTGATCATGTCCGATGCAACCGGCTTTGGCACTGGAGGAACATCCGAATTACTCACTGTGGGAGAACCGGTCGGAAGTACCTCCTGTAACACATCCAGTCTTAGTCCTCCATACGTTTTTATTCTGCCATCTTCTCCGCCGCAACAATGCGGGTATGCCGATGATCTCACTCCTGCATATTTGAGAAACTTACCTAGACATTAGTCCCTACCTCTTCAGCGGCTACGGTGGGGCCATCTTACCCGTTACAATCACGGTCCGTCTTGTTGGGCATTCGGTTCTTCCGTAGCTTAGATTTCGTTTGCATCTAGGGGGTTATTCCTGGGGGAGATGTGTTCTTGCTACACGCAACGGAAACAAGCTTTACATGGGTTGCCAATGTCGCAGCTGGAACAACAGTTGTCTTCACAATGACCGACGCCCAGGGTCGCTCAGGAGGGTCCTCGAACCCCCAGATGGTCGGCCTTTCCAACGACACAAGTTGTCTTAACAGTGATTCGCCATCCTCCACCGCAAGCCTCATTCCCTCGTCGACAACGGTTGGTTCGTCTACATCGTCTTCCACGCAAACATCATCATCGTCCGGCATCTCCTCGGGTACTATCATCGGAGTAGCAGTGGGTGCAGTCGTTGCTGTTGCAGCCATCGTCGCGCTGGCAGTATTCTGCTTAAAACGTCGTGGGCGTTCACCGTACGGACTTCCACCGATACAAAATTTGCGTCGTGCGAATTCGGTGGAACTCGATCCTGGTATTGATAACTTCCAACGCCCTCCAATACGCCCCCTCTTCTATCAAACAGATTCCGTCAGCCGTCTCTCAGCTATACCCAAACCACCTGTGTCGCCAGCATCGTATCAGGAGACGTCGTCGACAAGTCCCTCGATCCCATCAGAAGCAGCTTATACACACCAACAATTTTCTCGAACTAGCTCAAACATTGACAGCTTTGCGGCATTTGGTGACATTGCCAGTTCATCCATGTCGTCGAGCGATCGCAGGAAAGTTGCGATGGCCGGGGTGTCAAGTCATCAGCCTGCTACCCGCATTATTGTCCATACTGATGCTGAAGGTCTTGTCCCGGAGGTTGCAGCTAATGTTATTGAACTTCCCCCGCGATACTCGGAGCGACCAATACCTGGGGCAGCATATACAGGAGAAAGACTGATGCCATCCGTGACGGGGCTGTCGTCTACCGATCTTGCCTACTTGTCTGCGCGAGGTGTGAACGAACCACCACGCTCCACCCGCTATTCTCCACTGGAGTAATACCTTTGAGTAGGTTTCTGTATTGTAAAATGCATTTTCCCGTCGTTAAGGGGGTGCCGCTCCGGGTTTAGGATGAGAACCTACATTTTGTTGACGAGGGTGTTGATTCACTGAATATCTAGGATATCCATGTCTTGCGTTAAACATGTCAAGTGTCTATTCATTAGTTGTCTGGTTGTGTCTGCATTCCCCAGCTGCCATCTTGTAGTTAGTATTTATATTCCCGGGAATGGAATTCAGCGGTGTTGCGTTTCAGCACGACTCTAGTTACACATCCAGATACAAGAGTCAAGAACTAAATACCATCGTCAGGAATACGATTGATACAACAAACGATCGGAAAGTAATACAACACGCTGAGTACAACAAGGTGTAACCCAATAACCCAAGATGGAGGCCCAGGCAACTCAAGTCCTTGTAAGCTCTTGGTCGGCATCATCCAACCATTCCCAAATGCGCGTCACGAATTTGGTTCCATGTCGCCTCCATCGAGATTCTGCCTGGAGAATGCATCAACCATGGCATCCTGATCTTTGCGTCGCTTGTGTCTCCTGCGTTTGTCGTCCTTAATAATGCGTTCGATGCGTCTGCGCGTCTTGGCATGGTTGCGGGGATCGATGAGTGCGAGTCTGCACCTGTAACACGCAAGCTCGATGCTCGCGAGTAAACGAAGGGTGTCCGAGTTATTCAACGCCTAACCCATCCTCTAGTCAATCATGTGCTACGAACGCCTCGCGAAGAAAACATACATTCAGTGACCACGATACGACATGGGAACCTTCCACGCATCCGATGACGACGAAATTGCCGCGCTTCTCGGCTTGCAGATCCGACAACTAAACTCAACCTCTCAATAAAACGGGAGAAAAGGAGCGTGCGAATCACCCACCTCGCCGAACGATACCATTACCTTACCAGACGACATGGAACGTATCACTGGACGTATGGCCGATCAGCACGATGCCCCCACATGGGAAGATGGAGATTTGCTCATACCGACACGTGATGACTGCCCTGCGATCTCCTGCGAGACGAGCGCACGTCCAAGGTATACCCAAGAGTCTCTTTCTGGTCTTCTTATATGCACTTTGACTTGAACGTCTCGAAACTCGCGGGTGCTTGTCGGTATGGGTACAGCTAGACACCACGTGCGGGGGGTGTGAAGATACGATAGGCAAGTAAAAGCAATGAATCAGCGGCATGGACATGCACAGAGTCTGTGATGATGGCTTACAAGACGGTGGGGGGACATAGTTCGGCGTACCCTGTACATCGAGCACTCCATCAGGGAAGGTGGAGCTCGCTGTGATGGGATCTTCTTCCATGGCATCCATTTGGAAATCGAGGGTGGTGGGTGGTCGTGAGAGCAGTGAGTCGGGGGGGATACCTGGAAGAATCGACGGGGCCCAGGTATCTTGAGTGGCAATGGACTTGCGACTCGTATCGAGCAGGTTACTTACATGCGGTCCGCGGGCCACGTGACCCTGTCATACTATCTGCTGTAGTTCTTGTCCTTGCGATTAGAACTATTCTGCAATGGATCTCACTGGCAACCAATTCACGAGAAAGAGGTAGACGCCAAAACAAAACGTGAGATGATTCCAAAGTGGTCACAAGCATCAACAGATCAGTGGGAAAAGGACACGTTGGGAATGGTCAGTCAGTGATTCAAACAAGCTCAAAACGCAGAGGCACTGATAGTCATTCTCTTCAGAAAATCGCAAGCCAAACCCATCAGCCGGGACAGTGATTTCTTTGCAGAAAAGACTATCGCTGTCGCTGATGAGACCTGAAGGTCGAATTACAAAATACAGGTGGACTATTCATAAGAATATCTCGAGACAATCATCTCAATTCCGGAGCAAGGTAGTTACCCGCAACCAGGCAAAGATTGCGCGGCGTGAAGTGAACCTGGGTTATGGGAGTCCGCTTCGTGGGGAAGGTGGCGAGCAAATCGGACCTGCGAATACATCGAATTGATGATCGACACAATGAATTCTGGCACGTACGTCTCATTGTTTTCATCCTCTTCGGTGCGAACCCCGGAGCCTTCACCCATTCCGTTTTCTCGCGGTTTGACTTGACCACCAGCGCTCTTGACGTCCCAACATCGTACCGTCCAATCTGCACCTCCGCTGACAAGCATCGATGACTCTGCGCTGAACGCTAAAGAGTACACGGATGCAGCATGACCCATCATTTTTTTGATTCGCTTGCCAGACCCCAAGTCCCAGAGATTGATGGCGAGGTCTTCCCCTGCGCTTGCGAGATACTTACCATCAGGACTAATCGCCAGTGTAGAGAGCGTTCCTTGATGCCCAATGAATACCCGCACACACGTGCCGCGTTGAACGTCCCACAGACGAGCTGTCCAGTCACTCGATCCAGTCGCCAGATATAACGAGTTGGGATGGAAGCGGACACACTGAGTAGATAAGTCAGCGAAAGATAAAAAAAACATCACCAGTCCACCCACATCAACATCACTCAGATGTCCCACGTATATCCTCAGACACGACGTCCGATCTGTGGACCAAAGTCTAGCCGTCCGATCTCGACTAGCTGTCGCAAAGTAGATTCCCATGGGGCTCCACTGTACATCCCAGACAGGCTGTTGATGGCCCCGGTACGCAACGACGTTGGTCATCGTGTCCAGTGACCAAAGCCTAGCTGTGGCGTCGGCCGAGGAAGACAAGAGATATCTCGGGGGTGCCGCAGAGCCTCCAAGGGGATCAAAAGAAAGAGAATAAACTGGTCCACTGTGTCCCACCAATTTTCGAGTTGCGGTACCTTCTTTCTCTCGAAACCTAGAGGTGGTAGCTGCAGGCGTAAAATTCAGATGCAAGGTCTCGGACAGACTTCAGGCAACTCACAATTCTTTGCTGAATCGGGCGATTTGTCGTTCCGCATCCCTCTAAGCTTTTCTCCCTTCAGGCTCCATAACCGAATATAACTCTCCGAGAAACCGGCCGCCATTAGCGTAATATCAGAGGAGAAAACGCAACACGGGGCACTGCCATCATCTGTTTTCATCGACTTGTAGACCGTAAGTATAGAGGACTTACCCCTCTCCCATGTCGTGCAACGTATACGCGCAGATGCTTGGCAAAGCCCTAGCTCGCGCAGTTGCGCCTTGTGCGGAACCAGGGTCCACAGAAGTGAGAGCCGACGGCTCGAGTCGTATGCGTTTCCTTGCATCGCGTACTTTCTCTACTTCTCTTTGCACATCAATCGTTTTGAACGAAGGCGGGTGGGGAAGCATATCTGCTTCAGTTGGTGAAATGACACCTGGAACGGTTTGTGGTCGAGAGAAATGTATGTCATATTGTGCGTTAGGATCTCGGTCCAACATTGCTTGCTCTCGGAGGATGCGTTCCGTTTCAGTACGCAGATCTTCCGAAAGTGGGGGAGGACCAAGCTTCAATTCACCTTTCGAGGAGTTAAATGTGTTTGGGTTAGGGATGGCAGAGGCGCCCGTGGCCTGAGTGCTTTTAGGAATGAGTGGTGAAAGAAGCCCAGTGGACTCTTCCCATGCGCTTGGAGACACAGCGGTAGTACTGGCAGAAGTCACTACGAAGATATGAGCACGAAAGCCAAGAGGAAAGTGGTCTTATTCACCATCGAATCGCAGATGGTTGTTCACCACACGCATGACAGCCGCTCTCCCTTTCTTCCCCATTTCACCAGAAAAGCCATCGCCTGCCCCGAATGCCGCACCTCCAACGCCCTCTGTCAACCACCCTACAAGAAGGCTGAAACCAGAACGGCTCATTCTGATTATATATTTTTCGGTGAGAAACTGTTGGGCCAAGAGATCATGCTGGACATGAGAAGGTAAAAGCAATGTAGAGAGGTGATGAAGAGTTGAACTATGACTCGGCGCGAGTGCAGGAGCGAACGTAGCGTAAAACCGTATCGCTGCACCAATACTTGAGAGTCTCATGCGTTTGTAATAAATGGTCCACTTACCAGCCTCCTTGAAACCTTTTTGGATGAGATCAAGGTAGAAATGACAAAAGATGGGGTACAATATTGGGCGAAACTCGGGCTTTACATGGATATTAGGGAGGGCACGATCAGAGAATAAGGATACATACCTTGTACATATCCAAGGAACCTTCAACCCATGCCTCGAGTTCCTTGAAGCCCTCCTGCTTGTCAGTGGGGTCGACAGAAAGAATGTCCTCCGCCCCGACACCACCTAGACTGGCGATAAGGTTCTGTATGTTGGGAGGATTTCCCATAGTCGTCAACTCTTGAAGGACATTGATGTTGTCCTTTAAAACGTTCTCCCCTGGACGTGAAGGTTTCTGTGCAAAAACTGCCAGGGTCTTCACTAATTCACTGGAGGACACGGTCTTTTCCTTTTCAGCATCCTCTGTGGTCCCAGCCTCCAGCGTTTCGAGGAGGGTAGCCTCTGCGCTCTTGTAACCTCGCGAACGGAGGTAGTCGAGGACCAAGCGATCAATCGAATTAGAGTCTTGTGGACCAGTCGTAGGTGAGACACCACCCGATGATGATGCAGCTGGCGTAGCAGCCGACATCGTTCCGAGATCGGGTCAGCTTTCAATTTCAAGTGTAGATATAAGTTCGTCGATGTGACGCTCGCCGCGTTGAGTCAACATGCCTAATCCAGCGGCAAACGCCTCATGTGCCAATCCGATCGACTTCCGTTTGCAGTTTGTTTGCAACAAAACTTCACGCCGTGACAATGATAGCGCCGCCAAGGTCAGACTTGACAGAGTCGCTCGTCCACTGAACACGGTGCAATTCAAGTAATGTACAACTCTCGGGTTTCTTCAGCACTCTCCGAAAAAAACTACACTGCTGTAGAAGTTGAGTGAACCGGAAGAAGATAGATGGCGAGTGCACTCCTCCCTGTGAGTCGATTTATTAATGCAGCACGTATACAAGGATGTTTGGCTTGCCAGCCTGACGAGTCAAACACCCTCCACGGTGGCAATTGTTTACGCGTTGTTTGTTTACGCCCGTTTATGGCATTGGACCACCATCGTCGCGGTCAAGAGGTAAGATTGTTGTGGAGGTAGTATCTGCTCTCGCACCCCTTCTCCTTTCACTGTGGATCAGTGCCTTTCACACCCCTAGGATCATGGTCAAACTTAAGAAACCCGGACGCAGCATCCACGGTACTCTTCAGAACGCCATTATTGCAACTATCAATGATCCCAACTATTCATTCTCGTTACCCAAGCTTTCAGACTGGGAGTCTATCGTCTCGTCGAGTGCGGAGGAGAAACAGCGCTTGGAATTTGTCGGTGACGCTGTCATGCACCTCTCTGTGGCATTGTACCTTTACCGCCTCTTCCCGGATGCCGCACCTGGCTTGTACACCGTGAATTACAATCCTTGCACAGCTGGACTCACGAATCTGATCCATGCTTTAGAATATACGTTCTGCCGTAAATACCAACGCGACATTCACGCACCTCATGGTCAAAGCAGGCGCGTACGAGCTCCCATCGCAGTCCCACAGCACGAAAGCCGCAGCAGACTCGTTCGAAGTAATTGTAGCAGCACTCTACTTGGAACGTGGCTTTGCGGGTGTCTGCACGTGGGTCCAGGAGCAGTACGCGCCCTTGATTGCTGCCGCTCGGGAATCGTACGATAAGTGGTGAGCCATGTTCGTTGTCTTTGATCAGGCATCCGTGCTGATTCGCTTGGTCAGCCTCACGAGCTCTGATCGCAACGTCCCCTCTTTATCGGCCAAGCGGCATAGGGATCCGCTTGACCCTGCGAGTACCCCGTTGCTCAAGAAGATCAGGCCTTCCAGTGGTAGTTCCCCGAGGAGAACGCTGAGTAATGCATCGTTACACTTTGCCGCTTTACTCCCTCTGACTGCGGTGGGTCAGTGGCGCAGCGTGTCATCAGCCGGATGAAATCAAAAGGCAAAGTCAAGATACGCTTTCCGACCAAGAAATCGAAACCCCCCCTCGGGATACGCCTTCGTAATCGCAAGCTTCGCACGCCTGAACCTCAGAGGCAGCCGTCTGTGATGATCGATCTTACTTTGGACAGCGAATCTGAGGAGGAGGAGGCATCACCAGATGCAACGCAAGTTTCCCGTTCCAGCGTCAGCTCAGCTGCCTTGCCCCAGCAGCGGCTCCCT
>Ga0307508_10005801_pt1 | contig 11668 bp, 16 predicted proteins | sample 9_EM_MG_FD_203089 | JGI IMG/M metagenome (GOLD analysis project Ga0307508, IMG submission 203089) | Populus trichocarpa ectomycorrhiza microbial communities from riparian zone in the Pacific Northwest, United States - 9_EM | ecosystem: Host-associated > Plants > Roots > Unclassified | place...
CAGGCCAAACTACGCCTAAACTCTCGCTCCCGTTTTTTGTCTTCAGGAAGACGTCAAGTGCATGCCCGCGTTCATATGGCCCATAGCCCGAGTTAGGTAAGAACGGAACAGCAGGATCTGTCATCAGGACTACGACGAGCATGTCAGCTCGAAACCACGGCAGAATGAGAAAACTTGTCCACACCGAATTTCTGGTCATGGGCATGGAGGTATGAAACTATCTCTTGCATCCGCTTCATTGGGAAGTAATCCGGATCTACGGTGAAAACCCGTCGACGATCCATATAGTCTGATACAAGGTTAGTAGTCAACCTCGAAGAAAATCATCTCACAACGTACCGATATCTGTCCACATAGTTTCCAATGGAATTTCTGCTGCTTTATACCTGGAGATGACGTTTGCCACATCAACAAAGTCTGTATAATATTAAGTGGTAATTCTAAATAACCAGGAAGACTGAACTTACTTTTGTAACCGAAGCGGCATTGGTGGAATCCAATCGACCAGTAAGGAATTTCAGCAGGACGACCTACAACGCTAGCATACTGTTTTGCAACAGCAGTCGGATCTGTTTCACTACCAACAAGGAAATAGAAGTCAATGACACCTCCGATAACATTGTACTCTAGAGAAGGGCCACCAGGTCCATCGTTCGTAATCTTGATGTCCATTCCATTCGAGTTGAGGAAGAAAACACCATGAGTACCCGTCGTGCGGTGCTCAAAGTAAACAGGGTGATTTCCGTACAAGTTCGTCCCAGTTGGAATACCGAACGCATCGCGAGACCAGAGAGTAATCGTTGTGTTGTCTGGCGGAATTCGGAAGGGGTTCGTGTGCTCTCCCAATCCATAGATGTTGGCCTGCGCAGGGATACTAGTCTTGACCCGAATGTATTGTGGCTCGAAGATGATTGGATGAGAGACTGTCGAAAACAGAACCTCTCCTGTGGACTTCCGGAAGACGGAGAATGAAAACGGGGATGTCGTATAGTTGAACCCAATGGCCGACGTCTGCGGGGAGGCATGGCTGCCATAGCTGTTGTGGTCAGGTCGGGGCAGCACGGACTCAGGGACTTCATAGCGAGCCGACGAGGCGTCAGTTATCTTCAAATGGATCCTTTCGCCTTTTGAATGTATTTAGAATGGTGGACAACTTGTTAGATGGGTTGTCGAGCTTACTGGTTTCATAATCAACCTTCAACAACAGTTGCTCAACGTCATCACCAAAGACGTTGCATGGCTTGCCTCCCAAGACAAGATGAGCAGTCAAGCCGTCGGGCCTGGTTTGTACATTCGTAGCGCGGTAGCCAGGACATCCGTCCAGAACTTTTGGGTCAACATAAATCGCAACTGTGCCGCTTCGAGTGAGCAGAAGTGCAATGAAGGCACCAAACCACGTTAGCCACATACTCGGAAGAGGTTGGGAAGAGTGCGAAAGCGAAAAGGCATTATTATTATAAGGGTAACGTTTCGAAGTTGGTTCTAGTTCTATTTTTATTCACCAACTTTGTTCGGGTCCTTCCTTAGAAGCTACAGCGCCGCATCATGAGAAAGTCTACTGTAATAGGTGGTATCCATGTTAAAAATGAGTATCGAAGAACTTTTCAAGTTTCAATACTGCTGTAGGCGGCAAGAGCTGACCCCCTCGTGTGATGCTCATCTCAATATAAATTTCTTCTTCGGATAATAATCGCATGCCAACTCGGTATACTTCTATTACAGTATATTATTATACAGCATATGTCGATCTGCCAAGGCAAACATTCAAATATTAATGCACATAGATGGGGAAAATCCGTTGTATCAGCGTGTTTCAGGGAAGACGTTAAGAGACTTGGAAATGAGCAGACTTGACGGAGAGAAAGGAGGAAATAGTGACGGCGTCCAATCAGATCCCTGTGGTGTCGTGGTGCAGCGACGTCGTATCAAGGTCCGCCAGAATGCTGTGCCGCCTTCTCTCTTTCATCACGCAATTTCTCCACATAAATGAATGTGACAAGGATCAAGTCAATTATTTGTTGTCCTTCGGGGAATATTTCCAGAGAAGCTGGACGGCGTGCACGAAATATTCCCAGCCGCTTTCGATGGAAAACAGCAACGGGAGTGTTCGATGAGTCGTTCAAGAAAAGCTGTTAAGCGAGGCGCAAGTTTGAGAGAGAGCTTGCGTCAGAGAGGCATGGACAGTACCTTGCAGACTCTCGAGGTCAGCTTCCAAACGTACTCTCTTCCATCTGGACCATTGAAAATGCGATTCCTACAATGTAAGGTACGAATTCAGTATCAGAATGCTGTATTGATCAAAAGAAATAGCATCACCTTCCCCAAAAACTGAAGCCACCCTTTCTGAAAAACTCGCTCACTGATTGATCTACCAACTGATACTTGATACGTGACGACTTGAAGACGCGGAAGTCAAGCTCGGCCAGATGTTCGTATACATCTCGTAGCTCTGCGTCATTGATGGCTTCTGCGTCTTCGTGGATAACTGGGGGAAGGACGCGGGAGATCTTGACAGTACGACCTGTAAGGCCAAGGCGAGAGTCTGCTTTGTAGAGGACTTGGCCATCCTCGTTACAGTAGTTCGTGTTCCACGGTTTGTTAGTGGACAATATCAACTGCATAGTGGGGTGCCAAGAAGTCGAGAGGCTGCAAGCGATACGTATTTATATCGACCAGTGGTATCCAATCGCAGGCCAAGAAGTGTTCTAGTCCACGGGAAACACGAGAAAGATAACCGCAGGAAATGGGATGGGCGGTGATTCATATTACAAGTACATGAGGCTGAAGCTTGAACGTATTTGGTTCCTTCCGCAGAACACCACAGCATCCGAACACCGATACCACAAAAAATAAGCATGAAGTAGCCGATATTCGACCAAGTCAATACACGAGCGCAAGGAGCGGAGACCACAAAGGAATGAACAGGGCTGTTTGAAATAGGTTCGACGAAACCGGATCGCGTACATATGCCAAGATGAGAACCATATCTCCCTATGCAGGATCCATTCGGTTGGGACCCATAAGATGTGGAGTGCAACAAAGACGAAACTTAGGAAAACATGATTAGAATGCCAGTTTGACATGAAAACGACTGTAGATCCAAACTTAGGCCCACTTCCGCCTTATACCAAAATCGGAATGGCCCGAATGCGATCATATGCCATCTTTTCCTTTTGGGAAATTTGTAGCCTTACACCTGTTACTGATGCTGTTGTAAGGAGTCAGTAAAAGTTAAACTCCGCTGGATTGCCGAGCGTCGGCATCAGCACGTGAAACCACGTCGCGTTGATTAGCGATGTTTATTGAACGCGTTCTGCTGCAATGCGTTCTGCTGCTTTAATGCCTACTCGAGCCGTTCAAGTTGCTGTTGGTTCATTGTCTATAAGCTATGACCAATGTGCTGGCCCCCGGATTGAGCTCTCCGGAGGGCATGAAACTAGCTCGGGAGCTTCTGTGCCCTCAACTTGACCATGAGGTCCATGACTACGTTCTCGAAGGCGTTTGCAAGGCCCTGGATGGGAAGCATGTTCTGGCCGTCGCTCCAACCTCTGGTGGCAAAACTAGCTACTACTATGGCTACATCCTACTTCTGAAGGCACTCCAGCAAGTTGATCCCCCAAGCCCATTCTTGAAGAGGAGGTATCCTGCAAACCCTGCAATGGTCATCGTCTTCCCGACCAAAGGACTTCAGGAGGAGATGGTACGTCTACAGAAATATGCGCCCTTTCATTGTTTAATCTTCTTTATAGCATGCACGATTCCAGAAGCTTGGAATTAAGGCTACTACCCTCAATGAAGACACACTTGCCGCTGCTCATAGACGCAATTGTGATCTCTGGCGAGAGTGTGTCGAAGATACCTCCATCATTCTCATTTCCCCCGAACTCCTCTCTTCCCCCCAATTCGATCGACTGCTTCAACATCGCAAGTTTTCCAACCGGGTGTGCCTCCTCGGCATCGATGAGGTCCATCTTGTGCAGGACTGGGGCGATCCATCCTTCCGTGAAGAGTTTCGACTGATTGCATTGGTTCACGCTCGAATGCCCCGAGACACCATTCTCATGAGCACGACGGCCACACTGCTTGCTGGCCAAGAAACCGACCAACTTCTCAACACGCTCAATCTCAAACCCGGAACTTTTTTCTTTCAGAAACGCTCTAACCGCCGGTCTGACGTTCAGGACATCTATCGTACCCTTCGACATGGCCTCAACTCCTGGAGCTTTCCAGATTTAGATTGGATTTTCGAAGGGACTCGTAAGACCATCATCTACTGCGAGAACTTTTCGCTGTGCTTTCGCCTTCGTGTTTACTTCTATCATTTAAACCCGCAGAAGATTGTACGAATCTACAATTCACTGTGCTTTTGTTCTTACAATACTGCAACCAGAAGTCTTTTTGTCGAGAATCCAGCCATGCAAGTAATCATCGCAACAGATGCCCTTGTCGTTGGGATGGACTTTCCAAATGTGGCTGATGTTGTGGATCTTGATTGCAAGCACCCGAACCACGGCAAGCAGAGGAAAGGGAGGGTGGGAAGGCAAGAAGGCGATGTCATTGACCCTCGAGGCATAACTTATGTCACAAAGGCGACGCTAGAAAAGGCAAAGAAGATGGTGGAAGCGAGGCCAGATCATGATGGTGGGAAGTGGGTATTTCAAGGGCTTCACATTGGAATGGCACGTCTCTACGTTGCTTCGTGCTATTCCGCCATGGAGGACATACTTTTCGAGAACCCCAAGGAAGAGGACGAGATTCCGTGCCAGTGCGCAAAGTGCGAGAAAAGAAGGGAGTTGCAGGCATTGCATGACCAACGCTGTTTATGCAGTGGCTGTAATCCCGAAGAACACCAATCTCTTCCTCCCCGTCGTTCGAATCCAGCTCCACGAATACAACGACTCACTGACAAAATGATCAAACTCGGCACCTCTCGCCTTGAGGCATTTCGTCAGGATCTTTGGCATGAGAAGTGCGATGCAATAGGCTTCTTGCCGCCTATGGCCCTGCTCCCCGATTCCCATATCAAGAGCCTTCTCGACAATTTTGAACGTATAAGGTCTGTTGGCGACCTTGCCGGGTATGTTAGTAACCTCCACCACCTATCGGATCGGCATGGACAGCTCTTCAAGATAATCGATGACCTTCGACAACACTTTAATACGCTCCGCCCCAACAAGCAACGTCCGACACCTTTAGCAGATATTTCTGTAAAGTAAGCACTCCCCAATGATTTTTTGATTTACATTCATTGTTTGACAGGTCTGGTTCCACTTCCGGTTCAAGTTCCACCAATCCTTCTGCAACGTATGCAAGCTTTTGGTCACAGTTTGACCGACACAGCGCGCTTACAACCAAGACAGCTTCGGTGCTGAACCTGCCAAAGCCTGTTGAGATCTGGTGTGTATCACTCTTGCTAACGTTGTCATTTTTCTTATTTGCTTTTGCTTTCAGCTCTCCACCCCCACAAAAGCGTGCATTTGAAGAATTGCCTCAAAGTATAACGTTGAGTCCTCGGAAGACTCATAATTCAAAAGTAAGGACCTAGTATGAAATTTAATATTGGCATTCTCATCATTGTTCCAGCGCCGCCGGAATGAAAATCAGGCCTAGTATTACATTGACTATCCATCTGTTTCCTCCAGACCTTCAGCTTCATCACCGTCATTGTTGTCGTTACTATACTCAAACATCAGCTCTCCGTCGGCATCAACTATGTTACCCCTTGTCCACTCTTCATTCGTCTGTTGATTTTCCTGTATCTCTGCATCCAATCGATCGAAGTTCCCCATCTCTAATCGATCCACTTCATTACTATTATCTGCGGCATCCATATTTGGGATTGAGAGTCGTGCCCGCATTGTTTCAAGCACCCAGGATTCCAACTTCCCTCCAGCCAACTTTGTGGCACCTCTTCCCAAGTCGTCAACCTTACGCAAATCATCTTCACTGTAAGTCCTGCCTCTCCGAAAGAGATGAAGTTGTTCCGACTGATATACACTCATAAGTGTCCTCATCTCCGGTTTTGTATGTGGTTCCGTGTGCTTTCCACCTTTTTTCGTTAATCCGATTCCCTCGCTGACGGCTTTCTTGATTAGGACAAATCGATAGGCATTCGGTGCAATGACTTTCCGCATATAGTTTTCATCAAAGCCTCTGTCTTTCCGCCCTATGTGCTCATACATTTCGTCCTGGAGTTGCTCTTGGAATTTATCACCCGCCACAAAACGGCCAGGTTCTCCGCAGGGATTGATAATCCAGTTTGCAAGAAATGCCTCTCGAAACTCTATGCTGGACTCGAGCTCAAGATCACAGATCATTTCTAATACGTAGTTCGTGTATTTGGAGTGGGAGGAGCCGGCAAATGTGAGTACCATCACCTTTTCAATCTTTAGTATGAAATTAATGGTACTATGAGATACATACCTTGATTGCTTCCCAGACGCGACCTACGTCACCATCACTAATGGCATTGAGCACCTCCCTTGAGATTGACACATCATACAGAAATCGGCATGACTGAGCAAGACTTTGGTCACCCATAAATGGAGGTGAGACTTCGTCATCTTCATGATCATCGTTATCTGTCTTCTTTTTCCCCTTTTTTGATTTTGCTTTCTTCTCGGCCAAGTGCGTCAATGGTTCATCTCGCAAAGGGAAATCCCAGATGTCTCCTGTCCTGATCGTTCTGTCCTGATCTGGAAACTTTCCTGACAGAGCCCGCTCAAAAGCGTGGGGATGTCCATACCGTCGAAAGAGAAGCCTTGACGTGTTTCGTAGCTCTTCAACTGAAGGGAGGTTTTCTTTCTTGAAGGTGTCTTCAAAGTGTTGAAGAAGATCGCCATCCTTTCCGGCCACATGCAATCTTATCAATCAACTCACAACATCAGCTAGGAAATTGCACAATTGACAATTTAACTGACCTCCAAATATCCAGTATGCGTGCGTCAGCAACTTGGTACACCAGTTCCGAAAATGGATAATAGTCGACCTTTTTCAGATTGGCTGGCGCTTTTCGTTTAATGCGATTTGCGCTGTGTCCAAGTGTCGATGGATCGTGAGAGGTAAGGGATCCCCAATGTGCCTCGACAATGCGGCTAAGATCTGTCCAACTCAGATGCCATGTTTCAAGAAAGGGATGAAGCCATTCGAGACGCTGAAAAGGTGTGTCATGAAACTGCATATATAACGTGAGCAATACCATTCTTTCATATGTCAGACCATCGCCGCCAGTCAAAATGAGGGATTTCGGTGGACAGTCTTCCGAAAACCCCATCTCATTGAGGAAATCTATCAGAGCGTCCAAGAGTTCTTTTGTTACTGTTTCATTTCGTCCGTTTGTTGGCAATGGATATAGCAGTGTCTTCTTTGGTGAGAGAATTTTTTTAGCACATTCCGTCTTGTACATCTTTGTGACCTGATTTTTGTACTGGTGTAAACAGGGCACAAAGCAAACAAGAATGCGTAACCACTGGAGGCTGCAGACCTCTTCGAAGTGCTTCGTGTCAATCATCTTCTCGAGTTGCTGAAAGGTGAGGTCTTTTCGTCTGTTTGCCGCTATATGTTTTTTCTTGTCTTCAATGCTAATGGCTTGATCGGAAAGATCTCGAAATACAAAAACGGTTGCTGCGGTACCAATCTTCATTTTAGCTTCACGTCCTACACGGAAGTTTCGAGGGCGAACATAATGCTGTACGTTATCGAGGCGCAAGACGAGGGCAGAATCAGAACTTGAGGCAAGTTGACGAATTTCCTGTGCATCATGAGCTGCAAGCTTCTTTAGGGCCTCGTATGTTGAATGATAGCTGGATCCAATTCCAACACGGCTGTCGTATTTGTAGATATAGTGGTTGGCGCAGCAGGCAAAATTGAGGAGAGACTTCTCGAGTGGAACCAGCTTCGCATACAGGTTGCGGGAGTACGCCAAACAGCTAAGAGCATGAGTAACAACAAGTTCAGGTGGCCGTCGATCTCTTGAATTCTCTTGCTGACTCGGACAAGCCATAGAAAACAGGAGATCCCAGGCAAGAGGCATCTTGTTCCGGAAAATCCAATTGGCGGCAGAAAAGCTCTCTGCTCCATGATTCACAGAGGCCTCGAGTGCGTTTGAACCTCTGGCCGATGTGAAGGTATGTAGCCCCCCATCCTTTCTAACCGTCCGACTTGCTTCTTTAATTAACTCTGCCTCAACCAGCTGGGCGGCAAATGATGTAATTGCAGGGCGTGCGTAATGGATTGCATGGTAGTTGGTGGAAAGAGAGAAGAACAGGTCTCTTTCGTCATCGTGAGTAGGAGGAATGCCATATTTGCTCGACATGAATAAGTCCAAGACTGAACCAACTGAGACTTTCGTCTGCCCTTTTAGAAATCTTGACAGCATTTGTACATGGGTCAGGGATGGTGTAAATGATTGGTCCTTGAGTGGATCCCTCGTGCCAAAGATTATGTGCAGCATTTCTCCAAGGGTCCAATTGAACGAATGTAGGAGTTTTACAACTGCATCTGCCTTGTCTGCAACAGATCTCCATTTGCGGCGTGTCTTGACCCCTTCAGAATCTGGTATAGAACTTGTTTGTGGCATTGGCATGCTTGGAGGGGTTGAAGGGGGCTCTTGTGGTAGTACAGGAAGAGACCAATGTAGAGAATTCGGCGGAGGAAAATGGGATACTGGTGAATAGGAAGTCGGTACAGGCATGTATAGTGGGGATGGTGGAACATAAGTTGGCAGAATAAAAGCTGGATATATATTTTGAGGGTCTGTCTGTATACCTTGGTCAACCAGAGGCATATTGGTTATATTATCTTTATCTGAGCTCCTTTTTTGCTTTTTCACCCATTACTAATATGGAGCTTCACACGACCTTTTCCGCTCGCTGCGCATCGGCAATCTGTCGGAGTTTGAAAAGTATCAACTTTCACCGACTCCCTATAAACGCATCAGTAACAGGTACCAGGCGTTATATCAAAGAACGTCAGCGTGCTACTTCTTTTGATCATGTGATCGCCTGGCTGGCGAGGCTAGGAAATTTGAGGTCCGCTTTTGTGTATGTTTTTTTTTGAGATGACTCGTGTTGATAAGCGGCTCGCACTTGCAGCAACGTTCCTGCTGTCGCCGCAGGACTGTCAGTGTCAGGACAATTCCGAGCTTCTGCCAACTTCGTCGTGTGGCAGGCAATACTACAAATTAATGTGAGGACGTCCAAGACTCCAAGTGCTATGGCCATTGCCAAATTCGTCCTTAACGGCAGCCGACACCAAAAATTCCGCCATGTTGTCCCCCGTCCCCTACCAGAAATAGTTAGACTCTTGGTCAACCTTCCCACTAGGGTGACTCCTCAGCGGTGATTTCGAATGTCAATCTGACGAAGCCAGTGTCAATGCCAGGAGATGCCAGGCAAGACAAGTACTTAAGTGTTCCTGGCACAGGCACGACAAAGCTCACCCCGCATTTGGTCAAGGTATTTCACCGCCTTTGTTTTGAAGGCGAACTTTTTAAGAGGAGACTCTCCAGCAAAAGTGGTGATACCTCCCTGGGCCATCAAAAGTGACGACGCCTCTGGCTCCTCAGTAAAAGGTATGCATCTTTTAGTTTCTCCAACAATTGGATATACTTGTTAACAACACCCACAGGCAATTTTAATTTGCAATCGGGAACAGACAGCGCAACTGTGGCTCGTATACAGGCTTCTGCAATGTCCGTGTCACCTGAAACCAGGTCAAAAGCAGAGGAGAAAATCCCCATGCCCTCCGAGTCTCTTCGAACCTCAGAAACTCAGGGATTTTCTGCCCGAAATGTTGGCGTCTTTTCCCAACTGCCTCCTGCTTTCCGTGGCATTCCACCACCACCACCACTTCCGACAATTCCTCCTCCACCAATTCCTGCACGTTCACTACCACCACCAATTCCTTCCCCTCCAATTCACTCTTTTGCAACGTCTCCCCCCTCTTTTCGACCTTATGCACTACAGCCTCGGTTTCTTCACCGCACCTCTGCGTCTGCTTCGGTGCCCTCGGTATATGGTTCCACACCTGTACCCACCCCTGCTGGTGGTAATTCCACTGGTACCGCCTCTGCGCCAGTTGCCACCGCTCCCGGATATCGTCCCTTAACAAATCAGCAGCCATTCCACTCTTCAGGACAGTCCCCAAGGCCGACTACATACAGTTCTGCTTCACCCTATTCACAGACTTCTGATCCAATGACGTATCAGAGCCAAGGATTACACTCTCTATCTCAGTACCCAAGTTCCACGATATACCCTCAACAAACGCTGTTACATATGGCGTCAGGTACCCCCTGAAACAAGTGATCCAAAAACTCCGGGAAGAAGAACAGATACCTACGTAGCCCATGACCCCTTTCGACCGAGTACTAGTAGCGCCCAAGCAGTTGAAAACTTTCCCGCAATTTCAAATCATACGACCTTTGACGACATTCCAACTGCAGTCAGTTCCAGTACACGGCCTTCGCCAGCTCCAATACCCTTCGGATCGAATGGCTACGAACCATCAAATCACTTTCTAAGCGGTCCACACCCGTCATCTCTTCCTACCAGGGCATCCCAGACCCAAAATATTGCTCATAGTCAATATGCAACTCCTGCAACTCCTTCGTTGCAGCCCACTGGTTCATACCAACAGCACTTTCTAAGTGGTCCACACCCATCATCTCTTCCTACTAGTGCATCCCAGACCCAACATATTGCTCATAGTCAATATGCAACTCCTTCGTTGCCGCCCACTGGTTCATACCAACAGCACTCTTCTAATACGCAACCAGATCCATTGTCTGCTGCACAACAAACAGCACCACTACCTACCCAGAAACCTCTACCTTCACTGCCACATGAAAATCAACCAGGTTTGCCAGGGCAGAACTACGGAAGTCCGGCGTTCTCACCACCCTCTGGTGGTTACCTTCCATTACAGCCATTACGACCATTACGACCATTTACTCAAATCCACTACCCAAACTTGCCCGAACCTGATGGATCACCTCCGCATGGACATTCCGTCTCGTACTACACCCCATACAAGCCTCTCAGCAACATAGGCGTGGAGCAGCCATATGAACGTCCCGGTTCGCCTACTGTCCCACCACAGTGGGAACCGTTTGCCTGGCAGAATCCGTCTGATACCAAAGAGAATTTTATCCCGGGATATGTAAATACGCCTTCAGTCTGGTTACGAATCGGTCGTTTCATCCGATTACCCTATGACCTGATTCGAGGTTCAAAACCACTTGGATTCCAAGCGCGTCCTTTCGCAGATTACGCGGACCAGATCGAAGAGAAAACCGAAGGATATGGCAAAGCCGCTAACAGAATTATATTTGCGACACTGCCAAGGACGTTTTACTGGTATCTCTTGCTTCGCTTGCCCTCCCTTTATTTTGGGAGGGTTGCGCGCATATTCGAGGAAGCAGATCTAAGCTTACCTGAAATCAAGGAAATGGCTTTGGAAACGGCAGTGCAAGGCCAGTGTGTCTTCCAGGCGATGGAAAGGAGCACTCTCCCTCCGCGATATGAACAACTCAAGGTGACATGGCAATCCTTCATCGATGATGTTATGAGGGAATGGCAGACTTTTAATATTATATCTGTACTACTTCTGTCGTAAGTCTTCAAATTGACATGTACAACTCATTCTTACCTTGCCTATTTTCACAGAG
>Ga0307508_10005803_pt1 | contig 11666 bp, 11 predicted proteins | sample 9_EM_MG_FD_203089 | JGI IMG/M metagenome (GOLD analysis project Ga0307508, IMG submission 203089) | Populus trichocarpa ectomycorrhiza microbial communities from riparian zone in the Pacific Northwest, United States - 9_EM | ecosystem: Host-associated > Plants > Roots > Unclassified | place...
AGCTGAACGCAACATACGGCCGAAAGTAGCCAGATGGCATGGCCACGGTCAATGGTGTCTCGCGGAGTGGACCTGCCGTATCGCAGGATGAGCCGCGGGGGACGGCCGAATCTGACCGCAGGGGTGAGGATGGAGACATGTCAGACGCGTTTACCACCCGAGTCCTGAACGTCACGTCCGGTTCGGTCGAGCGGATCGTCGACCTGACCGGCGACTGCGAGGCCTTCCTGAGGGAGGTCGCCGACGGCCGTGACGGCCTCCTCAACGTCTTCGTCCCGCACGCGACCGCCGGCGTGGCCGTCATCGAGACGGGTGCCGGCAGCGACGACGACCTCCTCGCCGCCCTCCACACCCTCCTCCCCGCCGACGACCGCTGGCAACACCGCCACGGCAGCCCCGGTCACGGCCGCGACCACGTCCTCCCGGCGATCGTGCCTCCGCACGCGACGCTTCCGGTGGTGGACGGGCGGCTGGAGTTGGGGACTTGGCAGTCGGTGTGTCTGGTGGATACGAACCGGGATAATCCTCAGCGAAAGGTGCGCGTCACCTTTCTCGCGGGTTCCTGATCCGCGCCTACGCCTTCGGTGGCACGTGTCTCAGGTGAGCGGATCGAGGAACGTCAGTACGGAGGCGTCCTCCTCGATCAGCGGGGTGAGGGCGGCGTTGAACGGGGCGCCGTACGGGGCCTTCAGGTGTGCCTGGAAGGCGTCCTCGTCCCGGTACACCTCGAAGATCCAATAGGCGCGTGGAGCGGCCGACTTGGTGTAGACGTCGAAGGCCAGGTTGCCTTCCTCTTCGCGCACCTTCAGGGCGTAGTCCCGGATCAGGCGGGACACCTCGTCCTCCGTTCCCTCGCGGGCGGTGAACTCGGCGAGCAGGGTTTTCGTCATGGTTTCCTGTCCTTGTCAGTGGGTGGAGTCGAGGTGCGATACGACGGTCTCGTCCGTGGCGGAAGGCGCCAACCGGCTCTCCCACGGCGGGTTCGGGCCGGCCACCGAGCAGGTCAGAGCCGCGACCTTCGTGGCGAACAGGCAAGCTGCCTCGACATCGCCGAGACGCAGGTCCGTGAGCCTGCCGCCGAGGAGCCCGCGGGCGCCGAGGTGGTGCAGCAGCCCGGCGGTGAAGGAGTCCCCGGCACCGACCGTGTCGACGACCGGCGTGGCCACCGCGGGCACCCGCACCCGCTCCCCGTCGAGTGAAGCCAGGGCACCCTCCGCGCCACGCGTGATCACGACGAGCCGCGCCCCCGCCGCATGCCAGATGTCGCACGCCTGCTCGGGCGCCGTCCCCGGCAGCAGGAGATCCAGATCGTCCTCGCTCAGCCGCAGCACATCCGCGAGGCCGCACCAGTGCGCCAGCCGGGCGCGGTAGACCTCGGGGCGTACCAGAAGCGGGCGGACGTTGGGGTCGATGCTGATGGTGGCCCGGGAGGCGGCTGCGGCCAGGAAGTCCTCCACCACCGCCGCCCCGGGTTCCTTGACCAGGGCCAGTGACCCGGTGTGCACGCAGGCGGTGTCGGCCAGGTCCACCCCGGCCAGTTCCGCACTCGTCCACTGCCAGTCGGCGGTGGCCTGCGCATGGAAGGAGAACGTGGCCTGCCCCTGGGCGTCCAGCTCGGCCACGGCCAGCGTGCTCGGCTCGACGGCATCCACGGTGTGGGAGAGGTCGACCCCGGACGCCTCCAGGTGGGCCCGGAAGAGGCGGCCGAACACGTCGCCGGACAGCCGTGCGAGGAAGCGGGCCGGGGTTCCCAACCGGGCCAGGGCCACCGCCGTGTTGGCGGGTCCGCCGCCCGGCAGCACCCGCAGGGCGAGTTCGTTCCGGGTGGCTGCGGGTTCGGTGAACGCGTCGGCGACGCACTCACCCAGGACGGTGATCTGGCGCGGGCTCATGGGCGGCTCTTCTCTCGGAACGCTCGAAGCTCTTGGGACGCTCGAAACTCTCGGGACTCTTGGGGTGCGCGAGCAGAACGGGCACGTCGCGGGCAGTCGCCGAACCACTTCGGGCGGGCGGCCGCCACGGGCGTTGCCGATTTGTGACGGGTACAAGGCATTGACGTTGCCGGGAGAGGGAGTCCATCATCCTGGCCAAGCAGTGTCAACGATGACATAAGTCAACGATGACACCTCGGGACGGCATGCACTCCAGATGCCGGCCGCTCGCCCGCAATCCCGCAGGAGTCGTTCATGTCACGCATCTCTCGTCTGCCCTCCTCCTTGCTCAGAGTCGCCGCTTGCACGGGCGTCGCGGCCCTCACTCTGACCGCCTGTGGATCCGGATCCGGATCGGACTCCGCGAGCTCCGGATCGGGCAGCGTCAAGGTCGGTCTGATCACCAAGACCGACACCAACCCGTTCTTCGTGAAGATGAAGGAGGGCGCGGAGAAGGCCGCCAAGGAGAACGGTGTCGAACTGTCCACCGCGGCGGGCAAGTTCGACGGGGACAACGCCGGTCAGGTCACCGCCATCGAGAACATGGTCGCCGCCGGCGTGAAGGGCATCCTGATCACGCCGAGCGACTCCAAGGCGATCGTGCCCGCGATCGAGAAGGCCAAGGCCAAGGGCGTCCTGGTCATCGCCCTGGACACCCCGACCGAGCCGGAGAGCGCCGTAGACGCCCTCTTCGCCACCGACAACGTCAAGGCGGGCGAGCTGATCGGCGAGTACGCCAAGGCCGCCATGAAGGGCAAGACGGCGAAGATAGCCGCCCTCGACCTCGCGCCGGGCGTCTCCGTCGGCGTCCAGCGGCACGAGGGCTTCCTGAAGGGCTTCGGCGCCACCGAGAAGGACGTCGCCTGCGCCCAGGACACCGGCGGCGACCAGTCCAAGGGGCAGACGGCGATGGAGAACTGCCTCCAGAAGGAGCCGGACATCAACGTCGTCTACACGATCAACGAGCCGGCAGCGCTGGGCGCTTACACCGCGCTCAAGGCCAAGGGCCGCGAGAAGGACGTCCTGATCGTGTCCGTCGACGGCGGCTGCACCGGCACCCAGGCCGTCAAGGACGGCAAGATCGCCGCGACCTCGCAGCAGTACCCGCTGAAGATGGCCGCCGAGGGCGTCAAGGCCGTCGCGACATACGCCAAGGACGGCAAGAAGGCATCCGGTTACACCGACACCGGCGTCACGCTGATCACCGACAAGGCGCAGGACGGGGTCACGTCCAAGGACACTGCGTACGGCCTGGAGAACTGCTGGGGCTGAGCCGGCTCCTGAGGACCGTACGACTCCGCCTCCCCTCCCAGCGGGGCGGCCGTCCCTTTCTCCCCGACCGGGGGACGGCCGCCCGCTCGTCCGCCGCTCCTCCGGTCGGGGCGGACAACGACTTCTGTCTTCCGACAAGGACTTCGCATGACAGCCACGACCACACCCCCGGGCACGTCCTCGCCGTACGCCGATCTCAAAGCGCCGACGACAGCCCGCCGACTGCTCACGGCACCGACCACCGGCCCGCTGGTCGCCCTTCTCCTGGCCTGTGTCTTCTTCTCCGTCTCGACCGACCAGTTCCTCACCGGCGGGAACTTCTCGCTGATCGTGCAGCAGGTCATGGTCGTGGGCACCCTCGCCATCGGGCAGACCCTGATCATCCTCACCGCGGGCATCGACCTGTCCTGCGGTGCGGTGATGGCGTTCGGCTCCATCGTGATCGCCAAGATGGCGGCCGAGGGCTCCCTGCCCCCGCTGGTCGCGATCGCGCTGGGCCTGGTCGTCTGCGGCGGCTTCGGACTGCTCAACGGGACACTGGTGCAGAAGATCCCGCTGCCGCCGTTCATCGTCACCCTCGGCATGCTCAACGTGGCGTTCGCGCTGACCCACATCTACTCCGAGGAGCAGACGGTCACCAACCTGCCGGGCCCGCTGACGGCCCTCGGTGAGACCTTCCCGCTCGGCCACACCGACATCACCTACGGCTCGCTGGTCACCATCGCCCTGTTCCTCCTCCTCGCCTACGCGCTGAGCAACACCGGCTGGGGCAGGCACGTCTACGCCCTGGGCAACAGCCCGGAGGCGGCCCGGCTGAACGGCATCCGCACCTCCCGGCTGACCATCGGCGTCTACACCGTGGCCGGCATCCTCTACGGCATCGCCGCCCTGCTGCTCATCTCCCGCACCGGCGTCGGCGACCCGCAGGCAGGGCAGACCGACAACCTGGACAGCATCACGGCCGTGGTCCTCGGCGGCACCAGCCTCTTCGGCGGCCGCGGCTCGGTCCTGGGCACCTTCATCGGCGTCCTCATCGTCGGTGTCTTCCGCAACGGCCTTCAGTTGATGGGCGTCGCCTCCATCTACCAGACCCTGATCACCGGCGTCCTGGTGATCCTCGCGGTGACCGTCGACCAGCTCTCCCGGAAGAAGGCCCGATGACCGCCACCGGCACCCCCACCCCCGTCCTTCAGGCCCGCGGTCTGGTCAAGCGCTACGGCCACGTCACCGCCATCGACGGCGCCGACTTCGACCTGCTGCCCGGCGAGGTGCTCGCCGTCATCGGCGACAACGGCGCCGGCAAGACCAGCCTCATCAAGGCCCTCACCGGCGCGGTGACCCCCGACGCCGGCGAGATACGGCTCAACGGCGAACCCATCGCCTTCTCCGGCCCGCAGAGCGCACGCGCCCACGGCATCGAGACGGTCTATCAGGACCTCGCCGTGGCCGCTTCCATGGACATCGCCTCGAACGTGTTCCTCGGGCGCGAGCTCCGCCGCCCCGGCGTCCTCGGCAGTGTCTTCCGCATGCTCGACAAGAAGCGCATGCGCCAGGAGGCCGCCGAGCACATGGCCGACCTGAAGATCGGCCTGCGCTCGCTGACACAGTCGGTCGAGACCCTCTCCGGCGGACAGCGACAGGCCGTCGCGGTCGCCCGTTCCGTCGCCTGGGCCCGCAGCGTCGTCGTCATGGACGAGCCCACCGCTGCCCTCGGCGTCAAGGAGTCCGGCCAGGTCCTCGACCTGATCCGCCGGGTCCGGGACAAGGGCATGCCGGTGGTCCTGATCAGCCACAACATGCCGCACGTCTTCGAGATCGCCGACCGGATCCACGTCCACCGGCTGGGTCGGCGGGCCGCCGTGATCAAGCCCTCCGACTACTCCATGGCCGAGGTCGTCGCCATCATGACCGGCGCGCTCACCGTCGACGAGGCCGGAGGTACGGTCGTGGCGGATTCCGAGGCCGCGAAGGCCGCGGGAGTCCAGGCCAACTGAAGCACTCACAGGTTCCGGCCGAGGCCGCGGCCGGACCCGACGAGCACAGGAGACTGTTTCCTCCATGGCAGCGAACCGCCGCCCCACCCTGGCAGACGTCGCCCGAGAAGTAGGCGTCAGCGCCAAGACCGTCTCCCGCGTCCTCAACGAGGACGGACCCGCCTCCGCCGAGACCAGGGAACAGGTACTCGCCGCCGTCGCCAAGCTCGGTTTCCAGCCGAACCTCATGGCCCGCAACATCCGCGTCGGCGGCCCGGACACCACCATCGGCCTGGTCATCCCCGACCTCGCCAACCCCTTCTTCGGAGCCGTGGCACGCGCCATAGAGGACACTGTCGGCGAACGCGGACTCACCCTGCTCATGGGCTCCTCCGCGGACGACCCCGCACGCGAACGCGCCCTGACGGACAAGTTCCTCGCCCGGCGCGTCAGCATCCTCGTCGTCGTGCCGTCCGTCGGCGCCGACCACTCCCACCTCAAGTCGCACCGCACGGCAGGGCTGCCCATCGTCTTCCTCGACCGACCGGGAGTCGGCCTGCCCGCCGACAGCATCGTCAGTTCCAACCGCGCGGGGGCCCAGGGCGGTGTCGTCCACCTCATCGCCCACGGGCACCGCCGCATCGGTTTCGTCGGCGACCTGCCCGTCAAGCTGTACACCCGCCGCGAACGCCTCGCCGGATACCGCGCGGCCCTACAGGAAGCCGACATCGCCTACGACCGCTCGCTCGTCGCCAACGCCCACGACCAGCCGGGTGCCGAGGCCGCGACCGCCCAACTCCTGGACCTGGCCGATCCCCCCACCGCCCTGTTCGCCGGCAACAACATCATGGCGTTCGGCATCGTCGCCGAACTCGCGCGCAGCAAGCGCAAGGACGTGGCCGTCGTCGCCTTCGACGACGTGTCACTCGCCGAGGCCCTCGAACCGGCCCTGACCGTCGTCGCCCAGGACCCCGAGGAACTCGGCCGCAGCGCCGCGGCCACCGCCCTGGCCCGCCTCGACGGCGACCGCTCCCGGGCGCGCACCCTCTCCGTTCCCACCCGGCTCATCATCCGAGGCTCGGGGGAGCAAGCCGCTCCCGAGCTGTAGGTGGCTTGCGGGCGGGTCCGGTTGTCGTTCCTGGGCTGAGGGGACCGCGTCCGACGCCTCGTCAGTAGACGGACAACCCATAGGCGCTGAGCACTTCCTGGATCGGCTGGTAATACGTGGTCCCTCCCGAGGTGCAGTCTCCTGAGCCGCCGGAGAGGATGCCGATGACCTTGTCGCCGGCGTAGAGGGGGCCGCCGCTGTCGCCCGGTTCGGCGCAGATGTTGGTCTGGATCAAGCCGTGGACGATGTCTCCGCTGCCGTAGTTGACGGACGCGTTGAGTCCGGTGACCACGCCGCAGTGGACGCCGGTGGTCGCTCCCCGGCGGCAGACGCTCTGGCCGACGTAGGCGGTCGCGGTGCCGGTGATGTCGACGGTTCCGATGGTGCCGGGGTGCGGTACGGACGGGTTGGTGTACCGGACGACGCCGAAGTCGTTGCTGGGGAAGCTGGTGGCGGTGGTGAGGCCGATCGCCGTGGTCATCGCGGAGCTGGTGTACCAGGTGGACGCGCTCTCGGTGCAATGGCCGGCGGTGACGAAGTAGTACGTGGTGCCGCTCTGCACGTTGACCCCCGCTGAGCAGCGCCAACCGGCCGCGTAGACGCCGTCGCCGCCCGAGACGAGGGTGCGCAGTCGGCCGTCCAGCCGTTCGAGGGTCGCGGCATCCGCGAAACGCCCGGTGGTCCGGCGGAGTGCGGCCAGGTCCGCTTCCGTGACCGTGGAGTCGGCGAGAACCCGCAGTTTTCCGGAGCGCTCGTCCACGGTCCAGGTCGTCCCGGCGATCCCGAGGGACTCGACCGCCGAGGCCACGCCGGACACCGAGGCGGTGGTCGGTGCGGCGTCGGCCGTAGGCGCCGCGGCCGCGCCGGTGCCGGACAGCGCGAGAGCGGTCACGACAAGCAGGCTCAGCGCCGGGGCGATGAGTCGTGAACGTCTGAGGGTGGTACGGCGTGCTCTCATCAGCCAAATCTCCCCGAGGGTCGGTGGTCCGGGTGGGGTGCACGCCTGACCGGTCATCGGGCGTGCTGTGCGGTCCGCGCATACGAAGAGTGCGTCGCTGTCCCGACATCTCGTCGGGGACACGCGGTGGCGCGTGGGTAGGGCCCGGTCGAGGCCGCAACGCCTCAGTGTGCCCAGCCCTGCTCCGCGGGGGTAGGCCGACTTCGGCCGAAGGGACTGAAGGGGCCGAACCGGGTTCATGGATTCACCCTTGCGTTCACTTCGAGTTCAGCTTCTGTCCTAACGATGTTCAGAGGCGCCCCTCATTGGGCTTTCATCTCTTACCTGTTTCTTACACGGAGGGAGCTGATCGCCGACCACCTGAAGGGGAGTCATGACTGGCTGGTTGAAGCGGCGCCACCGAGGCGACGGCGGGCCCGGTGCGGAAGAGCGCGCGAGGACCGGGGGACCGCCGCCGCGGCTCGCCGACGAAGAGGCCCTGCGGGTGGCCAGCAGACTGCACGCCTTCAACCGGTACGAGCTCAAGTACCTGGTGCCGGTGGAGCAGGCGGCGCACATCCGGGACGAACTCGGCGAGCGGATGGACCGCGACCTGCACAGCCCCGTGGGCGGCTACGGCGTGTGGAGCCTGTACTACGACACACCTCAACTCCGCTTCTACTGGGAGAAGATCGAGGGCCTGAAGTTCCGCCGCAAGCTGCGCATCCGCCACTACGGCGACCTGGACGGCGTCACCGACGAGTCCCCGGTCTGCGTGGAGATCAAGCAGCGGGTCAACCGGGTCACCCAGAAACGCCGCATCACCCTGCCGTACGCCACGGCCCGGAAGCTGTGCGACGAGCGGGAGTTGATCGACCACTCCGCGAAGGAGAACGCCTTCGTCAACGAGGTCCTCGAACTCGTGGTCCGCCTCAACCTCCAGCCCACCGCCATCACCGGCTATCAGCGCGAGGCACTGGTCGGCCGTGACCAGGACACGGGACTGCGCGTCACCTTCGACCGCCGCATCCGCGGCCGCGACCGGGACTTCCACTTCGGCACGCCGAACCCCGAGAACAGGTTCATCATCCCGCCGCGCATGTCGGTGATGGAGATCAAGGTCAACGAACGCACCCCGTACTGGATCACCGACCTGGCGGCCAAGCGCAACCTGAGCCTCGTCCGGATCTCCAAGTACGTCCAGAGCGTCGAGGCGTACGGGCTCGCCCCCAGGTCCGTCTTCCACGTCAGGGAGGAAGACCTCCCCAAGGCGCCCGCCCTCACCCCCGTCATCCCCGCACAGGCGTCCCCCACGACGCACCCCCGCCCCACGGAGGCATCCCACTCGTGAATCTCAATCTCCAGGACCTGAGCGGCACGTTCAGCGTCACCGACATCGTGCTCGCCATGACGCTGTCCTTCGTGCTCTCCACGATGATCGGCTACGTCTACCGGGCCACGCACAAGAACGTCTCCTACAGCCAGTCCTATGTGCAGACACTGGTCATCGTCGGCATGATCGTCGCCCTGATCATGCTGGTCGTCGGTTCCAACCTGGCCCGTGCCTTCTCCCTGGTCGGCGCCTTGTCGGTGGTCCGCTTCCGCAACGCGGTCAAGGAGACCAGGGACGTCGGCTTCATCTTCCTGGCGATGGCCGTCGGTATGGCGTGCGGCGCCCGCTTCTACACGCTGGCCGCGGTCGGCGGCACCGTGATCGCCCTGATCATCCTGGCGATGAGCAAGTTCGACTGGTTCGCCCTCAACGTCCAGCGTCAGGTCGTCAAGGTCCAGGTCCCGACCGGCGAGGACCACACCCACGCGATCCAGGACGTCCTGCTGCGCCACACCGACGAGTTCGAGCTGGTGAGCACGGAGTCGATCCGCGGCGGCACACTGACCGAGGTGTTCTACACGGTGCGCATCAAGAAGGGCCACGAGCCAGGTGAGCTGGTCGCGGCCCTCCAGCAGATCGCCATGGGGCAGCGCGTGACCGTGCTGACCGGTTACGACCAGACGGACCTCTGATGGCAGCCCCCCGCACACGGCTGGTGCACCGCGTCCCGCTGCGGCTGCGCCACCACTGGAAGCCGGCCGGGCTCCTCGCAGCGGGGCTCTCGGTCCTGCTGATCTTCTTCGGGGACATCCGCGTCACCCCCTTCGTCACCAGCGCCTCCACGGCGGACGGCGACGAGATCACGGACAACGTCACGGGGGCGGCCGACCTGTTCGACGACTCTCGGACGCACTCGATCCAACTCGAGTACAGCGAGACCGACTTCGACGACATGATGGAGAAGTACCAGGACGAGGGCGAGAAGGAGTACATCAAGGCCGACCTCACCATCGACGGCGTGTATCTGAACGACGTCGGCATCCGCCTCAAGGGCAACTCCACGCTCCAGAGCCTGCGGGGTGGGGGCATGGGAGGCGGCCAGGGCGGTCGGCAGGGACAGAACACCGGCGGGCAGAACGGCGGTCAGCAGCAGGCCCCGCAGGGCGGCGCCGGCATGGGAGCGGGCGGCGGTGGCGGAATGACGCAGTTCAACCTCTCCGCCTCCAAGCCCGAGGAACTGCCCTGGCTCATCAGCATCGACGAGTACGTCGAGGGCCGCGCCTACGACGGCCACCGCGAGCTCTCGCTGCGCCCCGGAGTCGACGAGTCCCTGCCGCTGAACGAGGCCCTGTCGCTGTCCCTGATGAGGAAGTCCGGTCAGACGGCCGAGAAGTTCGCGTTCACCGCGGTGAAGCTCAACAACCGTCCGGTCGCGACCCGGCTCATGGTCGAGAACCCGAGCAAGGACTACGTCGACTCGGAACTCGGCACCACGGGCGTGGCGTACAAGGCCCGGGCGGGCAGCAGCTTCGACTACGTGGGAGACGACCCCACCGACTACGAGGAGTCCTTCAAGCAGCTCAACCTCAAGGGCAGCCAGGACCTCTCGCCGGTGATGAAGCTCCTGAAGTGGGTCAACCAGGCGTCGGACGAGGAGTTCGCCGAGAACCTCGGCAGGTACGTCGACGTGGACTCCTTCGCGGAGTACGTGGCGACGCAGAACCTGATCATGAACTTCGACGACATGGCCGGACCGGGCAAGAACTACGTGCTCTGGTACGACCTCGGCACCAGGAAGTTCTCCGTCCTCGGCTGGGACTTCAACCTGACCTTCAGCGGCGCCACCGACACCGGCCCCGACGACAGCACGAGCATGGGCGGCGGTGGAGGAGGCGGCGGCGGGATGCCGTCCGGGATGCCGCAGCCTCAGGGAGACGGCCAGAACGGCGCTCCGCAGGGCGGAGACACGGCGGACACCGGCGACGCGGGCGGTGCGGGCGGACGCGGCGGCATGAGCGGCAACATCCTCAAGGAGCGGTTCCTGGAGACGGACGCCTTCGACGACGTGTACCACGCGGCCTACAAGGAGCTGTACCAGGAGTTCTTCGCCTCGGGGTACGCGCTCGACGCCGTTGACTCCCTCACCGCGCAGGCGAAGAAGGCGGGCGCCGACGCGTCCGGCGTCTCCGCCACCGCGAAGTCCCTGAGCGGCACCGTCACTTCACGAACCGAGAGCCTCACGAAGAACAAGGTGATCACGGGCTGACACCGGCCCCGCCGCGGCGGCGCTACTCCGTCGGCACCGGCACGCGCCACGTCAACGTCGTCCCGCCGTCGGGCGGACTGCCCAACGTCAGCTCCCCGCCCAGTTGTTGGGCCCGCTCAGCCATGTTGCGCAGCCCGCTGCGGCGGCCGTCGGGCGGGGTGCCGACGCCGTTGTCGGTGACCGTGAGGCGGACCTGGTGGGAGTCGGCCGTGAGGAGGACGTCGGCGCGGTCGGCGTGGGCGTGCCGGGCGATGTTGGTCAGGGCTTCGGAGAGTACGGCCACCACGTGGTCGGCGATCTCGCGCGGCACGTCGGTGTCGACCAGGCCCTCCATGCGGACGCCGGGCGCGAAGCCCAGGACCGGGGCCGCCTCGCCCGCGATACGCACCGCGCGCGCCCGCAGCCCGGTCCCGTGGGCGCCCTTGCGTGAGCGGAGACCGAAGATCGTCGACCTGATGATCTTGATGGTCTCGTCCAGGTCGTCGACCGCCCGGACCACGCGCTCGGCGGCCTCCGGGTGGTCGATGAACCGGCCCGCGCTCTGGAGGGTCATGCCTGTGGCGAACAACCGTTGGATCGCCAGGTCGTGCAGGTCACGGGCGATCCGGTCGCGGTCCTTGAGCACCGCGATCTGCTCGGCGTCCTGACGCCGCTCCGCCAGCTCCATCGCCACGGCGGCCTGCGCGGCGAAGGCCTGCAAGGTCTCGGTCTCCGTCGTCGAGAACGCCGGCCGACCGGCCTCCCGCGCCAGCAGCAGCACGCCCCGGACACCGTCCTCGCCCGCGCCGATGGGCACGGCCACGGCGGGGCCGAGCCCCTGGAAACGGGGCGGCTGCGAAGTGATCC
>Ga0307508_10005804_pt1 | contig 11664 bp, 17 predicted proteins | sample 9_EM_MG_FD_203089 | JGI IMG/M metagenome (GOLD analysis project Ga0307508, IMG submission 203089) | Populus trichocarpa ectomycorrhiza microbial communities from riparian zone in the Pacific Northwest, United States - 9_EM | ecosystem: Host-associated > Plants > Roots > Unclassified | place...
ACGATAATATCGAAAGATAGTGGTACGGCTCGAAAAGAAAGTGGCAAACGACGGTGGTATCCGAGATCGCTTCGTCGGTTCTGGCCAATTCCTGGCGAACGGCGAGTAGGCTCGAGATGTATTCAACTACCGAATATCGTAAAGGCAGAGTCGTATTCCTGGCCAAGAATTCCCCAGACGCGGGCTGCAGAATCGATTTCGTTCGCGAGAGGACTTTGGATGACGGCTTGAATCGTGGGTTCAACCGATAGGTAGATCGTCGATGCGCGGTCGTCGCACTGATTGTAGTCACGGCCGTAGGCAGTACATCGTGTCAGAGTGCGACGGAATATTTCGTTGCGGGTAACAATCTTGAGGGCACTCAGCAGTAGGGAATGATCTCATGTTGTTCTCAAACGAGCGGTAGTTTCGGGCGTTGTAAAGGCTGGCGACTGCAAAGGTGACGAGTTGTCTAGTTGAGACCATCTTGGCGATGTCGTCGGACGCGACGCGGCTCCAAAAGTTGAGGCTTAAGAAACGAGAGTGCAGGGATGAGACGCAGAAGCGAGGTGCAAAGCGGCAGGCCGGCAGGTGCGATTATCGATGGGTAGCGGATTGGCAGTGCGTTCAATCCGGGCTCATAACCTGTTGGAATATATGGATCGATAAAAGGTGAAGATTGTAAGTTGGTTGATTGATACAAAGTCGAAGGAGGAACATTCTCTCTATATACAACACGCCTGAGGGACCGCCAGGGGTAAAGGACGGAAGACTGTTTCCCGAGCTGGCGCTCGGAGACTCGGTCATGTCCGGACGCCTCCTCATCTCCGGACGCCAAGCTCGTCATGATCTAGATAGGTCGCACACGAGGATAATGAATAAACAAAAAAAAAAAAAAAAAAAAATCTCCGGACGCCACCTCTGGTCTCTCATGTCCGGACGCCTCCACATCTCCGGACGCCACCATATTCTGACACAAAGGGTGGAGGGGGAGGTGCTGGGGATAGCGGAGTAGATGTGTGTTGGAGAAGAGCTACCGCCTCCCATCGCCACACCCTCTCTCATGACATCTGCGGACCTTAGACGTAAATGCCTCCCCAACGTGACGACAAACGCTCCCCTTCATAAGTCTGTAGCAAAGCTGTCGGAGTATCTATTTCTACGTCAAAAAGTCGTGGCTGGGTCTGAGAATATTCCACGTCTGTCATCTCTCTTCATGGACTTGTTGGTAATCGTGATAAACTTGAACCGTCGCCGCAACTTCAATTCCCAATTGTTCTCCTCACCACCCCTTCCGCCTCACCCAACTAACCAAATTCGTCGCATCTTTCCTGCCTTCGTCTCCACCAGCTGGTGACGAGTGAGCCACCACAACGACCCCGCTCGCTCTTCCAGGCCTCTTGTAGTCCCACCGTCTTTAGCTAGCTAGACCACCCTCTCTTCGCTCCCATGGAAGACCACTACCTTCCCTCTTCTATCTAATCTGATACAACCAACAACCTGCCGCTCCTTTTCTAATCCAATCACCGCCGAGGCGTCTCTGGTACTCCGGAGGAAACTCCCGACAATTCACCAACAACGATGCCTTTCTACCTTGCATACCCCTCGCACTGTATGCCCAACAAGCAGCGACGCCCCTTCTCCCCGTTCAGTAGTTAATTTCCCCCTATCCCCTGCGCGCGTTATATATCATTCCCCAACCCCAACTTCCACCAGTGGTGCACTCTGTGATTCGTAAGTTCTTGAAGAAGACGAGCTAGGAGGGTCACGAGACGTGTTCGAATGATCACGCGGCCCAGTTCCTCGGCAAGCGCGAGAAAACGATGGACGAGCACAATGACAACAAGATCAAGTTCCTGCGTGAGTTCAGGGCGAAGTCTGACAAGGATGCGCTCAGGTACGTGATCGAGGGTGACGCCGTGGCCAAGAAGAATTGCGAGGGCCGGGGTGACATGGAGGCTTTCATTGCGTCTCGCTCGCGGGGATGTACGGCACATCGCAGCGCTGCGAAGAGCTAGACCGAGGATCACCTTCGAGATCCGGTGGTTCCCTGCCCATAAGGGGGTCCCAGGCAACGAGAAGGCCGACGAGTGGGCGAAGCTCGCAGCAGAAGAACCGGAAGCGCGAGGGGTGGAGCGGCTACAGGGAGGAGCGAGGCCGGTACCACTTCCCAGGTCTCTCGCCCATATCAAGCGTGAGATCTCAACGAAGAAATGGGACGAGGCCCGCCAGTGGTCGGGGAAACGGATCTCCGTGAAGAAATACAGGATGCCGCGCACGCAGCAGCCTGACAAGACAGTGGCCGGAAGCAACAAGAGGGTTGCCGCAAGGTTTTACCAGATCAAGACTGGGCACTGCCTTACCGGGGAATACCTGGAGTGGACAAAGAGCCGAGCGTCAGCCCAGTGCTGGTGGTGCAGGCGCAAGAAGCAGACAAGGGAGCACGTCTTCAAGAACTGCGGACGATGGAAGGAACAGCAGAAAGTGCTGTGGAAGGAGGTGTGGAAGGAGACTGAGAGAGGAAAGAGACGGTTCGCGATCAGGGACCTCCTTGCCGATGACAGGTGCAGCAAGGCAGTACTGGACTTCCTATCAACCACGGAGGTAGGAAGGCTGGTCCCGCCCCCGGCTGAGGAAGACGTGCAGAGTGAGGCGTCAGAGTGGGAACTCCGGGAGCGGAGAGAGCGAGAGGAGGAGAAGGGAGCGGAAGCTGAGAGGCTGGGCGCTGAGGTCGAGGATCCGCTGTTCCTACCCACGCCCGCCTTTATGGCATCCGCGGAAGAGGAGTGAGAACGGGTTTCTGTCTTTCATTTGTCATTTCCTTGGTCACTTTCCATCTTCTGCGAACAGGCCTGGGCGGAGGGCAAAGGAAAGCTTGCAACGTGCCGCCACCGCGCTGACAGCGGCCGGGAAACAGTCAAAATGTACGCCGCCATAGTCTAGATAGGCTTCATGCGAGTATGATATAACAAAAAAAAAGCTCGCGGGGATGTCATCCGCGTAGTTCGAATGCACTGGTCACATCTAGCAGGTGGAGGAGGAAATCGGCGGCATCGGCCACGGCCACGGCCTCGGAATCCCCCGAACGTGGAGGCAAGTGCAATCCATCATCTGCGCCGGCATCGTGTTCTTCTTCCGCCATCGGAGCACGCGCGGGCGCTCACCTCTCCGTGGAAACAATAACACGCGTATCGCTTCTCTGGTATGAACGAGATGGAAGACTTTGACATTTTCTCCGACGACTGCGGCGAGTACGACGTTCTGGAGGATCTCGGCGAACAGTTATTTCTGGAGTAATTACAGGGCGCCGGCGCCGCTGCCGTCGTCTCCAATGCGCTGCAGTTAAGCACATCTCTAGTTTCGATGATATGGGGCCCGCTGAGTGTTTACAGTCATTGCGGAAGGGTGGTCTGGCAATCGGTGTCCAACAGCCATAAGAACGAGGACATGGCCTGTATGAAGTGTGCGCAATCGAAAGTGAAGCAGTTCAAGCCCTTTCGTACCCCCTGCCAACCCGTGATAGAACTATGAATGGACCTTACGATCGTCGTCCGGATTAACGTCATCTGCGTCGATATACGAATAATCGAAACTGGCTGTACGTGCTTCCACAGCACAGCGCTACTCCAACCTTCCGTTCCGGCCGCAGTGATCAATCGCAATCGGTACGACCCTGAGCCTTTGGATGGAGTCGAGCCACACCGGCAGTGCATAAACGGGTAGTTTACAGCCTTATGGAGCACCTGCGACGTCAAACTGCGTGATGATGTCGGCCAGCAGGACGCACAGATTTCACCCATCGGCCCGAGTGTTCAATCGACCAGCGAAGCAGGAAAAGTACACGATCTCAACGATACGCCGTCACGGAAAAAAAAACGCAATTCGGGCAACCACAGATCGACTTCCAAGCACGAAACTACACATCAGGTATACTAGAAATTGCAATCGAACCAGCACCTGTACGCAGCAATCTGGTCGTTGTGTTTACCATCGAGCGTCGCGTCCTCGCGATTCGTCGCGGCGAAAATCTGCAGCTTGCAGTCGTCCGTCCTGCGTCGTCGGTCAGCCACTTCACCGCCTCGCACTCATTCGTCGGACACGACGCACAGGTAGAACTTGCAGCATCCGGTGGTGACCTTGAAGCTCGAAACCTGCGTCCATTAACTTTCTATCTCGTGCGCGGGGAGGAGGGCGAGAAAAATAGCAAGAAGAAGAATAAAAATATACTTTACGGTAAACAGGCAGCGGGACTTTCTTGCACGCCGTCGACATCGGCTCGAGAGAGTGGCACTGGCCGACGAAATTGTGGTGTTCGCACAGCCTCACGCGGGTCCACTTGATCTTGTCATCGGCACCTCCGAGAACGAGGAGGGAGAAGATGAGGCCGAGCACGAGCAGCATGTGCCCAAAGCTCTTGTGCTGCTGCTTCATTGCCGCTTGGTTCGGTGACGCTGGGGTTGAGGTTGGGTTCAGTGCCTGTCGGGGAAGTGGTAGATGTGCAATTCTTTCGTTCGTCGCCGCTGGTGGGGCGATTACACGGCTATACACTGAACACGGCGTCGGCCAGCATGAAATTTTGTCACATGACACTCCGGTCACACTACTACCGGCGCCCCAACAATCCCTCTACCCAGCGCCGCTGCGAAAAAATCAACCCATACGCTTCCGACCTTTCGTTGACGTGCTGTTTCTACTGCGCGTCAAATCGCTAGGTGTCACGGGACCTTTTTGCTACAGCTCATGGCGAGATACACACACCGGCACCGCGAATTCTGCCCCGACGGCGTCGCCCCGAGACAATCCACTAGTTTGTTTGGACACCGCACCTAGGATGTATGTGGTGCGAATGGAAGTCCAAGCGGCAAGGGGAGAGGGAAAGGACAAATGAAGTGGGTCCTTAATGCTCTTCCTGAATGCTCCTTTCCTTAGGAACCAAGGGGAGGTTGTAAGGGAAGGGCGGTTGCAGGGTCAAACTCTTATATACATTGCGCTTTGCAGTGCACCCGGGACCCTGTTTGTGTGTATTTCCGCTCTTCGAGTAGGTGTTGGTCTATGTTCCGACCCTCATTCCATTGGCCCCCTCACCGACGAGGCTCGAGTCGCTGATAAATTTGATCACCTGTGGCAGTGACGGTAAACCGCTGACTCGCACCCAGCTTCCATCCAAGAACAATAGCGGTGCGAAGGCCGCGATGAAGAGCCCCATGCCGCTACCACCATCGCTCGCAATCTCCGGTCGGCCGCGTGGGTAGCTCCCGTCCCGCTAATCAAACAGCCTGCTTCGCTCGCAAATCCCTCACCTGTGCATAGCTACACCTAGGTACTCATTTGGATTCAATCACGAAACAAAGATCGCAAATTCACGCAGGCTGCCAAAGTTTAGACGTCTCGTGAACTACTCACTCGTTGAAATAGCAAACGATTCACCAAGTTCCTAAGAGTGACCGGATTGGGACCCAACGAGCACATATATAGCGAGGGTTCTTTTGCCTGACGAGAAGCAGTACCGCACCAGCAGTCCCCATCTCAATCCATACCTACATCAAGCCAGGCCATCCACAAAGAACATATTCCGCAACTGAATTACAGGCTTCCCTATGTCCATGACAGGATGAAAGAGAAGAAGGAAAAACCATTGAAATCCAGCAGCATCAATTGGTGAGACTGTAATCCGCTCCCTCAACCGTGCCCCCCCCCACCCGCAACTGTGCCAGAGCACAACGAATGTTGAATGACAACTCCCGTCTCTCACAGCAATGAATGACGATTAGCGAACAATGATGCTCAATCGCGCGGAAATAGCAGGTAAAGCGAAACCGAAAGGAAAAGAGCAGGCGCGGACAAAGGAAAAAGTTAGAGCTCCTCGTCGATCTCCATCGGCGTCTCGCCACGGCCAACGCCACAACTGACTGCCCCCGAGGAAGAAGCAACGTCCATGCACCTGCGCGTCGGACCTCCAAGGCTTGCGAGGTCTTCCAGCCGCGCCAGCCTTGCACCCATACCCAAGCCTTTACCCGTGCCTTCATCATCGGAGGCGGCAATGCTGCGCAGCAGTTCCCTACGCTTCACGTCCAGATGGCCCACTCCGTACTTGCGGCCGACGGGAGCGAACCTCTTCTTATCCTTCCAGACGCGCGTGGACGACTGCGACTTGCTGACCTTGGCTACGTTGAAGACGCCAGATGCACTCCTGCGCTGTGGCGCAACCGTCGAACCCGGGTCACTAGCCCTCCTCGCACGCGCGCGGCTGGGTGCAGGCAAGGCGTGCTTCTGCACGCGCAGCTGCTGGAGGGCCGTGGTGACCGTGGTGATATCCGGGTCGTCAGTCGAACCCGGTTGCGCGGGGTGCTGCTTAACGGCGGAGGAGGCGGAAGAGGGAGCAGAGGAGGGGGCGGCGGTGGATGGCACGAAAATCTCTCCCGCGAGCGCAGTGGACAATTCATTGCGGTCAAACTTATCGATCCACTTTGTGGCGGCCTCGATCGAGTCGAAGCGGCGGCAGAGGTAGTCGCCAGGCACAGTCACGGACGTACGGTGGACGTAGATCGGGTGATGGTAGTGGTACTGGACCGAGGAAGGAAATGGCTGCGACCTACAACACCCGAGAGCGCAAGTTGTTAGCAAAGCCGATGGGAGGCGGAAGGGAAAGAGGTATTGGGGAGAAAGTGGGCAGACGGACGACAACAAATGCACGCCTCGCTGGGGACCCGATTGTATCGCGTATATTGAAGGGTGGGAGACTTCATGTCTAGCCGTCCAGATAGTGGTGCTCCGATGCTGCGCGTCCATGTTTTTACGTCTTAATTGTTGTATATTCTCGGGGTTTTTTTAATTTTCTTGCAGTTATGCTTCGGCGCCGTTTTTTATGAGGGTTTGGCGGGGGGGGGGGGATAGAGTTGCAGGGTGGAAGAGGAAGCTCAGGGTGCGGGGTCGTTGGGTCGTGACGTCGACCACCTAAGGTGCTCTCGTGCGACCTCATAAGTCTCGGCTCGCGGACCTGGACGGGGGATAACAGCGAAATGCAGACGACTAAGTACGCACGGCGCGCGAATCAGAGAAGTCCGACGGCCACGGGGTGGAATGGCTACATAGAATGTTCGTTCCGGATGGGGGCGCGCGCCATCTCGCCCTCCAAATCCGTTGCACACTTGGACCCGGAGGCCGCGGAGAAGAAATGAGTGGAATCTCGGCGATGGGCTAGAGGCAGGACCTCCAGAAAAGGCTATGTACCGAGTGCCGAGGAGCCAGAGGCCGGACGGCACAGTGGCTGGGCTCGAAGGGGCGCACCTCAAGGCTCTGGCAGATAAAAGAGGGGCACTGACTGATCTTTTGTTTTTTTGTTTATTCATTACTCGTGTGCGACAGGCACTGACTGATCGGGCACTTCTTCCAGCGGGTTTAAGTACCGCCGTCCAATGCTGGTGCCCGATACACACGGGGGACCACCTCTTCAATGCGTGTTCGGATTGAATGGCCTACTTGAAGACCCAGTGGTACATACGGAGGGACCGCGGGACAGGAAGAGCTCGTACAGGATCCGACACCTGCATCCAACCGGGTGGTACCGTACTTCCTCTCTGCCACGGATGTGGGATTGCTGATTCCGACTGAGGAAGACGCGGCGAGCGAGGTGTCAGAAGTTGATCTCCTGGAGCGTCACTAGGAGAGGAGAGCGGATACATATCCTCGCCATGATCTGCCTAGATCTCATGAGAGTAGATTAAACCAAAATAAAAAACCGAAACAGCACGTGCCAGCTATTCAATTGCTACTGCGTATGTGTATGGCCCGAGAAAAAGGCACGTCTCGAGGACTTTGGCCGCCAACTCGGGAAATCCCCAGGGACAGGCTGAGCATGAGACAGCCCTCGCTTGAAGCGTACCATGAGGATTTCAACAGTTTCTAGCACAAATTCTATCGCATGTTATTTCCATTTGAGGCGCTCATCGGCTGTTAACAGAGTTCTTCACGTGGCAATCCTTGCTTGACACTGTCCAGATTAGGACACTTGCAGCGGCGATCACCACTGTTCTTTGCACGGCACTTTCTTGCCACCACCCTTCGGATTAGGACAATTAGGGCAGCGATCCTCTGGCTTTCTTCCCTCCTAGAACACCACGCCCTTTTCAACGGTTTCTATTGCTAATTCTATCCCATGTTTCTTCATCCTCATGAGCGGTTCGCCGCCGGTCACCGGTGTTCTTCACGCGGCAATTCTTGCCACCACTGGCTGGATTAGGACTTGGAGTAGGCCATTAGCTCATAATATTTAGATGTCGTACTAGTACATATGTTGTTGCGCAAAAACTAGGAACTGGGTTATTGGATTGCGATGAATATATACCGTTGAACCCCCTAAAACCAACTCAATCGTGCTGCTGGTTTACGTCGTATGAAGGTTCACGATGTGGAGGGATGAAGACGGATGATGAAGTTGACGAAGAGGTGGAGATGATATATCTTGGATTCGCTGAGTCTTCGTGTCGATGATCCTCTAGCAGGAGAGAAGGACTCTCAAAAGAAAGAAAGAAAGCAAACCACAAAACAGTCCCGCCCCCCCCCTCACCCCTGCCTCCTCACGTGTTGATGACCAATCAACGAAACTAAGCTCCACACCGTCCGCCGAGGTCCGAAAAAGCTAGACTCTTTGTTGCAGGGCTTTTTTCGCTATCATTTCTTAATTATTCGCATGTGAGCCAACTACATCGTAGCAACGAAGGGCGTGATTGGCGCATCGTGAGTGAGTGGATGTCAGATGTGCCGACGAGTGATTATTAAATGTCACCTTGTTCCTACCGGCCGCCACCCGTCTCCGAAGAGAGCAGTCGTCGGGGCCCGGTGGAGAGATACGGAAGCCGGGCTCTGACGGCTAGACGATCTGACGCCCATTGAGCCTGCGCTGCGATCCTTCGGTCGTTTGTAGGCAGGGAATTGTCTGGAACGGACGACGCTGCAATGGGGAAGGCAGTGGAACTCGGCCTATTCCTACCCAGTTTTCCTCCCGTTCCATTGGATCTGGGAGAAACGACTGCCGCCCTCCTCACGGTACGTGGAAAAGACAACATCCGTGACAACCACGTATTCTGTAACTGCTTTCAGGAGTTACCACACAAGAGAAACCGAAATTGGTAAACAGAGACACCCCACCGATAAAACGGGATGTTTGCCCGCCGAATGAAGATCGCCGGAGTCAGTTGTATCCAGATGTACTTGACATCTACCTACAACCGCTCCGAGAGATAGCCATCACCGTAATTCATCACCCCCCCCCCCCTCATCTCTCAGTAAATATTGACCTCCCCCCACTTTTGGTCCCCCCCACGTTTTGGTCGTGAACGAGATACCCACCCCACACCGGCCGTCCTTTCCTCGCTAGACATCACAGATACTTCTCTCTCTTCGTTTGCGGAGGGTTCGTCCGCCACGTTCTTCGTGATCTCCTCTCGTCGTTCCTTTCCGAGCCGGAACCTAAAGTCTCCTGGTTGTGCGGTCCGCCAGCCCTTCGCACGCGTCACAAGTGGCGTCAACGGACGGTTCGTCCTTGTCTCATTCGAAGGCATTTCGCCAGCGTCCTCAGAATCAGCAACCATTCCACCCCCATCTATGCCACCACCCAATCAGGCCACGTATTGGCACAGACCAAGCAAGCGCCCGCTCCAAGACGCCGGCTTCGCGACACCTCGGAGGCAAAGAAGAAGAAAGAGAAGCAAGCTTCAGCTGACACTTCCGCTGAGAAGTCTCCCCCGCCCGTCCCCATCGTTAAACGGACCTCTACTGCACTGATACTGGCAAATACCCCGCTGAGAGCAGCAGAACTACCACAGGAAGCACAAACCCACCGAGGACCCAGCGAGGCACTGCTTATAGAATTCGATTGAGCCTCACCTCCGCCCCCTCCGAGAGATTCTAAAATTTCAGTTATCCTTGGGTCTTATAGTGAGAGAGCAGAGAGAGAGAGAGTGAGGAGGAATATTCTCAGCCTGAGATTGGTCGGTCCCGATGACAGCAAGGGAGCGCACAAGAGGAGTTTGAGCGGTAGTGAGCAAGATAGAACAGTAGTGGGTATATTGAAATATTGTTAAAGCGATAAAGAAGAGTACAAGACAAGGAAAACAGAGACATTTTATACACCGGCCTGCCGATGTCGACCTTCCACATTCTTCGTCATCCATTCCATCCTCGTCATCCATTCCGGCCTTGTCATCCATTCCGGCCTCGTCATCCATTCCTGCCTCGTCATCCATTCCAGCCTCGTCATCCATTCCAGCACCGCAGCGAGAAGCATTTCCAACACCTTACATTTGTGCTGTGCAGGCAGTCATCGTTCGGGGGGTGTTCCTAGTTCGGGGTTTGGGGGCTTAGACAGCGCCTTCCAGACGGGGAGTGGAAGAAATTTATATATAAAAATCTCTAGCAGAGCGATGAGTAACAGCCAAAGCATTAAGCGAGATTAGCCGCCACAGACACGTTTGTTTGTTTTCCCAGACCTTTGTCTCGTCCCGCGTTTTCCTCTGAGGCCGAGTTATAGAGGCTTCGCCTCTCTTCTTCCTCTTCCCTCGCCATTACCAGGCAATCGTTACCGCTCCTTGCTCGCGCTGTCTTCTCGCTACCGTATATCCGCCCGCCACTGTATCTTTGCTTGCCGCGCTGTCCTCCGTTCAATGACATCGTGCCACTCGCGGTTGTCCCTTCGTCCACCGCCCACGCCATCCCCGCTATCCGGTCACTGGTGCGTCTCCGTCGGCTGCTACCTCCCCCCTCGTTGCTATCCCTCCGCTCACCGCCCATGCTATCCACAGGTGATGGCTGGCTGACGGGAGCACATCTGTTTCATCGCTTGCACTTTCCTATCGTACACGATTTCATTGGTGGGATTTCCTTGGTGCGCTTCTACTTGGGACTAGGCGGAGGGCAAAGGCGAGCTTGTAACGTTCCGCCTTGCACGGACTGCAGACAGGATACCTCGAGTCAAAGTGCGCCGCAATAGTCTAGGGGCTACCTGCGCGCATGCGTAAATCGGGAGGTGAGAGAACCACACAAGGCATCGCTTCCTCCTTGTGCTCCCCGTTATGTGGAATCGCCGGCTTAGACGTCCTGCTACCTACTTCCGCCGTTGTCGGCTATCCTGTTGTCGACTTCCTCATTAGCTGCCGCACGTGAAGGGCCTGCCGGACGGTAGAAGACCGCCAGGCCTTTTCAACTTTACCTAACACGACCTTTACGCGCCAGGCTTTACAAGTAGGAGAACCGGCCACGAACGAGGGCAGGAAAGAAGGGGTACCGGAGGGAAACGAGTACCGGAAAGGGGGAGTGCGGGAAAGTAGCAGTGCGGGACAGGAACGAGTGCCGGAAAGTAGGAGCACCGGTCAGGAACGAGTTCCGAAAAGGAGGAGTACCGGACAGATATGAGTGCCGAAAAGCAGGAATACCGGACAGATATGAGTGCCGATAAGGAGGAGTACCGGACAGATATGAGTGCCGAAAAGTAGGAGTACCGGTCAGGGACAAGTTCCGGAAAGGAGGAGTGCGGGACAGGAACGAGTGCGGAAAGTAGGAGCACCGGTCAGGAACGAGTGCCGGAAAGGAGGTGTACCGGACAGGAACGAGTGCCGGAAAGGAGGAGTACCGGACAGGAACGAGTGCCCGAAAGGAAAAGTACCGGACAGGAACGAGTGCCGGAAAGGA
>Ga0307508_10005805_pt1 | contig 11659 bp, 4 predicted proteins | sample 9_EM_MG_FD_203089 | JGI IMG/M metagenome (GOLD analysis project Ga0307508, IMG submission 203089) | Populus trichocarpa ectomycorrhiza microbial communities from riparian zone in the Pacific Northwest, United States - 9_EM | ecosystem: Host-associated > Plants > Roots > Unclassified | place...
ACATGTTGAACGTCAACCTCAAGCAGTTTCCGCAGCTGAATCCAGAGGGCACCGCTGCCTACCAAGCCTTGACCGTGACGCCACTGCGCACGACGCGCCTCAACGGCTTGGGACTGATCGGCGAACGCAAGCAGCTGCTGGGCGATCCTTCGGGCGGCTGCATGATCCGCATTTTCGAAGATCCGACTTGGCCAGTCGTGAGCAAGCTGGGACTCAGCTACTACGACGCTACGCCGCAAAGCTCGGAGCCGGGCGCGCGGCTGGTTTACCGCTTTCGTCCGGTGGCGCCCCTGTGGTGCTCGGCCGACTTCCACCAGCACGAGAGCCGCATCTTGGCCAGTCGCGGTACGCCCGCCCCGGGTGCTAGCGGAGGCACGACCGGAACGCGCGTGCCCTTCAACGGCACACTCGGTTCGCGCAGCCTGCTCGGCGCGTCGCGCGGCACGACCTTGAGTGGCGTGCGGCTGCAGCTGTTCGGCATCAGCGCCGAGGCTCCGGCGCATCAACAGATTCTCGACGAGCTGAACGGCCTCGACACCGGCTACACACTGGCGCTCGGGCCGCTGCAGGGCGGCAAGTCAAGCGTGGTGCTATCGGTGGCGACCTTCCAGGGCATGCGCGCCGATCGCCTGTCACTGCCGGGTTGGCATGGCACGTTGCTCGAGCTCTTCATCCCGATCATGCTGCAAAAGCACGGCGATCCGGCGCCGCAAGTGGCGCTCTTGTCGCATGCAGGCTTCGCCAACAGCAACGCCCTATCCAACGCCATGCACGAGGCCTTGGGCGCCAACGTGATGCTCGGCAAAATGCGACGCGGGGACACCTCGCTTCAGGCGCAAGGCATCGACAATCGCCTGCACGTGTTCCGCGTGAGCGCGAGTGCGGTGCGACAGTTCCAGCTCGGCCAATGCGCGGAGCTGCTGCCGGTGATCGACGTGTTCGGTGTGCCGCGCACAGCTGGTACAGCGCGGGATCCGGTCGTGAACCTAGGCGCAAGCGGCGTCGTCGACTTACCGGTCGTGCCAATCGTGCGCTTGAAGCAGATTCCCTCGGCCGAGGATTCGAGCAAGACCTCGTATCAAGCGCTGATCAAGAGCGAGTGGCGCGGCGCGCGCGGCCAGCTGAAAGACGTCGGCGTCGACCACGAGATTCGTCTGTTCGAATACGATTCGCTCAACTTGGTCACACGCCTCGGCTTGCAGCAGAACGAGCCGGACGTAGCCGCGGAATTGGCCGAGAATACGGATGATTTCTCGGACCTGTGGCAAGTGTACCGGCGGCCGTTTGCCGAGACGCTGCTGGTGCTCGAAAACGACGTGACCATTCATTCGGAAGTCTTGTGGGAACGTCGCTCGCGCTGAGCGCGCAAACGGAGCCCCGATGCATCAGCGGCCGAGCAAAGTAGCGATCATCGGCAGCGGTTGCGCCGCGCTGACGACTGCCTTCGAGCTGACGCGGCCCGAGCTCGAGGGTCGCTACGCGGTGACCGTTTACCAACAGGGCTTTCGCCTCGGCGGCAAGGGCGCTTCGAGTCGCGGCCCGGCCGGCCGCATCGAAGAACATGGGTTACACGTGTGGCTCGGCTTTTACGAGAACGCATTTCGACTGATGCGCGATTGCTACGCCGAGCTCGCACGCGATCCCGAACGCGTGCCGATCGCCAGTTGGCGCCAAGCCTTCGAGCCGTCGGCGCACGTCGGCATCATGGACTTTGCACCGGGCGCCGGTTGGGCGCCGTGGACCGCCGTTTTTCCGGCCTTGCCGGGTGAGCCAGGCGACGCTTTCACCCGCGACAACCCCTACACCGTCACCGGCTACATCGTGCGCATGCTCGAGGTGCTGCGCGCGCTGCTCGCGGCCGCCACGCAGGCGCCTGCGTCGGACCAAGACCCATCGGAACAGACTCCGCTGGCGAAGCTGGCCAGCTTTTTGCGCTACGGGCGCTTGGCGACGTTGCTCAGCCTCTCCGAGCTGGTCGCGCTGCTCGAGCAACTGAGCCGCGGGCGGCTGGGCGACGCGCAAGCGCCGCTGTCGGCCTTGTTCGAGCGGCTCCAGAGCGCGCTCCACGCCGAGCGCAGCCGCTTGACCGAAGGCGCCGTAGACGCGCGGCGCGTTTGGGAAGTGCTAGATCTGGTGCTGGCGATCTTTCGCGGGCTGGTTCAGGGCGGCACGTTCCTCGATCCGCGCGGGCTCGACGGGCTCGACGAATACGACGTGCGCGAGTGGCTCGCGCGCTACGGAGCCTCGGCCGAGTCACTCGCCAGCGGCTTCGTGCGCGGCCTTTACGATCTGGCGTTCGCCTTCGAGGCCGGCGATATCTCGCGGCCGGGCATCGCGGCCGGGCAAGCGCTGCGCGGCGCCTTACGCTTCTTTTTCACCTACCGCGGTTCTTTCTTTTGGAAGATGCGCGCGGGCATGGGCGAAATCGTGTTCGCCCCGCTGTACGAAACCTTGCAGCGGCGCGGCGTGCGCTTCGAGTTCTTTCATCGCCTCGAAAACGTGCGGCTCTCCGCCGACGACTCGCCGCACGTCGCCGCGCTCGAGCTCGACGTGCAGGCGCTGGTGCGTAGCCCAGCCGGCTACGCGCCGCTCGTCGACGTCGGAGGCATGCCCTGCTGGCCGGCTGGGCCCGACTTCGACCAGCTCGAGGACGGCGCACGCCTGCGCGAGGAAGACTGGGACTTCGAGTCGTTTTGGGATCGCCGGCGCATCACACAAAAGGTGCTCGAGGTAGGCCGCGACTTCGACTTCGTCGTGCTCGGCGTGGGCATCGGCGCGCTGCCGCAGCTGTGCTCGGAAATTCTGGCGCGCGACGAACGCTGGCGTGCCATGTGCGAGCACGTCAAAACCGTCGCGACGCAGGCGGGTCAGGTTTGGCTCAGCGAAGACCTGGCGTCGCTCGGCTGGGCGTTGCCGTCAGTCACGCTGTCAGGCTTCGTCGAGCCGTTCGACACCTGGGCCGACATGAGCCACCTCTTGCCGCTCGAGCTATGGCCGGTAGAGGGACGAGCGCCGCGGAGCTTGGCCTATTTTTGCAGCGTTTTGCCCGACACCCCTGACATTCCAGCGCGGCCTGAGCCGGGCCACAGCCTGCCCTTCGTCGCCGAGCAGCGAGCGCTCGTGCGCCAGAGCTTCGGGCGTTTCCTCGGCGAGCACGTGCAGCACCTGTGGCCGCGTGCGCACGCCGGCGGCGGCTTCCGCTGGGAGTTGCTGCTCGCGCCGGACCCAGCGCTGGACGCTGCACAGCACGGCGCCGCACGGCTAGAGCAGCAATACGTCTCCGCCAACGTGAGCCCAACTGATCGCTTTACGCTCACCCTGCCGGGCAGCACCAAGTTCCGCATCTCGCCGCTCGACGCCACGTACGACAACCTGACCATCGTCGGTGATTGGACGGCGTGCGGCTTCAACGAAGCTTGCGTCGAAGCGGCCGTGATGTCCGGACGACTCGGGGCGCATGCCATCGCGCGGCTGCCGAAGCTCGAGGCGATCGTGGGCTACGATCATCCGTGAGAGTTCTAGTTATCGGCTATCAGTTATCAGCGCGTTTTCCCAAGACCAACGGTCAACCCGACCTGTCAGCTCAAGCTCAACTCGTGGGCGGGAAACGGCGCGCAAAACTGACGGCTGACGGCTGACAACTATAGGGCGTCGCGGAGGCGCATGACGCGCTCGACGATGGGGGCGTAGCCGTCGACTTTTTTCAGCGCTGCGGTCAGCAGATCTCGAGCAGGCAGCAGGTCGCCGCGCCGGGCGAGGAATTCGCTGAAATCTGCGGCCGTTTTCAGCTCGAACAGCGCGTGCTCACGCTCGCGGGCCAGCTCTAGCGATTGCTCGAACGCCGCGGCGACTTCGTCGTCGGGCTTGGCGAGCGCCGCCAAGGCGAGCGCCTTCAAGCGCTGCAGCTCGGCGTCGTAAAAGTGATCCAGGCCCGTCGCGGAGGCGCCCAAGCCGTGCTCGATGGCGCCCAGCGCGTCCGGCGCTGCGCCGACGCGGAGCAGCGCCTCGGCCAGCCACGCTAACCAATAGGCCGCCGGCGTGCGCGCGCCCACGGCGCCGAGCAGCGTGAGGCTGTCCCCAATCACCTTGAGGGACGAAAGATCCTTTTCGTGGTGCACCTTACCCGCAGCCACGGTGATGGCTGCCAGCGGCAAGAGCTGCGCGAAACCGTGCTCCTGGCACAGCTCCAGCAGCTCGCCAGCCGCCAAAAATGCAGCATCCAAATCGCCCAGCTCGCGATCGAGCATCACGTCGTAGAGCCTCGCCATGGCCAACGAAAATGGATCGTCCAGGCCGCTCATCAGCGCGATCGACTCGCGCGATTCTTGCTTGGCACGGGCGAGCCCGCCCAGCCCGGCGCGCGCATACGGGCTCAAAATGCGCGCATAGGCTCCGCCGCAACCACCGTAGGTGGCGACCATCGCAGCGTGATCGCGCGTTTGGTAAGCGGCCGCCTCGTAGTGATGTAGCGAGCGCTGCCATTCCCCCGTAAACCAGTGAAAGGTCCCGAGACAATTGTGCGCCATGCTGCGATCGAGCCGGTTCAGTCGCTCAGCCGAGAGCAGCGCGCCGATGCGCTCGGCGTATTTGAGCGTCGCCGGCTTGTCACCCTTCATGACGTGCACGTTCCAAACGCCGCGAATCACCGGAAACGGAACGGTCTCCAAGCTCTGGCACAGCGCGTCCGCGCGCGCGTAGGTCGTGACCACCGGCTCGGCTGCGTAACCGTAGAGTGCTTGCTGAATCGCGCCGCGAGCCGCCAAAATTTCCAGCTCACGCGCGTCCCGCTCGTCCGCTGCGGGCAGCGCCGGCAAGATGCGCAAACACTCTGCGTAAGCTTCATCGGCTTCTCGCAAGGCGTAGCGGGCAGCACAGCGCCCGGCGGCGCGCAGCCACAACTCGAGCGCGCGCTCCAGCGCTCCGGCGCCTTCAGCGTGGCGCGCGAGCAGCTCGGGGCGTTCGTGCTCAGCCTGCTGCAGCGTACCGCAAAGTCCCTCGAGCACCTCGGCGTGCAGTAGTTGGCGCCGAGGCTTGAGCATCGACTCGTAGGCAGCGTCGCGGATCAACGCGTGCCGGAACTGCCACGTTTCTCGTTCGCCCGTGCTGCTGCCCGAAATCTCGACCAAGCCCTGGCTTGCCAGCCGCGACAGCAGCTCCGTGCCTTGCTGCTCGCTGAGTCGAGCTGCCCGGCATAGGAGCGGCACCTCGAACTCGCGCCCGATCACCGCCGCCACTTCGAGCGCGCCTCGATCGCTTCCCGAGCGATGCAGCTGCGTCGCGAACAAATCACGCAGCGACGATGGCACGTGGTGGCTGGCGGACGAGGCGTCCGTGCTGCTCGGCTTCAGGCTGCGCGCCACGTGCTCGAGAAACAACGGCACGCCCTCCGCGCGTGCCACGATGCTCTGCACCAGCGCCGGCGACAGGCCCCCCTCGCCGCCGGCTTTGCTGACCAGCTCGAGTGCCTCTTCTTGGCTGAGCGCGCCCAGCTGGAGCACGCTGACGTTGGGGCCGGCCAAGAGCGGGCGCGAGAACTCGGTGCGGGCGCTGACGAGCAGAGCGAGCGGCATGTTGCCGAGCCGAGGCGCCAAGCGGTCCAGCAGCTCGAGTGTCGAAGCGTCGGCCCAGTGCGCGTCTTCGAGCACGACGACCAGCGGCGTTCGCTCCGCGTAGCGCTGCACCAGGTTGACCAGCTTGCCGAGCGTGGCCTCGCGCCTGCGCTCCGGGCTCTCCCAAGCCGGCGGCAGCGCGCGCTCGGTCGACGGCAAGCGCAAAAGCGAGTCGAAATATGGCAGCACGTCAGCGGGCGCGATGCCAAAACTCTGCAATTTGCCGTGCGCGAGCAGCAGCCGCTCGTCGGCGACCGCGCCGCTCATGCCGAGCAGCTCGTTCAACAAGTCCGCGATCGGAGCAAACGGGGTGTGAGTGGTGTCCGGAGTCGCCCGCACCACCACCCAGCCGAGCTCGCCCTCGAGCTCTTCGCGCACGTCGCGCAGCAGTCGAGACTTGCCAATACCAGGCTCGCCTTGCAAGAGCACCAGCTTGCCGCTGCTCTTTGCCGCGCGCTGACAGGCGCGCACCAAGAGCGCGCGCTCTTCTTGCCTACCGACCAGCGGCAGGCTGTGCCGCAAACGCCGCGCTGCCCCCAAGCGCAGCAGCGGGCGATACAGTTGCACCGCTCCCGCCAGCGCGACCGACACTTGCTCGCCGAGCTCGACGCCGCCGTGTAGCACCTCGCAGCCCGCGTCGCTGACCACCACCGCAGTCTCCGACGACAGCTCACGCAAGCCCTGTACGGTGCGCAGCAAATTGCCCAGCTCGAGCTCGCTTTGCGCGCCTTGTTCCAAGATCACGGCAGTGCCGGCGTGGAGCGCCGCGCGCACCGTCACGCCGCCCGCGCTGCCGATGGCGTCCGCCCAATCTTTGATGCTGAGCGCGGCACGCGCGGCGCGCCTGCCCGAGTCTTCGTGCGGCATGGGGTAGCCAAAACAAAGCACGTATTGCTGGCCGACCGCGACGTGCACCGAGCCGCCCAGCTCGTCGACCACGCGCTCGACGGTGCGGCGATAAGCCTGGCGAAACTGCAGGAGCAGCTCGGGATCGTCGCGACCCGGAGCCAGCGTGAGCTCGCACGCCACCAGCACTACCTGGCGACGTTCGCCCCGACCCGTGCTCGGAGCGGCGCCGGTGCGGTCGGATTGGTCGATGATCGCCTGCAAGGCGTGCACGACCTTGTCCGCGCTGGTTTCGCGATCGGCCGGCGACTTGGCAAGCAACCGTTGCACCAGCTGCGACAAGCTGCGCGGCACGTTCGGCTCCAGCTCGTGCAGCGGGGGCGGCGACAAGGCGCGCACGCGGTGCAGTGTGTCGTGCAAATCTCGCCCCAAGAACGGCGATTCGCCGGTGATCACCTCGTGGCACAGCACGCCGAACGAAAACAAATCCGAGCGCGCGTCCGTGGCCTGCCCCAGGCTCTGCTCGGGCGACATGCTGTGCGGCGTGCCCGTGAGCGAGGCGTCGCTCGACGGCGGCGCGCTCTCGTGCGTGGAAATGCCAAAATCCGTGATTTTAGCGACACCGAACGGCGTCAGCAGCACGTTGTCCGACTTGAGATCGCGATGGACGACGCCGCGCTCGTGCGCCGCGGCTAGGCCGCGCGCCACTTGCCAAAGCACCCGCAAGCCTTCCTCGAGCTTCAGCCCGCGCCGCCTGGCTCTGAGCAGCGTCTCGCCGCTCACGTACTCCATCACGATGTAGTCGTGCTCATCGGTGCTCAAAAAGTCGTAAACGCGGCAGACGTTCGGGTGCTCGATGGCGGCGGCCAGGCGCGCTTCAGTCAGCTCGGTGCCTTTGGGCAATTGCTTGATGGCCACGCGACGGCCGAGCAACGGATCGTGCGCGAGCCAGACCTTGCCCTGCCCTCCGCGCCCGAGCAGCTGTTCGATCTCGAACCGGCCGACCTGGCGCTTGTCGTCCAGCTCGTCGGAAGTGCGCGCGCCCGAATTCTGCCCCGGACTTTGAAGCGTTCCGGCGCTGACGCCGCTCACGCCGGTGGCCGGCCGCTGCGAGGTGATCAGGGTCGCATCGACGGATGTGCCGGCGAGGTCCGGGGCCTCCGGGCTCGCGAGGGTGTCCTCTGGGTTGGACTTGGGCGCGTTCATCGCGTGCTGTCGACTGAGTAGCTTCGAACGAAACGGCAAACGATAACACATGCCCCCCCTTGCCAAGCGCCCCGAAAAGCGGGAAATGGGCCTGACACATGGACGCCTCGGGCAGTCGTGACGACAACCGCGCCTACTACGACGCCTTTTCGGCCGAGTACGAGCGCGAGCGCGGACAAAACGATCCCGGTGGGTATCACGAGCTCTTGGATGAGCTCGAGGCAGGATACGTGAAGCGCTTTGGGGCAGAGCGCGACGTGCTCGAGGTGGGCTGCGGCACTGGCTTAGTACTTTTGCGCATCCGCGACTTCGCGCGGCGAGCGTCGGGCGTGGATCTCTCGCCCGGCATGCTCGAGAAAGCCAAGCTGCGCGGCCTGGACGTCACGCTCGGCTCGGCGACGGAGCTGCCGTTCCCGAGCGACCAATTCGACGTCACCTGCTCGTTCAAGGTGCTCGCTCACGTGCCCGAGATTGAGAAAGCCTTGGCGGAAATGGCGCGAGTCACGCGGCCAGGCGGCATGGTACTGGCCGAATTTTATAACCCGTACAGCCTGCGCGGCCTCGTGAAGCGCCTCGGCCCCGCAGGCAAGATCGCCGAAGGCAAGAACGAGCACGACGTGTTCACGCGCTTCGACTCTCCGGCGCGCGCCAAACAGCTCACCCCGGCCGGCTGTGTCTTCACCGGTGCGCGCGGCGTGCGCATCACGATCCCGAGCGCCAAGCTGATGCGTCGGCCCCTCGCCCGCCGGCTATTTCGCGCGGCCGAGCACAGCTTGTGCGACTCGCCGCTGGCGCGCTTGGCCGGGTTCTACGTCGCGGCCTACGAAAAGCGCGGTTAACGAGCTGCCCAGGCGCCGCTCCCGAGCATTCGTCACGGCTCCGCCGCTAGGTCGTGAACTTTCTCACGGGTGGCTGCCGAGTTGCAGCTCGAATCGCAGAAACTGCCGTAGCGGCTCTCGGCCCAAGCGTCCGATCCCCAACGCGAAGCCATCGCCCGCCCACCTCGCCCACTTTGCCCACCTCTGGTCATGAGCCGGCTGCTCCGGAGTTTGAGGCAAGATCGTGTGATCGCATAGAATCAAATGATTCTATGCGATCACGGAAGTTCGCCGGATTTCTCGGCGCGGGCAGCCCGGCGGTGAGATGAAGCCTTTGCTGCGGCCCGCTTGCAGAAGCTAGCGTGGCGCCTGTCTCAGCTGACACGCTGATGGCTTTTGCCTGGAGACGCCACAGCAGCTTCTGCGATTCGAGCTGCGGCGCGGCAGCCCCAGACGCCAGTAGTGCCACGACTAGAATCGGCCGAGCAACGTAACGCCGCCGCTCGTGCGATCGAAATACGGCACGGCGGAAACGTCGACCGGTTTGGGTGGCGGAGTCGCCAGCGCTGGCGGCAGCGGGCGGCTGCGCGTCTCGCGGAACTCGGGCACGAACTCGACCTGCGCCTCCACGATGCCGCTGACCGCGACGGCGAAGAACGCCCAAGACGAGACGATTTTGACCGTGCTCCAATTCTGCTGGTTGTCGGTCTTGAGTGACTTGCCCGAAGCCTGCAAATCATTAGCCTGCGTAGCCAGCTTGCTCTGCACGATGATCGCCGTCAGCGCCACGCCGCCGAGCAGCGTCTCACCTGCCAGCAGCGTGTAGCCGAGCCCCAGCTCGCGGTTCTGAAATTGCCCGACGCCGAAGGGCACGTAAGCGAAACCGCGACGATTGCGCACGACGATCGTCTCCTGGCCCGCCAGTTTCTCGAGGGCACGCATGCGGTCGCGATCGCGCGCCAGGTTCAGTTGCCGCTGCCTGGCCTCGGCTTGTGCCTGTTTGATGCGCGTCTGCTCGGCCGCGCGGATCTCGCTAACCAGCGAGTCGCGCACCTTCAAAAAGTGATCCACGACGGGCTGCGGGAACACCAGGCTGTCCGGCGGCTTCATCTGCGGGTTCTCGTGAATGGCGGCGCGCAGCGGCGCGTCCGCGGCGTCGCTGTCTCCGGCTCCGAGCAAACACGCCGCCCAGTACACGCGCGCGTTCTCGACGATGCTGGGTGTGCGCAGCGGCGCCTTGCCGACGGGATCGAGCAGTCGCTCGATCTCGCTGCCGCAGTCACGGTACTTGCCGGCCTCGTACAGCCCGACGACGCGCGACAGCTCGGCCTCGTCGCTCAAGCGATCCTCGGGTTTCTTGCTGGCGGAGGCGTCGACCGAGGTCGTTCTTGCCGGAGTTGTCTTTGCGGGAGGCTTGGGCGCGGGCGCTGCCCCTTTGGGCGTCGCCGCAGCAGGCGCGGCAGCCGCCGCTTGCGCTTGCGCCTGCGCGACCGCGCGGGCCGGCACGAGCGCCCCAACGCTCACGATCACGACCGCTGACAGGAGCCTCTGCATTCGGACGCCGGGACTTGACCCCGGCACCGGGTCACGGACGGGGGAACGTGAAGGTTCGTCCGGGGGTCAGGTCCACGTCAAATTGTTTTGGCGCGTCGCCGGAACCGGGGGCCGGATAGACGGTACAGCGGGCTTTCTGGCTAGCCTTCTGCATAGGGATCACGACCGTGCCCGGCGCGTTGAAAGTCGCCACCTCGCCACAACTGGCGGTGCTGAGCGGCGACCCCTTGAACTCGAGCGTCGCCGGGTTCCAAGCAATGACGCCACGAACCGTTTGCTCTTCACCCGCACGAATATTCACGGTTTTGGTGACCGGCCCCTTACAGCACTCGGTGTTCGGCGGCCGAAATTCGAACGTGTGCTCACCCGACGGCAGGTCCAGAGCGCTCCCGAACCAGTTATCGAAGGGCTGGCCGTCGACCATGACGGTCGCGTTGGCCGGGCCGTTGACCACCACGCGGACGCTGGCGGTGCCGGACTCCAAAGGCTCCTTGGGCGCTTCGGTGACTCTGGCGGCTTTGCGGGGCTTCTTGTGAGCCGGCTGAAGCGGTCCGGCGCTGCCGTCAGGCTGGCCGAGCGCGGGCGCGTCGGCGGGGGTCTTCAGCTTGCCGGTGGAGGCGGCGGACGCCGCTGGCCGCTTGTGATCGGTGCCGCGCAGCTTGGCCACCAGCCTGAAGGTTCCGCCGAGCACGGCAGCAACGACCAGGCTACCGGCCAAGATCACCGCGCCTTGGAGCAGCGTTTGCCGGAAGCGTTGGCTGCGCGCGAGCGACGACACCTCGGAGATCAGGTCGACGTCGTCGGGCCTATAGGCCAGAGCGCGGTTGAAGCTGGTGGTTGCCGCAGGCACGTCGCGGTCTTCGCGGGCCTTGCGACCGCGCGCCACCAAGCTCGCGACGACGCGCGCTTCGAACGTGACGCGGTACGCCTTCGGGTCCTGCAAGAAGGCCGCTATCTCGGTGGTCGGCTCGTCGAAGCCGAGCAGCTTGAGCTCGGCCCGCAGCGCCTCGGCAACCTCGGCCGTCGATGCGTAGCGATCTTTCGGGTCCTTCGCTAAAGCGCGATCGACGACCGCGCCGAGGCCCGCGCCGACGGTCGGACGCGCGCGCTCGGCGGGCGTGAAGGCGCCTTCGAGCACGCGCCGTAGCACTTGCGCCGGGTTCTTGCCGTCGAAGGGCAGCTTGCCGACCATGCACTCGTAGAGCAAGACGCCCAGGCCGAACACGTCCGAGCGCGCACTCACGTCGCCGCCTTCGATCTGCTCGGGCGCCATGTGCGCGGGCGAGCCCAGCACCTGGCCGGTCGAGGTGACGCCCTGCGCGTCGAGCAGCTTGGCGATGCCGAAATCGGTCAGCTTGACCTGCTTTTCGCTGTGCTCGCCGGTGGTGCGGCCCTCGGGCACATCGCGCAAGAGCACGTTTTCCGGCTTAACGTCGCGGTGAATGACGCCCAGGCCGTGCGCGTGGTCGAGCGCCACGGCAAGCTCGATGCCGATCGCGGCGGCGACTTCGGGCGGCAAGTTTTGTTCGTCGGTGAGCAGCTGGCGCAAGGTCTTGCCGCGCACCAGCTCGACGACGAGGTAGCGCTCTTCCGCTTCGTCTTCGGAGACGTCGTAGACTTCGACAA
>Ga0307508_10005807_pt1 | contig 11655 bp, 14 predicted proteins | sample 9_EM_MG_FD_203089 | JGI IMG/M metagenome (GOLD analysis project Ga0307508, IMG submission 203089) | Populus trichocarpa ectomycorrhiza microbial communities from riparian zone in the Pacific Northwest, United States - 9_EM | ecosystem: Host-associated > Plants > Roots > Unclassified | place...
CGGTTAGGATATGAGTAGACTCTCCATTCCTCGGCACTACACGCTCGAGCTCGGTTGGCATAATAATACTCGATATAAACACTAAGTAATCAACTTGTACTACTCTTCGTGCTCTCCGGCCTCAAAAATAAGTATTTGTAGCGATGGCATCATGGGTACTGATCCCGGAAGGAACCTGATATCGGGGAATGGGGTAACCTACAACTGGAACAAAGAGATTAGGAACCACGGTTAAAAATATGAGCGCGCTCACATAGCGTGGCCAGATGGAAATTACAACGTCACACAGGAAAGTACAATAAAGGTAAAGGAGGCGCGATCGAAGAGTGAGAGAGCGGGCGACAACACACAACGAGAAAGACAACTGAGGGAGAGAAATTAGTCCCGTGCCACCCAGTCGGCGCTCCGAGAGACTAGCTCGATCGAATTGTCCATGCTCCAAAACAGGCGCTCGGTAGCGCTACGATTGCTCCAGCTCTTCTGGTCGCGGAGTATCATAGCCTACGAGAGCAAGTTAGATCTCCTTTAAGGTAAAGAACCTTATTGCTTACCTGCTGTGCACCAAAGTTGCGCTGATCGTGCGCAAACAACTCCACGTTTTCTTCTAGTGCCTCTGACAAAACCTGGAGGTCCTGCAGGATAGCTTGCATCGCGCGGACTGCTGCGAGAATAAGAATTTCTTTCCGGTTGCGTATTGTGGAACCGTCGCTGTTGGGCGTCGGCAACGTCTTGGACACATTTTGGAGGACAGTGTGGAGGATACGTTTCGTCTCGTTCATGATTTTCTGCGCTTGCGGGAAGTTTTTCCTCGAGACTAGGACGAGCGCGCGGGTGATCATGTCCGATGCAAGCAGTTCCATACGGCGTCGTACAATGACGGGGTCCGATGGTTTGGGGAACTTTGGCGAGGAGGGCGCAGTCATAGGCAAGAGTGTGATAGTTAACAGCACGGGATGTGCGAGTCGAGACACCTGCTTTGTTGCGGCAGGGTCATAGAAAGACCCATCCACTTCGAATACAGGCATTTCATCGATCATTCGATCCATCATGCCGTCCACAAGATTCGGCGAGTCGTCGATCGCTAGTGAGTCGAGGCCCATGGACTGCACGAATTGATCAGTCGCATTGAGAGTCCGACCGCCGTGTTGACCAGCTGCTATACGACGGCTTTCGGTATTATCGAGTTCACACTCGATAAGCATCTCTTTGCATTCTCCGTACCGCAGTTCACCAACGTCAATGTCGACGTTGTAGCCATCAGTGGATAGAATTGATGAGGGACCGCCAGAGACCTTGCGAATGCGGAAGCGTTGCCCATCGACGATCTTCATGTGGAGTTTCATGTTGACCAGGCCAATTGACATCATGCCGCCCACGCAACCAGCAAGACATGCCCGAAGATCATACCAATCCTTGACAAACGTGTATGTACCACTGGTATGGTTCGACATGAGCCACAGGGAGGCAGGGTCATGTGAGCGGCCATAACCAAACGAATGAATAGGCATGTTGGCTGCCTCGGCGCGAGCAAGAACGAGATCCATCTGAGCACGTCTTGTGCTATCCGAAGCGTCGCTGACGAGTATCATGCCCGAGACGGGATTACGCGACTTGCGTTGCAACACGACGTCGAGGCCTATGTGGGGTCAGAAAGTCTTGCTCATGGACGTAGATGAGGAAGATCACTAACCGTGATTCACAGCAGTTACTACATCAGTCTTTTCGTCTTTCGAGGCTCTGACCAAGAACTCGTCCTCCATGCCCAGATTGCTGTCCGAACGTCCAATTTCGTCGATGAATTTCTGCAATCTGTTTCTGCTATGGGCCCGCCCTGGGCAGAGGTAAGGCGTTTTGCGCACTCGCCCCCCTGTCCCGACTTCAAAGGTCACTAGGCTCAACCGATCTTTTATTCCAAGAGAGGCAAGAATAAAGTCAAGTGACGTTTTGATGACACGTATTTTAAGATCCGCGGTGCTGCGAGGTGAATTTGGAGGAGGCAAAGAAATGATCAGGATCAAGTCAAGGGGCGGATGAGGGATTGGCGCGAGGGAATTGGATGCTCCCGACGCTACATGTAGTGTTACAACGCCAGAAGGCTGGGTATCATAGCGTAGCATCGCATCCTCCTCGCTCAGCGTTTGTAGCTTACTTTGCATTTGTCGCTGAAGGGCCGAGCCTTGTGAGGTGGCTGATGATTGGGTAGACCGTGACGATGCCCGGAGAAGACTGTCCACAGTGCTCAGCGTGGTGGAAGCGGTGCTACCGCTCAGCATGCGAGCTGCCTTTTCGGAACCGCCAGATTCGTCGATGTCCAAATCACGGCCAAATGCGGGAGGAGAATGACTTGCTTGTTGTTGTTGGAAAGAAGTGACGAGGGCTTGGATCTGGTTTTTCCACGACTCGAGGGAAGAGCGATCTTTGAAGACGAGAATGAAGGAATCCAAGCGTTCGTCTTCCATTTCGATCGTGAGACTCATATCTCCGGTTGTGCCAGCGGTAATCCGCTTGATGTGCCGCACGTAGATACGCCCCTTGAGCCTGAGGACTCCTTTCAACTGGCTGCTTGAAGCAGAAATAGCAGTCGACGAGTCGTTGAACGCAGGAGAAGTCAAGAAGCGGCCAAGAGAGCGTTTCTTCTCCTCTACTACGCAGATGATAGCTTCCTTGAATAAATAGACGAAAAATTCCCGGACAAGTGCATCGCGGCGGACGGAGAGTAAATCGTACATCTGCAAAGGGCCAAGCCCAGCTAGCGCATGACCTTTCCAATCAATGATCCGATTTCTAAGATCTTCGACGATCGCGCTGAAAGGGGAGTCTTCTTCGGCTGCATGTGAGGGCACATACCGTGAAGATTCGGTATCGGTAGTGTTGTGTGCAGGAGGCCAATCCGACGACGAGCGATGTGGGGGCTGTCGCTCTGAACCGCGTGAAGGGAGTTGAGATTGATCGGTATCTTGTCGGGTATGTGTCGGGGTGTTGCCAAGGGAAAATTGATCTGACACGAGTGGTCCAGGTATGTGGGATGTGTTACGCCTCGCAGGGAGTTCGATGACGACGATACAAGTGAGGGGCTGGGAGGCATCTCCAGACCTGACAATCGAGGAGAATTCGGGTCGGACTTGAATTGAAGGAGCGACAATATAGTGAGAATCACTGGGAGTTGATTTTACAGAGACGGCATGATCGGTGGGGTCATCATCTACGGGGTTGTAAGGTGTTGTCGTGGTAGGCGCTGGAACGCGGCGGTTTCGTGAGGATGAGGTGTCGCGGCCGGGATAGACAGGGGGGGTGCTGGGGTCACCCATGCCTGTGAGAGCAGCCAATTCTATGGGAGGAGCATGAGAACGAAAGGATGTATATAGTTGGACAGAAACTCACTGTTGGTCTTGCTATTGTCGCCATCGCCGACTTTCATGGGACGCCGACAGACACCGCACACGCCCAAGTTGGACTTGCGGGGGACAGTGGACTTGGATTGGCCGGGGGGAGGACCATAAACAGCAGTGAAACAGGCCTAGAGGGGGAGATGAGAGTGCGAGATGAAGGCGATCTGGGGGCGTACTTCGTGAAGTGAGTGGCCGCATTCGGGAACGACGTGGGGTTTTTCTCCTGGCAGCCTGAAGCTGAAGCTGAGAGGCTCGAGACAGACGGGACACTCGTGTTCGTCGTCGAGGGTATCGTGATTTGAGACGACGGGGAGCGGCGGTGGCATAGCTGCGTAAGGATGGTGGTTGAGGTGATCGGAGAAGGAGTCGGAGGAGAGAAGGGAGACTGCGGAGGGAGAACGGGGGGGTTTGCGCTGGAAGACGGACTGGAAACCCTTGAGGGCAGAGTTCTTGGAAGCGGGCGTCTTTGGGGGGCGGGTGTCCAAAGAAGGCGGATCGGTTTGGTTGCGGGACAGCCAAGAAGGCGAGTGTGAGACGGCGAGGGTCCGCATTAAATCTATCAAGACAACAACCCAACGCGTCCGGCGGTGGAGGAAGAGAAAAAAACACGGGTGCTGTGTATTACGGGTATGTTGAAACTCGTCCCAACTTTCACCTCGACCTCGCTTCTCCGCTGCTATTGTTTTTTCCGATAACAGCTTAATGTCCGCCTCGTCACTTTGTCGTTGTACTACCCTGGCGACCTTCCGGGGCTTCTGTTCTCTGGTCACTGAGTCGCAGCCTGTCCATGCTTGTCGGAATGCGACATGTGAAATGCCCGTCATTTGTCTGATGTCCGTCTCAATTCCCGCCGAGTCTGTGCTGTCGTCGGAGAGATGCGGTCCCTGTGCCACACTTTAAAGTCCAAAGACTGCCCCTGCGTAAACTCTAATGTCCCACCAAACAGACACGACGCTCTCCCCTGCCTACTATGAATTCCCCGCACCCATAACATCGTCCTCCGCCGGGTTTGACTTCCATGGCAAGTCTCGCACTCCTCCTGCTGCTGCTTTACTCAGCATGGTACAGTATACTGGATGTCCAGCTCCTCTGGACACACTGAACACGCAAGGCAACTCTACGCCCGTATTGGGCGCGAGTTCCCAGAGGCAATGCCCTTCCCCCCTTCATTTACTTTGCTTATCTGTTCTCAGCTCCCCCTCGGTCGGTTTTGGGACAGACCAGTTGGTATGCCCATCGTCCATTCATTGCACTGCACGCGTGTGACCCGTTGATTAGGGCCTCACCCAACCACCATGTTCCAGGTCAACACACTCACTCCCCACCAAACGGGAGCGCTATTCGCCTGGCTCGTCGTGAACCGTGGCCCCTGCGAGTACGAGACCCAGCCAACGATACTACAGGATGGCTGCTAATGCCACACATTCCCAGTGTCCTCGTTCACCCGAACACCGGTAATGCATACCGGGACCATGCGGAGCTCGCTTCATGGATAGGGAAACCCTGGCCGTTGTATTTGGATATCTTGAGGCGCGCATCTTGAACATGGCTCTGCAATGTTCCTCGTCAATACACTTGTCCACATAGGCTTGCTGTAGCGCTTTATCACAAGCGAGAGTACGTAGAGTAATACACTACATACAGCTTGGCCGGAGAGATCCGACCCGGCCTGCACGCATCTTAAGCGTAGCCGACAGCCAGCACTTGATTCTTGTCTACCATTACCATCTTCCATTGACATGCCCGCTTCACCCCTCATCATAGACAGTGCCCTCGACGCTGTCGGTAACACCCCCCTCGTCCGACTAGACAAGATCGCTACCGAGGAGGGCCTCAAATGCAACCTCCGTATGTGCTTGCCACCGTCTCGCTCGCTGTTCGGAACCACAAACACCCTTCTCTTCCCTAGTGGGCAAGCTTGAATGTATGTCTGTAGGCGGCTCAGTCAAGGACAGAATCGCAAAGGCCATGGTGCTTGCTGCCGAGAAGGACGGCAGACTCGTCCCCGGACAGAGCGTCCTCATTGAACCAACCTCTGGCAACACAGGTCTGTTCCTTCACATATCCCGCATGTGGCCCTCTGACGAAAGGGACGAACAGGTATCGGTCTCGCCATGGCGTGTGCAGTCAAGGTACTTTACGAATTACCTCTTTGTGGAACAGTTGCTGAATACGGCAAGATAAGGGCTATTCGGTTATCATAACCATGCCCAATAAGATGTCACGAGAGAAAGAAGCGCTCCTGCGAGCACTCGGAGCCGAAGTCATCCGCACACCTGATACCGAACCCTGGGATTCGCCCAATAGCCATATAGGTAGAGCCCCCATCATCTCTCGCACCTCTCGTGGCTGAATTCCCCGACGATCGTAGGAGTGGCGCAGAGGCTCCAGCGTGAAATTCCACATGCAGTCATCCTTGATCAGTACCGTAACGTACGTGCTCTGCCTTTCCGGCTCGACTGAGTTCTTATCGTCAACAGCCCAGCAACCCGTTGGCCCATGAGCACACCACTGGGCCAGAGATCATCAATGCAGTCATTTCTACACCATCCTCTTCATCAAGACCTTCGTCCATGAAGGTCGATGCTTTCATCGCCGGTGCAGGTACCGGGGGCACCATCACTGGGGTTTCCCGTGCATTGAAGAAGACCCACAACTCTGATTGTGTTGTGGTTGGGGTTGATCCAGTTCGTGTCGTTCACCGCATACAGTGCAGTTACTGACGTATGGTTTGTAGGTTGGCAGCATTCTCGCCTTTCCTGATACCCTCAATGATCACGATGTTGGCAAACCCTATGTCGTCGAGGGTATTGGCTACGACTTTATCCCAGAAGTCCTATCGAGGGAACCAGGCGGCATTGACACTTGGCAAAAGGTAACCGACGAGGAGGCCTTTAAAGCCGTCCAACGCCTCATGAGGAAGGAGGGACTCCTAGTTGGTGGTAGCAGTGGTAGTGCACTCAGTGGTGCTCTAGCTTGGTTGAGGTCGGAACATGGACGCAAGTTCGCCGAGACAGAGGGTATGAATGTTGTTGTGCTGTTGCCTGATGGGTGAGTACTTGCGCTGAGCTGTCGATGGGAAGTTTTCACCAGAATTCGTTTAGCATTCGGAATTACATGAGCAAGGAGTGGTTCTTGAACTTTGCACTACGTTCAGAACCATCCCCTCTTGTGAGCCAGTCGGATAGGGTCGAGGGGTTGGAGGCTTTAATGCAACGCGCATCGTTGTAGGCTGAAGCAGTCAAGGTGCGATGGACAGTCATTGGGGTCTAATAGGAGTACGTCAGGGTGGGGTATTCGTAGCGTTAGCAAATATTTCGATTTGGCGGACAATGATATTTGCAACTTGAAGAACCACTCGATGATGGAGATGGGAATGCCTTTGTGCGTGGCGAAGGACCGGAATCTGCGTGGACTAGTTTCCACGCCATCCCGTCTCCCTACCTCTTAGTGTTGCCGAAGGTCGGAAAATAGAATACTTGCAGAGGCCAGCGATATCACGGAAACGCATTCGCAACTTCCTTTGCCCAACCCCCCACCTTGTCTTCAAGTTCCAAGCGGCTCCGCTCCCTCTCTGCCCTGCAGCTTTTCTCCAAATGGCCTCTTGCTTGTCTGGCGCTATCATGACATATGGCATCATCAAGAGCAAGTCATAGTAATCGACGCGGTCGTCACCCGCACGGCTCGGCCCTGTTCGCGCGTCTAGCAGCGCGCTGCTCACGTGCCTGAATTTGTCTGTTCTTCCTCTCGGTCATGGTGGTTCGCTCATCAATGATTGCCTGGTCACTCGCTTGCACTGCACTGGTGATCCCCCTGGGGTAAAAGGTGAGTCTCCACCGTTCGAGTGTGTCTCGCATCGTCTGAGGGGCAAAATGACGTAGTACAGCGTTAGCGTAGACGGCATCGACGAGAATGCTAGGGGGCCACTCGTCAGCAGTATCAGGCATCTGGACTAGATGTCCCGAACGGAGTGTGGGATTGCCAAATGCTTCTGGTTTTTCGGGAACGAAGAGGTGTGCTTGCACACCTTTTCTCGGACGGTGATGCGATGGGGTTGACGTCCGCTGTGGTCATGGCAAAGCTGGGTGTCTACTTATGAGCATCAGACTCTGATCAAGTAACATGGAAGCATGACGCACTATTAGGAATGCAACATTTCTACCAGAGTTACGGTGAGAAATTGCATTGAGAAGAATGCCGTTCCGAACGTCGTCGATTTTGTACACAAGGTCGTTTTCAGCAGGGTCTCGACTGCGACGCCGGGTGCAAGTCTCTATGTACTGCCGCACAGTGAGCGGGAACAGATTAAGAGCAATAGTAGCATACCTCATCCCCTTTGCCATGGGGCAAGAGATGTGCAGCGTCATAACTCTCCTCCTCGTAGCCTGTCGAAACACACTCCCATTCTACAACATCGCTGTGGAATTGCGCCCTCTGAGATGTGGCTTCTCTGTTAGCAATGACAGTCGTGCGGTCCATGTCAAGATCAGCTGGGAGCATCTTTTGTTTCTCGTCGTCGCTGGTGTGATAGTACAGATCAGCGGAGGTCTTGGTTGTAATCCACGACATGATCGTGCGGCGAGTCACGATCGAACGAAAGGTCACCCTGTGCGCCAACGACAACTCCAGTGACATAACGAGTTCATTTGTAGGGCTTTCGTATGAATTGAAGGTTGTCGAAGGTAAGGCAATAGACCTAGTTCCAACTGGAAGGCTCGGATTTGGTGGAATTGAGGGAACATTGCGAAGACTCGGATCTCGGGCACGGTCGTGGCCATAGTGTCGCAGGGCGATATGATAGGGTTTCTGGGCAGTCTACCCCAGAAAACCCTGAGACTCCTGAACCCCCTGAGCACTGTGCATGGACTCACCACCCGAAGGATACAACCCGGGATGGCCTAAAGGCACTAAGAACATGCCAATCACAAAGTACGTTGGCTGACCTCGCAAAGACGGCTGACCACCTCAGAAACGGACATTAGGTATATACAAGCTTCCTAAATTTGGTGACCACCTCAGAGATGGACGGCGAACTCGAAGGACACCAAACTTCAACGAAGGTCGGACAGTAGGTGCAAGCTCCCTAAATTTGGATTGACTGGGTTGACTACAGCCTCGTACAGCATGCGCTTCAACAGCCTGCGCTGCTCTATCCGACACTCCCCGTCAAGCTGCTGCCACGATGACCGCACTGCACGCACCGTTGTTATTCGGGTCCAAACGAGAGTAGGTCCAGGTCAACAATGAGACATCAGCGTTGCCCGCTGGTGTGACGGCGCTCACTCGCAGGGAATTTTCCGCTGAAATTAAGCGATTCTACTATCCACAGTGATGAACGCCTCCAGAAAAAGTGGTACCCATACACTGGTCACTTGGACTGCAATTCAACAGCGTTCTTGAAACCACCCAGCAGAGCTGATAACTGGATCTTCTCACTGGCACCAGTCGATAGTCTGTGTCTGGAGCGAAAAGGTTTTTAAAAAGTCATCAGCGGATGTTGTGGTTACTCACTCGATGGTTGCAATGAAGTCCAACAGATATACTCGGGCCTGGGACTTAAATTCGATTGTTTCCACATACTCGTATGCACCAGAAAGCAAGTCTTGCAGTGCAAGTCCTCGCTCTGTCTTCAGGGCCGTTATCACTGTGAAAATGTACATTAGTTCCAATTACTTTGATGGCAAGCAACATACTTTGAATCGACGTTGTGAATTCATCCGAGAGCATAGAGTTGACTATCGTCTCAATGTCCGATGGATGTGGGCTTCCAGTACAATTGTAGACTTCCGTCTCCCCTACAGTTTCATAAGCAGCATGACATGCTTGGAGGACATTTAACGCTCTTCGCATATCACCCTTCGAGAGCTTAAGAAGCGCCTGCTTTCCATCGGGAGTTAATTTCACTCTGGTACGCGTTCAGATGCGCCTGTGTGGAGGGGTCACATGTTGACACTAGTACTCACCCTTCAGCTTGTACGACAATGTCTACTCTCTTCTCGACCTCCACGATGGGTAGAGGAGAGAACCGGAACCTCGTACATCGACTTTGAATCGCAGGGGCAATCTTGTTCACGTAATTACAAATGATGCAGAAGCGGACGTTTTTGGTGTATTGCTCGATCACACGGCGGAGAGCTGCTTGGGCTGCCTGTGTCATCATGTCTGCTTCATCGAGGACGATAAGCTTGTAACCCTTTGAGAACAGTGTACGCGTTTCAGCGAATTGTTTGACTTGTTCGCGCACGACGTCAATCCCTCGGTCGTCCGAAGCGTTAAGCTAGCATGATCTCAGAGAGTTATGAGGAATTCCACGAGAGGCGCGCCCACCTCAAGGATTTGCTTTCTATATTCGGCGCCATATATTCGTCTTGCAACAGCCAATATAGTCGATGTCTTTCCAGTGCCTGGTGGGCCATAGAAGAGCAAATGTGGCAATCTGTTTTTCTCGATAAACCTCTCAACTGTAGTCAAACATGAGCGATTTGAAAAAGACGACTTAAAGACGGTGCCCACTTGTGGTAGTGATGTCTTTATGGGAAACGACGTCGCTGAGCGTGACTGGTCGGTATTTTTCTACCCTGAAAGGATAGCGCGTAAAGACGTGAGCCAAAGACGCGCACCAAACGAAGGACATACCAGGGTAACGTATCAGCATCAGAAGACGCGCAAATGTCTACAGCTTTCGCCTTCCCTTTGGACGCAGAAGGGATGGCGGTATCGATGTCCATATCATCATCGCTACTCATGTTGCTTTTCCAAGTCGTACCGGGCGGTGAACGCGACGCGACGCGTGCCCTTCATTACATAACAGTCATGTGTCTTAGTCACACTGTCACACTCACCACGCACGGACCATCGACAGAAGATTAAGGTTTCGAGACAGCACGCCGATAACTCTCCTCCTGACCACAACGACGGCTCTTGCTTTTGTCGACGACTCCACCGTTTAGTTCGTTGGACAGACAAAGGCATCCGAAAAGATGCAGATTTTCGTCAAGACGTAGGTTCACTGTTCCCCAGCATCACCGTATGTATTGATTGACGAATGCAGCCTTACGGGCAAGACCATCACGCTCGAGGTCGAGTCCTCTGACACCATCGACAATGTCAAGACCAAGATCCAAGACAAGGAAGGGTATGTTGATCGTCTTGCCTATCGATGCAATCTTCTCATGGCCGTGTAGTATCCCTCCCGACCAGCAGCGCCTGATCTTTGCCGGCAAGCAGCTCGAAGACGGTCGCACCCTCAGCGACTACAATATCCAAAAGGAATCTACTCTCCACCTGGTTCTCCGCCTCCGTGGTGGTGCCAAGAAGCGCAAGAAGAAGACCTACAACGTCAGCTTTGTGTTCCCGTCGTTTCATTCCAATGCTGACCTTGCGAATGGCGATTTAGACCCCCAAGAAGATCAAACACAAGCGTAAGAAGGTCAAGATGTCCATCCTCAAGTACTACAAGGTAGACTCGGACGGCAAGATCAAGCGTCTCCGTCGTGAGTGCCCCACTGCCGAGTGCGGTGCGGGTGTCTTTGTACGTGCTCCTAGCATATTCCTTGTTTCACATTTATTTAACCCCTCCTTTCGATTCGTAGATGGCCTTCCATAAAGACCGCCAGTACTGTGGCAAGTGCGGGCTGACCTACACTTTTGCCCCTGGTACGAAACCTCCTGTCGTGTAGATCAGACTATTGTCCCCATTTGTTGTATCCTCAGGATTGAATGCCACTCGTATGAACACGCCTCAATGATGTGCATCAATATTAATTGAGCGGCTGCAAACTCGTCGGGATCGCAGTGAGGAAACGCTACAGTTTTGGACTTGCTCAGATCGTCTACAATGACCGCCCACCGCCGTTTATCGCTTTTCAGAACACTCGCCCTCGTCCGCGACCATAGCATGAACTCAGTTTCGAGATTCCCATGGCCAGATTCGTTTCCGTTGTGGCCCCCTAGTCTGGTGACCAGACTAGTGGCCAGGGCTTACCAAAATTTGTTGTCACAGCATTTGTTCCGCTGGTATCACTTGTGGTAATTTTGGTCTATGTCTATGGTCGTCTAGATAATCTAAGTCTATCATAACTTATGGTCTATGCCTATCTCTAAGCTACAAACTTTTCTGGACAACTTGAAGGTCCGAAAGAGTGGCTTGAACGGCAACCCATGCATCCTCATGTTCGCCCACAAACCCGGGCGTCACATCCACCAAAGACGGGAACGTCCTAGAAAGCATCTCCGAGAGCAATGGAACGTCAGGTCGGAAACGAGA
>Ga0307508_10005808_pt1 | contig 11655 bp, 8 predicted proteins | sample 9_EM_MG_FD_203089 | JGI IMG/M metagenome (GOLD analysis project Ga0307508, IMG submission 203089) | Populus trichocarpa ectomycorrhiza microbial communities from riparian zone in the Pacific Northwest, United States - 9_EM | ecosystem: Host-associated > Plants > Roots > Unclassified | place...
GACAAGGTCGGCCGCTTCCGCCTTCGTCAGGGCTTGGCGGGCTTCACCCCGCTCGTATTTAACCCCACGCAGGCGAAAGCTGTCGCTGACGAGTTCGAGCGCCAGCTTGCGCAACGCGTCGTTGGCGTCGAGCAGCGAAAAATCTTGCAGCGACGAAAATGCTTCCGCCGCCGCCCAGCTCGCGGTGCCCGGCCCGGCGCCGATATCGAGCAGGCTAGTCGGCGCAAAATCGGGGCGGATTTCGCCGAGCGCATTCAGGCTTGCCGTGACCGCGGCATAGGTCGCGGGCATCCGCGCCAGCGCATAGGCCAACGCATCGGTCTCCGACCTGATTGCGCTCGAGCCGCCGCCGTCGCGGTAGGTCTTCGAGATGGAGGCTGAGCGTTCGGCCGCGTCGTTGCGCGAAAAACCGCGCAACTTGGCGTCGAGCGCGGCCTTCAGTTCGGCGGGGAGATCGGGTGAGGTCATTGGGACTTCGTCATGTTCCGAAGTCACTCCATACACAGCTGTCGTCACCCGCGAAAGCGGGTGATCCAGTACGCCGCGGCTTATCGGTTCTATCATAGACGTCTCTGGAATACTGGATCGTCCGGTCGAGCCGGACGATGACAGCGGAAGGCATTCTCGCGGCGCGAAACGCCCGAGTCTTGCAAGTATTTTCGCGACCTCTGGTAATCAGAGGGCGCAGGGAATGCCGGATGCGCGCTGCACCCACGGTCCCGTGCGCAAGGAAGTGGTAGATTGCGCGCACGAGCATACAGGGCAGCGGAGGCAATCCGACATTCCCTGCGCAATGGCTTTACGGCTTATAACGTGCTCTCCCCGGAGAACGGCTCTTTTGCCTCCGAATGACGCCAGCACCGCGACGTCGGGACCACACGACTTCACCGTACGCTTCAGCACCGTTCGTTACCGGCACCTACCGCGTCCACCGCGTCCCATTCCACGTTTCGTGACGGTCATGATACGCCCCTCTGAGAGGAACGGGATGGGTGTGATATAGCAGCCACCCCATCTTCTGTAAAGCAGAATAGTTTTGATAATTCGAAAATTTGGGGCTTGACATTTGATTCTGTCAACCCGAAGTGATTTGCCCGTCGTATTATGTTTGTCGCACCTCGCGCGGGAGGAGGCGTAATCCGCCATCCCAGCCAACGGCAGCGCGATCAATGTCGTGGACAAGTATCTGCGTGCCAAGCTCGGCTTGGGTAAACCGAAAAGACGGTTTGCTTGGCATCAGTTTCGTTGGTGGCAGCGGCTAATGCCGCGCCCCCGCGCTCGCGGAAAAGGAGCGCTGGGGTGGTCTATCTCTCTGATATCACTGGGCAAGGTGCGACAGTCAGTCAGTCGTCATCGCGCTTGCATACCCCCAACGAAAACCGCGCAAGCATTTCCCAATCAAGGCATGGGCTTAGTTACATGACCGCACCCGCCACCGCGCATGAGCGCTCTTTTGCCGAGAGCGCCGAACCCCCCTCAAATTGCCTATCTCTTTGAAAAGGCGCGATCTAATTTAGACACTCGGAACGATGTTGTGCGCGTTGACCAAAGTGCCGCTCAATGCGTCTGCCACGGCGACTCGCGTCCTGGCATCACTCGGTGGAGACACGTCGTGGCACAACGTCAGCGACTCGAAATAAGATTATTTGGCACCAGCATTCGCGCGGAGGGCATTGCAGGCATCGTTGGTGCGATAGCGTTGGTTGGTTTGATCCTGATCCCATATTTTGGAAGCCGATAGGTAGGGACAATTTTCCATGGGCCGTACGCTCAAGCAGTTGATCGACAACTATCGGACCGATCCCTATTCCGATTTCAAGAAGCTCAAGTATCAAGTTCGAACGAAGCGCGACGGCGAGTTAAACCGGTTGCTCAAAGAGTATGGGAGCGCTCAACTTCGCAATGTTCGTTTCCGCACGCTGACAGTTTGGTATCGCGATGCGCTCGCAGACGGAAAGATAGCAAAGGCGAACTCGCTGCTCAGTCGCCTTCGCGAGCTATTTCGTTTCGGATACTTGATGCTTGAGGACGCCGATTGTGATCGCTTGTGTGATGACCTCGGCAAACTCCGACTGGAGAGCTCGTCGCCGCGCCGCGTGCAGATGACCGCGGGCCACGTCCGAGCGATAAGCAAGGCCGCTCGGGAGCACTTCGGTTGGCCCTCCATCGGACTATCCCAAGCATTGCAGTTCGAGCTGCTACTCGTACAGAAGGATGTCATCGGGGAATGGGTTCCGGTCGGCGAGCCCGGCAAGTCGGACTTAGTGGCCGGAGATTATAAGTGGCTTCGTGGCTTGCGGTGATCCGATATCGACGAGAACTTGATCCTGCGTCACAAGGTGGGATCGGGTGGCCGTGAGATCGAAGTGGACCTTCGAACCGCGCCAATGGTTCTGGAGCTACTCAGGGTGGTAGCGGCCGAAGGGATTGTGCCATTTATCCCAATGACAATGCCGGAGATACACCAGAGAATACAAGAAGTGCTCGATGACCCACTTCAACATGACAGCGAGACGGAGCCCGAAGCGACCGTCGTGGCGGTGGACGAACTATATGGCTTGTTGCCGCACAGCGGACCAATGATCATTTGCGAAATCAACGGACTGCCGTGGTCTGCGGCCGAGTTTCGCCGCAAGTGGCGCTTGGTCGCCAAGCAGGCGGGCTTGCCGGACAATGTGACCAACCGAGATAGCTTCCCGGCCGGCACTGTCCAAGGGGGGCCGGACCGCGCCGAGATCAGGCAGGCTTACACTCTCAAAAGGCTCGACTACGGCGAGCGAATGGCGCGGCGCATGTCCGAAGATGCCCCGCTAAGCGGACATCGACGGCAGGCAAGTAAACGACGCGAATGACCACAGCCGGACACGCATTCCAATGACACGTCGATTCCGGCATAGTGCTTAATGGTCGTCTCTCCTTGATGCTTGGAGCAAGGCTCATCCCTCTGACTCCGTAACACGATCTATGTGAGGGACGACCGCACGCCTTCCAAGCAAGCCGCGCGCAACGCGCCATCATTAGCGCCGTAGCAAGCGCGGCTTGCTTGGAAGGCGGACCGGGGGCTCGTTACCCATCTACGGGCTTGAGCCGCCGCCGTCGCGATGGGTTTTCGAAATCGCAGCCGATCGTTCGGCCGCGTCGTTGCGCGAGAAGCCGCGCAACTTGGCGTCAAGCGCGGCCTTCAGTTCGGCAGGGAGGTCGGGTGAGGTCATTGCTTGCCGTCATCTATACGTCATTCCGGGGCGATGCGAAGCATCGAACCCGGAATCTCGAGATTCCGGGTCTGGTCCTGCGGACCATCCCGGAATGACGGGCGACAGCTCACGCCACGTTCTGATCCAGAATCTTCACCGCATCATCCAGCCCGACCGAGACCAGCTGCGAGACGCCGCGTTCGGCCATGGTGACGCCGAACAGCCGGTTCATCCGCGCCATCGTGATCGGATTGTGCGTGATGATGATGAAGCGGGTTTCGGTCGACGACGTCATCTCGTGCAAGAGGTTGCAGAACCGCTCCACGTTATGATCGTCGAGCGGCGCGTCGACTTCGTCCAGCACGCAGATCGGCGACGGGTTGGTGAGGAACACCGCGAAAATCAGCGCCAGCGCGGTCAGCGCCTGTTCGCCGCCCGACAGCAGCGACAGCGTCTGCGGCTTCTTGCCGGGCGGTTTGGCGATGATTTCGAGGCCGGCTTCCAGCGGATCGTCGCTTTCGATCAGATGCAACGCTGCCTCGCCGCCACCGAACAATTCGGTGAACAGCCGCTTGAAGTGTTCGTTGACGGTCTCGAACGAGGTCAACAGCCGTTCGCGGGCTTCCTTGTTGAGGCTCTGGATGCCCTGCCGCAGCCGCTTGATGGCTTCGACGAGGTCGTCGCGTTCGGTCGTCAATCCGGTGTGCTGGGTCTCGACCTCGCGCAGCTCTTCCTCGGCGCGCAGATTGACGGCGCCGAGCCGCTCGCGATCGCGGCGCAGCTTTTCGAGGTTTTCCTCGATCTCGGCAAGCGGCGGCAATTCCGTACCCGGTTCGATCTCGGCCAGGGCGGCCACCGCATGCGGCTCGACTTCGAGCATGTCGTGGATTTCGCGCTCGATATCGGCGAGCCGGCGTTTTGTTCCTTCCATGCGCTCCTCGGCGCGGGCGCAGGCTTCGCGGGAGCTGGAGAGAGCTTCCAGTGAAATCTTTGCCGCGCGGTCGGTCTCCGCCATCACGCTCTCCGCCGCGGCCAGTGCGTCGGCGGCGACGCGGCGGGCGCCTTCGGCGGATTCGATCTCGTTGATCAGCGCGCGGCGCTTCTCGGCAAACAGCGCCGGGGCATTGTCGAGTTCGGCGCGCTCGGCGGTGACTTCGGTGACGCGGGCTTCGATGGTGGAGACTTGCGAGGCCGCGCTCTGCTTGCGGTTCGCCCATTCGGTGCGCTCGGCGAGGATCGCCTGCACGCGGCGGTCGGCGAGTTCCGCCTCGCGCGCCAGCGCCTGCGCCTCGGCACGCACCTGGGCTGCAAAGCGGCGATGGCCTTCGATGTCGGTGCGCACAGTGGCGAGTTTGGTCTCGGTCTCGAGGCTCGGCGGCAGCTCGTCCAGCGCCGCATTGGCGCTCTCATGCGCGGCTTCGGCCTCGCTGCGGTCGGCGGCGAGGCGGGTATGGGCTTCGGTCAACGTCGCCTTCCGCGCGGCATGGCGGTTGATCTCGCGCTCGGTCGCGGCATGGCGTTCGCGCGCAGCATCGGCCTCGCGCTGCGCGGCACGCCAGGCTTCGCGCGCGGCGGACTCGGCGCTCGACGCCATCTTCAGCTCAGACTCGGCGTCTTCCAGCGCCTGCCGCTTGGCCGCAGCATCGGTGCGGGCCTGCTCCAGTTCGTGCTCGATATCGACCAGACGGGCGCGTTCGGCGAGACGGCGCGCGGCGCCGGTCGGCGCATGGGCTGCGGCGACAAAACCGTCCCAGCGCCAGACGTCGCCTTCCAGCGACACCAGCCGCTGGCCGGTCTTCAATTGCGACACCAGTTCCGCGCCGCGCTCCTTGGCGACGACGCCAATCTGGGCCAGACGGCGCGCCAGTTCGGACGGGGCTTCGACATGGACGGCCAACGCCTCGACGCCGGCCGGCAGCGCCGGATCGTCGAAGGCAGCACCGGCGTTGGTCCAGCGCATCGGCGCCGAGGGATCGATCGGCGCGTCGAGATCGTCGCCGAGCACGGCGCCAAGCGCCTTCTCATAGCCCTTGGTGACGGTGACGCCGTCGATGATCGGCGGCCACAAATTCTTGGTTTCGCCGTTGACGAGTTTTGAAATCGTGCGCGCTTCGGTCTCGAGCCGTTGCACACGCTTGTCGGCTTCGACCAGCGGTGAACGCGACGCTTCCAGTTTTGCCCGCGCGGCCACATGCCCGGCTTCGTTGGCCTGCGCCGCAGCTTCCGATGCCGCCAGCGTTTCCTGCGCGGTTTCCATGGCGCCGGCCAGCGCGTCGATGTCGCCGAGATTGCCGGTTTCCTGCGCGAGTTTGGTTTCCTCAGCCTGGACGTTGGCGATTTCCTGGTCGAGCCGGGCGAGGCGGTCGCGATGGGTGCGTACGCCGGCCTCTAACTGGTTGCGCTTGGCGGTGAGGTCGGCCAGCACGGTCGTCAGTTCCGAGAACATGCGTTCGGCGGCGGCGAGCGTTGCTTCCGCTTCGGAGACGCGTTCATCGACGCCGCTGCGCTTCTCGACGCGCGACTTGATCTCTTCCTTGATTTCGGAATCTTCGGTGTCGAGCCGGAGCAATGCGACTTCGGCATCCGAGGTCTGCTGCTGTTCGCGGGCAATATCCGCTGCGAACTGCGTCAGGCGGCGGTCGAGTTCGGCGACGCGTTCCTTGGCGCGCTCTTCCTCGCGGTCGAGCAGTTCGCGCGCATTGGTCAGGCGCTGCAATCCGGCCGCGGCACGGGCTTCGCCCTCGCGCAGTGCCGGCAGTTCCGAAGCACGGATCGCCTGGATGCGGGCAGCCTCGGCCTGTTCGCGGGTGCGCTCCGCCATTTCGCGGACGTTGAGGTCGTGGGTGCGGGCGGCTTCGCCGACATCGGCATTGGCTTCGAGCCAGCGCAGGTGGAACAGCGTGGCTTCGGCCTTGCGCACCTTGGCGGCGACTTCGCGGAAGCGGATCGCCTGTCGCGCCTGCTTCTTCAAGCCGTCGACCTGGCCGGCAAGCTGACCGATCACATCCTCGACGCGGGTGAGGTTGGTCTCGGCCGCCCTCAGCCGCAATTCGGCCTCGTGACGGCGCGCATGAAGTCCGGCGACGCCGGCGGCGTCTTCCAGCACGCGGCGGCGCTGTTCGGGTTTGGCCTGAATGATTTCACCGATCTTGCCCTGGTGGACCAGCGCCGGCGAACGCGCACCCGTTGCGGCATCGGCAAACAGGATCTGCACGTCGCGGGCGCGGACGTCGCGGCCGTTGATGCGATAGACCGAGCCGGCCTCGCGCTCGATGCGGCGCGAGATTTCCAGGACTTCTTTGTCGTTCATCGCTGATGGCGCCGAGCGGTCGGCATTGTCGATCGTCATCGTGACTTCGGCGTGGTTGCGCGCCGGACGGTTGCCGGAACCGGCGAAGATCACCGCATCCATATCGGCGGCGCGCAGCGATTTGTGCGAGGTCTCGCCCATCGCCCAGCGCAGTGCTTCCACCAGATTGGATTTGCCGCAGCCGTTCGGTCCGACCACGCCGGTGAGGCCCGGTTCGATCATGAAGTCGGTGGGTTCAACGAACGACTTGAAACCGTGAAGGCGAAGGCGCGTGAGTTTCATGAACACGATTCTCTGTTGGCAGGGCGCGAATCTCCCTGCCGTGACAATACCATAGAAGGCAATGTCGGTGTGTGGACGAGTCGCGCGAAGCGGCCCTTATGGTCCGCGACAATGGCGAGCCCGGCGCCGAAGGGCAACGGCCGGGAAGGGCTTTTCCCAAGGGTTTTGGCAGTCTTTTGTCGAGGTTTTTGCAGGGCTTACGGGCCCGTACGAATCCGGTGTGCGAATCAGGTTTTCAACAGGGATTTGATCCGCTTGTCGAATGCCTCGAAGGCAGCGCCGCCCACAACCATCTCGCCATTGATGAAGAAGGTCGGGGTGCCGTCGACCTTGAGCACGTCGATGGCGAACTGCCGGTCGGCCGTCAGCTTGTCCATCAGGGCCTGATCCTTCAGGCAATCCTCGACGGCCTGCGCACTCAGTCCGGCCTGCTTGCCGATCAGCTTGAGGGTTTCCGCGGTTTTTTCCACCAGCCGGTCCTGCTGGCTGAACATGATGTCGGCGACAGCAAAGTATTTCGCGGAATCGCCGCCGGCGATGGCGCGCGTCAGCATCGAACAGGCGATGTCCTTGATGTTGAGCGGGAACTCGCGGAACACGTAACGCACTTTGCCGGTGTCGATATATTCCGCCTTGATCCTCGGAAACACATCGCGGTTGAACGCGGCGCAATGCGGGCAGGTCGGTGCCGCGTATTCGACGATCGTCACCCTGGCATCCGCAGGCCCGAGCGCCATGTCCGGCAGCGACTGCGGTTTGGCGACATTGGCCGCGTTTTGCGCCATCGCATCCGCGATCAGGCGGAGCGGCGAGACGCCGGCGAGCGCGGCAAGCCCGGTCAGCGACAGGGCGGCGGTGACGGCGCGACGGGTGATAGCCAAGGCCGGTTCTTTCTTGAAATCGGGTCTTTCTTAAAATGAGCCGCTCAGCTCTTCAGCATCGAATTGATGCGCTTCGAAAACTCTTCAAAACTCTGCTCGCCCTTGATCATCTCGCCATTGATGAAGAAGGTCGGCGTCGAATTGACCTTCAGCACTTCGGCGGCGAATTTCTGGTCGGCGGCGATCTTGTCGAGCAGCGCCTGGTCCTTCAGGCAATCCTCGACCTGGCTCTGGCTGAGGCCGGCCTGCTTGCCGATCCGGGTCAGCGTCTCCGCGGTGTTCTTCATCGCCCATTCGTTCTGCTGCTTGAACAGCAAATCGATGACCGCGAAATATTTCCCGCCGTCGTCCTTGGCGATGCAGCGCGCCAGCATCGATCCGGCGGCGGCCTTGATGTCGAGCGGGAATTCACGGAACACGAACCGGATCTTGCCGGTGTCGATGAATTCCGACTTGATCTTGGGGAAAACGGTTTCGGTGAACGCCGCGCAGTGCGGGCAGGTCATCGAGGCGTATTCGGTGATCGTCACCGAGGCGTTGGCCGGGCCGAGTGCCATGTCGGGCAGCGATTGCGGCTTGGCGACGTCGGCCGCACCCTCCGCCAAAGCGTCAGGGACCAGGGCATCAGAGATCAGCCGCAGCGGCGAAAAGCCGGCGAGCAGGCCAAGCCCGGTGAGCGACAGAGCGGCGGTGAAGGCGCGGCGCGTGATGATCAAGGTCGGCTCCTGCAAGGTCTGATCCCAAATGGCGCGGTGACGCCGAAGAAGTATGAAATACAAGTCTTTATCTAGGAAGCTTTGGCTAGCTTGAAACGATAATTGTGGCAATGGCGGGTTGCGGCGGCGGAACCCCGCGACAGGCTCAATTTCGCTTGATCGAGGCGCCGAGCCGGGCCAGCGCGTCGCGCAGTTCCTCATCCTCGACCGCGGACAGGGTTTCGGCGACCTCCGCCACCGCTTTCGGATCGGGCCCGGCCGGTGGTTTTGGCCGATCCCGGCGCGACAGCGGCGCCTGCCGCAGTGCCAGCCGTCCGACCGCGCTCCAGCCGAAGAAGCGGTTGACCCGCTGCAGGATCACGTCGGAGGAATGCTGGATTTCCAGCGCCATCGGGCCGTCCACCCGCAATACCAGCGTGGCCGGCTCCTGCGGCTGCCCCTCGACCGGCCGTGGCCATTGCAGCTTCAACGGCTCGGAATGAACCGCGATGTCGCGCCCGGCAATCTCGGCCCAGCGCGTCACCAGTTCGCGCGCGGCAAACCCCTGCTTGGCATAGGCGTCGGAAAATACGTCGCCGAGCAGGACGGAAAGCGGCTTTGCGGTGATCCGGCCGGGTTTTGCCATGCGGGCTTATAGCACGTGAAAACTGGCGATAGGAGCAAGTCAGTCGTCATGGCCGGGCATATCCGTCTGAAGGACGGCGTCGCTTCCGCTCGCCTATGTCCCGGCCATCCACGTCTTGCGTTGGCAAAGAAAGACGTGGATGCCCGCGACAAGCGCGGGCATGACGTGGAGAGATTTGGATCCACCCGTTAGAATGTCGGTATGAGTTCCCTCGCAGCTGCCAAGACCAAACGGCGGAACGCGCCTGACGCGGTCCTCGCCCGCCCCGCATTGCTGCTCGACTGGTACGACCGTCATCGCCGCCGGCTGCCGTGGCGGCCGCCGGCGGGGGAGCGCGCCGACCCGTACCGGGTCTGGATGTCCGAAATCATGCTCCAGCAGACCGGCGTCAAAACCGTCGGGCCGTATTTCCTGAAGTTTGTGGAGCGGTGGCCGGATGTCGCGGCCCTTGGCCGGGCTTCGCAGGACGATGTGCTGCGGATGTGGGCCGGGCTTGGTTATTATTCGCGGGCGCGCAACCTGCATGCCTGCGCCGTGGCCGTGCTGCGCGACCATGGCGGGGTGTTTCCCGATACCGAAGTGGCCTTACGTTCGCTGCCGGGGATCGGGCCTTACACCGCGGCGGCGATCGCGGCGATCGCATTCGACGCGAGAGTTATGCCGGTCGACGGCAATATCGAGCGTGTGGTGTCGCGGCTGTACGCGGTCGAAGACGCGTTGCCGCAAGCCAAGCCGCTGATCCAGCAATTGGCGGCGACATTGCTGGGTCCTTCTCGCGCCGGCGATAGCGCGCAAGCGTTGATGGACCTCGGCTCCTCGATCTGCACACCGAAGAAACCGGCCTGCGCGCTGTGCCCACTGAACGATGATTGTGCGGCACGACTGCGCGGCGACCAAGAAACCTTTCCGCGCAAGGCGCCGAAGAAGTCGGGAACGCTGCGCCGGGGCGCGGCCTTCGTCGTCACGCGCGGCAACGAGTTGCTGGTGCGTACCCGTGCCGAAAAAGGCCTGCTTGGCGGCATGACCGAAGTGCCGGGCTCGGACTGGCTCGCCGGACACGATGACAAGGCTGCCTTGAAGCAGGCGCCCGTCCTCAAGGGCGTCGCAAAATGGCATCGCAAGGCAGGCGTGGTGACGCATGTGTTCACGCATTTCCCGCTCGAACTCGTGATCTACACGGCCAAGGTTGCGGCGCGGACGCGCCCGCCCGAGGGAATGCGCTGGGTGCCGGTGGCGACGCTCGCCGGTGAAGCGCTGCCCAATGTCATGCGCAAGGCGATCGCGCATGGGCTGGATCTCTAGATATTTGGAAGTCTGCTGACACCACGCTGGCAGCAGGCCCGCGCTAGGACAGTGCGATCAGGAGACTTTCATGATCGCAACCGTGTTCGACAATTTCACCGCGCCACCGTCCTCAAAACTGCTCGGCTGGCATCTGCTCGATGCGCGGCCCAAGGACGGCTGGATCCGGATCGGCTTCGACGGACGGAAAGAGTTCTGCAACCCGGCAGGTTCCGTGCAGGGCGGCATTCTCTCCGCGATGCTCGACGAAACCATGGGGCCGGCAGTGTTCGTCATGACCGAGGGCAGGCTCTACACCGCGACCATCACCATGACTGTGAATTTCCTGGCGCCGGCCAAACCAGGCCCGCTCTTCGGTGAAGCGAACGTCATCCAGCTCGGCAAGACCATTGCGTTTGTCGAAGGAAAGCTGATGGCCGACGACGACCGCGTGCTGGCGACGGCAACCACGAGTTTGCGGCTGATCGAGGCCTCGAAGGTCATGCGGTAAGCAAGCCGTGCTCAGAGCTCCCCCGTCATCCTGAGGTGCGCGCTCTTGCGCGCCTCGAAGGATGGCCGCAAGCACCGAGCCAGTCATCCTTCGAGGCTCGCCGAAGCCGGCGAGCACCTCAGGATGACGGAGTTGAAGATCGGAAGCGCGCAGCCAGCGGCGTCTAGCGCCCGAGCTGCACGATCGGCGGCTTGGCGTTGAGGCCCTCGACCTGGAAGCCGGCGACGCGCTTGTAGTTGGCGGCGATGTCTTCCAGCTCTTGCAGCGACAACACGTCGGTGACGACGCCATAACCGTCCGGCGCGCGCTCCTCGACCATCTGCATGACCTGCTCGGGTCCGTTGCGCCGGTTCAGCATCACCAGATCGGTGGTGGCGGGTCGGCGCTCGGCTTCATAAGCCAAAAGCGCGGCGTTGGTCGGGCCGTGTGCCAATATTTCGCGGGTGATGACGCGGGCATCCAGAATCGCCTGCGAGGCTCCGTTGGAGCCGATAGGGTACATCGGATGCGCGGCGTCGCCCATCAGCGTTGTCCGGCCGAACGTCCATTGCGGGATCGGATCGCGATCGACCAGCGGATATTCGTAGGAATGCGGGCAGTTCTCGATCAGGCCGGGCACGTCGAGCCAGTCGAATTTCCAGTCCTTGAACCAGGGCAAAAACTCTTCGAGTTTTGCGGTCCGGTTGTAATCCTCGCGACGCCATTGATAGGTCGGCGGCATATGCCGCTCCGCCACCCAGTTGATTTTGAATCTGCCCGACACATCCGGCCGGTTCGAAATCGGGTAGCAGACGAATTTCAGGATCTCGTGGCCGGCCATGATCATGGTGCAGCCGGACAGGAACGCATCGGCTT
>Ga0307508_10005809_pt1 | contig 11654 bp, 12 predicted proteins | sample 9_EM_MG_FD_203089 | JGI IMG/M metagenome (GOLD analysis project Ga0307508, IMG submission 203089) | Populus trichocarpa ectomycorrhiza microbial communities from riparian zone in the Pacific Northwest, United States - 9_EM | ecosystem: Host-associated > Plants > Roots > Unclassified | place...
TAAGAATCCTTTCATTATGATTGATTATGTTTTTGGCATGGATTGAGGCTTAGTTAGTAAGTTGTGTAATATGAAATATTGAATTTTATGTGTTAGTTTGCTTGTTGAAGTGCCTTGTTTTTTTTTTAAAAAAAAAATTGTATCATTTGAAAAATTATGGAAATGGAGGCCAAATTATTGTGTTGTGTTGAAGTTATTATTTGTTGAAGAATTTGGATAAAGTTGGACCTTAGAAAAAGACCAACGGATAGGAACTTGACCTAGAAAAACAATCAAACAACAATGCATCTTACCTTAGGTAGGGTGCACTGGGGATGATGCGTCTTCCCCTTGCTCAACCAGTCCCTCACTCAGACTCTCGCAGACCATTGGTTTCCTAATCGATAATACTAGGTGGCGACTCTTGAACTTTAATCATAATTTTATGATTAAACCCAAAACCCTTTCCTTTCCCAATAACATACCTCTCAGGAGGCTCACACATTGAAGCACATCAATTTCAACGTCTCTCCCTCATTGGTAGCCAGATAGTTTAGAGGAGTATAATACGTGCCAAGAACCTGGGGGTTGGTATAATATACCAGTCTGTTTAAAGGGGCTAATTTTTTAGCCAAACTAGACACCATCAGAAGTGAGTAGGGGCGACCTGTTTTAGTCTACAAGGAGGAGCATCAAAAGGAGTCCTCAGTTAGCCCTAATTACTTAGTGTAAAGAAATGATGGTTTATCGAGGATACTCCAAGGGATGAAAGAACAAAGCCAGATGCAAGATAGGCCATCCGTCGTTATGGAACCCAAAAGAAAAACGGTTAGCAATGAGGAAGACCTGCAAAAGGAGTTGGACAAATTGAGGATTGAGCTCAACAACAATAAAAGCCATCAGGAATTCCTGGAAGACCAACTCCTGAAAAAAGCAGAAATAAAGGCCTCCCTGAGCTAACAGTTGAGAGAAAAAGATGGGCAATTGAAAGAAAGAAATGCTAAGTATGATACCTAGTAAATAAGCACGAAGAGTTGGTGACTCTAAAAAAGACCTTAGAAAGTAGAGAACATGCTAACGAGGAGTTAATAGCTTCTTCAAAGAAAGATAGGGATCACTATAAGTTAAAATAAGAAGCTGAAAAAGGGAAGAACAAATTAGTTGATCTCACCATTGAGGAGGAAAGTCAATGAAGAAAAGGAACTTATATTTCTCAAGTAAGTATACATATATATTGATCATAATGCATTACTTTGATCTATGACAGACCAATGTCTTACCAGCGTCTCGACAACAAACCTCCTTTCAAATACGCCCCTGAGCCCTATCTTATTTCTTTCGAGTGTGCCTTTGAACCCTTTATCTTTCGGGTAGTACATTGTCTAACACTACCTCCTTTCGAGTACACTTTCGAGCTCTCGTTCCTTTTTAGGCCCTATCTTCTTCTTTGAAGCATGCCTTTGAGCCCTCATCCCTCAGATAATATGCCTTTGAGCCCTATCTCTTTTCTCTTTAAGCGTTTCTTTGAGTTCTCATCTCCTAGATAGTACACCTTCGAGCCCTATCTTGTTGTCCTTTTAAGGCATCTCTGACCAAATCCTTTTACCAGGTAAATCATATTTTTCACCACTTTAAAAAATCTTTGCATTTTTCATCTAGACAGGTCGTCTATTACAATAAGACCATTTTGAAAAATCATTCGTATTTTTCACCATTTGAAAATCTTTCATTTTCCACCTAGGCAGGTTGCTTATTACAATAAGACCACTTTGAAAAATCTTCCCATTTTTCACTACTTTGAAAACTCATTTGTATTTTTCACTACCTTGAAAAATCTTTGCATTTTTCACCACTTTGAAAAATCTTTGCATTTTTTGCCTAGACGGGTCACCTATGACAATTTGATCATTTCAAAATCTTTGAATTCTACCAATAAACAGGTTGCTTAGTACAACCATACCACTTCAAAAGGTCTTTCATAAGATCATCTTTTTATTTACAAACCTTATTTCCTTTTCTTTCAAGTGTGCTTTTTAGCACTCCCTTTCTAGCCTTATCTCTTTTTCCTTTGAATGCGTTTGTGAGCCCTCACTTCAAACACTTTCAGAAGGATTAACCATTTCTTGATCTGGTATCACCATTCCTTTTTCTTTTTTACAAAGCTTATTATCTAAAGTCTCTTACAAAACTCTCTGTCGTAAGCATTGTAAAGAGGGGGAAAACTATCATAACTCATTTATGGGTTATTCCCCAAATTCACTTATTTTTTCTCTCAAAATAAAAATACAAAAATAAAATAATGATAGTAAGAGGGCTGACGTTTTGGCAAAAGCAAGCTACGAGGATTTTACATATAGAAAAAATCAAGTTGCAATTTTAGATGAAATTAGGAGCCTAATTGTACCCCATTTTACTCAAAACTAAAGAAACAATGCAGATTCAAGGTCAAATTAAATTATTATTGGACAAATCTATATAAAATTTAAGTCTAAGGATATAATTAGATTTTTAATAGGCTAATTTGATTTAATCATAGGCTAATTTAAAATTTAATTATGTTTAAGAATTAATGTGGGTCCAATTGAAGGATTTAATTAGGTGCAAGGACTTAATTATACTTTAAATAGGTCAAATTAATTTTATTAAGTGGCTTAATTGGTGAAAAATTAATTTTGGGAGCCCAATTTAGGCTTAATTGAGAAAATTAGAATTTTAGAAGACCAAATTTATTTTTTACCAAGTCAATTGATTGAAATCAAGGGTAAAATTGCAAGAAAATCAAAGTTTGAGGGTCAATTATGGGTTAAATTGAAGAAATTCAAAGCCAATGACCATTTTGAAAAAGGAATCAAACTCTACGGACCCAATTGGTTGAAATCAAAGGTGAAATTGAAGAGAATTAAAAGTTTAATGGTCAATTAAAGGTCAAATTGCATAGATCCAAGACTAAGGACCAAAATGAAAAATATGCTGAAATCCAGGGTTGAAATTAAAATTCATCACGGGTAAATTTGCACAAAATTAAAAGTTTGAAACTAATCAGGGGTGTAATTGAGAGAAATCATAAATCAAATGACTAAAATGCAATTTCCCAAGACGGTGCCGTTTTGAGTGAACTGTTCATCTTTTTCTATAGGCTTTCAACCGGAAAGGCTACTAAGGGTGCCACATTCCCAAGGCATTTAATGCTTTATCTCTCCACCGAATTGGACAAAACTTACACGAAAATGATCACTTGACATATAACTACACCCTAGTGTGGTCTATTTTGGTTGATTGACACCACAACGACCGTGACACCACCCCAAAGTGGCCAATTCGATTAGCCATTTTCCTACAACAAATATGACAGCCTATAATAGCTACTTTAAGCCAACGATTGGGATACTTTCGGGTCGAATAAAGGGCCAAGATTTGGCACCAGTAAAGATAAAATATCCATCTTCCACCCACTATAAATATGGATGGATTTCATGACCTGGGGGAGGAGAAAATCGAGTCTAAAGTTGGCAAAAAATCAGCATCCCTTGGTTTTTCCTTCCCCAGCCGACAATTCTCTCTTTGTTTTTCTCTATCTCTGCCACTACCACCACCTCTTACATTTGCCAAAGACAACTACCAATAGACCAGCTTCTCCCCCCAGCACCATCGTGGTCCAATGACAAAAACCACCACCGTAGCCACAACGCGTTTCCCCTCTCCTCTACAGGTTTCTGCTTCTTCCTCCCACAGTCGTCACCAACCACCATTTCCTCCACTAAAGCCTTCTGAGCCACCGATCGAACCTCCTCATCACGACCACGACCCCCACGCCAGGCAACCTCCCCCCTTCTTCTCCTTCTTTTTCTCCCCCCCCCGCATGGTTCATTGTTTGCATGCAGAACAAGAATTCATTCTGCATGTATGAGACAATTTAATTATCCTATGAGTTGGGTTGGGCTAGGCCCGTGTCAGCCTAGCCTGGCCCAGAAAAAGAGAGAGGAAAGGGCCAGGTCTGTTGGGCTGCTAGTCGGCCCAACTAGATCCGGCTGGGTCTAGCCCAGATGGATGGGTCCAGCTCAATTATTATTATTATTATTATTATTATATCCAAAAAAATTCCAAGGGTCATTTTAAAATATTTCTGATTTTTTCGCGTGTTTTTCTACCAATTTTGCATAATATTGGGTTATATTTTTTACGCTGTAAGATGCAAATCTGGTATTAAAATACCTGGTTTTCTCTGAAACGTTTCTAAAAAATTTTTAAAAATTAAAAAAAAATCTCAAAACTTTTAAATTAATTTTGCTTTTCAAAAAACAAAAAAAACAAAATATGTTTTGTTTTCATGCATACGGCCAAATCCTAAGGGTTTTCCAACCATGTTTTCATAAACAAAAACAAAAAAATTGCATCTTCATCATATTTTTTTTAAAAAAGGGATATCATAACTAGTTTATGATTATTCATTAGGATTTGGCCAAAATGTCAAAAACTCCTCACCAATCATATTGTTCATTTTATATCAGGGTTTAGATGTAGACTTTAATAATTGGTGATGTAAAACTACATAATAGAGTGCACCATCATATATTAAAGATACAAAGTGCAAAATAAATACTATGCTAAAATTTGGACTTTAAAATGGTTAGAATTGAACCCAATAAGTTAAAGACTCTCTTATGAAGGGAGATTTGCCTTAGATCTTAGAAATAGACCAACAGATAGGAACTTGACATAGTTAAACAATTAAACAACAATGCAGCTTACCTTAGGTAGGGTGCACTGGAGGTGATGCGTCTTTGCTTTGCACAACCAGTCCCTTACTCAAACTCTCGTAGACCATAGGTTTCCTAGGAACCATAATATTAGGTGGCGACTCCTGAACTTTAATCATAATTTTATGATTAAACCAAAATCCTTTTCTTTTCCAATAACATACCTCTCAGGAGGCTCACTCATTAAAATGCGCTAGTCTCGATATCTCTCCCTCTTTTCATATTTTCTTCTCTTGGCCAGCTGCACACTCCCTCCTTTTCCTTTTCTTTCATTGCTGGCAATGACAGTATCAAAAGATTGATGTCTTATCCCAAGTGCAAGAGTGTCGAAGTAATAAATAATCCGGCAAGACCGGGATCAAACCACAGGGAGGTCAACTATATAAAATTATAAATAATAAATGAAAAGGCGTTAAAGAGAACTTTTGAGATGTGATATTGATGTAAGGATTAAACAAGGATAACACAAATGTCAAGGTTAGAGGATCCACTAATTGTATTTCAAATAAGTATAATATAAACTCTTTTTATTACTCAACTGGAAACCACACACAAAGGAGGTTTCAATCGAATTATAAATTATTAACAGATCATATTAATTATCTTATTTGAGTAATGCCAATACTTGTAAATGTTGTCATGTATTCATGATGATAACTTATGTTAACAACAAATTAAGTTCATTTCATAACACAGATGTCGGTTATACCATATAATAGGTTATAAAAGTGCCAGGTATTTGTTGTACTAAGGGTTGTACAATACAAATCTAGATTAACCATTTAACAAGCAAGATAATAAGAGTAAATAAGATAACAAATACAAAATATGTTAATATCAAAACATTAAAGTTCATGTTGAGTTTATACTATACTTATTCTTACACCATTAGTATAACCTTTTCACATTGACAAAATAAACTTAGCTAAACATAATGAAGAAGAGAAACATAAATAAATAAAATAAAAACATAATAATGATATACATTAACTAAGTAAAGTAAAAGAAATGAAAAGTATAAACAAGAGATTAATGAAAATACAAACAAAATAATTTTTGTTTATTTTAAAAAAATTATTTTTGACATCAACATATTAAAATATTTAAAAATATCAAAAAAATATTAATTTAAAATAAAAAATAAATTTATTTTTTTAAAAAAATACTTTTAAAAAACAAAAATAAATAGATAGAATAACTTAACATAAGCCATAACAACTTCAAACCCTTTTCCAATGCAACCAACCCCCAAATGCTCCCCCCACGTAACCCAACTCCCATCATGCGTCATTATTGGCTCCGTATGTCTTTTGTGGTGCCATAAGTTTGTGTTTTATATCCATTATAGATTCGAAAAGTATTTAATTAATGAATAATATATACCAAAATTCATTCAAACTAGAATAGTAAAAACTATGATGAGTATACTTTAAAAGTTTAGAAATTAATTAAAATAATATATTTTTTTTAAATTTATTTTTGATATTAACATATTAAAATAATTTAAAATAATAAAAAAATTATTTTTTAAAAAAAATATAGTTTAGTAATTAGTGACGTGCAAAACCTCTTTCTCTGTTTTTTTTTTTTACTAAACGGGATAAAACTGTGTTTGGGCACAATAGGTACGAGCCCACAAACCTAACTGTTGAGCCACCATGGGCTAACCAGCCTCCACGCAGGAGGGAAATCACGATTCCCCAATAAAGGCGGGAAATCACCAACCTCAAAACTCCTAATATAAATAAAAAATAAAAAGCCCACATAAATAAATTACCGAACCTGCCCTCGACCCCTTCTTTTTGCTGCTTTCAAAATTCGCTTCCAAAAATCCACGACACGCACTTCCCTCTCTCTAAAAATTTAGAAACCCCCAATCTAAGAGAAAGAGAAGAACATATTTCACATGGCGAAACCCTCGAAGAAACGAACGTCGTCGGATGAGGCGATGTCATCGGAGGAAGAGCCACTCAACGAGCAGATCAACGAAGAGGAAGACGAGGAGGAGATCGAGGAGGTGGCTCGCTCAGTTGATTCCGATGACGATGAGGCCGATGGAGATGCTGAAGGTGATGAAGGCGAGGAGGCTGATGAAGTAATTTACGGTCTTGCCATTCTAAATTGTTGATAGTTTGTTGTGTGTTTGGATCTAGTTAGGGTTTTGGTGTTTTTAAGGAGCTTTGTTGGTTTAACATTGTTTTGATACTGAGAAATTTGTAGACTGAATAGAGACGAGACTTGAAAATTTGTTAAATTAGGCTTCGAAAGGAGGAGGTACTGAGAAATTAGCGACGTAATGTGTTGCCGTGCTGAACGAAGGAGTGATTCTGCATTTTTGCTGTGATAATGTACTGTTTGATGGGTCTCGGTGGAAGCTGAAGGAAAGAAAGTGAAGTAGGGGAACTGGTAGTTATGGTTTTTGTTCTGGTGGATGCTTAAATGTTCATAAAAAAGCTTAGTTTAGTTACGTAGACTCACATGCATTGTTTTGGCCAGGCCTTTTTTTGTAGGGTTTCCTTGATTTGACGATGGCCTTTTGGGCTTTGACTGTTCTGAAATTATTGTGAACCGTGTTGGTTTGCCTTTTGAATTCCTCTGCGGGTGTTTTGGTGTATGTTTTCAATGTGACGTGTATTTGTACTGAGTTTGCTGACCTTTGATTTTTTTGCATATTTTTTGATATTTTTGTGTGCATAATTTGAACTGTAGGAAGGAACCAGCAATGAAATTAGCAAGCGTGAAAAGGAGAGACTCAAAGAAATGCAAAAATTGAAGAAACATAAGATTCAGGAGATATTGGATCAACAAAATGCTGCTATAGATGCTGATATAGTATGTTTGATTTTCAAGAATGGCTTCTGCAATGTGTTGCTTGTAGAATATGAAAAAGATGTTGGGCAAGTTTACTGAAGTTAGTTTAATTGCAGAATAACAAGGGGAAGGGACGCTTGAAATATTTACTGCAGCAAACTGAGTTGTTTGCTCACTTTGCTAAACATGATCAATCAGCATCCCAGAAGAGGGCTAAGGGAAGGTTTGACTGTTATTTGTTTGAAGATCCCTTTCTAAAGAAATTGAATACTGTAATTGCTTGATTATACTTTTGCTGACAATTCCTCTAGTAAATAAGTTTATGTTGTTAATTGCTTGTTGGAAACTTTTCCATTTTTGAGTATCAAGTATCAACTGTGCATGACCCAATTAGTTATTTCTTAATAAGACTGATGATTTTTTTCAGAAACTTTTATTGTGAGGGCTTTTTGAAAATCATAGTAAGCTAGGTTTTTTTATGTCAGACTAAGTAGCACAGGATGGGCTGCATACACATTTTCTTGCCTTCATAGTTAATAAAAGGCTGGGATGTGAGGTGAAGGGCATGCATCAATATGTAGCAGACAATGATCTTCATTCATTGTCTTGCTAGATTACTAAGATACAGGATTTTATTAATTGTATTCTTATCAAGCTCAGCAAAGTTGGTTTAATGTGCATTTCATGCTTAATTCAATTTTTCGTGCAACTCATGTAGGAGCTTGATTTGACTGAACCACTTCTATACTCTGAATTCACTATGTGTGCTTGTTGGTAAGGCTAAAAGTACTGGTCATGTTCAGTGCATCTAACTGCAATTTACTTTGGTTTCATAATTTAATCTAGGGGTCGACATGCCTCAAAAGTAACTGAAGAGGAGGAAGATGAAGAATACCTGAAGGAGGAAGAGGATGGTTTATCAGGAAACACACGGCTGGTGGCACAACCATCTTGTAATGTCCTTATATATGTACTCTTCTGATGCATGCATGCACGCACATGCATCTCCCTGACTGACTGTTAGATTAAGTGTAGAATTGTAAATTTCTTTGCTATTAGTTTGGATCCAAATACTTTCTCTTTGCTGTTTGCATACACACACGCTTACACTTGATGTATCATGAATCAGTGCATTTATGGATTCACTTATATTTATTTGTTTATACTGTTTTTCTACTGTCATCTTTTTTTAGCAGGCTCATTGATATTTCTTACCTATTCCATTTTTGTCAAAGCTAACCAGAGATTTGATCCTATAAACCTACTGATCATCCTTAGCTTTACATGTACACAAATTAATGCTAGTTGAAGAATAGCATGCATCGTTATTGATGTTTGCCTGGCTTGTCACATATCCTCATTACACTGAAATATTTACATTTGATGTGATTGTTTTGGGGTGGCCTGATTTTGGAGGCTAAGATTCATTTTTTTTTTCTGCAGGTATTCAGGGAAAGATGAGGGATTACCAACTTGCTGGATTGAACTGGCTTATAAGGCTGTATGAGAATGGTATAAATGGAATCCTTGCAGATGAAATGGTACGCGCAAAACAAGAAATGGTCTTGGCATTATTTTATTTTAAAAGTGCTTTGGTTTTTTTCCTCTTGAGTTTCAGGTGATTTATGTGCTACTAAACACATCTTCATTTTGCAATCCAGGGTCTTGGCAAAACCTTACAAACAATCTCTTTATTGGGCTACCTGCATGAATTTAGAGGAATCACTGGTCCTCATATGGTAGTTGCTCCAAAATCTACACTTGGTAACTGGATGAATGAAATTCGTCGTTTTTGTCCAGTTTTACGTGCTATCAAGTTTCTTGGCAATCCTGATGAAAGAGTAAGTTGCATTAAGTATGGTTTAGTGATATTTTTTTGCTGCATGATTTTCTTTTTAGAAAAAAAATAATCTCAATGCACGCATTGATGGATAATTCTTTACTGTATGCGTTTTTTCACGCTGAATTTTTTCTCAGAAACATATACGTGAGGAGTTACTGGTTGCTGGGAAATTTGATGTCTGTGTTACGAGTTTTGAAATGGCCATCAAAGAGAAGTCTATCTTGCGTCGCTTCAGTTGGCGGTATATTATCATTGATGAAGCTCATCGGATTAAGAATGAAAATTCTCTCCTTTCAAAAACAATGAGGCTTTATAACACCAATTACCGCCTCCTCATTACTGGTACTCCACTTCAGGTATATGCTTGAATCTTTAATGACATGAAAAGTTACCAAGTTGGGATGCATGGGTACTTGTAGAAAAACTGATCTGTATATGTAATATCTGTACATTTGATGCTGAAAGAGGTTGGCTGTGATGCTTACCGTAGATTTCTTTAACTTCATTGAGTTTGATAAATTGTTTTTGGGTGGCATGGGGCTGCACTGAAGTTTACTGTGTTTGTTTGTGTTATCTTTTGGCTGTAAAAATATAATATTCTGTATAGTTGCTGTTATAAAAATATAATATTTCTTGTATTTTTGATGTGAAGAACAATCTTCATGAACTCTGGGCTCTTCTCAACTTTCTTCTGCCAGAGATTTTTAGCTCAGCTGAAACTTTTGATGAATGGTTTCAAATTTCTGCTGAAAATGACCAGCAGGAAGTTGTTCAACAACTGCACAAGGTAAGCACATTGCCTTCTTAGCGTTGAGCCTGTAAAGTTCTCAATTGTTTTTGTAAAAATATTCGGATTCTAATTATTTTGCCACAATGAGGTGTCATCTGATATTTTGATTCCATGGATTCTGCGTTTCTAAGGTCCTTCGGCCATTTCTTCTCCGAAGATTGAAATCAGATGTTGAGAAAGGTTTGCCTCCCAAGAAGGAAACCATACTGAAGGTTGGAATGTCCCAGATGCAGAAACAGTACTACAGGGCCTTACTGCAGAAAGATCTTGAAGTTGTTAATGCTGGTGGAGAACGGAAGCGTCTTTTGAACATAGCAATGCAGCTTCGCAAATGCTGTAATCATCCATATCTTTTCCAGGGTGCTGAGCCTGGTCCACCTTACACTACAGGAGAGCATCTTGTTACCAATGCTGGTAAACTTCGCCTTCGGGTGGATACAATGTTTTTTGGGTTTGTGTTCATAATTTTGTAGCAGAAATCAGTCTTTTGCATTCTTCCTTTTCCAGGTAAGATGGTTTTGTTGGATAAGTTACTTCCTAAGCTAAAAGAGAGGGATTCCAGGGTCTTAATTTTTTCACAGGTGAGTTGTTGATAGCTATGGTTCGCTGGATAGCTAAGATTGTTATTCTGTGTACACTAGCATTTGAAATGTCCCTCTGTAACCTTTTGGTTATGTTACAGTTCAATTGCTTAATCACTGATCTTGCAATTGGTTTTGCCTTTAATGCAGATGACGAGGTTGCTTGACATTCTCGAAGACTATTTAATTTTTAGTGGGCATCAGTATTGTCGGATTGATGGGAATACTGGCGGAGAAGATCGTGATGCTTCCATCGATGCCTTTAACAGGCCAGGAAGTGAGAAATTTTGCTTCTTGTTGTCAACAAGAGCTGGAGGTCTGGGTATCAATCTTGCTACTGCAGATGTTGTCATTCTGTATGACAGTGACTGGTGAGGCTCTTGCTGTCTCTCTTAGCTGCATCTGCCCTTTTTTTCCTCGTCTTGTCTGGGTTGTTGATGCTGGGGGTTCTTATTGTAGGAACCCACAAGTTGATTTGCAAGCTCAGGACCGTGCTCATAGGATTGGTCAAAAGAAAGAAGTCCAAGTGTTCCGATTTTGCACAGAGGTCTGCATTTGATCTTTGATGTGCTAAGGTAGAAGCTAATCTGTGTTGGTTTTTTCTCTCATTATGGTTGATTGTGAAACAGTATACGATTGAGGAAAAAGTGATTGAGAGGGCTTATAAGAAGCTTGCACTTGATGCTTTAGTGATCCAACAAGGAAGATTAGCAGAGCAGAAAAGTAAGTTGCATTTGCATTTTGAGCACTTATCTGTATTTGTGTGTGCAACATTTTGACACCTTTCTCTTTCATACAGCTGTTAATAAAGATGAGCTGCTTCAAATGGTGAGGTTTGGGGCTGAGATGGTTTTCAGCTCAAAGGATAGTACGATTACAGATGAGGACATTGA
>Ga0307508_10005810_pt1 | contig 11654 bp, 7 predicted proteins | sample 9_EM_MG_FD_203089 | JGI IMG/M metagenome (GOLD analysis project Ga0307508, IMG submission 203089) | Populus trichocarpa ectomycorrhiza microbial communities from riparian zone in the Pacific Northwest, United States - 9_EM | ecosystem: Host-associated > Plants > Roots > Unclassified | place...
GCAACACCCCTCCTGGTTTCTCGACACTGGGCGTGATGCTGTGTGACTGGCGCACTTTGCGAGGGAGGCCTTAGTGACAATTCGTGACGGGTGGTGACGAGAGTAAATGGGAGGACTCGAGTCACAGAACACAACTTGTAGAACACGTGGATGTCTCGGACTTCTCCGAACACCCCACAATCTTCAGTCACTGCAGAGGATAAACAATCTTGTTAAACGACATGTACCCCTTATGCCTTTATGGACAAATGAGTCACCCATTCAATGGGCCTCTTCCCTTGTTGATCTTCTTCTGGAATACCTGAGACCACGAATTCTACTCGACAGCCTAGATACGTTTTTCCAGCCTTGCTGTTGACGCTACTGTCGTCCTCATGTCTAAATCTCTGGAAAACCTCATCTATACCTATCGAGTCACCGCCAGAAAACCCCAAAAACGAACGTTATCATGATCCACACCACCTTATCAATCGCTTTTCACTAGAGAAGAATTTAACGCCCTTGTAAGACTGAGGTTCCTCAATGAGTGTTTTTCTAACTCCTTCCCTGACTTCATCTTCGAGATGACGAGCAGTCATCACAGTGGGAGCTTGCGAGGATTTAATGTTGAGGGTTTTCCTTTTCTTGCTTCGACAAGAACTGATCCCAATTTAGTTATATCGTCGTCTGGCAAAAACTGTGGAATACACCTACGATGTGTTTCTCGCTGGTGTCTCCATGACTGGCATACTCAAGGACATCTACAGATTGACGGTATTTGCCCGTGGTCTCCCGTTGAGGACTCTCCTTCGTGAAAATAACGGCTGTATTCAGTGAAAGTCTGCCCAGATGATTACCTCACTTCGGAACCCAAGGACGATAACCAACAGGCGGCCCTCCGCAAGGTATTCCGTTCTGGTTACACACAGAAATTGGAACAGTTATCGATGGAGTGTTTTACACGTTTGCATCCCCGCTCCACAAGTCATGTATGCTTAACGGATGATTGCCAGAGGAGTCCAGGATCACCGAGTCGCACCTGTCTGAATTTGCCTTAGCTGTCATCAAGAAAGTTTCACGGCAAAGGATGGGTAAGCACCAAATGGGTTTCAGGGCGCAATTCCAGAATGAGTTTTACTCATCCTTCAAGCACGCAAATGGCCCTACCTCATCTCCATACGAAAAGGGAAGGATTGAATTTTTTCGTCCAGTCGAAAAAGTGGGGCTGCGTGTAATCAATTGGCCCAACCCGCTGAACAATTCACCGGATTGCGGATCGTTCGTCGAAGTAAGCTTCTTGTTGATCATATACTAATTTTTTGAGTAGATATTGATAAGCTTTACTACGTTGTCAATGTAGTTTACTGAATGATTAAGTGGTTTATATTCGATGGAATGTTATTACTGTCGTATTCCTTCTCATGATCACTGACATGGTTATAATATCCTTTCTTCTCTACAGATGACCACGTGTTACAATTTTGAAGCCAGAACATATGGGAGTTTTTGGAGAAGTTGAAACCATATGATGGTGAGACGCCACACCCGATGATGCAGAGAGGTTGTCGATGTCGACGTCGCAGCACGAGAGGGAGAGCCACTCTTTCTTCATACTTAAAGCCACAACTGCTGGAGCCTGAGATGGAGGAGACCTCAGTGGGATTGCCGGCCTTGTGTGACGCAGATCAAGATAGAAGAGATTACCAATAAATTAATAGGATGAGCTTGGTCAATGCGATACTTAAAAGAAGGGTTGATGACCTCAAGTACGGATGTTGGTCACCAGGATATGAGAAATAAGGCGGTCATCCCCGGAGACCCGTAAGACTGCTGCCCGACGTCTGTGCCGAGCTCCTTTCTGGCCAATGGGTAACGCCGATGAGGTTGTATCTCCGTTTGTTTGGTCCTCAAACTGGGACCAGCCAAGTGAACATTCGTGTCACTGATGAAAGCCACGCCGTCAGAACGTTGGCTACCAGTAGTGGTCTAGACGCTCTCTGCCCATCGACATCCACAAAAAAACAACTGATTTTTCGAAGTTCTCGCGATCTGCAAGAAATGCGACGGCCGCCGCCGCTTGCGGATATGTTGTGATTTATGGCGAGTTCGTGCAGCCTGGAATCAATACAATTTTCATCTGGGCCTCCTGAACCTCAGGCGTGCTGTATTCACAATCCCGGATACCGCTTGAAGGTTACTAGGCTTGTAGAACTTTAATGCTACTACAAAGCCCTCGACAAGAATTCTTCTCCCTGGCCCGCAATTGTCCCAGAACGAGACCGTGCACGGTTACTGCAAGTGGTGCCAGCTATCTTGCACAGAGCTCCTGGCAGCGAATCGTACGTCACCGATATACATATTAAAGTCTTTCTTGGAAAGTGACACACTGGCACCAGTTCACACAAGACAGGTTTCATAGAAACGAGGCTGGTCTGATATACTTATCTATCAGCCAGAACTACTGCCAGACGAGATCCATTAAACTCAAGATTCTGTGGTGATTATTCTTCCTGTGAAGGACTCGGAACCCATGCACACACCGTCGCAATAGTAATTCCGCAGGCCACGGCATCAAAATTACCATGATAGTGGCACGCATCCGTTTCTTCTATGTGAATACCTCAATTCGGTTATAGGGAGGGACATAGAAGGCCCTGTCAATAACATATAGCCAGTCAAGCACGACTTGGTATCCCAATGTCTCGCTCGACACGTGGCACCGGGAGCAACGGTCATCACGTCCCTTCCACCCATGAACGTTCTACTGTCTCTGCCTCGCAACACTCAGCGACGGGCACCAACTTAGGCAGGCAACGGGTCATCTCAAGTCCGGAGCCCGATGATGAGGATGACCCAAAGATTAAGTATGATCATCAATATGCTTAGTGTATCAGCTCTGACGTATCTTCAAGCGACGTAGAGTCCCTCAAGAAGGGAATCGTGAAGACATCGAAAAATAAGGCTCAAGCACCGTACACGATTCTTCTTGTTGGGGAGACAGGCGTCGGCAAATCCTCAGTCTTGGAACTCATCGCTAATGTCCTGATCGGCAATGATCCTGATCACTACAACTTCCACATCCTTGACCACGATAACGAAGAAGGTGGTTCTGGCAGCCAAAGTCAGACAAACGCTGCTCGCATTTACGACCTCCCAACCAAAAGCGGCATGTTGGTAAGTGCCAACGTTCTTGAACGTCGTGAGTGCGTCATTAAACTTTTGCCTTCTAAGGTTCGTATCCTTGATACACCCGGGCTGGCCGATACTCGCGGTCTGAAGCAGGACGAAATTTACAAGAAGAGTATTGCCACTCAGATTCAGAAGAACATCAGCTCCGTCACTGCCGTCCTCATCCTGGCTAACGGCACCGTCCCTCGCCTCACTGTCGGCACGGACTATGCGCTCTCCACTCTGTCCTCCATCTTCCCCAACACCCTAAAAGACAATATTGCGTTCATGTTCACTAATGTTGTGAGCCCCCTCGCTTGGAACTTCTCCCAGGACTCTGTCCCGGATGCTCTCGAACACGCTCCTCGTTATCTCCTCGACAACCCCATTGCGCTCCAGAAGAAGTACCTCAAGTTCAAGAATGATCCGAGTAAGAAAAGGCTGGAGAAGGATTTACGCAAAGCGGTGAAGGAAGGCGAGACGAAGGCTTTGGATATGCTGGTGGATCTGTTTGACTGGTTGGACGGTCTTAAACCGCAGCCGACGACGGACATTTTGACTCTCTACGAGAAGTCTCAGGCAATAGCGACCATGATCACCGACACCATCGCTCAGTTGGACCAGGCAACCACCAAGAAATCGGAAATCGACAAGCACGTGAATGCATTCAAAAAGAACTCTGCCGTGAGTTTTCACGTTTCTAGCACTAGGCACTCATGCAGACTCGACATAGGACATGTACGCTTTCTCCAACTTCGAGAAAACCGTCAACATGCCCATCTGGAAGCAACAGCCCACAACTACTCACAATACGCTGTGCAGTCGAACTGGTTGCTATTCTAATTGTCACCTCAACTGCTCGCTTTACTTCTCCCTCGATCCGTATAGCCTCAGCGGGTGTGAAGCGATGATCAGGGAGGTGTGTCGGCGGTGCGGTCACAACCTATGGGACCACCATCATTACCGTTCTAAGTGGGAGAGGGTGGTTGACACGCAGGTGGCAGTAGATCAGGGGATGAAGAAGAAGTGGGAGACGGCGAAGAACGCGAAGGATAAGACAACGGTACTCATCGATGCTGTTGAAAGAGCATTGGATCAGCTCAGCGAGATCATCGATCATGTTACAAACGACCTGTTGCGACTGGCGGATGACTACTCCCACTTGTCGTTGTCTGGAAGCTTCTCGGGGCAGATGGAGAAGGCGGCCTGGCTTCTGGAACAGAGCTACAAGAACATGGAGAAGAATGGCCTTGGTCAGACGCATCTGCAAAAAGTGAAAGATGGCTTGGATGTATTGAAGAAGAAGAAGGAGGAGCTCTTGAATGATGCCAAGATGACGGTGCCAAAGGAGAGCGATGTCATTGGCGGACCGACCATGAAGGGGCTTCGTTACGTGAATTCTAATATACAGATCGGACCGCAATCGACTGGCCTCACATTCAAGCAGAAGGATACAAACGACTTATCACTAAATCTCGTCCATTCCGTGAATCCTCCCGTGAGTTTCCATCTTTCTGGCACATGGTGCTCATGCTCATGCTATGACATCCGTCTCTCCTCCGACTTTAAGAGAACCTCCAACATGCCTGATCAACTTCCTAAGGTCTCCCCTGATTTCATATACCAGGACGCGAAAGACAAGACGGCAGCAACCAAATATGACTTGTCACCAAATCTGGTCAATTCCGTGGCCCAGCAGCAGGAGCTTGTCCGCTTTCTCACCGCCGTTGGCTTTTCATCCGACCCCGAAGGCAAATTTTTCTACTTTCTCTTCACCAACGAACAATCTTCCATTTTCTCAAGGCATTGGAACGGGTCCGGATTTGGTCAGGAAGACCCCATTGCAAATAGTGTCAGACCTGATTCCTCCGCCGCGTACATCATTACCAACAACGAACGCTTCGTCTTCTGCATCTCCCATGATTCGTCCTTTCGCGTCCTCAAGTATGATGACCACTGGCTCCATCTCAAGAATATGCCTCGTTATGTCGTCCATCCGAAAGGCCAGATGGCAGGTTATGTTGGGTTAGACGGCAAACGTTACGCACTCTTTCAGGATGCTTCACGCCGTTTAATATCTCTGGACGAGACATGGACTCAGACGATCCTTCCTGTGCAGGCCGCCATCGGCACCCCCATCGCGCATATTATTCTCGGTGTTCCTGATCGCCCGCGGCTCTTGGTTTTCTACCTGGGCAAAGATTCGCGTTTGCACTACCTCGAACAGAGAATTGGCGGAATCTGGGGAAGTGAGTTTCTTTTTACAGACGTCCTCTTCGAGGACAAACTGAATAAGATGGTCGTGACATGGAATGAATCGAAAAGGAAACTGGAGGTTTATGTGCTGACGGGGAAGAAAGGAGTTTTCCAAGCGACGCAAGGAGGAAGAGGAGAGGGACTGAGTTTGGGCAAGATTGAGGACGAAAAGTTCATTCCTGGAACTGACGCTGAATTTGTGGACTTCAATCTCAGTGGACAGAGAAATGGCAGTTGGTCCTGGTCCTGGTACGGGCCGCCTTCGGCACCTACCCAGTTTGCGTCACCATTCTCCGGGCAAGGTCGATTTCAACCCAGGCTCGTTCTACCCTCGATACTTCTTCCAGATACTGAGTCTTCCTTAGCGTTCCATCCTCCAACAGCAAGCCCAAGCTTCAACGTGTGGCACCGTCGACCAACGGGATCACTCCTCAGAAAGGAGGCACCGCGATGAGCAGCAGTTCGGTGCCGTATAATCTTGCCAACATCCAGGGAGACGTGTTGTATGTTGAATTACCTACTTCCCTATCCCGACTAACGCCATTAAATAGACCAGCTCTCCCCAAGGCTCTCGAATATTTTTACTATTTCCGGATCAAAAATCTCCACTTCTTTCGCAAAGTCTTCAAGGAATTTATTCTGCCGAAGATTAATACAGTGGACGAAATAGTCAACCGACCCCCTCCCCGCATCATTCCAGGCAACCCAGAAACATTTGAAATTCCCTTCCTCGGCATCAATGTCGGATTTTCGCATTTAGGAATGAAACTGTTCGGGCTGGATGACAGTTTATGCGATGAAGCATACGTTAGGGGCCAACAACAAGACTCCAAGTTTCTCGGCGACCCTGGTACTCAAAGAGGAGCGTTCTGGACACCCGACTGGGATGGCCCTTTCAAGGAAGTAATCCACGGAATATTTCTCATCGTCGCGTACAATGATCGGGTGGCGAAAGCGTTCATTCAGGAACTAGAAAGCAAATTCCTTATCACCCCCAATCGCTCCTGCATACAGAAAGTGTACGCTTTGCACGGTTATCCTCGTCCTGGTGCGGAAGCGTTGAATGATCATTTTGGGTGGCGAGGAGGAATGGCGAACCCTCAAGTAGCTGGCGTCACCTTCAAGGACAAAATGCGGTTCCCTGGATCGCCTCTTATTCCTGGAGGTGTCATAGTGATGGGGTATGACGGTGATTTGGATAAGGATAAGCGGCCAGCGTGGGCAAAGGATGGTTCGTTCATGGTCACTCGTATGCTGGATAATCTCGTGCCAGAGTTTGACGACTTTCTACTTCTTCACGGCCCTCGGATCTTCCCCGATATCTTACCAGAGCATGCTGCTCACAAACTTGGTGCAAGACTTTTTGGTCGGTGGAAGAATGGTATGTTATGTTCAGATTGACAGATCTATCTGGCTTTAACGAGGACATCAGGAACGCCTCTGGAGCTATCACCAGATCATGACGATCCTTCCATTGCTGCGGATGACAACAGAATTAACAACTTTGTTTACGATTTATCAAAACGCCAATCGAGATGCCCATTTGCTGCGCATATAAGAAAAGCAAATCCTCGGAACGATGTGTGTCCCGTCGAATCTGCGTTTAAGCATCTGTGCGTTGATATCTTTATATTGATAATGGTACCAGCAACTGACTGAGCATAGCATCCGCCGGCATAACATGCCTTATGGTCCTGAAGTAACCGATGAGGAACGTGATGGCAGAGGCACGATATTTGCACGAGGTTTGCATGTCGTTTGCTATCAGAGTAGCATTATGAGAGGCTTCAAGTTCATTCAGGAAGGTCAGTGAAATTTGCGTTTGATTTTGCGTCGCCTTTCCGTTCTAATCGTTGTGCTAACTCCCAGGTTGGTTCAATGACCCTGATTTCCCTCCAGACAAGCCTGTAAAGCCGGGTTTCGACCCCATCTTTGGCCAGACAGGAAAAGAGGATCAGTTCGTCTATCGCTCTATGGCTGGCACCGACCCCTCTAATGAGCAAGAGTTGATGACCTTCCCTCAGATGTTTGTTGTCCCTCGTGGAGGTGAATACTTCTTTGTGCCGTCTATATCCACTTTGAGAAATTATATCGCCGCTTGATCGTTGTACATAATCACATCTGGGGTAGCCTTGCCCTTTACGTAGCTTAGGTCTGTTCTCTAGCCACGGTAATTCTTGTCGGAAGTTTGCGATCAATATAAATTGATCGCCCAACCATACACGGCCAATTCCCTTTTCAAGAACGAGGGATGACTTGCCGCCTTGCCGTGACCGCAACTCACTTGTCCGAAAACTGGGTCCGGCCGTCTATATTGTGGCCAGTCGCGCAGAAACCCAAGCCGAATCGGGATCTACCCCATACCGTAATAATCAGGGTCCTCATAAGACATTTCTGAGTGAATGGTATCTACAGCCAAAGTTTCGTTGAGCCAAAATATGTGAGGTGTAAGCGCCGAGGATCCGGGTATCGGAACCAGCTTCATGGGGCCGTTTCGAGTAATGAAAAATAGGAAGACATAGGCTCCTTTTTAGGGATCCACCCTTTACCCTTTACAATGTCGCGGCGCTGTGTTACTTATTTTCGTTGGCTCACAATGTACAAATTGTCTGTCAACTGTAGGAGTACACCGAAATTTGATCTATTATCATCTCTCAGTACTTATGTACTTTTCGGCACGAAACTGTCGAAGTTGACAAACATGACGGGGGGGACCAGTTTTCGAACGCCTCTACCTGAAGGTAGCGGCCGTCGGTAGCAGCGTAGTCAATGCACGAGTTTGAGAGTCAATCTCGTCAAGAGTCGGCTTTTTGTAAACTACGATGCCATCGTCTAATTGTATCGCTTGTACGTCTCACTTTACTCTGCCAAAGCTCCTGCAGTAAGCTCCTTTCCTTCGCAATGGTTCCCAGCTTTCTCCTTAGCAAGTCGCCTTGCTTATTCACCCGATCGCAGTGATTCTTGCTTTTCTCCTTTTCGAAACATTTCCTTCTCTGTTTCAACCTCCTCTGTCAGGACTGCAGGAACCAAGTCCAGCTGCACCAGAAGTAACCAAAGAAATGTTTGAAGTCGGTTACCAGTACCGTTATAATATGTAATTACACGAGTCCTCGTTGGCGTCTTCTTGAAAACAAAGATATAACAATTAAAGGCCATGCATGCTGTCATTACCTTGAAGATCCGTTGGCCTTCGCGTTGGCACCCTTCACGAGCTCCATCTTCTTCTTCATGACATCTAAGCTCTCCCTCACCTTCTCCAGTTGCTCACCACCAACGCCTTTCTCCTCCATGCCCTTGTAGCTCTGTTCCAGAAGCCTGTCCGCCTTCTCCATCTGCGCAGAGAAGCTTCTTGACAATGACAAACGGGAATAATCATCCGCCAACCGCGAGAGCTCGTTCGTAGCACGATCAATGACACTGTTGAGCTGATTCAGTGTTTTTTTACCAGCTGCGATCAGTGTCTCCGTCTTGTCCTTTGCGTTCTTCGCAGCCTTCCATTTCGACTCCATAGTCTGATCTACCGACACCTGCTGATCATTCACTTGCTCCCAGCTAACACGGTAATGATGGTGGTCCCAAAGGCTGTGATGACATTGGTTACACGTCTCGCCAGTCATCGCGATACACCCCTTGAGACCTTTTGGATCGAGGGAGAAGTTAAGATAGCAGTTGATGTGGCAATTGGAATAGCAGCCGGTTTTACTGCAGAGCGTATTGTGAGTCGTCGTGGGCTGTTGCTTCCAAACAGGCATGTTGACAGTTTTCTTGAAGTTGGAGAAAGCGTGCATGTCCTATGGCCGACGAGCATGAACATGAGCACAACTGCCAAGTATCAGAGTAGTAAAAACTCACAGCAGAGTTCTTTTCAAATGCGCGCATCAGCCTGTCAATTTCCGATTTCTTGTTCGTCGCTTGCTCCATCTGAGCGAGAGTGTCGGTGATCTTGGCCTCTATTGCCTGAGACTTCTGGTAGAGAGCCACAATCTCCGTCGCCGGCTGCGGTTTAAGACCGTCCAACCAGTCAAAGAAATCCACCAGCATTTCCAAAGCCTTCTTCTCGCCTTCCTCCATCGCTTTGCGTAAGTCCTTCTTCACCTTTCTCATGTTCTGATCAGCCTTGAGCTTGTTGTACTTCTTTTGGAGCGAAATAGGGTTGTTGAGGAGGTAGTTGGGGGCATCTCTGAGAACATCCGGAACAGAGTCCTGGGAGAAGTTCCAAGAGAGGGGGCTCACGACATTCGTGAACATGAACGCAATGTTGTCTTTTAGGGTGTTGGGGAAGATGGAGGAAAGAGTGGCGAGTGCGTAGTCCGTGCCGACAGTGAGGCGCGGGACGGTGCCATTAGCGAGGATGAGAACGGCATTAACGCTGTCGATGTGCATCCGAATCTGATTGGCAACACTCTTCTTGTGAATTTCGTCTTGCTGAAGACCGCGAGTATCGGCCAATCCGGGAGTATCGAGGATGCGAACCTTGCAAATGACATAGGATTAACCCAGTCGCCACGTTCAAGAACGCTGGCGCTTACCGACATGCCGTTTTTGCTTGTAAGGTCGTAAATGCGAGCAGAGTTAGTCTGACTTTGGCTGCCAGAACCACCTTCTTCGTTAGAGTGATCAAGGATCTGGAAGTCATAGTGATCGGGATTGTTGCCGCGAAGGACATTAGCGATGAATTCCAAGACCGAAGATTTGCCAACACCAGTCTCTCCAACAAGGAGAATTGTGTATCGCCCTTGAGCCTTATTCTGTAGGGTCTTGATTACCCCCTTCCTGAGAGACTCTACGTCGCTAGAAGATACGGTCAGAGCTGATATATGAAAGAATTCAGGTACTAATGATCCTCACTTGATCTTCGGTTTCCCGTCATCAATATCAGGAGAAATGGGTTCCGGGTCGGGAGCGGCAAGGGCGCTATAAACAGGCGCCATATTCCAGGGGTTGTTGAGAATGCGAGGACGTTGCACCTGAGCCATCGTGATACCAATTTCGTTTTCGACTCGAATACCTCTGCCTCGTAAGTTATATACCATTGACGGAGCCATGAGCCATTCTCTGAACTACCGTATTGAGTTATTCACATAGAGGAACAGGGTGCGTGGAACTATCATGGAAAGTTTGATGCCACGAAAGCTTTGAGGAATTGCTTCTGTCACATAGGAACATGTTCAAGTTGCCACGATGCCCCGAAATGGTGGAAATGATCCTTGAACTCAATTACAAAATCTGATCGACACACCGTTCGTTTTCTGTCACCGTGATGTAATGCAGAGACTATATCGGTGACTATTCACGATGGGAAGTCGACCCCATAACCTGATGAATACTTCTTGTCATTTTGGGCATAGTTCGTATCTGATAAGAACTATATCTTAGGAACTCATAGAGATATATCACATTTACCGAAAAAGTGAGAAAGATAGATCGAGAAGGTGTAGCAGATAGAAGACAACAGTTAAATAGTTATTATTATGACGAAATTCATTTGGACTGTGAAAATGACGAAATGCGAAGTACTGGCCTCCTGCATTACGAGCACTCCAAGGGTGCAGTTTTTAATGTGTCTGAAACTGCTACTAAATGAAGGCTTTCAGACGCACAACTTGAAAACCGTGGAAACGGATCGGAATGATACTTATCCATAGCGGCGCCTTGGAAAAAAATACTATTTTTTTACTCTTCAAGAACCCTTTTTTTCCAATCTTGACCAATCTGTAAATACGAGTGTGTGCAGAGAATCTGGACTTTGATTTGGTTGGCCCTGGTTGGTTTCCGTGTCACTTCTGCTCTGTTTTTCACAGTGGTGAGTCCATCTAAGCCGTGAAATGTGGTAATCACCCATAAAAATGCGTCGACCCCATTCCACGTCCACCTAGGATCAGGCGTTTCACAATCGCATTCGACCTTCTAACAACCTCCCGTAAAATTTGTCTATCAGGACATCCCGCTCGATTGGTTCTACAGGGCCGTTACCGCAAGCTCCCACTTCCGGGCGTGCTTACATATGGTTCAAATGAACGACAGGGGTTTTGCATCAATTGTAATATTTTACATAATCATGATAATGTACAGACATTACTATTACGGAAGTGGTGCAGGTCAAATGAACGACAGTCTGCCAAGCGCAAGGGGCACCCATCGGAAGATTCCGAGACACTGACTCCCCCCCCTAGGTTACCCCGACGTGCACTTGGGGTCCTTGCTGATAAATCGGCGGGTAACCCCCAATATGGCAACCGATCAGACAATCA
>Ga0307508_10005811_pt1 | contig 11654 bp, 7 predicted proteins | sample 9_EM_MG_FD_203089 | JGI IMG/M metagenome (GOLD analysis project Ga0307508, IMG submission 203089) | Populus trichocarpa ectomycorrhiza microbial communities from riparian zone in the Pacific Northwest, United States - 9_EM | ecosystem: Host-associated > Plants > Roots > Unclassified | place...
CCGCCAGCGACGAAGCGCTGCCCAGCGCGCTCGCAGCCGAACCGTGGCCGCCGCCCCATCGACGTCGCTCCCACTGCCCCCTTGCAGTCCCCCCTCCGGCGCAGCGAACTGTGCCCACGCTCTGAGACCGGGTGCGACGCCTCGCGGGTCGCATTCGAGCGCATCGGCGAACCCCCGCGGATCGGGTATCGTCGACGCTAGCCGCCATGTTGAGACGCACGTTGCTCCAGATCACCGCCGCCGCGGCCGCGCTCGCGGCCCTGCGCCACAAGCTCTCGTTCGCGAAAGGACGCACCGTGACCGAAGACCCGCTGCTCGCTCCCTGGACCGGTCCGCACGGCGGGTTTCCTCGGTTCGACAAGATCAAGGTCGCCGACATGAAGCCGGCGCTGATGGCGGCGATGACCCTGTACCGCGGCGAGATCGCCGCGATCGCGACGGCCAGGCCGGCGGCGACGTTCCAGAACACGATCGCCGCGCTCGACGACGCCGGCCGGCCGTTCACGCGCGTGATGAGCGTGTTCGGCGTGTACCGCTCGACCATGAACGATCCGACGATGCGCAAGCTCGAGACCGAGATGGCGCCGGTCCTCGCCGCGTTCCAGGACGAGATCACGCAGAACGCGGCGCTGTTCGCCCGCGTCAAGGCGGTCCACGACGGCCGCGCCGCCGCCAAGCTGACCCCCGAGCAGCTGCGGCTCGTCGAGGTCGTCTACCGCAGCTTCGAGCGCCAGGGCGCGGCGCTCGCCGCCAACGACAAGGAGCGGCTCAAGGACATCAACGGCAAGCTGGCCTCGCTGTACACCGCGTTCGCCCAGAACGAGCTCGCCGATGAAGAGGGCTACTCGCTCACGCTCGACAGCGAGGCCGACCTCGCCGGGCTGCCCGACACGCTGCGGGCGTCGGCCAAGGAGGCCGCCCTTGCCAAGCAGCTCGCCGGCAAGTGGCTGATCACCAACACCCGGTCGTCGATGGAGCCGTTCCTGACCTACTCGACGCGCCGCGATCTGCGCGAGAAGGGCTGGCGGCTGTGGGTCAACCGCGGCGACAACCCGGGCGAGCACGACAACAAGCCCGTGATCACCCAGATCCTCGCGCTGCGCGGCGACAAGGCCAAGCTGCTCGGGTTCGCCAGCTACGCGCACTGGATCATCGACGACAACATGGCGAGGACGCCGGACGCGGCGATGGCGCTCAGCCTGAAGGTGTGGAAGGCGGCGGTCGCGCGGGCGCGCGAGGAGGTCGCCGACATGCAGAAGGTCGCCGACGCCGAGCGGGGTGGCTTCAAGATCGCGCCGTGGGACTACCGGTTCTACGCCGAGAAGGTCCGCAAGGCGAAGTACGACCTCGACCAGAACGAGGTCAAGCCCTACCTCCAGCTCGACAAGATGCGCGAGGCGATGATGTGGGCGGCCGGCCAGCTCTACGGCCTGGTGTTCGCGAAGCTCAAGGACGTCCCGGTCTATCAGCCCGACGTCACGGTCTACGAGGTGACCCGCGACGGCAAGCACGTGGGCCTGTGGTACTTCGATCCCTACGCGCGCGACGGCAAGCAGTCCGGCGCGTGGATGAACGAGTACCGCACCCAGGAGAGCTTCCAGCACCCGGTGCCGCCGATCGTGTCGAACAACGCGAACTTCGTGAAGGCCTCGGGCGCGGTGCTGATCTCGTGGGATGACGCCAGGACCATGTTCCACGAGTTCGGCCACGCGCTCCACGGGCTCAACTCGAACGTCCACTACCCGACGCTCGCCGGCACGAACGTCAAGCGCGACTTCGTCGAGTTCCCGAGCCAGCTCAACGAGCACTGGCTGACCACCCCCGAGGTCCTGAGCAAGTTCGCGCTGCACTACCAGACCGGCCAGCCGATCCCCGCCGAGCTGGTGGCCAAGATCGACCAGGCCAAGCACTTCAACCAGGGGTTCTCCACCGTCGAGTACCTCGCGGCCGCGATCTACGATCTCGAGATCCACACCGCGCCGACCGACAAGCCGATCGACCCGGCAGAGTTCGAGAACCGGACGATGAAGCAGATCGGCTGTCCGCCGGAGATCGTGATGCGCCACCGGCCGACCCAGTTCGGCCACATCTTCTCCGGCGACGGCTACTCCGCCGGCTACTACGCGTACATCTGGGCCGACACCTTGACCGCCGATGCCGCCGAGGCGTTCGTCGAGGCCGGGAGCTTCTACGACAAGCCGACCGCGAAGCGGCTGTACGACTCGATCATGAGCGTCGGCAACTCGATCCCGCCGGAGGACGCGTTCCGCCGGTTCCGCGGCCGCGACGTCGACACCAACGCGCTGATGCGCGACCGCGGCTTCCCGGTCGGCTGAGGCACGCGGAGCACCGAACGAGGACGATGAGGGGGATGCAGCTGACCGTGGTGACCGCGCTGGTGGCAGGCGCGGGCGCGCTGGCGGTGCCGTCGGGCGCGGCGTGGGCCGGGTCCGACGCCGCGGAGTCCAGCGCGGCCGACGACCACGGCTGGGTCGACGGCGATCACCTGACCGGCGAGTGGGGCGGCGCGCGCCGCGCCCTCGCCGATCGCGGCGCGACCGTCGACGTGATCTACGCCGGCGATGCGTTCACCGCGCGCGGCGACACGGCGGTGCTCGGCCACGTCGACGCGGCGCTCACGCTCGACAGCCACAAGCTCGGGCTGTGGGACGGCGGCACCTTCTACGTGCTCGGCCAGAACAACCACGGCAGCATCATCAACGATCAGGTCGGCTCCGGGCAGCCGGTGACCAACCTCGAGGCCCGGCCGTACACCCAGCTCACCGAGCTGTTCCTCGAGCAGACCGCGTTCGAGGCGCGCCTGCGGGTCCGGATCGGCAAGCAGGACGCCAACCGCGAGTTCGGCACCCCGCGGTTCGGCGGCAACTTCATCAACAACAACTTCGGTATGTTTCCCACCGCGCCGCTGCCGTCGTACCCGACCACGGGGCTGGGCGCGATCGTCGCGGTCCAGCCGGTGCGATGGCTGGTCGGCAAGCTCGCGATCTACGAGGCCAGCCCAGAGATCGGCGGGCTCGGCCTGTCGACCGCGTTCCGCGCCGGCGGCGGGTACACGCTCGCCGGGAGCGCGGCGGTGGGCCACCACCTCGGGCCCGCCGCCCGCGACGGTGGGACGACCAGCGTCGGGGTCTGGCGACGGTCGGCCGACGTCACCGAGGTCGGCGTCGCCCCGCCGCAAGAGCCGCGGACGTTCGGCGACGATGCCGGGTTCTTCATCCAGCACGACGAGCGGATCTACCTCCACCCCGACGATCCCGACGATCCGCGCGGGCTCACCGTGATCCTGCGGTTCGGCTGGGCCCAGCCGGATCGCAACGAGGTCTCGCGCTACGCCGGCGCGTCCCTCGCCTGGCACGGGGTCGGTCCGCGCCACAACGACACCGTCGGGGTCGGCGGCGGCACCTTCACGATCGCCGACCCGCTCGGCGGCAGCCCGGGGCGCGGCAGCGAGTGGTTCGTCGAGGCGTTCTACAAGCTGCGGCTCACCAACTTCTTCAGCCTGCAGCCCGATCTACAGTGGTTCCGTCACCCCGGCGGCGACGGCGCGGACGCGTTCGTCGCGGGCGTGCGGCTCAAGCTCAAGCTGTAGCGGTCCCGCGCCCCGCCGCCGAGGAATATCACGAGCCGCGACCCGACCTGACAGGCGGTCGCACCACCTCGAAGGGCCGCATCATCTCGTTGGCGGCATGCTCGAGGACGTGGCAATGCCAGACGTAGCGCCCGGCATAGCCTTCGAACCGGACGATGATGCGGGTGATCGACTCGGGGTGGGCCTGCACCGTGTCCTTCCAGCCCAGCTCGTTCGGCTCCGGCAAGATCGGCGGCCCCACGTGCTGCATCGTGTGCTCGTAGCGAAACGCGTCGATGTCGAAGCGCTGGCGCTCGAGGACCTGGAACCGGACCAGGTGGAGATGGATCGGATGGGTATCGCCGGTGTAGTTGACCAGCTCCCAGATCTCGACGGAGTCGAGCACCGGCTTCTCCGTCACGGGGTCGTGCCAGCGCGCGCCGTTGAGGAGCATCAGCATGCCATGCGTCGGATCCTGGTACTCGTCCATGCCGAGGCTGCGGGTCTTCACCGCCGCGGTGCGCGGCACGCGGGGCAGGTCCCGGAGCCTCGCCGGCGGCTGCCAGTCGGCCAACGCAGGGCCGGGCGCCACGCGAAACCGCAGGAGCTGGAACGACTGGCTCAGCAGCAGGACCGACTGTCCTCCGAGCGCCGCGAAGTCCACGACGACGTCGGCGCGCTCGCCGGGCGCGAGCGTCAGCGTGGCCAGCCGCGCCGGACGCGGCAACAGGCCCTGATCACTGCCGATCTGCAACCACGGCGTGCCGCTCGACAGCGCCAGATAGAGGAAGCGCGCATTGCACGCGTTGCAGATCCGGAACCGGTAGGTACGGCGCTCGACCTCGAGCTCCGGCGCGAGCTTGCCGTTGACGAGGATCGCGTCGCCGTACATCTCCGCGACCCAGGGGGACTCGGGCACACCGGAGGTCGGATACTGGAGCTGGCCGTCCACGTCGAACATCCGATCGAAGAGGAACAGCGGGAGCTCGTACGGGCCACCCGGAAGCCCGAGCGCGTCCTCGACCTGGTCGCGCACGAGGTAGGCACCGAACAGCCCGGCGTATTGATTGAGCCGCTCGATCCCCATCGCGTGATCGTGATACCAGAGCGTCGCGGCGTCCTGGTGATTGGGATAGTGAACGACGCGCGAGCCGCCGCTCGCGAACCAGCGCTCGGGATCGCCGTCGCTCTCCGGCGGGACGCGGGCACCGTGGACGTGCACGACCGTGCGCACCGCCGGCAGCCGGGCGTCCGCGCCGCACAGCGTGTGATCGATCGGCAGGAAGTGGTTCGCCGGCAGCTCGTTGCTCCACTCGACGGCGATCGGCTGACCCGAGCGCACCTCGAAGGTCGGACCCGGCACGGAGGTCCCGTAGCTCCAGCAGCGCGTCGGCGGAAGGTCGCGATGCACCTGGGTCTCGATCTCGCGCATGTGCACGCGGTAGAGCGGCACGGTGTGTCCCGGTCTCCGCGGATCGGGTTGCTTGCCGACGCTGTGGGCCACCGGCGGGACGGGCAGCGGGTCGACGAAACGCGGCAGTCCGGCGGACTGCAACGGCCGCGTGCGCGGGGCGTGCGCCGGCATGGCCATCTTCGCGTGCCGCGCGTCGAGTGGTTCGGCATGGCCGGTCCGGCCTGCGCCGATCCAGGTGGCCGCGAGACCAGCGCCGCGCCACAGAAGTCGTCTCCGAGACAGGTACATCGTCGGGGAAGATAGCCCCTTACCGCGCGATCTCGAGGCCGGTTTCGGGATCGAGGGCGAGCGTGTGCGAACCGACCTCCGCGGCGGACGCCGCGAAGCTGAACATCCCGTTGATCGGACCGGCGATGGTGTCGAACGAGGCGCCGGGCTGGATGCGCGCGCCGGCGAGCCAGTTGTCCTCGATGAAGCGCAGCACCGAGGTCTGATCGGTGAGCGTGTGATCGATGTAGTTCTTCCTGGCGAACGGCGAGATCACCAGCAACGGCATGCGCGTGCCGTAACCGCAGCGGCCGAGGACCGGTCCGGTGCCGGCGACACCGGGGAGCGCGGTCGTCACAACGGCGTGGCCCTGCTGGCCGGTCGTCGAGGCGCAGATCCCGGCGCCGTTGAGCGCGTCCGTCGTGTCGGTCGCCCCGGCCGGGCTGCCGATCGCGGCGAGCGATGACGGGTTGACGATCGGCGGCGCCTGGTGATCGTACCAGCCATCGGAGTCGTCGTACGCGATGATCACGGCAGTGGTCTCCCAGTACTTGCTGTCCTGGAGCGCGTTGATCACGCTGACGAGGAAGGCCTGCTCGTCGATCGGGTTGGAGTAGCCGCCGTGGCCGTCCTGATAGGCCGGCGCCTTGACGAAGTTCACCGCCGGCAGCACTCCGGCGTCGATCGCTTCGAAGAAGTCGTGCGAGTCGTAGTTGTGGTTGGCGGGCTCCGCGGTGCCGTCGGCCTGCTTGCTGTGGCCGATGGCCTGCACCGAGCTCGGCCGCAGGTGTTGCGGGTTGGCCGTGGAGGCGTAGTACTGGAACCAGGCGTGGTGCGGGATATAGTCGACCGAGGCGCCGGTGTTCGGCGTCTGGGTGGGATTGGTGATCCGGCCGCAGCCCGAGGTGCCGTTGGGGTTGGTGAGGTTGAGATCGAAGCCGCCCATGAACGACCCCCAGGTCACGCCCGCGGTGTTGAGCAGATCGCCGACGTTCTTGCCGGCCATGAGGTTCTGCTCCGCCGAGGTGGAGCAGATGTCGTCCGCCGGATCGGTGTCGCCGATCAGCGTGTAGCCGCCCTGGCCGTCGGCGATCACGTGCGAGATCGAGAACAGGCCGAACTCCTTGTTGCCATGGATCATGCCGTCCGTCTGGCCGGAGATCAGGTTGATCGCGCCCGGGGTGGACGGCCCGAACTGCGTGGTCCACGAGTTGTCGCTCATCGCGAAGTGCTGGGCGTAGTTCCACAGCGCTGTCACGGTGTTGCCGTCGTAATACGCCATGACGAGGCTCTTGCCGGACGGCGGCGATCCCGGGGCCGAGAGCAGCGCGCCGCCGGTGAACTTGGGAAACAGATCCATGGCCCCGCCGTTGCTCGCCTGCTGCTCGGGCTTGTAGTTGTGTCCTTGGTCCTGCGTGGCGGCCTGGGACGGGGGAAGCCGCATCGGATTGGCCGCGTCGGTGCCATTGTCGGCGTTGGTCTTGTTGGGATTGGCGGCGAGCAGGTCCACGCCCGGGAGCGGCGCGAAGCCGTTGTTCACGTCGAGCGGCGTGGTGAGGCTATTGGCCACGGGCGTGCCGGCGGCGGCGTGGAACGCGGTCTCGCCGGCCAGGTTCGCGGCCACCGGGTACGTGCCGAAGTAGTGGTCGAACGAGATGTTCTCGCCAAAGATGATCACGACGTGCTTGATCGGCGTGGCGGTGGTCAGCGTGGCCGCCGGATCGTCGCCCGCGCCGGCGTTGGTGCCGCCGCTGCCCGGACCCGCCGGACCCGCCGGGCCGGCTGGGCCGTCCGGCCCCCGGTCTCCGGAGCAGCCCGCGCTCGCGAGCAGGCCGGCGGTGACTACAGCTGCTGCGAAGATGGTTTGCCAGGATACGCGCCCGGCGAGGCGAGATGGGGTCGAACTCATGGCTGGCATCGTCGCGGGCGTTCGTGGCGATTCGTTCGCAACCGATCGACATCTTGCTACGGAGCGGCCGCTGTCACCGTCCCGCCACCGAGCCATCGCAGCCACGCAACATGAGCCGCAGCGACGCTGCGGTGGCCTGCCTCGCGACCACGGCCCTCGATCGCGCCGCGCGATCGGCCGGGATCCGGACGGCCGATGGGGATCCGGATGTCAACCAGGATCCGCCGCCGGGAGCAGCCGGCCCGGTGGGGTGCAGCGACGGAAACGCCATACGGCGCGAGATCTGGGAGTAGAGTCGCGGACATGCCCAGAGGGGCCGAGGAGCCACCCGCCTACGCGCGGACCTTGCCGAGCAACGAGGCCACGGCATTGTTGCCCGGCGACGAGGTCCCGTCGGTGGCGTCGCTCGCGAACGCGCTGGCCGCGACCGCGCGGTCCGAGCCGCCGGCGATGACGCTCGCGCTCGGCACCGCGGTCGACGCGATGCGCGCCGAGGAGATCGACCGCACGCGCCTGTTCATCCGCATGGGCTGGGTCGTGAGCGTGCTCGCAGGCGCCACCGTGCCGGTGATCGATGCGCCGCGCGCGATCGCGATCGTGTACCTCGCCGGGCTCGCGATCGGCATCGTGGTCAGCGCGAGCTATCACCGCGCGTTCGCCCAGCCGCACAACTACACCGAGCGCGCCCTGGTATCCCTGGCGGTGGTCTGCATGGCCAACGGCCACCTCACGGTGCTGCTGTTCGGGACCTACTCCGCGGCGCCGTTGATCCTCCTGATCGGCATCCACTTCGTGGCGCGGACCGAGGCCGAGCGGATCGCGCGCTGGATCCTGGCGAGCGCGGTGATCGGGTACTCGGCGTGCTCGATCGCGATCATCTCGGGCGCGATCGCCGATCCCGGCGTGTTCGACTCGGACCGGCCGGTGGGCCGCGCGACGCTGGCCATCGGCTCGGGCTTCGTGCTCGCCTCGTTCTGGTTCGCGTACCACATCGCGCGACAGCTCCGGCTGGCCTCGCTCGCGGCGATCGACGAGCTGCAGCGCGCGACCCGGCTGGCGTCGCAGCGCGAGGCCGTGATGGACGAGCTGCGCGCCGACCTCGAGCGCGCGCTGCGCCACGCCCCGGGGCGCTACAGCGACCAGATCGTGGGCAGGTTCCGGCTCGGCGCGGTGCTCGGCCGCGGCGCGATGGGGGAGGTCTACGAGGCGGCCGACGTCGCGACCGGCGCACCGGCCGCGGTCAAGCTGCTGCGCCGCGAGCTGCTCGGCGACCCGGCGCACCGCACGCGGTTCGCGCGCGAGCTCGAGGCGAGCCAGGCGATCGTCTCGCCGCACGTCGTGCGCGTGCTCGGCGCCGCCGCGGATGCCCCGCTGCCGTACCTCGCGATGGAGCGGCTGCACGGTCACACCCTCGCCGAGCAGCTGCGGCGCGAGCCGCGGATCACCGGCGCCGCGCTGCTGGTGCTGTGCCGGGACGTCGCCAGCGTGATCGACCTCGCCGCGGCCGCGGGGATCGTGCACCGCGATCTCAAGCCGCAGAACCTGTTCCGCACCGACGACGGCGCGTGGAAGGTGCTCGACTTCGGCGTCGCGGTGCGCGCGGCCGACGCGGGGCCGGTGAGCGCGGGCGGGGTGACCGGCACGCCGCACTACATGGCGCCGGAGCAGGCCCTGGGCCAGCGCGCCGATTCGCGCGCGGATCTCTATGCGCTCGGCGCGATCGCGTATCGCTGCGCGACCGGCCGCCACCCGTTCGAGGCGCCCGACCCGGCCGCGCTGCTCTACGCGATCGTCCATCGCATGCCGGCGCGGCCGAGCGCGCTCGCCGACCTGCCGGCGGACTTCGACCGGTTCTGCGCGCTGGCGCTCGCCAAGCTGCCGGAGCGGCGGTTTGCGACCGGCGCCGCGCTCGTCGCCGCGCTCGCCATGGCGCTGTGCGGTGAGCTCGCCGACGACCTGCGCGAGCGCGCCGACGCCGCGGTCCGAGCGCACGGCTGGGAGCCGGCGTGACCACCCCGGGGACGTCGCAGGCGCCGCTCGCGAGCCCGAGCGACGCGCTGCGGGTCGAGGAGGTCCGGGGCACGCGCGCGTTCCTCCGGGTCGGCTGGATGATCGCCGTCCCGGTCGTGGCCGCGCTGCCGATCGTGCCGGGCGACCGCCGGATCGCGGCCGGCCTGGTCGCGGCGGTCGCGGTCGCGGTCGCCGGCAGCGCCTGGATGTACCACGAGCTGCGCGACCCGGAGCGCTACCGCCCGGCGCGGATGAACGCGCTGGCGCTGGTCGGGATCGTGTGCGGTCAGCTCGGCATCCTCTACGTCGGCGCGTTCTCGGCGGCGCCGCTCATGGTCGCGCTCGGGCTGTACTTCTTCTGCCGCACCCAGCGCTCGGCGAACGCGATCGCGATCTACGCGATCGCGGCGGGCGCCCACGGGCTCGAGGCCGGGCTGGTGATCGCCGGCGTGATCGACGATCCGGGGTTCTATCCGGTGGGCCCACACGCCTCGATCCCGACCATGCTTGCCGGCCAGGCCATGGTCCAGACCGCCTACGGGATGTGCTTCTGGCTGGCGCGCACGACCCGCCGCACCTCGCTGCGCGCGATCGAGCAGCTCCAGCGCACGACCCGGCTCGCCGCGCAGCGCGACGTCCAGCTGGCCGAGCTCCGCCGCGACCTCGACCGCGCGCTCGAGGTCGGCAAGCCGGGGCGGTTCTCCGAGCACACCGTCGGGGCGTGGCAGCTCGGCAACGTGCTCGGCCGCGGCGCGATGGGCGAGGTCTACGAGGCGCGCCACACCGCGACCGGGGCCGAGGCCGCGGTCAAGCTGCTGCGCCGCGAGCTGCTCGGCGATCCGCGCCACATCGAGCGCTTCATCCGCGAGGTCCGGGTCGCCGGCGCGATCGCCTCGCCCAACGTGGTCCGCGTGATCGAGGCGGCGACGCCCGCCGATGGCCTGCCGTTCCTCGCGATGGAGCGGCTGCGCGGCCGCACGCTGGGCGAGCTGCTGCGGATCCGCGGCACGCTGACCGGCGGCGACCTCGCGGACATGCTCGCGCAGATCGGCGGCGCGTTCGAGGTCGCGCGCGCCACCGGCATCGTGCACCGCGACGTCAAGCCGCAGAACCTGATGCTCGGCGAGGACGGCCGCTGGAAGGTCCTCGACTTCGGCGTCGCGGCGCTCGCCGACGGCTCGAGCACGCTGACCCACGGCGGGGTGATCGGCACCCCGGCCTACATGGCGCCCGAGCAAGCGCGCGGCGAGGTGGTCGACCATCGCGCGGACGTCTACGCGCTCGGCGCGGTGCTGTACCGCTGCATCACCGGCCGCGTGCCGTTCGCGGCGGCCGATACGCCGTCGCTGCTCCACGCCGTGATCCACGACATGCCGCTGCGGCCGTCGGCGCTCACCCGCGTCGATCCGGCGCTCGAGCTCGTGCTCGCGCTCGCGCTCGCCAAGGCGCGCGACGGCCGGCTGGGCTCGGCCGCCGAGCTGGTCGCCGCGTTCGACGCCGCGGCGGCCGGGGCGCTGCCCGACGAGCTCGCGCGCCGTGGCCGCGGGCTGGTCCGCCACCACCCGTGGAGCGAGCCGGCCTGACGCAGGGGCCGACTCGTCGCGACGTGGTAGCGTGGCCCGGTCATGTCCTCCACGGCGCTCGGAGTGGTGCTCGGCCTCCTGGTCGGGCTACGCCACGCCTTCGAGCCCGACCACCTGACCGCGGTGTCCACGCTGGTCAGCGAGACGCGCGGCCCCGGTCACGGCGCCCTGCTCGGCGTGCTGTGGGGGCTCGGGCATACGATCTCGCTGGTGGTCGTGGGCGGCGTCCTGATGCTCGTGGGCGCGAGCCTGCCGCCGCGCGCGGCCGTGGCGTTCGAGCTCGGCGTCGCCGCGATGCTGCTCGTGCTCGGCGCGAGCGCGATCGCCGGCGCCCTCCGCCGGGCCCACCCGGTGGCCGCGCCGGAGCACCATCATCACCGGCCCAGGCGCTGGCGCCCGCTCGTGGTCGGGCTCGTCCACGGCCTGGCGGGCAGCGGCGCGCTCACCGCGTTCGTGTTCGCGCAGCTGCCGGACACCGGCGCGCGCCTGCTCTACATCGCCGTGTTCGGCGCCGGGTCGATCGCCGGGATGGCGGTCGCGTCGGGTGTGGCGGGAGCGACCTTGCAAGTGGTCGCGCGCTCGAGCGCCGTGCGCCGCAAGATCTCGATCGCGACCGGCATGATCTCGATCGCGATCGGCCTGTGGTGGGGAATTCCACTCCTGGTGTGATTCGCAATGGCCATCGGTCGGCGATTGATAAGTTGAATTACTACTTGCATACTTCGTTGCGTGGACCGCAACAGCACGGTGTTGGTGGTTGCGGCGTCCGGGGCCGGCGCGTGGGACACGTTCATCGAAGCGCTGACCGACGCGCACGGCTACCGCGTGTTGCGTGCGCGCGCGTTCGATGAGGCGACCGCGGTGCTCGCGGACGCGCACGTC
>Ga0307508_10005812_pt1 | contig 11653 bp, 21 predicted proteins | sample 9_EM_MG_FD_203089 | JGI IMG/M metagenome (GOLD analysis project Ga0307508, IMG submission 203089) | Populus trichocarpa ectomycorrhiza microbial communities from riparian zone in the Pacific Northwest, United States - 9_EM | ecosystem: Host-associated > Plants > Roots > Unclassified | place...
CCAATTATAAGGAATAGCAGATGCATCTCAAGATTTCCAGTCTGTCTTGAAATAGGTGTCTTGTTGGAGGCAAGTATGATAGGAATGATCATAGCCCCAACAGGAAGTTCTCCCTGATGATACAATGAGCTTGTTGAAAATCTAGTATTTCTCATTCTAAATATTCATTTCCTAATATTAGATTTTAGATCGGTCTATGACCTTATCTTTTATGCTATCCATATTACTCACCAGATTAGATAAGTTTCTCTTATCTTTGGTCTAGACCATGACATTATTGTGTCATGAGATGTGTTACATGTTTCATACCTGATATGTGTTTCATTCCTTTATCTCTGACACATTTCATACCTGAAACATGTACCTTTATGGACAGTGTTTCATCACTGATCCCTATAAAAGACATGGCCTTAAGCCTGTCTAAATAATGATAATGATTCTTTCTATCGTCCTTCACTCCATTCCCTCACTCAGAACTCTCTGAAGAATACTCTCTGAGGATTTATCTCTATTTGAGATATCTTTGTTACCAACCTACAACCAATCAGTGTGTATCTCCCACTGATATCATTACCTTTCTTGCCCCTGTGTAATTGGGTAATCCTGATACATCACATCATGCCTACTTTGATGCCAGAGATTCCTTAGAATTCCCTCTCTTATGACAGGGAGAGTTTTTGAACAGCACTGATCTGGACGACCGTAGTATGGTCTTAGTTGAGCTCTCCATCAATCCTGTGGTAAAGGAAGGTCTTCCTCCTCATGTGGTCATGGAACTGTGCTTCGTTTGGTTCCAGGAGAGACATCCAATCTCTCAGTTCAACAAGAAGTGCTGGAGAGTACGTCATCCGGTGTATGACCTTTGGAAGAATTACTGAGGAGAGAACAAAGAGGTAGAGCTAGAAGAGGTCCACTTGCACCCTTTATTCCAGTTTCACAAATTGGACCATCTCAGTGATGCAGAATTAATGCTTGCTGACTGCATGGTCTATCTTCTCTGAATTAGACCTTGCGAAACTAGGATCAGGTCTGTGACCTTGATCAACAGTTTCATGTATTGTCATGAGACTATTGGCTCAGCTTATGAAGGTGCTTGCTGGGCTTTCCCAACCAAGACTTACTGGCATGCCCTTCCTATCCGCATTCACTTTCAAGGTTACGAAATCATTTGTTGCTCTCATCTCCCTCCTCCTTCTAATCCTTATGTGTCATACATTCTTGAAGAATCTCTAGATCCTAATTGGGAGATACCCGAAGAGTATCAGGAAGCTTGTTTCTATAGGAGAACTAAAGCTTCTTTGCAATGAGATTGGAACACAGCCTTTGATGCTTGCTACCACCTTGCCTTTCACTCTAATCCTGCATATAAAGCTCAACGCCGATTACAGAGAATAATCAAGTCCACTCAGTCCTCTGATAAGCTTGATGTCATATATCAAGGACTTAGAACGCGACCTGTATGACGAGAACGTAGAAGAGCTATACAGGAAGAAGAAAGACATTGTCAGATTCTCTGACATTGTTGACCTTTTGGCCAACACTGCTCTTCCTGGTGTTTGGCCACTTTCTGGACTAGACCCTGAACCTTCTTATTCTTTTTCCTATCGACATCCATATCCAAACTTTCTCCGATTGAATAGTAACTCTCCTGCTTTATATCTTCCTTATTTCAATCGTAACAATACTTACATAGATTTGTGTAAAGAAAGGTTTCTTTACCAATGATTACATTGGTAACCTACATTATTTTGTGGAGATGTATTTCACTGTGTTCAAATCACATGCCTTCTTTCTGATGCCTAATACCTATTGAGACCAATCTACACAATCTAGATTATCTAAGAAAGAGGAGAGATGGTACTGGCATCTTAAAAATGGAACTGGAAAGAAAAAGCAGTGTCGACTCCAGAAACAACCAGGTTTAGGAGCAAATCCCCTCACTTCCTTTTTGTCTTATCTGACTGAGTCATTCATTGCTGACAGCATATTGCAGATCTCCTCTAAATGGCTCTTCCTACCTCCGAAGTCAGGTTTGACACAAACCTCATCAGTCATATCCCCATCCTCACTGGTCAGGACAACTATGATATCTAGTGACTTTGAATTCAGACCACTCTATTTGCTTATTCTGTGTGGGCATTTGTTGACGGCACTCTTACCTTTGCTGCTCAGGCTGATGTAGCCGATCAGCTGAGATGGAAGTTGCTAGACAAATGGGTACTTGGTCTTATGGCCAGTACTATCAATAATTCCTTGCTAATGCATGTGAATTATAAGTTGGCAGACCTGGTTGTCTGTCCCTCAATTTCAAAGACTTTTTGGGATTGCCTCAAAAGACTCTTTGGGATGATCGGATTCCCTGGATAGTTTAATCTGTTCTACCAGGTTCTCTGACTCCATATCAATCCTGCCAACACCAACTTGTCTATCAACGACTATCATGTCCAATTCCAGAAACTCACCAAGTCTGGATTTAACCTCCCAGAAACCCTATGCACCATGATTCTTCTTTTGGGTCTCCCAAACAACTATTTCTCCCTTGCTTCCACTATCACGCAGACTATTGAAGCTGAAAACTTCAATATGAGTACTATCTCTAGTTAGATACTTATGGAGATGGACTTTCATGCTATACACAAACCACTCCATTCCCAGATCTCTCAGGCAGAATCTGGAGGCCAGTCTTCTTCTTCTTCTTCTGTTAATAGAACCAATGTTATCAAACATGGCCCTCCACCTCAAAATCAGTGAAGAAGTCAGACCCCCTCATACCAGCCAAGATCATTTCGTAATCAGCCTTTTGGCGCCAATCCCTTGATCTGCCCTTATTCCATTTCGGACTCCACTTCAGAGTCCACTCCATACTATATATATAGCACCTCTCTCTGTATTGTCTCTTTAGTTAGTTCTACGCAATCAGGCATTGTATGTAGCCCATCCTTAGAAGGAACCAACCTTTGAGAGACTTTCCTGCACCTGCTCATGCTTTACTTTGTTCTTCCCTCTCATTCACATGTGACAGGACCTTGAACTCAGTAGCATTCACATTTAGGACTTGAGTATCCTTTGTTGTCAAACCCATGCTTCGTTGTCTCACTTGCACCCAAAGGCTAGGTTTGACGCTCAGCGTTAACAAAAGAACTAACTGCCTTTTGTCCCTACCGCTTGGTAGTTGGATGAGACCATCTCCCCACCACAAACTGGATCAACCTCAATGACCTCATCTTTGCCTCCTATTAAGAGAGTTCCTCTTCTCCTGAAGAAGATAGCAAACTCCTCCTCCATGACAGAAACACCACCTGCTTCATCCTAGCTCATCTTCAGGTCTTAGTGATCAGAACCTGAGCAGGTGTGTACCTGGCTCCTCCCAAGCACCTGCCCCCCCCCATCATCACCACTAGTACGAACTCCTCTCTCTTCTTCTTCAACTGCCCATGCCCCTTTCCTTCCTCCCTCACCCAACACTTTGGCTTTTCAACAAGCCTTAGCTGCTGCACATGAATCTCTGACATCCCACCCTTTCCCACTTCATCCACATTCTACTCCTTCTGGTTCTGAGTCCTCTAGTTCAGATAGCAACTCTGAACACTTGGATATTTTCCATGACAATGACAATGACAATATGTTTACTACTACTGCCCTTGTAGATGTAAAGGCTGGTCTTTCTGAAGACTTCTTTGGGAGAAGCAAAGATGCCAGATGATGGATCCTCACGATAAGTGCATATTTCAATATGTGCAGGACCTGGTACACCAGCAAATAGATGAAGTTTATTCTTTTCAATAAAATGAGCAAGGGATGAGGGGCCAACTTCTCCAAAGGTTGACTCTCCAGGATTGCTGACGATGCCGTACCAGAAGACAAAAAGACAAAAGAGCTTATTGTATGTGACTTTGAGAAAGTCTTTCTATCAATGGACAAAACTAGCAGAACCCAGGCAGCCCTTGCCAATCTCTGTATGGAAGGTCCTCTGTTTCAAGGTGACTTTCACAGATTCTGCTCCTCTTTTGAGCTTGAAGCTGGGAAGAGTGGGGTAGAAGATGAGAATGTCCTTAAGGACATGTTAAGGCAAGCAGTGTTAACTGACCTTCAAGATGATGTCTCTGGAAAACAAGCCAAAGATGCACAAGGACTGGCTGATGAAGGCTGGTCAATTCTACATATGACATTACTTAACGACTAAAGAAGTTGCAATCCAGGAATCATATCTATATTCCCTCTGGAGGATACTGATCCCTACCCACCACCTCTTCTTGTGACCCTAACACCATGGACGTGAACACCATCTGACTCTCCCCTTCCCAATGAGCAGAGCACAATAAGTGCTTCATTTGTCACAAGGTCAGATACCAGACTAACAGAGATCCCTGTCCCAGAAACAAAACTATGACTCATTCTGCCCCCACTGCTTCCTACTCCTTTACTTATGCCACTGTTGTTTCCAAGCCTAGTTCGCTCCTCAACTATGCCAGGAAACTCAACATCTCAGAGAAAGAAGCAGTTGCCTCTTTAGGAATCGTCTATGGAGAGCTAGACCAGGATGAAACCTCCATTGAGTCACAGTCTTCTAAAACAGTGGCTTTTCTTAATGAGGATTTTTGAAAAGGAGAACAGCATCAGCGTCTGTGTCTCCTTCCCTTTCAATTGCACCTGTATTTGTAGCCAGTAGAAAGTCAAAGTCAATTCAAATCCCCATCTCACTCACTGATGAAAACTGCAAAACCTCTGAAACAATGACTCTTGTCAACTGCGGAGCCTCTGGATGTTTTGTTGATGCAGCATTGGTTGCTCATTTAGGCTGGCAAATGACTTGATTGGGTATTCTGAGGATGGTCTACAATGTTGATGGGACCCCAAACAATAATGGTCTCATACAACTCATGATATCTTTTACTTTGTGGATAGGAGACAAGGATGAACATTGCACCTTCTATGTCATCCAATGCGGGAATGAGGATGCTATCCTAGGACTTCCTTGGTTATGCAAAGCTCCTCTATTGATTGGGCCACTGGCACAGTTGAGCTCCCTGATGCCAAGCCAAGTCAACCACTGAAGACCACAAAGACCCAGTGTTATCTCAAGTGGTATAATGGATGAGACAATGACCAAACCATTGCTCTCTTATAGGAGGAACGTTACAACCCAAAAGGATACAAGGAATTTGTTCAACGAATGTCAATTTCCACTGCTTTTGCTGCTGAAAAGGAGAAAAAGCTGATTGTTCTTCCCCTGGAATTTTCTGATTTTGCAGATGTGTTCAAAAAGTCCAAAGTTCCTCTTTTCCCACACTGACTGTTTGACCATATCATTGAACTTGACAACTCCTTTGTCCTGTGTTGAGTGAAGAACTATTCACTCAACCTGAAGGAAATGAAAGCTCTGAAGGCGTTCATTGATGAAAATCTCAAGAAAGGGAAGATCCTTCCCTCTAAATTCCCACAAGCATCCCTCTTCTTCTTTGTTCCATAGAAGGATAGAACGTTCTGCCCTTACCAGGATTATCACTATGTAAATTCTCATATGATCAAGAACGCTTACCCTCTTCCTTGTATCTATGACCTCATCAACACTCTCAAACATTCCTGGTACTTCACCAAACTCGATATCTGGTGGGGGTACAATAATATTCGGATTAAGGAGACTGACCAGTGGAAGGCTCTACAAACCAATGGTTATGTCCTTTGGCCAGTGCAACTCACCACTGACCTTTTAGGCATTCATGAACCATATCTCTGCTGACTACCTTGCAGAAGGATGGCTCATCATCTACATGGACAACCTCATGGTGCACTTGGTCGATTTGGAAGAACACATCACGTGTGTTTGGTTAGTTCTTCAGCATTTGTGTGAGCACAAGCTTGGCATGAAGCTGGAAAAATGCATCTTTTGTACACCCCAGGCAGAATACCTTGGGTTGATTGTTGGAGAAGGACAGATTTCAATGGACCCTATCAAGCTTAGGGCCATCAATGACTAGAACCCCCCTTAGTCTATTAGTGCAGTACACTCGTTCATGGGCTTCTGCAACTTTTATTGCAAGTTCATCCCCCAATTTCTCCAACATTGTTCAACCTCTCCTCTCCCTGATGAAGAAGAATGTAGCTTGGCAGTGGGTTCCCAACCACGCCTCTTCCTTTCAGATGCTCAAGAAAGCCTTCCTCAAGTGTCCAGTCCTTTACTATCCTGATACAGACCTCCCATTCTTTGTTATGACTGATGCCTCTCTTGTGGCCTCAGGTGAGTGCTGATGCAGAAGGATGGCAATGGGGATCTCCACCCCTGTGCCTACTACTCGAAGACTTTCGCTCTACTTGAGCAAAATTATGATATCTATGATCATGAACTCCTCACAGTCATACAGGCACTTGAAGAGTGGCACCAGTACTTGACTGGCATGAAACATCTTGTCACCATCATCACAGATCATTAGAACTTGATGTACTTCAAGTCTTCTCAGAATCTCTCCTGATGACAGGCAAGGTGGTCTATGTTCCTCCAGGACTATGACTTCATATGGGACAACTATCCCAGTTCTCAAATGGATCCAGCCAATGCTCTCTTGTGTTGCAATGAGGTTAACACCTTGCTCAACAACACCACCATAATCATGCTGCCTTCTGTCTCTGATGTTTTGATTTGTGCCCTGGATGTGAGGTTGGCCAAAAGGATAGCTGACTTCACTGTGACCGATCCGCTGGTTGAGGATGCTGTAGATGCCATGTCTAAGCAAACTTCCCTCTTTCCTTGCACATTTCATGATGACTGGGTGTTTTTAGATGGCATCCTGTACTTCAAGGGCTGTCTTTACATTTGGGAATCAGCTTAACAGGATCTGGTATGCTTTATACATTGCTCCCTGGTGGAAGGACATGGTGGATACTTCTGCACTGTTCATTTGGTTCAATGCAACTACTGGTGGCCCAGTTTGACCACCTTTGTCCAACAATTTGTGGCTGGCTGTGCTACTTGTCAGGCCAACAAGGTTAACATACACCCGACTGTCCCTGGGCTCTGCCCCATCTCTTCCTCCACCTTCCACCTGTTTCAGCAGATTTTGTGTGACATGATCATGGATCTGCTGCTCTCTTCTGGTTTTGACTCTGTTCTGGTTGTGGTCAACCATGGGCTTACAAAGGGGATGATTTTCATCCCATGTACCAAGTCTATTGACACCACCAGTATTGCCGCCTTGTTTTTCAAACATGTCTTCGCCCACTTTGATCTCCATGACAAAGTTATCTTGGACTGGGGTCCACAATTTGCCTCTGCCTTTGTAAAGGAGTTGGCTCACCTTCTCAAATATGATGTTGCCCTCTCCACTGCCTACCATCCTCAGACCGATGGTGAATCTGAACGGGTCAACCAGGAACTGGAGACCTATCTTAGGATTTTTTGCTAAGGTCAACCCATGAAATGGGCAAATCTTCTACCGATGGCCAAGTTCTCGCATAACTCTGCCATCCATTCTGTTACCAACCAAACACCATTCTTGCTCATGATGGGCTTTGAGCCCCAAGCCTATCCTCCAATTGGAAAGACATTCTTCTCTGCTCTTGACAAACAACTTGAACTTCTCAATGCTGCTCACAAAAAGGCTTCCACTGCTCATGCTAAGGCAGCTCAGGCAGTCAAGGAATGGATTGGAACAAAGTTCACCCCCTGGAAAGTAGGAGCAAAGGTCTGGTTTGACTCTTGAAACCTGAAGATCAACTTCCCTTCTCAAAAACTGGCCCTTCAACAAGAGGGCCCCTTTGAAATCTTTCAGGTTATCTTCTCTTATGCCTATCATCTTTGTCTTCCTCTGATCTGGAATATGCACAATATCTTTCATGCTTCGCTCCTTTCTCCCTACAAGGAAACTCCTGAGTTTGGTCCCAACTTCATTCCCCAGCCTAGCAAGCTCATCAAAAGAGAAGAGAAATATGAGGTGGACAACATTCATGCCCACCAAGGATCCCCTGGCCGATGACAGTACTTGGTCTCTTGGAAAGGTTACTCCCACGCCGAAGATACGTGGAAACCTGAATTGCATTTGGAACATGCTTGCTTCCTCCTACATGCATACAAGCTGGATCACCCTAAGGACTTCCCTACCATGACCTCCCTCTAGCTGTTCTCCACCCCCTTGCCTTTCCTCTGACTCCTCTACCTATTCCAGTTCTTCATCCCATCTTTGCTTGCCCATGTTTTAACTATTTTCATCTGTCTCAAAATGGTTGTGACCGTTCATTTGGTTTCTCCCTACTGTTCGTCAGCTGTGGTTTCACTACAACCTGCTCTGACACTCATCTTGTTCCCCCACAACAATGGAAATCCCTCACACCCAGGTTTGTACCCATCTGTACCCCCTTCAGGTCCTTACTCTCCTTGACTGGGAAGTGGACCAATGCCACCACACATGCCAAACTGAGGACCAAGAGAAGAGTGGTTTCAGTAGAAGGATCCATTGCTTCTCCAATGCTCCCCTCCACAACTTTTCTATCTTTGGGTTTGAACTCTGCTTGCTCTCTTGACTGTACCTGTTCAGGGTTATTTCCAGGGTATATTAGGAAGTTGTGTTTCGGTCACTGACCAAACACTCCTTGACCATGACTTCCACCTTCCATACCATTTCTGTCCATTTGGACTGCCTTCCCCTGTATGTGGTCCATGCTCTCTACACCATGGTTTTAGACAACCCTGTTGTCATGGTCACCATTGAGACCAACTCTGCCTTCCAGGAAGCCCTCCTGGTCTGCCACTATGTATGTCTGCCTGTTCCACCATTACACATGATCACGTATTGACCCCTTTGTTGCTGTTGCCCTCTCTTCCATGTTGGTCCAACAACAAATAGACAGGCTTACCATGAAACAGTTTGAGACCCTGCAGCTGCTTGTTTCTATCAATTGGGGAAGATTTTTCCCCAGCAGCATTCCCAACGATCTTCTGGAGTCCCTTCTCCAGACTACACTTTCACTGCTCTAGCCCACAGAGCAGGACCAGTACTTCTCTTCAGATGACCCTGTCATCTCCACCTCCCTAGAATCTCTGATCAGTGTACCCACTAGTGTCACTTCATCCTCGTCTCCTCTTAGAACCTTGCAGGGTTCAGTCAGCATCTCTCTGACTTTGTCTCATCCTTCTCTCTGATTCAGCAAGATAATCAATCAGTCTTTGCTCAAGTCTCCTCTGACATTGCAACTCTTTGTTGCCATTCCCCTTCCAGTTGTGCCCTTCATTGCACACAATGCAGGTACACCACCCACTTTCATCAAGACTGTCCAACCTATACCTGCTCTGAATCCATGGTGACCTCCCCAGGCCATGCCTGCCATGACTGTCCATCCTTCAGTGCTAGCCCTGGCTCTACATTAGCCAGTGATAGCTCATTGGATTCTTCCTAGGTTTTAGGTTCTGAGGTGGTCCTCAGATGTACAATGGGGATATTGTTACAGAAATCCCCTGTTATAAGCAGTTACTATCAGACAGTTAAGGGGGATATTCTTTTTCCTCCAGTACTGCTATTGTCGACCTCCTCATGGACCTTGACCACTGCAATAATACCCTAGACATCCTATCCTCTCCACTCCTGCCTTGTGTCTCACCCTCTTTCTGAGCTCTGCTCAATTGCCTCGTTTTCCTCAGAGTTCCGCCCAGTTGGTTCTGCTCTTTTACTGCAGAACTCCACCTTTGCCAATTGTCATATGCTTCCTCTCCTACATCATTTCCTTACCCTTGCTGCATGGTTGTGCTTCTACTATGGAAGCTCCACTATGATGTATGTCTTTTGCTTACCTATCTTTTTGTCTTGGATGCTACTTCTCCTGATTGGCTTTGCCAATCCCTTGACCTGCCCTTATTCTATTTAGAACTCCACTTTAGAGTCCACTCCATACTATATACATATATAGCATCTCTCTCTGTATTGTCTCTTTAGTTAGTTCTATGCAATCCAGCATTGTATCTAATCCATCCTCAGAAGGAACCAACCTTGGAGAGACTTCCCTGCACCTGCTCATGCTTCACTTTGTTCTTCCCTCTCACTCGCATGTGACAGGACCTTGAACTCAGTAGCATTCACATTCAGGACTTGAGTATCCTTTGTTGTCAAACTTATGCTTCATTGTCTCACTTGCATCCAAAGGCTAGATTTGATGCTCAGCATTAACACTTTCAAATCATTACTGGTCCACTGTTTAAAATGCTAACCTTGAGGGAAACGCTGCAGCCCTGAGAATGGGGCAACTGCTGCAATTCTAATAACATGAGTAGTAAGTAGTATAACATTGTTCAATGACAAATGTACCATCAGTTAATTTCATTGAGGATATTCTTGGCTGCAGTTTTTCCATGGACACGAGTTAGGTACTTCTCAACCCAATCTACAGTACTAGGTGATCCTTGAACCTGCCCTTAATGAAAGCTGGTGAAGATGTTCAGTGAGAGCATTTCATGAATGTTTGCATATGGAAAGTAATTTGTAAATGGCTATCATTGATTGGTCACTAACAACAAAAAACAATATTCAAGGACATACAATAATATTGCCAACAATTTCATATTGTTCCCATATTTCACACAGTTCAAATGCTTTGACGATTGTGTTATAATGTTTTTGGATTTGTCTGTGTGCATCTTCATCAAGATTCTTAGAGTGCACAAGACATTTTGGACACCAGTTGCATACAATGCACAATAGCAGGACCTGTTCTTCATAATCAGCTATATATGCTGCAAGAGCATAAATAACACACTGTAGTTGTCACCAAATAGCACAGTTTCAAGGACCTTCATTGGTTGACAAAGTGTATCAAGAATGCGACTCAGAAATGTATGGAAAATGTGCCTTTTGAATTTGCAGAATGCTGGCATATTGGCATGCTCTTTTGTTGCTGGAAAATATGTTAGTAGAGGGATGAAACCACTGAATGGACACTTACTCTTGGGCATGGCAAGAAACTCAATTAATGCAACAGCATTGTGGTGTGCACAATGAACAGTGTTGTGCACATTTCCAATGAAGAGATACAAAGGATAATGTTTATTCTAGTAGTACAAGTATGTGAGTAGGAATAGGATTTTGTCTTTGCTTGAGTGGCTGTGTCTCGGCAGCTCTCTCTTCTGCTCTCTCGCCAGCAGCCTACCAGCTGTGCCCTGACCTCTTCCTTTCTTTTCATGCAGCAGTCACCCCTTAAACCCAGCGGAAGATCCACATCTGCACTGATCATGGACTGAAACATCCTTTTGCCACCAGACTTTGCCCTGTTGGATTTTGCCGCCCTTGTGGAACTCACAATGGCAGTGCAGGAGATGGATCACGATGAAGCCATTGCCTTTTTAGAATAATGTTGAGAACAGACTGGATTGGGGGGAGTATACCTGAACCGGTGGGGTGATGATGAAAGCCCAGAGAGGGATGAAGAACCTCAACAGTGTCAACCTGTCCGAGACGCACCACCCAGGGATGCCCCAAGAGGAAACCAAGGCCAGGCAGGACAGCTGGCAGACCCAGCGCAACCAGCAGCCATGCAAACTATTATATTCAACCCAGATGCATGCATTGCCACCACCCTCACTACAAGACCAGCAGATTATGCCATCAAATGTATTGAAGCACGCAAGCATGTACCTCTCTGGTATTTTTCTAAGGAGGGATTGCGTGAGCCCACT
>Ga0307508_10005814_pt1 | contig 11652 bp, 4 predicted proteins | sample 9_EM_MG_FD_203089 | JGI IMG/M metagenome (GOLD analysis project Ga0307508, IMG submission 203089) | Populus trichocarpa ectomycorrhiza microbial communities from riparian zone in the Pacific Northwest, United States - 9_EM | ecosystem: Host-associated > Plants > Roots > Unclassified | place...
ATGCCAGCTCCGGGTACCGAGCTTTGGCAGCAAAAGCGCGCCGCGCTACTGGCCATCATCGGCCGGCCCACAGTGCCGTTAGCGGCGACCGAGAGCGCGCTGCCCGACGACAGCGGGCTGTCGGTCGCCGACTTCTCGTTCGCTAGTGACGACCAGACGCGCATTACCGGCACCAGCTTTGCGCCCAAGAAAGCCGGCCCGCTGCCGGCGGTGATCTTTTTGCATGGCACCGGCGGCTCGCGGCAAGACGGCTTTGGCCTCTTGCGCACGTTGGCTGGCAAGGGCTTTTTCGCGGTCGCGATCGACGCGCGCTACCACGGCGCCGGCAAGGGCCAAGATCCGTACTTCAACGCCATCTACCAAGCCTACGTCAGCGGCGTAGGCCATCCGTTCCTCTACGATACGGTCTGGGACGTCATGCGGCTGCTCGACTACCTGGACGGCCGAGCCGAGGTCGACGCCAAGCGCATCGGCCTGGTCGGCAACTCCAAGGGCGGCATGGAGACGTACCTCACGGCCGCCGTCGAACCGCGCGTCGCCGTCGCGGTTCCATGGATCGCCGTCGAAAGCTTCGCCTGGGCGCTCGACCACGATCAATGGCAAGCGCGCGTCGGCAGCATCCAAGGCGCTTTCGACCAGGCCGCCGCGCACGACGGCGTCCCCATCGACGTCGCCTTCGTACGTAAGTTCTACGACCGCGTGGTGCCGGGCATCTACGGCGAGCTCGACGGGCCCGCCATGCTGCCCGCCATCGCGCCGCGCCCACTCTTGGCGGTGAACGGCGACATGGATCCGCGCACGCCGGCCGCTGGCTTGCAACTGTGCGAAGCGGCCGCCAAAACGGCCTACGCCGGCAACGACGACCACTTCCAGCTCTATCGCGAGCCGAACACCGCGCACGCTGTCACGGCCGAAGCCACTGCGCTGACAGTCGACTGGTTCGTGCGCTGGCTCGCCCCGTGACGGCAAGCGCAGAATTTGCCGGCGATACGCGAAACCGGGGGTTGAAAGGTTCTTTCGCACGCCCCCATTAGAAACATAGTGTCTACCACGCCGAACAAGCGACCTAACCAAGGCGGCGCGGCGACGCTGGGAAAGGTGCTCGGAGCTGCGCTCTCGACCCTGCTCGCCGCGTGCACCGGAAACATCGGTAGCGGTGCGGGAGTTGGCGCCGGTTCTGGGCCAAGCTCCGGGCCGCCCGCTGGGCTCGGCACCGGGGGCAGCAGCACCAACGGCGCAGCTGGCAGCGCGCCCGGCGTCGGGGGCAGCGCGCCCGCGGGCAGCTGCATGTCGCTCGGCAGCGCGTCGAATTTTCATCGTCTGAACGCCAAGCAATACCAAGAGACGGTCAATCAGCTGCTGTTCACGCAGCAAGCGCTGCTCCAAGATCTTCCGGCTGACTCTAGCCTCTACGGTTTCGACAACAACGCCGACACATCGCTCACCGCTGCGACGACGCAAAAGTACCTCGATGTGGCAGAGAGCGCGGTCAAGGCGGCGCTCGCGTCTGCTGACGCGCGAGCCAAGCTCGTACCCTGCTCGCTGACGACCAACGCCGCGACCTGCGTGAAAACCGTACTCACCGGCTGGCTACCGCTGGCCTTCCGGCGACCGGTCACGCCGCAAGAGGTCGACAAATACGCGGGCTACACCAGCCTGTGCTCGAGCAGTGGCGAGGCCGGCTTGTCCTGCGCCCTGCAGGCGGCCCTGCTGTCGCCAAGCTTCTTGTTCCGCTCCGAGCTACTGTCGATTCCGGAGGCCGCCGCCTGCACGGAAGCAGCGCCGCTGGTGTCTACGGCTCAAGGCGTGCTCAGCCAGTACGCGCTCGCTTCGCGTCTGTCCTACTTTCTGTGGAACGGCCCGCCCGACGCCGAGCTCTACTCACTGGCAGCGTCGAGCACGTTGAACGATCCACAAGTGCTCGGTGCAGAGGTCGATCGCATGCTGGGCGCAGACGCGAACGCCGGCCACAAAGTCGGCTTCATTCACGACTATCCGGCGCAGTGGCTGCCGCTCACGGCGCTCGCGTCGGTCCAGCCTTCGCCCAGCGTCTTTCCCGCGTTCGACGAGCCCCTCCGTCAGGCCATGGCTGACGAATCGCTGGCGTTCTTCGCCGAGGTCGTGTCTGGCAATCACTCGGCGCTCGATCTGATCAAGGCCGACTACACGTTCGCCAACGAGCGGCTGGCCAAGCACTACGGGCTGCCCGGGGTCACGGGCACAGAGCTGCGCAAGGTCGACACGACCGGCGCGCTCCGCGGCGGCATCCCGACGCAAGCCACCTTCTTGACCGCTACCTCGTCGACAGAGAACACGTCGCTCGTGCTGCGCGCCAAATGGGTGCTCAAGAACCTGCTCTGCGTCGAGCTTCCGCCTCCCCCGCCCAAGGCGCTGATCGACTCGGTGCCCATTCCCGACCCCGGCCTGGGCCTCACCAACCGCGAATCGCTCGAAAGGCGCACCGCGGGCGAGCCCTGCCACAGCTGCCACCTCAACATCAACCCGATCGGCTTCGGGCTCGAGACGTTCGACGGCATCGGCGCGTCCCGCACGACGGACAAAGGCAAGCCCATCGACTCGAGCGGCGAGCTGATCGGTGGCCTCAAGTTCGGAAACACGTCCGAGCTGCTCACACTGCTCAGAAACGACGACCGCTTCCCGGCCTGCATGACGACCAAGCTGCTGACCTACGCGCTCGGCCGGGGCATGGTCGCCAATTGCGATCAGTCGGAAATCGACGCGCTGACGGCGGCGTTCAAGGCCGACGATCTCAAATTGCGAAATCACGTCGTTCGCATCGTGCAAAGCAATCTATTCCGATCGGCACGCGCTCGGGCGGAGGTGGTGCAGTGACGCTCATGGCAAGACAAGCGCGTAGAATTCCACGGCGCACGCTGCTGCGCGGCGCCGGAGTGGCGCTGGCATTGCCGTGGCTCGAAGCCATGCTGCCCTCGAGCGCGCGAGCGCAGGCCGCGGGCGTTCCGCCACGCGCGTTCTTCGTCTACTTTCCGACGGGTTACCGCAACGGCATGTGGACCAGCAGCGGAGCGGGCAGCGACTTCACCTTGCCCTCCATCGCGACGGCGCTCACGCCGTACAAGAGCAAGCTGAACCTGATCATGGGCGCCGGAAACACGCCCGCGTCGGTCGGCAACGGCGGCGACGGCATCCACGCCCGAGCCACGGGCACCTTTTTGACCTGCGAAATCTTACAAAAGACGGGTTTTGCCAGCGGCATTTCGGCCGATCAAGTGATCGCGCGTCTGATCGGCAAAGACAGCTGTGTGCCTTCGATCAACCTGGGCATTCCCGGTGAACGCCTGCCGGGCTTCGATGAAGACGGCTACGGCGAGGTGTACCTCGACAACATCTCGTTCGTGGGCCCGCGCGCCAACGTCCAAAAGGACAGCAACCCGCAGACGCTATTCAAGCGGCTGATCACCTGCTCGTCGTTGCAGGGCATGCCGGGCATGACGGTCGATCCGGCGCTGGCCGAGCGCAGCAAGTTCGAGCTCAGCGTGATGGGCGCGGTCAAAGACGAAGCCAAGCGCCTCTCCGGTTGCGTCGGCTCCGAAGATCGCATGCGGCTCGATCAATTTTTCACGTCGGTGAGTGAGCTCGAGCAGCGCTTCCAAGCTACCGGCGGCGGCATGCTTCCGAGCGGCATGAGCTGCACGACGCCGGCCCAACCCCCAGCTGCTGGCGCCAGCTACGCCGAGAGCATCCATTTGATGATCGACGTGGCCGTGTTCGCCTTCCAGTGTGGGCTCACGCGCGTCGGCACCATGATGCTGGACGGCGCGTTTTCGAGAAGAAACTACGGCCTGCCCGACATCGACGGCGTCGACTACATTCACGGCCTTTCACACGGCGAGATCGGCGGCATCGCGGCAGATCATCCGCGCTGGGTCAAAATCACCACGCATTTTTTCGAGAACTTCGCGTACTTGCTCCAGAAAATGGACTCAATCAACGAGGGTGAGCAGAGCTTGCTGGGCAACAGCATCGTCTACATCAACAGCGAGTTCGGTGACGGCAACGCGCACAATCAGCAAGAGCTGCCAACCATCGTGGCCGGCAACGCCGGTGGTAAGTTCAAGTCCGGCCAGCTCATCTCTCTTCCCGGCAAGACCCCAGTTTCGAACGTGATTCTGACGATCATGCAGACGATGGGCTACACGGACACGAAGTTCGGTGACAGCACGGGGCAAGTGTCGGCGCTGCTCGCCTGACCTTCGGCAGTCGAAGCGCTAGCCGAGCGAGCGACGTCGCGAGCGACCCCGCCAGCGGCCAGCGCACGGCTACAACTCCGCTCTCAACGACAGCCCGGGCGAAACGAGCACGATGGTCTTGCCCGCAATGCTCTGATGAGCGCCGCCCGAATTGAACTCGATCTGGCCCACGTTGGGGTAGCTCGGCGGGTTGCTATCGGCCCAGGCTGGCTCGGAAAGGCCGATCAGCACCAACGCCGCCACCCCCGCGCTCAGCTCGAATCGGCTTGCCACTTTGAGTCCCATCCGCACCTCGGGCGCGAGGTAGACATAGCGGGCAGCGGGCGATTCCGTCGCGTCGAAGGCGATCGGCAGCGCCGGGACGGTCGTGCCGTTGAGCTCCCGCTCCGCGGTCGTGGCGCCACCCAGGCGCTCGTCACGCAGCACGCCAAGCAGCACGCCGCCGCCCAGGCGCAGGCGGAATCGCCAAGCTTGGCCCCGGCTGAGGCCGGCGGACGCCCCGAGCAGCACGCCGCTCAGCGCGAGACTATCGGTCGCCACGCCGGCTGCGGGCTCGAGGCCGCGCGGCGTCGGCGCGACGCTCCGGTTCTCGGAGCGGGCGCGCAGCACCACGTACCCGGCGTCGACGCCAAACATCAGCCCGGAGCTCAGTTGATAACCGGCGTGGCCGGCCACGAGCCCGCCGAGCCCCAGCGTCTTCTTGCAGGGCGTCTTACAGCCTGCCAGCACGTCGCCACCGAGCGATGGCGATACGGCGAACGCGCCGCCGACCTCGAACACGAAGCGTGGCGGATTGGCGGCTCGGAAGGCCGCCGAGCTCGGATCGCGTTCGAGCTCGACCCGCAGAACCTCGCGCTTTTCATCGCCTACGCTAAGCTCGCGAATCGACGGCAGAAACCCCTCCGCTCCAAGCTCGACGCGGTGCGGACCGACCCGCACTCGGCCTTCCCAGACACCGCGACCGAGCGCGACGCCGTCGAGCGCAACGCTGGCGCTGGCCGGGACCGGTTCGATGCGCAGCTTTGCCGCGAGCCCTTCGAGCGTGAGCGTGAGCTGTGTGAGCTGATTGAGCCGTACCGGGGCCACGGCTGGTTGTGAGCCCAGGTTTCCCGCACCGCGCAGCAAGACGCTGTGTTCGCCAACTGTGAGCGTGCCCTCCCAAGGCGTCTTGCCGACCACGACATTGTCGACGACGACGTCCACGCTGCCGCCCGACTGCTCACTTACCTTCAAGCGCCCGCCGCGCGTCAGCGCAGCCAGTGTCGCCTGCAGCGTCACCGTCTGACCGCCCGGCACCTGCACTTGCCGCTCGAGCGCAACGAAACCTTCGCGCGAGAGCCGCACCAAATGCGTTCCAGCATTCACGCGCAGGGCTGCCGCTGGGGTGGTCCCTCGCTCGCGACCGTCGATGACGATGCTCGCGCCGGCCTCGGCTGCCCGGATGTCGAGCGCACCGACCAGCGTCGCGAGCTCATGCAGCTCATGCTCGGCCAGCGATCGATCCTCGGTGGGCAAGCTAGGAAACTCGCGCAAGAGCGCCTCGAACAGATCGAGCGCTTCGTCGAAACGATGCAGTTTGCGCAGGCAGAGCGCGGCATCTTTGGTGGCCGCTCGCGTCGGATAGAGCTCGCGCGAACGCAGGAACTCGACCAACGCCGCGTCCCAAGCTTCCTCTTCGAACAGCGCGATGCCTTTCTCGAAGGAAGCCCGGGCCTCGTCGCGGTTTGCCGCAGCCGCATCGGTATCTGCGACGGCTGGCACGGCAGCGGCCGCCGGCGCCGGCGCCGCGTTTTCAGCCGGCGTAGGCAATTTGTGGTGGCGCTGGGCGCGAGCGCTGGAGGTGAGCAGGGTGAGCGCCAGACTCAGACACAGGGGCGCGAGCTTCGATCGGAATGATCTCATCTTTTGAGCTTCGGCACGCGACACCGCGTCACTCGAACTTCCGGTCGAGGGCGGGGTTGCTCGGCTTGGGCGCTGCGGACACGCCCGGCGACGTCGCGGCGGCGGGCTTCGCGGGGCCACCACGAGGGCGCGCGCCGGTGGCCGGCGTGACGCTGCCGGTGGCAGAGCCCTGCAGCTCCAGCTTGGCAGGGATCGCGCCCGTGGGCGTGATCGCAACGTCTGCCGCTTGCTGACGACCGGGCAGCGAGAGACGAACGCGATGAACGCTGCCAACGGCCCCTTCGAGCTCGACTACGCCGCGTTCCACGCGAGCCTCGCGGCCGTCGACTTCGACAGCAACACCGGGCGGCGACACCGCAAGCTCGACGAGCTTAGTGCCCTCGTTGCCCCCCGCGACGGGTGGGCTGACAGGCGGAGGGGCAGCGAGGGCTGCGGCTGATGGGAGCATGGTAGCAGGCGTCGTGCTGCTGGAAGCCAGCTGCTCGCCGGCCACGCGCCGCTCCACGAGTTGCCACGTGGCGAGCGCCCCACCGCCCAGCAGCAGCGTGCCCACCAGCCACGACGTGCGCGACGAGCGGGCGCCACGCGTGGTGGAAGCTAAAGACTGCTGAGTGCCGGCTAGGTTCGTCGTTGCCGCTGCCACAGGCGCGCCGGAGCTCGCAGTCACCGCGCCAAACGAGCCGGACGCGAGCTCGAGCCGAGCTGCCACCAGAGCGCGTGTCTGGTCGGGGATCGGTACGAACATCGATTCGTGGAGTGCCCAGCCGCCCGGCAAGAGCAGTCTGACGGCGGCGAACATCTCGTCTGCGCTCGCAAAACGCTGCTGTACGTCGATGCTGAGTGCACGGTGAACGACCGCCGCAAGCTCCGGCGACACCCAAGGCGCGAAATCTTGCACCAAGCGGGGTGGCTCCGAACAAATGGCGATGATGAGCTGACCGAGCGTTTCCAGGTCGTGATGCGGCGTACGGCCAGTCAGCGACTGGTAGAGCACGGCACCAAGCGACCAAAGATCCGTGCGTTGGTCGATGCTGCGCAGCCCCTTGGCTTGCTCCGGCGACATATACAGCGGTGAGCCGAGTACGCTACCCGTGCGGGTTAGCGCTTGATTTTCGGTGCTACCGAGCTGATCGAGCTTGATCTTGGCGATCCCGAAGTCCAAAAGCTTGACCATGACCTCACCCGCGTCGCGGCGCGCCAGGTACAAGTTGGCCGGCTTGATATCGCGATGCACGACGCCAGCGTCGTGGGCCTTTTGAAGTCCGATGCAGGCCTGGGCTACGATGCGCAGCGCCAAGTCTGGCGCGAGCGGCCCGACGCGCTCTACGAGTTGATCGAGATCTTCCCCAGCCAAGAACTCCATCACCAGGAACGGTACGCCGAGCTCGGCGTCGACTCCGAAATCGAGCACCTGGACAATATGCTGGGTATCGATAGCGCCGGCGGCCTTCGCCTCTCGGATAAAACGCCCGATCACCTCGGGGCTGCGCCGTGATTCGTCGCCAGTGATGACCTTCAGCGCCACCCGCCGACCGGTGCCGCTGTGAATCGCTTCGTAGACCGCGCCCATGCCACCCTCGCCAAGTAGCCGCGCGACGCGGTACTTACCGCCAATCGTTCTGTCGAGCATGCGCGTCCTAGTCCCGGGCCTGCGCTGGCCGTGCGCGCCTTCGGCGTCGTGCCCCCAAAAGCAAGCCGAGCAGCGACGCCGCCAGCCACGGCTGCCCCGATCCGGGCGACGAGCCCGCCGCGCGGCAGCCGCAACCGTCCGAAGATTTGGCGGCGGCAGTGGACGGCGCCGTGCAGTTTGCATTGGCGTCGCACACGAAGCCGTCGATACAATCGTCGATCGAGGCGCACGAAGAGCGGCAGGTGCTGCCCTCACACTTGAAGGGCGAGCAGTCCGAAGCCTCGCCGTTCGGCGCCGTCACGGTGTGGTCGCCGTCACAGGTGGCGCCCGAGACGCACTTGCTCGAGCCGACGTCGCAGGTGTTGCCCGCCGCACAATCCGCATCGATGCCGCAGCTGCTCTGGCAGGCCTTGCCGTCGGCGTCGCACACGTAGGGCTCGCATTTCTTGGTCTTCACCGGACCGTCCGCGCCGCAGGAGCCGCTGTTGTCGCAAGTAGCCGAGAAGGTTTCGACGCCGTCGCTGCAGACTTGGTCGCGGCACGCCACGTCAGCGCCGACGTAGCCCACGCAACTTGCGGTGCTCTTTTCACCGTCGCAAGCGCGCGCGCTGCAGGCGTCGTCAGCGGCCGCAGCGGCGCAAGCGGCTCGGTCGCCGTGCGGCTCGCCCACCACCGGCGAGCAGGTGCCCTTGGCGGTCGCAATATCGCACGCCTGGCACTGCCCAGCGCAAACGCTGTCGCAGCAGACGCCGTCGACGCAAAAGCCGCTGGCACAGCGATCCGCGTCGGCGCACGATTTGCCGTTAGCGCTGCGCTTCTGACAAGTCCCCGCGTCCGTGTCGCAGTAGGCGCTCTTCGCGCAGTCTTCATCGCCCGCACACTTCGCGGCACAAGCACCGGCCATGCACGCGAAGAGCCCGCAGTCATTGCTGGTATCGGAGTGGCAAACGCCGGTGCCGTCGCAGGCGTAGCCGGTTTGGACGTTGTCGACGCAGCTGGTCATACCGCAAGCCGTGCCGTTGGCGTACAGCTCACAAGCGCCCTTACCGTCGCAGGCACCGTCGTGCTTGCAGGTGATCGGGCCTTCGTCTTCGCAGTCCGAGTGAGCGTCGCTGCCGGCTTTGGCTAGGCCGCATGCGCCGTCGTTGCCCGACTCCTTGTTGCTCGCGGTGCACGACTGACAGACCCCGTTGCAAGCGGTGTCGCAACAAACGCCCTCGACGCAGAAGCCGGTCTGGCATTCGTGCCCAGCAGAGCAGGTCTGCCCGTTGTCGTTCTTGGGCACGCAGACGCCCGCCTGGCAGAACGCGCCCGGCACGCAGCCATTGTCATCGCCGCAGCTGGTCGCGCAGCTCGACACGAGGCACACGAACGGGTCACATTTCGAGGTCTGCCCGTCGGCGCAGTTTCCGAAGCCGTCGCATTGTTGACCGTTCAAGGTCGACCCGGCGCACACGGCGGCACCACATGCCGTTCCCGGACCGTACAGCTTGCAGGCACCGGCGCCATCGCAATTGCCCGACTTCTGGCAAGTCACGGGCGCGTCGGCGGCGCAGTCGTTCTTCGGGTCCGTATCGACCACCACGTTGTCGCAAACGCCGTCTTTGCCGGCACCTTTTCTGGCCTTGCTGCAGGCCTTACAGGTGCCGCTGCAAGCTTGATCGCAGCACACGCCGTCGGTGCAAAATCCGCTCGAACATTGCGAGGCAGTCGTACAAGTCCCGCCGTTGCCTTGATCGGAAACGCAATGGCTCGTCCCGTCACAAAAGGCCGAGGCGACGCAGTCGACGTCCGAGGCGCACGAAACGCCGCAAGCTCCGCTCTGGCAGACGTAGGGCGAGCAAGCGCTGGTCTGCGCTGGTTTGCAGGTGCCGGCGCCATCGCAGGCGTGACCGGTCTGCGTGCCGCCGCTACAGCTCGTGGTGCCACAGGCGATGCCGCTGGCGTATTTTCGACAGGCGCCGACGCCATCGCACATGCCGTCGCGCGCGCAAGAGCTGGCGCCGTCGTCGGGGCACTCGGCGTCCGGATCGGTGCCGCCCGCAATGGCCTTGCAAGTGCCGTCCTTGCCGCCCGTCTTCGCGGCGGAGCACGCCTGACAGTCGCCGTCGCAAGGCGAATCACAACAGAAGCCGTCGACGCAATTGCCGGTGGTGCATTGACGCCCGGTCGTGCAGCTGGCGCCCTTGGCCTGCGCGGGCTGACAGGTATGGTCGCTAGTCTTGCACCAATCCGCCGCCACGCAGGCGTTGTCGTCGTTGCAGTTGGTCGCGCAGACGCTAGCGTTCAGGCAAACGTACGGGCTGCACGAGCTGGAGCTGGCGGCGTTGCAGGTGCCCAGGCCGTTGCAGGCAAATCCGCTCTGCGTACCGGTCGCGCAGGTGGTAGCCCCGCAACTGGTCCCGTTGGCGTAGAGCTCGCACGCGCTGGCGCCGTTGCAGAAGCCGTCGCGGTCACAGCTGCTGCTGCCATCGTCCGGACACTCACCATCGGGGTCGGTGCTAGCCTTGACCGAGCCGCAGACGCCGTCGTTGCCAGAGCCCTTCTTGACCATGGAGCAGGCCTGACAGAGCCCGTCGCACGTCTGGTCACAGCACACGCCATCGACGCAATTGCCGCTGCTGCACTGCCGCGTCGCCGAACAGCTCGCGCCGTTCGACTGCGCGGGCTGACAGGTATGATCACTCACGCGGCACCACGAGCTGCCGACGCAGCTCGCATCTCCCGAACAAGTGGTGCCACAAGCCGAGCCGCTACAAACGTACGGCGCACACTGGGTCACGTTGGTGGCGTCACAAGTTCCGAAGCCGTCGCACGAGTGGCCGTTCTGCGTACCGCCGGTGCAGGTCGTGGCCCCGCACGACGTGCCATTGGTGTAGAGCTGGCAGGCGCCCGCTCCGTCGCACATGCCATTGTGCTGACAGGTGCTGGAGCCGTCATCGCCGCACTCGGCGTCCGGATCGCTGCCACCCTTGATGTCGTCGCAGGCGCCGTCGGCCCCCGAGCCCTTCTTGGTCGCGGAGCAAGCTTGGCATTTGCCGGTGCAGGGCGCGTTGCAACAAAAACCGTCCACGCAATAGCCAAGCTGACAGTCAGCGGTCGTGCTGCAGGTGTCGCCCACGGCGCGCTTGCAGCTGCCAGAGCCGTCGCAGTTGCCCGAGCAGCTGGAGTCCGACCCATTGATGACCGGTTGGCACGTGCCCGGCGTCGCCAGATTGCAGGCCTGGCACACGCCGCACGCGGTTCTGCAGCAAATGCCGTCTTCGCAATGTCCGGTGTCGCACTGCGCGTCGGTGACGCACGCACCACCGTAGGACTGAAGTTCCCAAGTGTCATTGGTATACAGGCCCACGCCCGAGGTGCCGACCAGGCCCCCCATCAGCACGACACGCCTTCGGAGCGAGTCGAAGACCAAGCCGGAATTCGCCCGCGCCGACGGCGCCATGTCCGACGCTCTTTGAGCCCAAGTGCTGCCGTCCCACTCCCATAGGTCACCGAGCAGGTTCTCGCCGACGCCGGTCTCGCGCCCGCCCATCAGTACGACCCGGCCGCGGGCGCTGTCGTAAGTCATAGGCGCCGACGCTCGCCGCGCCGGGCTGGTTGCGGGCGTGGCTTTGGACCAGTCGCTGCCATCCCAGAGCCAAGTATTCGCGACATCGCCGAAGAACACGGTCTTGGCGTGCAGCGCGTCGTACGCGATTGCCAGCGGGTCGATCGAGAACGGACCGGGCGGCTTCGTCGCTGGCGACTTTTTGGTCCAGGTGGTGCCGTCGTAGCTCCAGGTGTTGGCGACCGCGGTGCCCTGGGTAAAGCCCAAGAGGAGCACCACGTGCTGTCCGCTGTCGTAAACGATGCCAAAAGGTCGCAGCACGGGTGGCGAGGCGGCTG
>Ga0307508_10005815_pt1 | contig 11652 bp, 6 predicted proteins | sample 9_EM_MG_FD_203089 | JGI IMG/M metagenome (GOLD analysis project Ga0307508, IMG submission 203089) | Populus trichocarpa ectomycorrhiza microbial communities from riparian zone in the Pacific Northwest, United States - 9_EM | ecosystem: Host-associated > Plants > Roots > Unclassified | place...
GCGGTCGAGAACACCCAGGGAACCGGAGACCTCGAGACCCAGTGAACGGCCGAGCTCTCTCGCTTCCCAGTCATCGGAAAGCATGAGGAACCCGCGAGCGACGGCGGCAGCGAGACAAGCAGCCTCTCCCGGCCCCAGATCACGGCCGATCTCATCCGCCTGGATCTGCTCCGTCTCGGTCAGATCGACGATCTTCAGCCAAGACCAATCGCACGCAGGAACCAATCCACGGCGGACGCCGCGCTCCAATTCGTTCCAGACCGCGTTTGGCGCGCAGAGATCAGGATAGGCCGACCGCAGGAGGTCGGGCCGCTGGATTTGCGCAAAATTACTCAGGACCGTCGTGTCTGTCAGGGACGGCATGCGGAGGAGTGGATGCGTTCAGGCATGCCGGCGGGCGGCGGCGATGTCGGCCTGTGCGTCCTCGATGGAGCGGACTCCCCGCCGCAGCGGAACGCCGAGCCGCTGGAAGCTTCCTTCCAACTCGAAACGGGAAAGCTGGAGGAGCTCGGCCGCTTTTCCGAGGTTGATCTTCTCGGCGAGGTAGTCGCGGATCACATGGGCTTCGAGAAGATCACCGGAGCCGTTCGCCTCTTCGCCGGTGGCGCAAAGGGCGAGAGCTCGCAGGAGCCGGTAGTCGAGAGCATCGAGTAGGACGATGCGCTCCTCCCCTCCGCTTGCCACGACGGCAAGCTCTCCTTCTTGGACCCGGTCCAGGATCTCGCGGGTCCTCTGAGACAGGTCGGTTGGGGAGATGATGGTCCGCGTCATCGAAGAACCTCGTCGCAAGAGTACATCACTCCACGCGGATCGGGTCAAAACGCCGTCGTATCCCCGAAGCTGGCAAACCGTCCGCTCGGGTTTCTGTATGTCCTGCTCGTACCCGTCGTGGTGTCGGTCACGGTGAGCGTGTATTCCACGTTGGACAGGGCTCCGTAGAAGACCCAGCGGTGGCCGTTGACGGCGGTGCCGTCCAGCACTTTGAGCACGACCTCGACGTTGGCGGCGTCGAAGAACCAGAAGTAGCCGGTGTCGGCGGTGAGCACGACGGCGGTGCCGTTGCCCTGATGTCCCTGGAAGTCCTTCCACGCCGCGGTCACGGTGAAGCGGTTGTTCTCCAGGCAGAGTTGGGTGGCGCTAGGCTGGCAGGGGGTCAGAGCCGCCGCCGGGTCGATCCGGGTTTCCGCCAGGATGAGCTCCTTCCCGCGCGTCGCGCTCGGGTCCCCTTTGGGCGAGAGCGCTCCCAGCGGGCCGAAGGAGTGGGTGTCTCCGACGCTGGCGAACTGGCCGAGCGGATTGGAGTAGCGCCTCGCGGCGCCGGTCTGCGTGTCGGTGACGGTGAGGTCGTAGCCGACGTTCGAGAGCGCGCCGTAGAAGGTCCAGAAGTGTCCGTTGACGCCGCGGCCGTCCAGGACCTTCAACACGGTCTCGACGTTGGCGGGATCGAAGAACCAGAAGTAGCCGGTGTCGGCGGTGAGGGGCACCGCCTGCCCGGTGCCTTGCCGGCTTTGGAAGTCGTGCCAGGCCGCTTCGACCTGGAAACGCCCGCCGTTGAGGCAGAGGCGGGAGGCGGTGGGCTGGCAGGTTGCCGGAGCGGTCACCGGCAGGGACCACAGCTCGCGCCCGGTCAGCCCGTCGTCGGCGGCGAAATAGAGCCGGTCGCCGATCACGGTGAGCGAGTCGGGCAGCGACGAGCCGCTCATCGGCTGGAGATCCTGCACCAGCCGCGTGCCGGCGGCGGTGCCGTCGGTCTGCCAGAGCTCACGGCCGTGCTCCGGGTCCCGGGCGGTGAAAACCAGCCGGCCTCCGGCGACGGTGAAGCCGGACGGGATCGAGGAGTCCGGTCCCGGCGTGATGTCGCGCAGCATCTTCGTGCCGCCGGGCGTGCCGTCGCTGGTCCACAGCTCGACGCCGTGGTCGGCGTCGGCCGCCGCGAAGAACAGGTGGCCGGCGAAGGCGGTGAGCCCATGGGGATAGCCCTGGTCCGGTGCCGCCGCCAGCGGGACGAGCGGGAAGCTGAGGACCTGGACCGTGGACGTGCCGTCCGTCCGCCAGAGGACCCGGTCGCCGACCTGGCCGAGGCCGGAGACGAAGTAGAGCGCTCCGTTGAGGGCGGCCAGCTCGCGCGGGAAGGAGACGTCCGCCACGGGGACCGTGCCGCCCGGCGTTCCATCTGTCCGCCAGATCTGGTTATCCGAGGCGAAGAAGACCAGGGAGCCCAGCGCCGTGAAGGCGACGGGATTGATCGCGTTGAGCGGTGGCGTGAGGGACCGGGTCCCCGCCGCGGTACCGTCACTGACCCAGACGACTCTCCCCTCCTGTTCCTCCACGATGAAATAGAGGGCGTTGCCCACGGCCGTGACGTTGGTAATGGCGTTGGCGTCGGGGAAGTCTTCGAACACCTGGGTACCCGCCACCGTGCCGTCGCTCGCCCAGAGGCTCAGGGCCGCCGAGGGCGACGGAAACACCGGAAAAAAGAGCCGGCCGGCAAAGGACGCGGTGGAAGGACGCGAGACCACGAAGATCTGGCCCAGGGAGAACGTCCCCGCCGCGGTACCGTCCGTCCGCCACAGCTCCTGAAAATTCTGCCCGCTCCGGAAGATGGCGGTCCCGCCGGCAGTGCCCAGGATCAGCGGCTCCAGATCGCTGGGGACACAGGCTTTCACCGCCGCATTCCCGAGGACCGGCACGGTGCTGTCGGCGGTGCCGTGGGTCAGCCAGACCCGGCGGCCGTCCGCCGTGCCACAGGCGGCGAAGAAGAACCCGCCTCCGGCGGCGGGGGTCAGCTCGCGGGGGTCCGAGGAGCCACCAGGGGCTTCCAGAGCGACCAGCCGCGTGCTCGCAGGATTTCCATCCGTCGCCCACAGCGTTCCCTGGGGAGAGTTGCCGATGAAGAACAGAGTCTTCCCCAGCGTTGCAAACCCCCCGTCGGTGCCGAGGAAGGCGCCATAGCCGTCGGGGACGGCGGTGAGGCGCTTCGTCCCCTGCAGCGTACCGTCCGTCGACCAGATCTGATACCTCCCGTTCACTGCGGTCGCGGCCTGGAACAGGACGCCGCCGGCCCAGGACGGCGACGCGGTGGTGAACACGCCATTGCAGGGGCCGGGACAGAAATCTTCAATCAGATGGGGACCTTGGATGCCGTCGGTGCTCCACAGCTCGCCGCCGGTCGCGGGCGTCTCACCGCGGAAGACGACCCGGGAGCCGGTCGAGACCAGATATGAATTATCCAGCCCCAGGCAGCCGGAACCGGGGCAGACGCCGGGATCGGGCAGCCGCGTCGTCGATTCGGGGTGGCCGTCGGTGGCGAACAGCCTGCGCCGCCCCGGTTGATCGATGCCGAGGAACACCAGACGCCCGCCGGCCGCCGCCAGGTCGCCGGTGGAGCTCATGAACGCGCCGCCGGTGGTGAAATGGGTGACCGCCCGGGTCCCCGCCGCCGTGCCGTCGGTCACCCAGAGGTCGCGCGGACCGCTCGCGGTTTTCTGAGCGCCGAAGTAGACGCGGCCGCCGATCGGCACGAGCGCACCCGACACCACAGACGGAGCATGGGTCAAAGGACCGGTTCCCGCCGGCGTGCCGTCGCTCGTCCAGAGATCGCCGGCCGCGGTCGCCGGGATGAAGAAAAGCCGGCCGCCCGCAGCCGCCTGCGCCCCGGGAAACCTTCCGAGCTCCGCCACCAAAGCCGCATTCCCCGGTGTGCCGTCGGTGGCCCAGAGCTCCTGCCCGCTCGCGGTCTGCACCTGGAAGAACAGATGGGAGCCCGCAGGAGCCAGATCGAGCGGGCCGGCGTGGAAGACGTCCACATCCTTGACCGTCCCCGCGGACGTGCCGTCGGTGCTCCAGAGGGAGCAGGCGCCGTCGCCGCAGCCGGAAAACCAGAGACGTCTCTGGAAGAAAGCCACCGAGTGCCCGAGACTGTCCGGCGGCAGGACCTGGATTCCGTTCTCCGGGCCGGCGAGGACAGAGGTCCCTTCCCGCGTGCCGTCCGACCTCCAGAGCTGTTGCGAGATCCCATCCTCCGCCAGCACCGACCAGAAGACCGTGCTTCCCAGGTTGCCGAGGAGCCTCGCGTTCTGCTCACGCAGGAGCACCGTGCCCGCGGGTGTGCCGTCGCTCACCCACACGCCCCCACCGGTATCGAAGAAGACCTTCCCGCCGGCGGTGAGGAGATGCTGCGGAAAACCACTGCTCGACGAATCAGTCCCCAGATTGATGTCGCGCACCAGGGACGCGGTCTGCGCGCCGGCGGGATTGGCGATGCCGAGGAGAGCGCCGAGCGCAACTCCGGCCAAGCCTCGTGCGTACACGCTATGGACAAGCTTTCTCATCCGGCTCATCGAGCGGCCCTCCGCTGGATCGTTGTGCATTCACTGTATCAGGAGAGGATCTATCATGACGATCATGCAGTTCCTGCGCACGCTCCTCTTCTCGGTCCTCCTGCTCCCCCACCTGGCCGCCGCGGGAGACCTCGCGCCACGCCTGGTGCGCGACGTGGACCGGACGAGTTATGCCGCCAGCTCCAGCCCGCGCCAAATCTCGGGAGTGAACGATGGCCTTGCCTTCACCGCCTTCGGCAACCGCGAGCTCTGGTTCTATGACGGTAAGGAGCACGACTTCACGCTGGGCCTCAAACACCGGGAGATCCGCCAGCTCGTCGACGGGATCTACGCGGCGCGCGAAGAGTCCGGCGGCTGGACACTCTGGGTCGTCGAGGGGTTTCCCTATTTCCAGGCGAAGCCTCTCGGCACGCAGCCCATCGCCCGCATCGGCCGGGCGTACCAAAGCCCGTTCGGCTATGGGGTCTGGCTGTTCGAAGCCGATGCCGGCAAGGGGCGCGGGCTGTGGTCCCTGGACGGCACAGCGCACGCTCACGAGGTCGCGCGCCCGCTGCCCTTCCCCGACGGGCTCCTGCTGCATGACATCACTCTCTACCGCAACCGCACCTTCTTCGTGGCCCGCGACCGCCACCTGGGGACCGCGCTGTGGGCGGCGGACGGCACGGTCGCCGGCACCTCGCCGGTCTTCGCTCCTGCGCCGGAGAAGACGGTCTCGATGATCCTCGCCGGAGTGGTGCGGAACCGTCTGCTGCTGGCGGTGTCAGGACCTGAGACGGCGCTCTGGCTGAGCGACGGCACACCGCGCGGCACGCGGCGGCTGGCGGCGATCGGCCATGGCACCGCGGGCATCACGGACGCGGTGCAGATCCCATTGACCGATCGAATCGTTTTCGTCGCCGACGACGGCCGGCACGGCAAACAGCTCTGGGGGACGGACGGAACCGCCGCGGGCACGAAACGGCTGACCGGCTTCGCCACCACCGATCCGTTCGCCGGCTCTCCGCTGTCCGCGGCGACGCTCGCCGGCCGCCTCGCCTTCTTCGCCGACGACGGCGTGCATGGCCGCGAGATCTGGTCGACCGATGGCACACCCGCGGGCACGCGCCTGCTGGTGGACGCCTGTCCGGGAGCCTGCGGCATGGCGGGCGACATCCTGCTGACCCTCCAGGCCACCGACACACCGCCGCAACCCGAGCGCCTGCTCTTCTCTTCGCACCTTTCCGGGGGCCATCAGGGGGTGGATCTCTGGTCGACCGACGGCACCGCCGCGGGAACCGGTCTCCTGGCCGGCATCTGTTCCGGCGCCTGTGACGACGAGCCCCGCGGCATCGCGGCCAGCTACTTTCCTTTCTCCACGGCCGGCCCCGGCACCACGTTCACCGCCGCGACGCCCACGGGGGAGCGGGCGCTCTGGTTCACCGACGGCACGGCAGAGGGAACCCGGAAGCTGACGCCGCCGGGCGCCACGGTGACCTCGACGGATCCCCTGGCCGTGTCCGATGCAGAATTCGGCGACGAGCTCTGGACGACTGACGGCACGCCGGAAGGCACCCACCTCTGGCATGACCTCGGACGGGAGATCGACAGCGGCTCGAATCCCGCCTTTCTTGGGACGGTTGGCGACCGCATCCTCTTCTCCGCTTTCACGCCGGCCCACGGCATCCGCCTGTATGCGAGCGACGGTACCGCCGCCGGAACGCTACCGCTGGCGCTCCCCACGCCGGCCCCGGATCTCAGCGTGCTCGCGCAATCGACGACCGCCGCAGGCCGCACGCTGTTCTCCGCCTGGGTCCGCGGCACAGAGAAGGCCGCGCTGTGGGGAGCTGACACCACGGGAGCCGTGCGGCTGACTCCATCCGGCGTCACGGTCAACGGCGGTCCTTTCTCCCTCGGCCAGCATGCCGTCTTCTTCGCCGCCGACGCCGAGCACGGCTCCGAGCCCTGGGTGAGCGACGGCACGCCGGATTCGACCCACCTCCTCGCCGACCTGGTGCCCGGTGCGGATCCGAGCAGCGACGGCACCGGAGCGCGGACTCTCCACGGCCAGCTCCTGTTCAGCCGTTGGGACGACTCGCAAAGCTGGATCACCGACGGCACCGTCGAGGGGACCCGCCGCCTGCTCGACGCCTATCCCTTCCTCGCTCCCTCCGCGAACGTGCAGATCCCGGTGTTCACGGAAGCCTTGGGAAAGGTTTTCTTCGCCGGCGCCGATGCGCCCAATGGCGAGCCGGAGCTCTGGGTCAGTAGCGACTGGACCGCGGCGGGAACGCACTCCCTCGGCTTTCCGGGCGCCGGCCTGGGAGTCGACGGAATCTTTCCCGCGGGCTCGCGACTCTTCGTCTTCATCGCCGCCACCGATTCATCCGCTCCGGAGCCCGCTCCCCTGTGGCTGGTCGATCCCCTCTCGGGAGCCGGGGCTCCAGTACCGCTCGCGGCGGACTTCCGTTTCGGAACCCTGCCGCCGATCGCCTTCGGAGACCGCCTGGTGTTCAGCGACGCGGCAGAGCATCTCTGGGTGACCGACGGAACAGCGGAGGGAACGTTCCTCCTCCACGATCCCGCCGGGCAGGAGATCGTGCTCGGCGGCGGAGGCCGCGCCATCTCCTTCGCCGGCCACCTGATTGCCTCGGTGGCCCTGGTGACAAGCACCGACGATTTTGGCCCCTGCTATGTCTGGGACGGTACCGGCACGACCACCTCGACAGCGACACCGGCGGCAGGCGTCCTCTGCAGCGGCGATTTCTTCCCCGTCGGACCGCGCCTCTACTTCACCGGGTTTCAGCCGGACACCGGTGCGGAGCCGTGGGTGTTCGAGGAAAAATAAACGATTGATCGCGGTAGGAAGTCGGTCAAATTGCGGCACCACGGCCCGTAGAGACGGGCCAGCGGATACCACAGCCCTCTCCGGAACCATCGCCGGCCGGCCCGTCTCAACCTTGAAAGGCCACTGCAGAACCAATCGCCCGGCAGCGATCCCGCCACGTTCCACAACCGCTGAGACGCTCCGGCCGTTGGTGGACTCGGAAGGGTTTCGCACAGCACTGGAGCGTCTCTACGCACCGCTTTGCCAAATTGAGACAGTTATTCTGTGACGAGCCCTAAAGTCGGTGCCAAGTTTGTTCGTCGGATTGTCCTCCCCGGGATCATCCTCGGGGCGGCAGCATTCGGAGAAGGGCTACCGGCCGCCATGCCGCCGCAGGAAGGTCTTCAGGGATATTGGCAAGACCTGGCCGAGCCGGATTTCAAGATTGGGGTGGAGGGGTCCCGGCTCCTCATCTCCTTTGGCGGCCGGGTGCGAGAGGTCGACGAGATCCTCGCAGTGACCGGCGAGCATGCCAAGGTCTGCAAGATCGGCCGCGAGGCGAAGCTTGGCCTCCAGCGGAAGGGTGACTTCCTGATCTTTCAGGATGAGACTCGCGGCAAGGTCCGCAAGCTTGAACGGCTGCCGCAAGAGCCAAAGGGTCTATCCCTTTCCTTCTCGATCCCGGAGCCCATGCCGGTCCCCGAAGTGAAGATGCTCCACATTCAAGGAGAGGTCTACCGGCGCGAGGAGGCCGAGCAAGGGAGCATGCGACTCAGAAGGCGCCCATCCGCCGAGTCTCCCCTTCCCTGGCTCGGCAGCCGGCTGAGCGCTGAGCCGGAGCCGCTGCCCACCGACCGGGAATTCCTGACAGCGCAGCGGACGACCGAGAACACTGAGTTTATGCGTCAACTCCTCGCAGAGGTCGGCTGGATCGACGTCCCACGGTTTGGCTACAGTGCTTCTCGGGAAGCCTTTCTCTTGGTTCAACACAGTTGGGACGTCCAACTCCTGACGGCCGCGCTGCCCCGCGTCAAGAAAGACGTTGACTCTGGCCAGATGGAGTCCGATGCTTATGCTCTGCTCTATGACCGGCTTCAGTTGGCCCTCGGGCGGCCTCAACGGTACGGATCTCAGGTTGTCTCGGACGGTCAGGAAGGCGTCGTGGTCCTTCCTGTGGAGGATCAGAGCAAGATCGAGGAGCTCCGTAAGCAGCTCGGGCTGATCTCCCTCAAAGAGTACGTCGGAGTCTTGGGTTCGCCCGAGGTCAAGCTCAGCAAAGACTGCTCAGGCAGGTGAATACGCCTTGTGTTGCGCCGCCGTGTTCGTTGTGATGCAATCCAGCATCATGACACGCGACCACTACGATCAGCGGCGGCGCCAGCTCGATGCGGAGCTGCGCGCCGGCATCGACCTCCTGGAGTCCGCCCATCGCCTCCAGGTGCACGCCCTGGATCTGGCCTGGAGCATGCTCTCCCAGGAGCCCCTCCCGCCGGCCGCTCCGGCTGCCTCTCCCGCCAGTCCTCCGGAAACGGCCCCCGCCAAGCGACGGCCCAGCAATCTCTTGGAAGATCTCGACGCGGCGGTCCCCCGCCTCCCGGAAGCCTTCGACCGCAACGATATCTGCCGCGAGCTCGGTTACCAGCCCGAGCGCAGCATGCTCTTCCGGGCGCTGCAAGAACTGGTCGCCGAGGGAAACATCGCCATTCTCCAGGGCGGTGAGGGCCGCAAGCCCACCCGTTACCGCCGCCTGCAGCTCTGAGCCCGCCGCCACGGCGAGCATCACAAACGCCGCTGCGGGCATCACAAACGCCGCTGCGGGCATCACAAACACCACGGCGGGCATCACAGACATGAAGAAGTCTGTGTTGCCACCGCGCTCTGCTGTGTTGCCACTGCGCTCTGCTGTAGTGCCACTCTGCTCTGCTGTAGTGCCACTCTGCTCTGCTGTAGTGCCACCGCGCTCTGTTGTGTTGCCACTATGCTCTGTTGTGGTGCCACTGCGTAGTGCTGTAGTGCCACTACGTTCTGCTGTGATGCCACTGCGCTCTGCTGTAGTGCCACTGCGCTCTGCTGTAGTGCCACTGCGCTCTGTTGTGTTGCCACTCCCGGTGCGGCTAAGGGAAAGCCACACGAGGCGGTTTGTCCGCGGGATGCTTCCAGTGGGCGCCGAGGTATTGGCGAAGCTCTCTCAGCAGTTCCTGGCTGACGGCCTGGTGGCGGGTGGATTCCAGGAGTTGTTCCCAGAGGGTGCGGAGCTGATCGTGCGCGATCGCGGCGAGGGAGGCGTCGGTCAGCGCCCGGGCGGCGCTGGATCATGCGTTCAACGTCCTGCACAAAGATCGCGTCATCAGCCTGATCGATCCCGAAAACCGCGCCTCCCTCCGCGTCGCCGAGCGGCTCGGCCAGAGACTGCAAGGCCACGTCGATCATCACGGCCGGGAGATGCTGTGTTTTGGCATCGACCGGGAAGCTTCATGGCGAGTTGGCCAGGACCACCTGGCTCCGGCGATCTCCCGTAATCCCCCAGATGAGCTGGTCGATCAGCTCTTCACCACCTTGACGCAGATCCACCCAGGTCATGCCCTTGAGAAAAACCGGCAGCTTCGGGTCCTCTGTACAGGTTGGGAGAATCACCGGGATCACCGGACACTTCCTCTCGACGAACTGCCGCAGAAAAGATGATTGCTCCAGGGTCTGCCAGGGGCCCAAGCCACCTTGGCCCACGAAGACCGCAGCGCAGCGGATCCTGTCGATCTGTTCTTCGATGATCTCCTGCCAGGGTAGCCCCGGGCGGAGCTCCCACTCGTCGAGCCAGGGCAGAATTCCTCGCGTTTTCAACTGCTCACCGATCTGCCGAACCAAGGCTTTGTCGTCCTTGTTGTGGCAGAGGAACACGTCGAACGCCTGGGTCGCCAGTTTCCCCTGGAGCACCGACATGGCTGCGGCGCGGTCCCGTTCGAGATCCGCAGCGCGATCCATGGCGAGAACAGCTCCGGACCGATTCGCGGCAGAGCCCGAACCGTGATCGAGGAGGGAGACGGGCTGGCCACAGAAATAGCAAGGGACTTCTTCTCGCCCGCTCTGGCGCAGCTTCGCAACCGCTTCTTGAGCGAGCGGAGTCCCACAGGCAGTACAGCCAAAGAGACACCGCCTCTTGACACTGCCTGGCAGGCTGCGACGCAGCAAGTGGGAGAGCACGTACTCCTCGAACTGCTGGCGCATCTCCTGGCTCGACCTGGAATCGGCAAAGAGGCTGAGGTCTCCACTGCCGTCTTCGACCTGTCCGTTCAGCAGGATGCCGAAGGTGGCGCCAAAGAGGGAGGTGAATTCCGCGGCGCTTTTCCACATCTCTTTGCACGTAAAGATCTCGCTGTGAGAGAGCCGGACGACGAGTGTCGTGTAGATGCTGGGCACCGAACCCTCGAAGCTGAACGTCACCCATTTTCCTTGCGGAGCCGGCAGCTCTCGGCTCTCCCTCGTGAGCTGGGAAGGGAACACAAGAAGTGGGCCATCCTGGGCCTGCTCTCGCAATGCGATGTCATGCCGCAACAGATCTTCGATCGTGGCGATCAGCAGCAGCTTTTCGAGCTCGCGATTCGGAATGCGTTCTCCCTGAAGAATGGGAAAGCGGCCATCGCGAGCGTCCTCTTCGGCGATCGAGCCCAGGCCATCCGGCTCTCTTTGGGCTGCACTGATCAGCATCGCTGCATAGGCATCGAGCAGCTCGGGTTGCAGCAGAACGAGATCCGCAAAGCTCAAGCGCCGAACGAGGCCCTGAGCTTCCAATCGTCCCGTATACGCTGCGAATTGGGCACGCAGACTTGCCGCGTCGACCAGGATCTCTGCCCGGCCGACGAAGCTGCGATAGAGATCGTCCGTCGTCGAGAGCACGCGCCCGGCTTCTTTTTCCGCCAAGAGGAATGATCTGATTTTTCGAAAGAGCTCCGTCGAGCTGACCCGGGGGCGCTTTTCCCAATCGATCGCCTCGCGGATCGCACGCGCCAAGTCCTCGACTTGCCATCCCTCTTTGGCGCTCGTTTCGAAGTAGCCGGCGAACCCGAGATCCTGGAGCAGGGAGTCGATACGCTCGCGGCTGACGCTGATGCCTCCCCGATCGGCGCGGGCCGCCACCAGGAATTTGGTGATCGGAGCGGCTGAGCCCTCCCGGCGCTGATCCGCCTGCCGGAGGGCGCGGCTCCAATGGTACACGCCCGCAAACGGCTCTGTTTCGCTGCGGGAGTCAAAGACCACGAGAGCGACGTCCACTTCGTCGAGATGAAGCTGATGGATGAGCCGGTAGCCCGGCTGACCGGCCAGGTCCCACAAGAGCGTTTCTCTGGTTTCGAGGATGTCACCGGTCAGCTCTACGTCCTGTCGCTCGAGCGTCCACACATGACGGGAATGAGTGGACTCCATGGGCGTGAAAGGTTTGCCGGACAGGCTGAGCCCCAGGCACGATTTGCCGACACCCGTGTCTCCGACCAGAACGACCTTGGCGTTACAGTAGTG
>Ga0307508_10005816_pt1 | contig 11650 bp, 11 predicted proteins | sample 9_EM_MG_FD_203089 | JGI IMG/M metagenome (GOLD analysis project Ga0307508, IMG submission 203089) | Populus trichocarpa ectomycorrhiza microbial communities from riparian zone in the Pacific Northwest, United States - 9_EM | ecosystem: Host-associated > Plants > Roots > Unclassified | place...
AAAAAAAAATCACACAACACAAGGAGCCTGCTGACGGCGCACGGCCCGGTATGGGATAGTATTTATCACAAGAGAGAGAGGACAGCGATTGATTACAGATCGTCATTATGGGGAGAAAACAATGCAATATCAAGTCAAAGCGAGAGGGAAACAACGGGCCAGAACGGAGAGCGACGAACCAAGCGACGCGCGAATGAAGACGACAAGGGGTGGGGGACGGAGAATTGCGAGCTGCCAGTACACCAAGTAGAAAATATCGAGCCAGGGGACGAAAATTTGGGGACTGTTCGATTCCTACGCCTAGCAAGTAATGATGTCGATCTGCGTGTATGAGTTGTTAGGCATGGAGGGCTCGAGCCCAAAGTCGAGCGTGTCCTTGTGCGTGTTAGAGATAAGGTAGATTCGGGTGTGCAGGGGGTGAGGAAGATACGCCAAAATTAGGTTCCGATGTCGATTAAGCAACAGACACGTCGACTACACTGTTTGCTTCAGGTCCCGTTACGGGACCTTCTGACACGCCGTCAGTGCCGTCATTGACTTGATGGAAGTCTAAGGAGATGTATCAAGTTAGCGAGTAAGAATTAGGCGACGTCAGGAGGAGGTCGCGGTAACCTTACCTAGAATCTCGCTGTACATCATGACCTTCCATGTGTCCACCGGTAAATCGGCGTCGTTAAAGCTCCAGTCAAACGGCTCCGCAGCGACGGGCTCATCGGAAGGATCGTGATAGGGGGCGACGTACTCGTGCGCCAATCCGCGAGTAGCATCGATACGCTTCTTCGGATCGAACACCAACATTTTCTCCAGCATGTTAATGGCTGAGGGAACGATTTGAATCAACGAGGTAAACAATCCATAGTGCGTATCCTAACCTGCGTCGTCTGCATTCTGGAATTTCTGACGGAAATCCACTCTTTCCTTTTTCGGCAGGCTTTGTACGAAACGGAGAGTCTAAACGCTTCAAACATGAGTATAAGACTAGCAACAATCAGGTGCACTCACATTCTCGCTCGCAATGGACTGAATGACATCTTCCGGTGGCGTTCCCAGAAGCTCGGTTATGATAGAAAACTGGTTGACATCTTCAGGTTGTCCGGGCTTCGTCAGGATCTGAATACCGTCAACTGATGGCGAATGACTTACGATCCTTTCCCGGGAATAAAGGTCTCCCCTCCAACATTTCCGCGAAGATGCAACCTGCGCTCCAGATGTCCACCGCATAGTCATACTTCTGCCAGGTGAGCATGATCTCCGGCGCGCGATAGTATCGGGTAGAGACGTAACCGGTCATCTGAGGATCTTGTAACCGGGCGAGACCGAAATCGCAGATCTTCAGATCGCAATTCTCGTTGACGAGGATGTTGCTCGGTTTCTGATGAATTTTAAAAAACAAACCGCGGTTAGACATAGCATTGAGGCCAGAGAGAAAGAACACTCACCAGGTCACGATGTACCACCCCAGCAGAATGCACATATTTCAGACCGCGCTGGAAATTGGTAAGAAATGTGAACCTGGGCCGGAACGAGAGCCCATGCTCACTAGTATTTGGTATAGAAAGTATTGCACGAATTGCTTCTCTAATGGTCGTGATGTGAGGAGTCGGTGAAGGTCAGTGCCAAGTAACTCGGTGACAAAATATCTTTGGAAAAACAGGTGGGCAGTGCATAGGTAGCACGCAACGAGCTCGAACTTACATATCTTCCTGTGGGGAGATGAAGACATCGCGCAGACTGATTATCTTTGTAGCACACAACAAACACGCGTGCAAAGGGTTCAAGGTTGTTCAATACTCACTGACGTAAGTGTCAATTAAGCGCTTGCACTCACATTCTCGTGTTGTATATGCTTGAGTAGTTTAAGTTCGCGGTAGGTACGCTTGCTTAACACTGGTGTACTGAAGGGTTTCATGATCTTCTTGATCGCCACCGAGGTATCGGTCAACTGGTCTTTGGCCGAACTGGTTTCGTCAAACTCGTCAGCTCCACAAGTACAAACGCAATACTCCCTTAGCACCACAAGGGGATAAGCTAACCCACCAGACGAGGCCAAAGGCACCTTAGATTCACATAGAATATTAGAGCGGCAGCTTGGCAGTTTCTGTTTCTAACGTCACAAACAACCTACCCATCCCAACTGGTTGCAGATCGCCATATCGAGTGGTGACCTATCAAACACCCCTCAGAGCATTGGCCAGCAAGCAACATGAAGCTACATATGAACCTGTTGTGGACATACCTCAAACGACGTGCCAAAAATGCTTAGCTTGACGAATGACATGAGTATTATCGGAGTAATCGATTTCGATTTCATAGCAATCACGTGCGTGCGTTTTCTGCTCCACAGTCACAGTGTCCGTTTCGTGATACTTTGCTGCAAATTAGGCACAAGGGACTGTAGGATAAGTGCCATAGCAGCCCGTACTTGCGTCAGATTACTTGACCTCCGCCCCAGGCTTCCCGAACCGTTTTGTGCTCATGAGCAATCTGAGCAGCAGTCCCCTCCGCGGAGCAACCTGAGCTCGAGTGCTCAGGTTGCTCAGAATGCTCAGAACGCTCAGAACGCTCCGGTCACTCGGAGCATTCAGTTGATCTGGATGCTCGGATGCTCGGATGCTCAGATGCACCGATTTCGTTGGCAATAATCATCGCAATCGACAAGGGCTATCTCCCTAATCCCAGACTTCGGGTTTCCCCCGTCCGCTACTGTACTGTATAACCGCCATAGAGGTCTTCTTGACCGTCACTCCAAGTCCACATATGGTTATTGCGATACAAGTCTCCGTGTAGTTCAGCAAATGTGAACTAAGCCGCAATTGCTGGTGCTTTTGCCACCTCATTGGACTTAGTTCACTGTTGGTCAAATCAGAACCACACGGAGAATTCGTTCACGCTTTGACTGCTTTGTGCTTGCCATTTGAATGTGCGATCGACAAGCCCCCTCCTTTCTCATGAGGCATCCCTATGGTTCCCCATCTATGACTACATTTGCATCCTGGCCTTTCATCTATGAAACCTCCATGGCGACTTATATTCCACATGGCATTACACAATACTCGAGCATGGCTTCGCGGTACATGAACGTAATGCATTGATATCGTGAGACGTACATTAGATGGGCGCAGGCGTATAAAGTGATACAGGTGATGATGAGTAGCGGTAAACGTTGTATGTGTAGATCGTAGGTGCAGCATGAGAGGAATGAATGCATGGTTCAATGGATGATAAATAAGAGATCGCTGGGGTATTTGGGTCACTATGTGCGATGATGATGAGAAGTAGTTTAAGCAACCGGGAGAAATAAGGCGGTAAAGGTACAGAAATTTGTTCTGGAGGTGTCCTGCAGTGTACAAAGGCGGGAAGTGGCCGGCGGGCAGAAGCAAGCAAGTCAGGGGAGTCAGGGGGAAGCATGCAAAGGCTGCATGCAAAGGCTACATGCAAAGGCTTCATTCATCGACTAGCCTTTGTGTTATTCGATGCGACCGAATGAACACTTCTCTTCCTCAGCTGTCGGCCACGCGGCGAGGTCAACTCGCCAGAGTACTGTTTGAGCGAATTATTCGAGCTCCTCCGCCTTCGTCCCATAATATTAATCGCTTGCGACACTCGTCGAGCAAGCCCACCCGCGCTACTTTGTCCAGTGATAGCAGACGCCTTCGGATAACGTACGAGGAATTGAGCAATGTTCGTCTGCGTCACTTTACCCTCCGCATCGTATGCCTTAACAGCCACTCCAAATTCGCGCCATAAGCTTCCACTAACATTTGCACGCGAAGCGGTGGATTGTGTAGGTGGTAGTTGATATTGCGTCTGAGACGAGGACGCTGCGAGGAGGGAAAATGGTATCGCGATAGAAAAGGAGACGCAGCAGAGCTCTGCATCGACCGTGATTCGTGGATGAATCGTTATGCGAGAGTTTAGATTAGGTGTGCTTTGCTTGAGACCACACTCTGAGGGCTCTTCCTGGTTCCAATCCAACGGGACCATGCTGGAACTCGATAGAAGTGCGACTGTAATGGCGAACGGAGATGGAGCCAATCGGCCATGATATTGAAAGAACCGAGCATCGAGATCGGTAGTGCCCTCTACCACGACGGAGCTGTAAGGTAAACGTTTTTGTGAGAAGCGCGCAAACGAAAGAAACAACAGCTACACCGCTTACTGAGATGGCGCTTTAACGTCCCACACAGGCTTCCGCAACTCGACAGACGGGCAATCCCAATCTCCAGGGGAGACGAAAGCAATGGATTGTTTGGAAGGGAATATGTGCGATGCTGAGGACGACATGGAGAATCCAAATCCAAATACAGAAGACGTAGGGGTATTATGATTGCGATAGATATAATATTCGAGAGCGAAATAGAGATGCGGAGGAGATTCAAGGGAATCGTTGACGAGAGGGTTAGTTTCGCGCGAGTGAGGGGCAAGTTGAGAACGCTCGAGGTGGCACGGCTTAAGTGGGGTGACGTCCACAAAGGGAATGCAATTACTATATATCTGAAAGATAGTATTGTTGCTATCTTGTAGTTTAGCTCCGCATTGAGCGGCTTGAGGCCGCCCGGGCACACGAGAACCGCAAGGGATTGAAGAAAGGCGGACGCTCAGGGTACCTTAGGGGAGCACAACCTCCTCAAGTCACGTGTTTTCTTACATAAGCCTGTTGCCGAGGCAACGCAACTTTATTATCGCGCCTTCCTTTGAAAGATTAACGTGCAAGCCAATGAATTCTCTATCTAATCTGCGGAGCACACATGATATACATTGCACCAAAAGTTCGCGCACAATCTCCATCGTGAACCTGGCGATATGCATGGCGCACGCGCATTAGAACCGCGTATGTAGTACCAGTGGCAGCGAAACGTGGAGCAAATAATGCGATGTCGAGCAATTGGTTGGTAGGCCGAGATAACATATGCAGGGGGTATCTGTCATGCAGAGGGAAGCAGCCGATGCACAGTATCAATAACGTTAGCACCTTTCCTAGAGTAAACAAGCTAAGAAGAGATGAGACGGTGGTCTTTCATAGAAGCTCCTCACACAGACGGCGCGGTGCTCACCAAATAAGGATTTGCGGTAGAGCCAGTAGTGTCTTTGAAGATCTCGTCTCTCCCAACCAACGTTACTTCAGAATCGTTATACTTGTACCATTGGTCGGGGTTATTGGGTAGGTCGCGCGAGTAGAAAAAATAATGACCCCAGGACGGCGAGGTACCACGATGGATAAATACGGAGCAAAGTTCATACTCTGCGCCGGTGCTTTCAGCCCATAACTGTTCGAGCTCCTCTTTATATGATCGAGCCTCAGTGCGACATCGCTCCAACTCCGTGCCGACGTGCTCCTTTTCAGAATCGAGATAGGCGTTGAGTTCAGCATCAACTCCCCCAATAAGTGTGGCGAGGTTGCCGCTCAGGAGGTCCTTGGCTGAGGAGAGCGTGTCGCTAACCGTTCCACCCTGCAGACTGAAAGTCAGCCATGGCGCGTACTAAAGAGATGTGGAAGCCACTAACAGGTGACTGCGACAAGGCAGCTATCCTTGCTCGACACCGACGAAGATTATTGCGAATAATGCGAGACTGCGCTTTCTTGGCCGCGTCAATCGCGTCAAGGAAGCGGTCCATCCGTAAAGTTTCATCAAATTTGACGTAAGAATTATTCTTTCTCGCTTGAAGCGTCTCGCGGTCGAATTGTACCCGCTGTAGCGAATTAGGACTGAGCAAGCCGCAGAATGGGGATACAATAGAAGGGCATCTGACCTGCAATTGGATCTGAAGGATGGGTGGAAGTTCGAGGATATCGATCTCCATTTCTGCCTGCCGGCCCTCGAACTCAACAGTGTCGTCAAGGAAGTGACTCAAACCGTCGTATATATCGAGCCCGTCGTCCGAGACATTAACCAAAAGCTGAGCGAAGATGTCTTCTTTTACACTAACGCTTGGTTGCGATTTACCCGGTTCGCCATCTGGCCAGATCTGTTGTTGAGATTTACCATAAAATAACCTGACGAAGCGGTGTTGAGCAAACTAGAAGGTAACCTAGGCATGTAAAATTACTGTTTGACAACATTCTGCTTCTTGGAATCTTTGCGGCTCTGGTCAAACTGCAGCGCACACTCGATCTGGAACATGCAGTTGTCCATGCACTCGGCAACATCGTTCTGTTTACCTGTGAAACTCGCGATCAGCGGCCAGACAGAATCGACAAGCCGAGTAGCTTAACACACCAAACATCATTTCACCGACTCCTTCGGTTCGTCTTCTGGGAGGCAGTGGAGGAGGGCCTGCATCCGGGAGCGCTTGGGGCCGAACCGCGGCAGTGTTTCCGTTTCCGTTTTCCATTTCGACGTCATTCTCAGGAATCGTGACAAACTGCGTAAAAACGTTTCCCTGTTGAGTATTTGAGGCGGGGACAGTATCAACTTCCATAGGCGAGCGCCGCTCATTGTGATCGAGCTCGACTTCTTCACTGGAACGCTTTCCTAAGATGCTGATTGGTGATTGAGGCATTGGGAGGCTAGTTCGCCGCAGAAATGGTGACGAGGGCAGGACGGCTTGCATATCCTGATCGGGTAATTGAGGGCCAATTTGAGTCTCGACCAGGGTAGAGTCTGTATCCGCGCTCCCTGTAGAAGTACCATTGGCTTCTTGCTCCCGATGCGATTCTGCCTCTTCATCCTTGGACGTCATGAGTGCAAGCTTCGCTAGCTCGATCTCCGGGAGAACAGCGGGTGCTTCTGCACAGGCGAGATTCACGAAGAGTTCATTCAACATTGCCACAACTACGAGCAAAAAGGATGTAAACACCGAGATCCAGACTGAATCCAAAGTCTTACATCTGCGCGAGCGAGTGAGTTCATGAGAAGTAATTATACGGCCACCTATTGGGGTCGCCTTAAGCTCCTCATCTTTGATCGTTGCGCCCGTGTTATAGACTCCTCCGGAAAGTGCATCACGGAGATCTTTGATGGTATAGAAGTACTGCGGACGATGAGGAACAGGTGACGAGGCTATGACGCATGCATACCTGCAAAAGAGAGTTCAAGTAACAAGTATTGCCGAGCTGGTGCAAACCCCGTGGCCACTCTGGCTTGACGATAGCTACTGGAGCGCCACCAGCTAGTACCATGTCCACTGAGCGAGGCACGGTCAAAGTAACGGATCATCAAAGACGTACGATCTACCCCGGTTTCGAGGACAGCTTTTAATCGCGAACTATCTCGGTGATGGGCAATGGTCTCAAGTGCCTCATTCCACCGAGTTTGCTGCGCAGGCTCGTCTTGGATCTGCGTTACCCAAGCAGATATCAGACACTGAGTACAACACGCATCAGGTGTGGAACTTTACCCGCATCCCGAAGATAACCAAAATAAGATCGTCGTCCATCTCGTGGTTGGCGCCGAGTGTCACGTAGGCCTGCGCTGGATCTTTCCCTCGTTTTCTCAATTCTTCCTGGACGAATCCCACCAGATCTTCACGCCCAGTGCTCTGAGCCGTGATCAGCACCGCATCTCTGAGGTCCCTCATAGCTACATCGCGCTCTTCAGGTCTTCCGGGACCAAAGTTCGCGTTAATGCTGTTCCACGACGTCACATACGCGTTCATGAGGAACTGGCCATCGACGTCGTTCTCGTCAAATTCAATGCGCAAAGGCCCGTTTTCCCCAAAACCGAGGAGCATCAATGCTCTCTCCCGCTCCGAGGCGAGCCAGTACTCTTTCGACTTCTCAGTCTGCACGAACAGGGATAAGGATTCGCTGTCCGACACGCCAGGTATTTCAGCGATATCCTTGAAAGCCTGCAGGTACTCCGGTATGCCAATTGGATCGCAGCGTAGCTGCTGTTTGTATGCGAACCTTAACCAGTCTAACAGTGGGAATTAATAAAGGAAATCAGGGAGGATTGGGGTGCAGCGACAAACATTCTGAATGCGTGTCAGGCGTCATCCCCAATACTTTGTATAGCTTGTGAATCCTCGCAATTTTTTTACCGGGGTGATCGTAATTTCGGCGCACTGTAAGCAGATTTTCCAATCAGCGTCGCAGTTCGGTGGAGGTTGACCTTGCTCTTACTTTGATTAGGAGCCGACCCTATGGAGGAGGCGATGATGTCCCGAACCGATTGAACCTCAGCGTACAAGCGTCGGGGGGTGTATTGATTTGCTGTAACTGTGGAGCACGTTTCAGGTCGAAGTCACGCACACGGTGCATAATGCGTCGACATACCGCTTCGGTTCAACCTCAAAGCTGATATGTATGCAGAAAGCTCGATCCACGCTCTGAGCAAGGCACCACGTGCCATAGGATTGCTCGCAGACGGGGGTTTGATTGTCGAAACTTCTCCAGTGTCTTCTCGGCGTGCAGGAGAGAAACCCACATGTTTGAAAACATCCTCGCTGCCCAAAATGCGTTTAAACTCCATCGGCAAGATGCCGAGCCGCGACTCACACTTCATGGTTCCACCCTAACCGCGACTGGAAGGCTGTTCCTCGAACGTTGAGAGGGCCCGACTTCCCATCGAACACCCAGTCTTCGAGCACCCTGAGCATCAAGGATGTCACGGCACGTCCAGTGAGCCATCAAGGCGAATCCAATCTGACCCCACTCACCGAATGACAAGTTCCCAACCACGTAGAGCACTGTCCATCGACGACATTCCGATGGGAGGGTTACGTTGAAGGCGGATTGTGAGGGCGTTGCGTACAGCTACAGGGACGACAGCAGGGATGTTCCTGCTGACGACAACATAAACGCTGCATAGACCGCAAACATACGCATCGAGTGAATAGCCTTTCTCGGTGCGCGGTGCAATGTTCTCCCCACTGGACGCTGTGTCTTCGTCCATCGCCTCATATCCGCTGTGTTCAAGGGCAACTCCACCCGAGGTTAATAAAGGTTCGTGCAAATGACCTATTGGGTCATCTGGGAGCTCTGCAGAGTCGACGATGGCCGGGTAAAAATGAAAGTGATGCGTTTTCGGGCGTGAGGGACCATATCCAGTGGCAGGGCCTGCATCCAGATGCGAGCAATCTATTCTGCGGCTGCGAATATTCGGCGCTGGTAAAGGGGGATGCAATACAGCATCATGCAGACGGCGCAGGAGGGAGAGGGAGGCATCTTTAATGATTCGGATGTATTTCCAACCATGATCGTCTTTGCTGTAGAATAGTCGGGACGGCATAGACGCGTGGACGTCCTCAAGAGTGGGGGAGATATGATCCTCTGGGCTGCGAACGCTCCGCTCGGGTACCTCGAGAATTTTTACGAGGAACAGTGAGTCTAAATGAAGATCATTTTCAAGTAGAGGGGGCAAGAACCCAGGGCCAGGACGTGAAGGTGTGTGGGTCTTGGAACTCGCGGACCACCAATTGGTGATCGGTGGCATGTACGCATCGACATCATCGTCGTCATCTTCCCTTGTAATAAATGCATCCCAGCCCGTCGTCGTATCTGCAGCGCCCCATCCAGTGTTTGATGCTGTCGTTTCGCCCCAAGTGTCCTGATACGACGGTGGCACTTCAAATTCTGGGACTGCTTCAGGCTCTCTATAATCATGGAGCGGCTGAGATGTGATTGTAGATAATGGAGGGTCCGATGGTGGCGGCGGCGGCGGATCGGCAGGGACACTTGACATGTCAACGTCTTCGAACGATGGTGTGGCGGATTCATTTGCTGCCGAGTGTGAGCTCTGACGGCGAGATGGCTCATGCACCTCGAATCTAGTATGGGAGGAACCTTCACGGAGTGGAGAAGTGACCTTGTCCTTCTTTGTTACTGATCTAGAGACTGAGATGCTGCCTTTCTTCGATGTCCGTGGAGACTCGGTGGAACCGCGTGCCACATCCTGCATTGAAGAATCCTCGACCTCTCTTAAACTCCCAGAACGACGCCGTGACTTGTCATCATCAGGTGAGACGCTCTTCTCGCTATTTAAAGAAGATCGTCTCGGGCCAGCCGTCATGAGCGTCTTTGGGATACTGGGGCGACTACGTCTCGTCAGTGTGAAATGGTGCTGTGGAGTAGGCAGGTGCCGTGAGAACTGCAGAACGTCCGAAAAAATGCAGCATTTCCTTGCATCTTCTCTTGCACGCGCTCGGGTAGAACATATGCGCCTGGCTAGGTTTATTTCTTGCTGAAGGACATGTCTAGGTCCTGGGCACTGGTCGCGCCTCACTAAACTCGAGTGTTCAATGGAAGCCTTTGCGCCAATTCGCGTGGAAGCCTTATAGCACCAGTTCCAAGCCCGAAGCGCCTCCGAAAAACTCGGGGAAGCCTTTAGGAAATGCACCTCTCTACTTGTCTACCGTTGGTCTCGTTGGAATAGGTTATTACGTATACTTGATGAACAGTGAAAAACCAAAGGCTTCGGTTGCAACAGTCAGCGCTCTGGACAAGGATAAATTCATCGAATTCCCATTGCTTAGAAAGGAGCCTTACAACCATAATACAACCAAGTGAGGATTGCATTCGAATGAATTGGCGCACATCGAGATAACCCCAACATACAGGTTCACTTTCCAGCTACCAGGAAATACTGGGTAAGGCACTCAGTCTTGTTCCTCGGAATCCCTCAAATGATCCCGGCGCCGAAGTACTTTGCTTCCAGTAGCCGGTCTAGTGCTCGTCAAGACTGTCGATGACGCTGGCCCTAAAGACAACAAAGGCAACCCTATTGTTCGGCCATACACACCCATTTCCACTCCGGAAACGCCGGGGGAAATGACGTTCCTTATCAAGAAGTATGACACTGGAAAGGTACTACTTTGTGTGTCACAATGTGCTGGTCTTCGCTGAATCCCTTCAAAGCTCACGCCCTACTTATTCAACTTGAATATTGGGGATAAATTAGCGTTCAAAGTATGTGTTATGCATTCTGTCGACCCGTCCAAATCTGACCCAATTTCCTCAGGGGCCATTAGCCAAAATCCCCTATAAACGTGAGTGCTGATGTCATCAACAATGGCGGGCTCCTATCTTGATGAATGCTTCGCTTCTTAGCCAACGAATTCGATCAAGTAGGACAGGCACCTCGAGTCCACACCATTTAGTTCAACTGACATATTTCACAGATCGCAATGATTGCTGGAGGATCAGGAATGTGAGCTTCAATTGATTTAAGGAGGCTGTGCAAGAGCTTGACAGCTTGTTCATTCTCCAGCACCCCGATGTACCAAGTGAATACTCATACGCTCTCCTGTTGTCTCCTTCGCTGAAGTTTCAGCCATGCAAAGGTTTTGAACCACGCTCTGAGCAAGAAAGGTGACAAGACGAAGTTTACACTCATCTTTGCGAACGTATCCCCCGCGGATATTCTACTGCGCGAAGACTTCGAGAAGTTGCAAAAGAACCACCCGGATAGATTTAATGCCGTGTTTGTTGTCGATAAATCAACGGATGGCTGGACTGGTGAGTTTCCACTTGCTTTAGGTGATAATTGACGAAGGTAATTCGGTATTATGTGGGCGCGGAAAAGGTCACACGGGGCATATCTCACGCCAAATAATCAAGGACCACGTCAAAGGCCCATCTGAAAATGTGAAGATATACATCTGTGGTACGCATTGATTAATGGTAATTCTGCGTGGTCTGACAAGAGTATTCCCAGGCCCTCCCGGCCAAGTGAAAGCTATTGGGGGAGAGAAACAGGGCATGAATCAAGGC
>Ga0307508_10005817_pt1 | contig 11648 bp, 8 predicted proteins | sample 9_EM_MG_FD_203089 | JGI IMG/M metagenome (GOLD analysis project Ga0307508, IMG submission 203089) | Populus trichocarpa ectomycorrhiza microbial communities from riparian zone in the Pacific Northwest, United States - 9_EM | ecosystem: Host-associated > Plants > Roots > Unclassified | place...
TGCAACAGCATATCCGGTTGCTCCGCTGTCGAGTCGCGACCCATCAGTAAACATGGTGAGTCCAGGTCTGATCCGCTCCGCCTCCGCCTTGGCTGTCTTCTCGTCCTCCTGGATTGTCTCAGCGTCTGGCGTGTTCGTTAGAGGTACGTATGCTAGAACTGTCCAGGAGTCGGATACTGTGATAACATAGCTCAGCAGCCGGTAGATCTGCATATTTCTTATTATCTACGATTGATATGGAATAGTTACGAACCTCCCATTGCATGACCGCCAGCGCTAGGGCGTTATGAGCAGCACTGTCGTTAAGTCGATGCCATTCAAAAAGAAGGGCACTCAAGCAGCAGGTGCAGTAAGTAGCTATGTTTACCAATTTTGTGATGAATTTCCCGATAGAATTTGTCCGGCAGTGTTAGCTGAGACTCCCGCAATTGAAGGTGCCGCAGCCGCTCCCCGGGAGAACGAAATGTGGCTGTGGAAGGGCAGTCCTATGAAGTGTTGCAAACCTAGCATTGAAGATAGAATCGAATCTCGACAACCGGATGCAGTAGATATCTTCTCCTCACATTTCTCGCCCAACCCCCACCGTGGATACTATGCCCACCCTTCAGCCATCCTAGAACTCGAACACGGATTTGCAGATCACATCTCTTGCCCCCCCCCCCACCGTCACAATCCTGCCCCACACACTCTCCGCGGTCGTACCCTCCTCGATCAGGTAATGTGGATAGACCATTTCGGGCGCTCCTGATGCGTCCACGAACACACTGCATGTAGATCATCTCCTTTGCCACAATCCTCCTATCGCGAGAAACTCTTTCTAAGGAGTCGTTTATCCGGCAACCGTGACAGAGGCCAACGCACAAACAACGCAGGACCAGGCACAATCTGGACTGTGCAGAGCCTCAGGGCAATCACATGCCAGCACAATGGTTGTAGCTTCTGTCCTCGGGACCTTCCGGTTATCGTGCTTCTTCCCTCGCCCCCTCCCGCCCGATGCGAATCGGGGGGTAACGCTACTATAAGAATGCAGGTTAGCGATGAGGGCAAAGCCAATGGCAGGAGTTCGAGCTGGTATAGAGTGTGCGGTGAGTGCCGTATGAGATGAGGAGACACAGGGCGACTGAACGATCGAGTAGCAGCTGCGCGTTATTCACCGCCTTCTCTAATCGCCGTCGAGTCGTCGACCATCACTACAGTATTCCTGGGCCACACCCAGAGCATTCTGGTAACGAAGGCAACGCCCCAGCAGCGAGTCACGAATCGGCGCTATGACGGTGCGGCACCAGTGGGTGAGCTTCAGGAGGGCGGTCCTGGAGACATGGAGGCGATGCGAAAACACAGAGCTTGCAAATCGTAGGAGCCGCGAAGAGGAACAGACGTTGAGCTACAGCAAGATATGAACGGAAATGATAGTGCACCTGCCGGAGGAGCTCGCTGCCTGCCGCTGGCCCCAAGCAATGGCAGCAGCATGGGCCAAGTAGCAGGCTCCAGGTAGCGGACAGCGGGTATGGGCGGTTGGGGTAGCGGTGAGCGACAATTGCATGGGGCGACGCGCGTGGGAGCGAGCGAGCGGGCAGGCGTGCGTCGAGTGTGTGAGGGAGCGCGGCGAGCGAGTGGACGAGCGTGACAGCCCTCCGTACCAGCGTGGCAGCCAGTCTGCAGCCGTACCGTGCTCGTGCTCTGAGGGTTTCCATGAGCGCCCATTACAAGTTTTTTTTTGTTTATTCAAATTTTATGATCGCATGCGACAAATCGAGAATAGTTACACACTTTCCCGATTCCGGGCCGCTGTCCTTTCGGCTCGTTGTGGGTGCCTCTGCACTCCGCCCTGGCCTCACTTGAAAGTTGAAGCTGGACCAGTTAGCGAGGGGGGCATAGTGGGCGACGCGTGCGAGTCTTCCGTAGGCTTCGCCTTCGGACAGTGCTGGAGAGTCGATGGCAAGCCTGGCGTAGCGACGTATGCCCCGCAACGCACAAAAAGTGCTAGTATGAATCTATTGGCGGATAGTTGCAGCTGCGCATTTTCCGAGCGTCGTCTTGTGAGCGGAAAGTGGCGCCGTGCGTGGGTTGGCGTGCTGATCGTGCAGTGTCCCGAGCCTGACTGCGCAACCGGGCCAATCGCAGGGCTCCATTTGGACGCTACTGCATCGATTGGGCGTCGACGTGGGGGACCATAGACACGGGGGGCAGCCGGCTTCCTGCACACCCAACTACGGCTGAGACCGCGCTCTCGTATTCTCAAATTTCGCCTGAAATAGGATCCGAACCAACCCCGCACCCGACTATACAATTTCGGCGATTTCCCATCGACCCGCTCGCTCGACCTCTTCTCTGCGACGTCGAAAGGACGACCGAATAGCGGGCGAAAAATATATACCGATAATCATCCAGCCATCTGCAGCGATCCACCGATGACGGGTTTCTGGACGTTCGTCGGCGTCGCGGCCTCCATGGCGGCTGCCCTCCCGTGGGACGGCGCCAGCCGGACCGACCCGGTGGCGCCCGTCGGGAACTTGGGATGGACGCCGATTGCCACCCAGCCGCCGCTCTCGCCGTACGGCGGCGAGACGGTGCCGATGCCCGGAAAGCACCTCTTGGCCAGAGCCTATAGCGACCAATTGTGCGGTTACCTCAATGGCGATTCGGGTGAGTTCGAGTATCACCCTGCGTTGGTTGGTCGTGTATGCTGACAGCGGTGGCCACGCAGATTGGCCGTGGACCTGCGTTGACAGCCTCGCTACTTGTATTGCCAGCAGCGGCGCGCTCGGCTGCTGCTTATCCAGCTCCACTGGGTCCATCTGCTACTTCGTGACTACGTGCATCGTGAGTTTGTCGATGCGGTCCGGCGGTTCTAGGGGTGTGTCGGCTAACGGAAGGCGGTTCCAGGGTGCGGTTGAGCAATCGTCGTGCGGCACCCTGTGTTTGTCTGACAGGCGCATCCGCAAGTGGTGAGTTCGGTTCCGTCTCTGGTGGTGGTGGTGGTCGCGGTGGTGCTGAGAAAGCGTTGTTAGCACCGACTCGACCGCACCGTTCTGCATCATGTACACCGCCACCGACAGCGACCTGAGTGTGTGGGACTGCACAACATCCTCGGGCCTGACAGGGTCTTTCTTGCTCAACGCGGCCATTACAATGACGACGGAAACGCCGGTGCCGACCTCGTCGTCCATCGTGTCATCGTCTACGTCGTCCGATAGCGAGTTGCCTCGGCCAACGGTGTCTGACGAAAGCCCGAAGTCGAACGTCGGTGCTATCACCGGCAGCGTTGTCGGCGGCCTTGCCGTAGTCGTGCTCGGCGGCCTCGGCCTCTTCCTCATCCGGTCGCTCCGCAAGAAGAATGCTGCCGCCACTGCCGCGCAGGGCCAGACCGTGTACCAGCTTGGCGCGCCCCCGGCACAGCCCATTCACTCCAATGGCTATCCCGACCAGGGTTGGAACAACCAGGTCTACGCGTCCGCCGCCCAGCCCCAGATGGCGCCACAGCAACAGAGCCACCATGCCAAGTACTCAGACTCTGAGGTCACCACACCCGTCAACGGCCCGCCGCAGTACAGTGCCCCGTCGCAGCAGGGCTACCAGGCCCAGCAGCCGCAGCAGCCGCAGCAGGTGATGGCCCCGCCGTTGGCCGAGCTGTCGGACGGACAATGAGATAGGACGCTTTTTTCTATTTTTTTCTATTTTCTCCTTTCTCTTATCTTTCTCCCCCCCCCCCCCCCCCACCCCCGCCGCCCATCGTTTTACGTGAGGGGAGAGGTGGATGGATGGACGGATGGATGGAGTTATGGCGTGGGGGCGCTATGAGCATCAATTTATTTCATTTATACCTGCCGTTTTTCCGCTCATGATTTCTCCCTTTTTTGCGTTCGTTCTTCGCTGAAATAATACCGATTAGCAATGGAAATGAATGATAGGAGTTCGATCAGTCTATAACATGACGATACACAAAGCATATAGTGTTCGTATAGTAGATTGATGCGTGTCTATTCTTCAGAGGAGTGTGAGAAGATGTCTAGCTACTGAGACGACACAACGAGAACTAAAAGCACTAGCCCCCGAATATCCTCCACTCACTCGCTCAACGGTAGCGGGAGCAAGCCCTAAGCCTCGCGCCCTAACATATAGATACTAGTCGTTCGAATAGCTCACAACTTCGTTATTATATATATTTAATAAGTATTGAAGGTACTGGGAGAGTGGAGTGTTAACCCCGACAGGGTGCGACCCTTAGCATGGTTCAGGCAAGTTGGAAAGTTTCATACGGGTGCATGTTTACCTAATGGCTCCAGCACATTGCGGGACAGCACAATTCCGGACCACACCTTATTGGACGGCATCTTGCCGGACGACACACGGCCGGACGACTCAGAGCCGAACGTTGCCGGAAGCAGGAGACGGGTCATCTCAGATGACTCGAGCAGGCAGAGGGCTTGGCAATGGGTGTATAAGTAGCCAGTCCCTCCCGCTCTTAGATAGAATGACATGACCTTCTTCTTTCCATCTTCCATCTTCTTCTCTGCAGTTCGTGACAATTGGTAGCAACACCCTACACACCAGCGTCGCTCAGCGACCCACCAGGACCATAGAATCCACCATCACCACCTACCTCCTCTAGCCCTAGCTTCCGCTGCCCGACTCTCTCCTCACCACACTCGCCCTCCCCCCCACACACATACTCTCTCTCTCTCTCCAAACCCCCCCCCCCCCCCCCCCATACGTCCTCTACTTACAGCTCCACCATTCCACCATCTCTTCTCCGATTAGCAGAATTTTTAGATAATCTTGCTCGCCTTATCTTACCGATTCTTGCCCGGAGGTGTACAATTTTCTGTCTGTTGTTGCGGTTGTGGCCGACAGCTCCTAGTAATCGCCTGGCTGGCCGTAAGACACTAGAGGATCATGAGATCTCCCTCGTTTGCCCGGTCCAGACCAGGCCGGCTCCTAAATAGCCCGTGGGCCTGCTGGTGGTGGATTATCGTGGACTACTTCTCACAGACTAGTCGAGGCTGAGGCCAGGACTGGCGCAGCTGGACTGTTGAGACACCTGTTCATGATCGCAGGCGACCTCCATCGCGGAGCTTTAGCGACTCCGTTTTTATGAGGGCCTGGCCGCTGCCTGAACTTCAGAGGGGAACGGAGATCCGGCTTATTAGTCAACTTGTCCTCAGTGGTGGACTGTAAGTTGATGGCAGAGAATATTTTTGAGAGTTCGTGGACAGGTACAGGTGGTACTGGGGAGTCGGGAACGGAGGTGTGGTGAACACGGGGTGTAGGTGATGGTGGAAAGTCAACAGCAGGGGCGCACCGGCGCTGGTGGGGAGTCATGATCGGGGATGCTGGCCTGGCACAATCAGCTCTCTTATCAGTATTTGTATTCCCATATCATCCATAACATGCCCTGTATCGAATGTTACAATGCTACTCCCATTGGTGGTTATCTTGTTGTGTGGTGGGTTCTATTGATCGAGTAACGCGTTCTTTCGGCCGAAAGTTGAGTCCCGTGATGTCGGGGAATTCCCAGCGCGCTAGCCATAAACGCCTTAGTGCGCGCTTATTCAGCGCCAAGTCGGCGCTTACCGCCAAAAAAACCATGCGTCTTAAGTGAGATAATACGGTACTCGCAGAGGAAGTCTCGCACGCGTTCCCCCCCTCGACAGCTCCAGTTCTAACTTCTAAGTGGGGCCAGGGCGGAGCGCAGGGGCAGCCACAACAAGCCAAAAAGACAGCGGCCAGGAATCGGGAATGTGCGTATCTATTCCACCCTCTGCAGCAACACCTTCCCGAGCAAAGCGTTCGCGTACAGTTGAATTCAAGCTGGGAGTCCTCGCATGGGCTCACCATACACGGGCGACACCCAGAGCAGGCAAACAAAGGGCACCAACAAGGGAGGAAACTAGACGTAAGTTCGTTAATCCACCGGAGCCCTCAGTCTTAGCGTCAAACCCTCAAGCTAAGAAAGGAAGGGGAAGAGGAAACCCTAAGAAAGGACGGGGGAGTAGAAAAGCTGCTACCGCTAGCAGTGCATCAGCAGCTGCTAGTTCTGGTACAAGAAGAAGTGCGAGGTTGACTGCGAAACCTACTCAGAGATATGTGTTGCAGTTCCCACAAATCACTGACAGAGGAATCTGACGAGGATGATGGTATTGAGTATGACTTTCGTTGGCAGGACGGAGATCTTTAGTGGCATGTTCCTCTAGCCAAGGGGTGGCCCTCTTTGGTATGTACATAGATAGATTGATAAGTTTAGAAATTCGAAAAATTGAACTTGGGCGCGATTTGATATTGCGCTAGTCACGAAGCGCGCTTACTCGGCGCCAAGACGGCGCTTGCCGCCAAAAAAACCGTGCGTCTTAAGAGAGATAACGGTATTTGTGATAATGATGTCATTTCCTGCTAGCGGTGGCAGCTGCAGGGATTTCTAGCGGACGGAACGGGCCGCGCCGCAACCCTGTGCCTGTACATACATACATTGACTGGGAGTGGATGCAAGTGGGAGTGCTGCCATATGTATGTGCGGCGATCGTATGCGACGTGGTGGATCTGCATTTTCTTAAATGTTTGAATTGTAGTTATTCCCAGCGGTAGTTAACATCCCGCTACGGCGAGTCTCAGGGCTGGTAAAGGCTGCACTACTGTTGTTCGCGGTGGCGCCATTCAATGCTACAGATAACAATAGGCGACCCTGTGTATGGCCATGATTTAAGCAGATTGTTTTGGTTGTTGGAAATGCTTCTCGTTGCAGGAGTTCGTGTCGGTATAGTTGTGGATTTGGCGCTTGTGCCCTGGAGCTTGTTGGGGACACGATTGCGTAAGGCGCAAGCGCGGAAGAGTGAGAGGAGGAACTTTTGTTTGCGGGTTCTTTCCTTTTACTCTTATTTTATATTATCCAACATAACAACGAAGTTGTGAGCTGCTCGATCATCCAGTACCCATTTGCCCTGTGTTTTGCTCCTTAAGTCGAGGCGAGCATTGGAAGCACGGAGGTATGGTGACTTCGAAGTTCGTTGCGCAAGGGGATACGGATTTAGTGGCGTACTCGCAGCAATTTGACGGCTCTCGCAGCTCGCTCATCGGCTTGCTAGTCGGTGGACCGCCCGACGGCTCACCGGACGAGTAGCTTAATGGTGGGAAGGAAGACAGGCAGAGTGGAGGCGGGAGAAAGAGTAAAGCGATGACACAGAGAAGCGGGGGTCCTCCCCATTGTTCCTCCCTATCCCCTCCTCCTCCTAACAGAGAGGAAGGGAGCGAGGTGGAGGCAGGTGGAGGCATAGGTGCGGACTCATTCCTTTCCTGGTTTTATTTCCTAAGTGCGCTTAACTAAGTTGTATCTATACCTTCGGCAACAGCCAGGACAGTCACAAGGACTCGCTGCGAGCTAGGGTAGTTCGGGTTGGGCGATGCACGAGAAAACAGTTTGGGGCTGGGAATTCGTGATTAGCGGGGGAAAAAGAATTGGTGTTCACGAATGTTTCGCCATAGACTGAAAATGCAAAAGGAAATGATGTTCACTCTCCCTCTCCGGTATACGGCTGCGGAGGAAAGGTTTTTTCGGCGCGTTTGCCACGGGCTGTACTCCGTCGCCCACCCACCACCGCTATCGCACAACCAGGATCTGGCGAACACATCGATTCCTCCCGCTCGCACCTCCCAACGACCCCAAAAGGGCAGTGGTTGCCTTTCGCTATAGGTACAAAAGACGGCCGAACGATTGCGGGGTTGACAGTAGATTGTAACCTTCTAGGCCAGCTTTGAAAAGCTGTACGGCGAGCCCTACAGCAGCTAATCCTAATCCTTGAACGATCAGTAGTAATTAGCTATATAATTAGTGCTGACTGGAGTTAGCAGAGTTTAATACCTTCGGCTTCCATTGTTAGAGTTGATCTTGGGTTCGAGTGGTGATTGCAGAACTGATTTCACTGCGGTCTCGCTTTTTGGCGCGATGCGGGGTAAACGACCCGAGCAGTTTTCTACCGATTCGGCGCCTGCCGTCAGCCCACGTGACGGGTGACCCCGCTAGGTACATATATCGACCACAGCTCCGCAATCAACTCTAATTGGTGCTTCTAGAGTTAAGCCGTGCGACCAACCCAAAATACCCCTTCTGCGATGTCGGCGTCTGTTCGTTAGAGTTACTTATGCTAGAACTGTCCAGAAGTTCGATACGGTGATAATATAGCCCTCAGCAGCTGGTAGATCTGTATATTTCTTGTTATTTGCGATTGATATGGAATAGTTACGAACACCCCCGCTTGCATGACCGCCAGCGCTAGGGGTTATGAGCAGCACTATCGTTAAGTCGATGCCATTCAAAAAGAAGGGCACTCTAGCAGCAGGAGCAGCAAGTAGCTATGTTTACCAATTTTGAGATGAATTTCCCGATAGAATTTGTCCGGCAGTGTTGGCTGAGACTTCCGCAATTGAAGGTGCCGCAGCCGCTCTCCGGGAGAACGGAATGTGGCTCTGGAAGGGCAGTCCTATGAAGTGTTGCGAACCTACCATTAAAGATGGGATCGAATCTCGACGAACGGATGCAGTAGATATCTTCTCCTCACCTTGCTCGCCCCACTCCATCATGGATACTATGCCCACCCTTCAGCCATCCTAGAACTCGAACACGGACATGCGGCGCAATCCTGCCCCACACCTCTCCGCGGTCGTACCCTCGGCGATCAGATAATGTGGATAGACCTTTCGACGCGCCAGATGGGTCCACGAACACACTGCATGTAGATCATCTCCCTTTGCCACAGTCCTCCTATCGCGAGAAACTCTATCTAAGGAGTCGTTTATCCGGCAACCGTGACCGAGGCCAACGCACAAACAACGCAGGACCAGGCACAATATGGACTGTGCAGAGCCTCAAGGCGATCACATGCCAGCGCAATGGTTGTAGCTTCTGTCCTCGGGACCTTCCGGTTATCGTGCTTCTTCCCTCGCTCATCTCCCGCCCGATGCTGTGAAATGCAAGTTAGCGATGAGGGCAAAGCCAATGACAGGAGTTCGAGCTGGTATAGAGTGTGCGGTGAGTGCCGTATGAGATGAGTAGACACAGGGTGACTAAACGATCGAGTAGCAGCTGCGCGTTATTCACCGCCTTCTCTAATCGCCGTCGAGTAGTCGACCATCACTATAGTATTCCTGGGCCACACCCAGAGCATTTTGGTAACGAAGGCAACGCCTCAGCAGCGAGTTACGAATCGGCGCTATGACGCTGCGGCACCAGTGGGTGAGCTTCAGGAGGGAGGTCCCGGAGACATTCGAAAACACAGAACTTGTAAATTGTAGGAGCCGCGAAGAGGAACACACGTTGAGCTACAGCAAGATATGAACAGAAATGTTAGCGCACCTGCCGGAGGAGTTCGCCGCCTGCCGCTGGCCCCAAGCAACGGCAGCAGCATAGGCCAGGTAGCAGGGCTTCATGTAGCAGGGCTCCAGGCAGAAGGGCTCCAGGTAGCGGACAGCGGGTAAGGACAGTTGGGATAGCGATGAGCGGCAATTGCAGTGGGCGACGCGAGTGGGAGTGAGTGGGCGGGCGGGCGGGCGAGCGAGTGGACGAGCGTGACAGCCCTCCGTAGCAAGCGTGACAGCCAGTCTGTAGCCGTACCGTACTCTGAGGGTTTCCATGAGTTATGTTTTTTTCGTTTGTTGAAATTTCATGATCGCATGCGACCATTCGAGAATAGATACACAATTTCCCGATTCCGGGCCGCTGTCCTTTCGGCTCGTTGTGTGTGCCTCTGTGCTCGGCCCTGGCCTCACTTGAAAGTTGAAACTGGTCCTGTCGGCGGGAGGGATATAGTGGGCGACGCGTGCGAGTCTTCCGCTGGCTTCGCCGTCGGAGAGTGCTGGAGAATCGATGGCAAGCCTGGCGCAGCGACGTCTCGCCCAGCAACGCACAAAAAGTGCTAGTATAAATCGATTGGCGGACAATTGCAGCTGCGCATTTTCCGAGCGTCGTCTTGTGAGCGGAAAGTGGGCGCAGTGAGTGGGTTGGCGTGCTGACCGTGCAGTGTCCCGAATCCGGCTGCGAAACTGGGCCAATCGCAGGGCTCCATTTGGACGCTGCCGCATGGATTTGGCCGTCGACGCGGGGGGCCATAGACGCGGGGGGCAACCGGCTTCCTGCGCACCCAACTACGGCTGAGACCGCGCTCTCGTATTCTCAAATTTCGCCTGAAATAGGATCCGAACCAACCCCGCACCCGACTGTACAATTTCGGCGATTTCCCATCGACCCGCTCGCTCGACCTCTTCTCTGCGACGTCGGAAGGACGAGCGAATAGCGGGCGAAAAATATATACCGATAATCATCCAGCCATCTGCAGCGATCCACCGAATGACGGGTTTCTGGACGTTCGTCGGCGTCGCGACCTCCATGGCGGCTGCCCTCCCGTGGGACGGCGCAAGCCGGACTGACCCGGTGGTGGCCATCGAGGGCTTGGGATGGACGCCGATTGCCACCCAGCCGCCGCTCTTGCCGTACGACGGCGCCACGGCGCCGATGCCTGGAAAGCACCTCCTGGCCAGAGCCTTCACGGACCGATTGTGCGGTTACGTCAATGGCATTTCGGGTAAGTTTGAGTATCACCGTGCGTTGGTTGGCCGTGTGTGCTGACGACGGTGGCTCCGCAGAGCGGGCGTGGACCTGCGATTACTCCCTCGCCACTTGCACCTTCAGCAGAGGCATGCTCGGCTGCTGCTATCCCGACTCCACTGGGTCCGTCTGCGGCTTCGAATCGACGTGCATCGTGAGTTTATCGATGCGGCCTGGCGATTGTAGGGGGTGCCTCGGCTAACGGAAGGCGGTTCTAGGGTGCGGCCCAGCAGTCGTCGTGCGGCGACTGGTGTTTGTCGGACCAGTACATCCGCAAGTGGTGTGTTCGGTTCCATCCCTGGTCGTAGTAGTGCTAAGAAAGAGTTGCCAGCACCAACTCGAACGAGCCGTTCTGCATCCTGTACACCGGCGCCGACAATGACGTGAGCGTGTGGGGCTGCAAGTGGACTTCGGGCCTGACCGAGTCTTTTTTGGTCAACACGGCCATTCCAATGGCGACGGAAGATTCGGTGACGAGCACGCCGTCCCCCGTTTCATCGACGACGCCGTTTGACAGCGAGTTGCCGCGGCCAACGGTGACTGGCGAAACGAACGTCGGTGCCATCGCCGGCGGCGTGGTCGGCGGCCTTGCCGTAGCCGTGCTCGGCGGCCTCGGCCTGTTCCTTGTCCGGTCGCTCCGCAAGAAGAATGCTGCCGCCACTGCCGCGCAGGGACAGACGGTGTATCAGCTCGGCGCGCCCCCGGCACAGCCCATGATCCAGCCGCCCATGGTGCAGCCCATTCACTCCAGTGGCTATCCTGACCAGAATTGGAACAACCAGGTTTACGCGTCCGCCGCGCCACAGCAACAGAGCCACCATACCAAGTACTCCGACTCTGAGGTCACCTCACCCGTCAACGGCCCGCCGCAGTACGGTGCCCCGTCGCAGAAGCAGGGCTACCAGGCCCAGCAGCCGCAGCAGTCACAGCAGGTGACGGCCCCGCCGTTGGCCGAGCTGTCGGACGGACAATGAGATAGGACGATTTTTTCTATTTTTTCTATTTTTTCTGTTTCTCTTTTCTTTCTGGGCCGCCCCCCCCCGCGCCGGCGGGGGGA
>Ga0307508_10005818_pt1 | contig 11646 bp, 10 predicted proteins | sample 9_EM_MG_FD_203089 | JGI IMG/M metagenome (GOLD analysis project Ga0307508, IMG submission 203089) | Populus trichocarpa ectomycorrhiza microbial communities from riparian zone in the Pacific Northwest, United States - 9_EM | ecosystem: Host-associated > Plants > Roots > Unclassified | place...
GCAGATGCTCCATGGCCTCGATCCGCTTGCGCACGGATTCGACATCGCGGCCAGTGAGGCTGGTCACGAGCTTGTCGAGCGGATCGGGCGTGATGCGGGTCGTTTGGTTAGCCATGTCACCTCATCTGGTATCGCTGCGCAGATGATTCAACGGGTGCCATGCCCGCGAGTTCCCCTGCCACTCGGTCAATCGCAGCGCGACGAGCGACCAGCGCAACGGGCGGGCAATCGGAATATAGGAGATATCGGCGGCGAGGGTCACGTCAGCTTCGGCGATGTGGCGCGCGCGCGAGGCGGTGTCGGGCGCCTCGCGCGCCGCCTCGAGCGCTGCCTGGGCGTCGGCGCCGCAGGGCTGGCAGGCGGTCGCGAGATACCAGCGGGCGCTGTCATAGGGCGCGACGGCATCGACGAGGCGAAGATCGGCCTCTTCGGTCATTGTGACGCGCACTGGCTGGATGCCGATATTGCGCAGCCCGGTGGCGACAAAACCATAGATGAGGGTTGCGCCGGGGCCCGCCGGCAGGGCGACGCGAAGGACCAGCGGCCCATCATGGATCTTGCGCCACGCGGCTACTCGGGCGGCGGGTGACAGATCGCTGGGCCCGATTGGCGCGAGCCAGGGCGCGGTCGCGGGTGGTGCTGCCGAATCGAGCTGTTCAGGCAGGAGCTGGGCGGTGGCACCCCATACATTGGTGAAGGCGCCGGTGATTGCCTGCCGATCGATGGTACGCGCAATGGCGGCGCGGTTGTCCGGATCACCGAGAAAGCCGCTACGGTTGGCGATCGCCAGGCCGAACAGCCCGGCAGCGGGATCGATCCTCTGGTTGGCGGGTGCGACCCCGGCGAATTTGAGCAGCGGCCAATCGACGAAGGTGCCGCCGCTGACGAGATCCGATTTGCGGGTCGCGAAGCGCGTGATCGCGAGCGACGCGCGCTCGCCGATCAGCTGAACATTGGCCTCGGGCCCCGGCTTGGCGCTGTCGTCATCGGGCGAGCGAGCCGGATCGACCGCCGGGCTGAGCAATGCGCTGTCGGGCCCGGAGCCGATGATCCGGAACGGGCCGCTGCCGCCGGGCGGGTGGGTTCGGAACACTGCCATTTCAGGCTGGGCGAACAGCTTGAGCAGATCGGGGCGGGGGTGCTTGAGGCGGACCTCGATCACCTCGGGCGTCATCTCGACGATCTCGTCGATTGCGCTGAGAAAGGGGAGCAGGGGGTTGTGCGATCTCGGGGCGATCTGCCGGCGCAACACCGCCACGACCTCGCCTGAGGTGACACGCTGGCCGTTGCTCCATTCAGCGTCGCGCAGGCGGAAGATATAGCTCATGCCTTTGTCGATCACCGTCCAGCGCTCGGCGATGCCAGGCTCGATCTGGCCGGATCCATCGAAGCGGACCAGGCCCTGCGCGGTTGCGTTCGTCAGCAAGCGCGTTGGGAGATCAACCGACCCGAGCGAGGAGTCAGCGAGCTTTGGTGCACCACCGATCGCGCTCACGACCACAGGGCCCTGATCCGACCGGCGATCGCAGCCGGCCAGCGCCAGCACCGACGCGACAAGGAGTGTGGCCCGCCTCATCTTTTGACCCGGTACAGCAGGCGGCTGGGATGAATGTTCATTGCGTTATCCTGCCATCCCGCGAGGTCGGGCGCCACCAGGGACCGGCTGACATAATGATAGATCGGCAGGATGGGTGCGGCTTTGAGCAAACGCTCCTCGGCCGCCTGGAGCTGATGCGCGGCCTGTTGATGCGCGCCGAAGCCGGCTAGCAGCAGCGCGAGGATCGCGGTGCGGATCATGGCGGGGCGCGCTGGAAGGGGCATGCGGAAGGTCACCGCGCGGTTCCTATCGTCTTGTCGATGACGCCGCCACTCTCCGCCAATCGGCGGGGCGGGCGGCGTGTTGGATAATTTCGGTAGACTGTATGGAAGGTGCGCACCCCCCTCGTTTCCGGGCCATAGCTTTGCAGCGCGCTCTTCCGCTTATTGGGCTGGAAGCCCTGTGGATAATGCCTGAATCCCCGAATTCTGGCTGATGAAGAACAGGTCTGGGCGCAGGTGATCGCCAGGCTTGTGCGACCATATTCCATATCATCGCACCATTATTGCAAAAGAACATTTTACAGGTCTCGATACATGTTCTTTCCTGCATTACTCTCGCATCTATACTTGATAATTCACCTATATATCAAAATACGACCCGTAAATTTAAATATAAATAGCAGAGATGTATTTATATAAAAGTATAGATCAAAATTCTATTTTAAGAAAAGGCCGTACAAAACCGTATTTTTTCCGTAAAATTCATCAAATCACATATTTACTCTCGACAGACTCGGCCACAAGCGCGCATCTATCAGAACAGAGATAAACAAGAGCCGCTGAAGAAAGTACAAACGCCGTGTCGTCCGATCCATCGCAAGTGCCTGCCGCCGCCGAAGCGCGAAATGAACTGTTGCCGATCATGGATACCGCCACGGATCGCGCGATCGAGCGAAGCCCCCTGCGCCTGATACTCGATCGAACCGCCGTGCTGCTGCTCGGCACGGTGGTCGGCGCGGCGATCGGCTGGACGTTCCAGGCGAGTCCTGGTGCTTCCGCGGGCGCTGCCTCGGTGCCGGTGCCGACACTGTCCGGCTCAATCCAGACCCCGAGCGCGGGCGAGGCCGCGATGATGCGGCAATATGCCGGCCCGTTCGGGCAACTCGAAAAGACGATCGCTGCCGGCGGCCGGGTTCGCGTCGGGGTGTTCGGCGACAGTTTCGGCGACGGGGTGTGGTGGGGCATGGCGCATCAGCTGCCGAGCAAGGCGGGCTTCGATGTCGTCAAGTTCAGCCAGCCGGCAACCGGCTTTACGCGGTACAAGAGCCTCAACCTCGAGACGCACGCAGCGGAGCAGCTCGGCACCGCGCCGCTCGACATCGCGATCATCTCCTTCGGCGCCAATGACGCGCAGGGGATCATCACGCCCGAGGGCAAATATGCCAAGTTCATGGGGCCGCTCTGGCAGCAGGAAGTGGGTGGCCGGATCGACCGCTTCGTCGCGCTGATGCGGAGCCATCATGCGATGGTCTATTGGGTCGGCCTGCCGCGCATGGGCAAGGAATCGCTCGATAGCGATGTGACCGCGATCAATAACTTCTATGCTGAGCGGGTGACGAAACTCGGCGTGCCGTTCATCGACACGCGGCCGATCGCCTCCGACGCGCATGGCCAGTTCGCTGCCTATCTGGACGATCCGAAATCGGGCAAGCGCACGCTGATCCGGGCGCCCGACGGCATTCATATGTCGATGACCGGCTATCTGTGGATCACGCACGGCCTTGCCGATCGCATCCGCAACTACACCGATGCCGCACGTGCAGTGGCCGCTGGTGCCGCGCCCGCCCCCGCAGCGACTGCGTCATGAAATACGCGGCGTTGGCGCTCGCCGCCTTTGCCGGGCCGGCCGTAGCTGCGTCCTGCCCGAGCGCGGTCTGCAATCTCGACGCGCTCGCGCCCTATTTCGCGAAACTGGCGGCGATGAAAGAGACGCCGGGGGCTGCGCCTGTCCACATCCTCCAGATCGGGGACAGCCACACGGCTGGCGATGCGGTGACGGGTGCGTGGCGCGCCTTGCTTCAGGCCCGGTTTGGCGGTGGCGGGCGCGGGGTTATGCCGCCCGGGCGCCCTTATGACGGTTATATCACCCACGGCGTGACCGCGTCGATGTCGCCCGGCTGGTCGATCAGTGCGACCTTCGGGAAAGCGGCGCATGAGCCGCGTTCGCTCCTCGGCCTGTCGGGCTTCAGCCTGACCTCGACGATGCGAGGCGCAGGCATGGCGCTGAACGCTGACCCGGGCATGGCGTTCGACCGCTTCACGCTGTGCGCGATCGCCGGGCCGGAGGCGGGCGGGGTGACGGTGCGGTTCGATGGCGAAGATCAGGGCCGGCTCGATTTCGCGGCGCCTGCCACAACGCCGAAATGCGTGACGATCCGATCCGCGACGCCGCGCAGCTCAGTCGCGATCACCGCTGATGCGGCTGGCCTGACGATCACCTCCTGGGCGGTTTTCCGCGACGATGGCGGCATTGCGCTTTCGAATCTGGGCGTAGTCGGCTCGCAGCTCGCGCAGTTCGCCCGCACAGACGATGCGGTGCTGGCGGAGGAGTTGAAGGCGTACAAGCCGGACCTCATCGTGCTCGCCTTCGGGACGAATGAGGGCTTTGCGCCGCGTTTCGATCCTGTCGCCTATGAGGCCATCCTGCGCCTGCAGATTGCGCGGTTGCGTCGCCTGTCGGGCGATGTGCCGATGCTGATGCTCGGCGCGCCCGATGCGCTGAGCCGGCAGCCGGCGCTGCGCACGAACGCGGCAGGAGACGCGGTTGATTGCGAGCCGCTCCAATCCGGCGCTGCCGCTCGTCCGCCTCTGTTCGCGCCGCCCGCGTTAACCGCCGTGCGCAGCATCCAGCGCCGGATCGCCAGCGAACTGGGGGTCGCCTGGTGGGACTGGCAGGCGGAGATGGGCGGGCCCTGCACCGCGCGGAGCTGGGTCCAGCGCGACATGCCGCTGATGCGCGGCGACTATGTTCATTTCAACACTGCGGGCGGGCTGGAGATCGCGCGTCGACTTCAGGACGACCTGGATAGAGGAGCCGCGCTCGCGGATTAGACGATGTTGTTTCCGACGCTCACCTTCGGCGTTTTCTTCCTCATCACCTTTGCCGCTGTCTGGTCCGCTCGCTCCAATGAATGGCGCAAGATCCTGCTGCTGGTGGCGAGCTGGGTCTTTTACGGCGCCTGGGATTGGCGGTTCGTGCCGCTGCTGGTGTTTTCAGCGCTGATGAACTGGGCGGTGGCGCAGGGGATCGCGAGCGAGCGCTTTATCGATCGCCGCAAGGCGCTGTTGCTGTGCGGCGTGGCGATCAACCTCGTCATTCTCGGCTTCTTCAAATATTTCGATTTCTTCACGGAGCAGGTCGGCGCGACGCTGGCCGCGATCGGCTTCGAGCGCGATCTACCGGTGCTCAGGGTGATCCTGCCGATCGGCATTTCTTTCTTCACCTTCCAGGGCATCTCCTATGTCGTCGATGTCTATCGCGGGCGGGTCGTGCCGGCGCGGCTGCTCGACATATTGTTGCTGATGTCGTTCTTCCCGCATCTTGTTGCCGGGCCGATCGTGCGCGCGGCCGATCTCGTGCCGCAATTCCAGACCCGGCCGAAGCTCGATCGATCGATGGTCTCGATGGCGCTGCTGCTGATCGTCTGGGGGCTGTTCAAGAAGACAGTGATTGCCTCCGAGCTTGCGGTGACCTTTGTCGATCCGGTTTTTGCCGATCCGGCATCGCATTCGGCCCTCGATCTGGTCTTTGCGGCTTACGGCTATGCGGTTCAGATCTACTGCGATTTCTCGGCCTATACCGATATGGCGATCGGGCTGGCGGCGCTGCTCGGCTATCGCTTCCCGCGCAATTTCAACCAGCCCTATCGCGCGCAATCGCTGCAGGAATTCTGGCGGCGCTGGCACATGACTCTGTCGCAATGGCTGCGCGACTATCTCTATATCGAGGCGCTTGGCGGCAGCCGGTTCGGGAAGCTCGCCACCTATCGCAACCTGATGCTGACCATGCTGCTCGGCGGCCTGTGGCACGGCGCGAACTGGACCTTCGTGATCTGGGGCGGGCTTCATGGCGGGGTGCTGGCGGCGGAGCGGCTCTGGGCGGATGTCGGGCCGAAGCGCTGGCCGCCGCTGCCGGCATGGGTGAAGGTGATCGCCACCTTTCATGTCGTGGTGTTGGGCTGGATCTTCTTCCGCGCAGCCAGCTTCGCCGATGCGATGACCTATCTCGGGGGTGTCGCCCATCCGTTCGCCGGGCCAGCCGGCTTCACCGCCTCGCCGCTGATCGTGCTGCTCATCGGCTTCGGCCTGGCGATGCACGCGGCGCCGGAACACTGGATGACGGATGTTGCCGTGCGGGTCCGGCGGTTTCCGGCGCCGCTCATGGGCGTCGGCCTTGCCACCCTGATCCTCGTTATCGACGCGATGCGCTTCGAGGGCGTCGCTCCGTTCATCTATTATCGCTTCTAGGAGGAAGGCATGTCTGCGGCACTGGAATTTCCCGTCGATCTCCCTGATGACCCCATCGACCGGGCGCCGGCGCTGGGGTGGACGGCGATCACCCTCGGCATCGCGACGCTGTCGCTTGCGCTGACCAACGCCTTCTCCATTGAAAGCTGGGGCGCGGATCTGCCGCCGAGCGCGACGGTGGCGCGCCTCATGGACGAAACCGGGCACTGGCGGGCGACGATGGACCGTATCGGCCTGGGCGCACCCCGCGAGACGATGCATCATAGCTGGAAGAGCCTTGAGGAGGCGCGCTGGCCTGACCAGCAAGGGGCGGCCAGCGCGGCGCGTGACGATCCCGACAACGGGCTGCAGGGTTGATCGAGAGAGTGGCGCGGACGGCGGCCCCGAAACCATTCGCCAGGGGCGTGGTGGAAGCGGGGATCGACGTGTCGAATCATTCGACGAATTCCGTCGCCAATCGAGACGTCCGATCAGCTGGTCACGCCGTTGACTGGCTTGCGAGCACCGCTGCTGCCATGCGGTTATACGGGGTCGGAATGCCGTGGCGTTCGCCGAGCCTGACGATCACGCCGTTGCGGGCGTCGATCTCCATTGCGCGGCCGGCGAGGCGATCGGCGTGGATTGAGTTGATGGAGTCGGGCGGCGCGGCGCGGTAGCCGGCGACTACCGTGTCGGGCAGCGAGTCCGGCATGTCGGCGCCCTCGGCGCGGCCGACGGCGACACATTCGGCGACCAGCCCGCGCATCACTTCGGCGATGCCGGGATCGTTCGCCACCTCAGCCGGGCGCAGCGTCAGCGCGTTGACGATCCCGGCGCAGTTGACCGCAAGCTTGCGCCAGGCGGCGGTCACGAAATCGGGCGTGGTGGAAACCGCGATCGGCGTGCCGGCGAACAGGTCGACAAAGGCGCGGCCCGCGGTATCGTCAGGTACCAGAATCGTGCCGGTGCGGCGCTGGCGGATTCGCCCGGGGGCGCTGCGTTCAGCGGGGATGTCTACGATCGCCGGAACGATGCGGTCAGCGGCCGCCAGATCGCGGAAGCGCTCGCGATGCTCGACGCCGTTCTGGAGCACCGCGATGCGCGTCCCGGGGCCAGTGAGGCGCGGGAGCCACAAAGCGGCGGCGGCGCTGTCATAGGCCTTGGTGGCGGCCAGGATCCAGTCGACCGGCTCGGCCGCTTCCGGATCGGTTATCACGCGCGGGCTGGCGCGGATCAGGCCTTCAGGGGTTTCGATTTCGAGATCGGTGATGGGCGTGCGCACGCACAGCGTCACGGCGTGGTGGGAAGACTGGGCCAGCCACGCGGCGATCGTGCCCCCGATCGCGCCCGCACCGATGATCGCAATGCTGGTCACCGGACCAGTCGCGTCATCGGCGCCAGTCATGCCACATTGTTCCGCCCCCAGAGCGCCTCGTAGCGCCAGCCGGAGAGATCCTCGACGATCTCCCGCGCTTCGGGTGACGTGGGCGCCGCGTCCGGATCCGCGCGAAAATGTTCGATCTCGGCCATCAGAACGGCGTGGGTGCGTGGATCGAGCCGGAAACGCGTCGACACGAAGACGCCGAATAGCAGCATTGCCACCGTGCCGAGCCCGAGCACCGCGACGATCGCGGTAATCGCCACCGGGCTCTGAACGCTCGCCTTGGAGACGAAGCCTGAGGCCTGCATGACCTGCCCGACCAGGATCACCGCGAGCGCCTGCGACATCTTGCGCACAAAGGTCATCACGCCGGCAAAGGCCCCTTCGCGCCGCTTGCCGGTGACGATCTCATCGACATCGGCCATGTAGTTATAGGTCGCCCAGGGAATGTAGTTGAGCGCACCGCGGCCAAGCCCGGCAAACACCACCGGCACCCAGAAGATCGCGCTCGTCGCCGTATAGCCCGCCGCATACATGGCGATGAACAGGATAACCCCGCTGCCAAAGCTCAGCGCCGCCAGCCGATAGGCAATGCCGGGGGACAGGCGCAGCGCGAAATTGATCGCCAGCGCGACCGCGATCAGCTGGACGGCATAGGTCACCCCGACCAGATTGGCGACGATCGCGGTCGACCCGGCGAGCGCGAAGATCACGAAATAGGTGAAGGCGGCATTGTAGATATCCTGGCTGATATAGCCGCCGAGATACATGCCGAGGTGCAGCCGGAAAGCACGGATGCGCAGCGTCGAGAAGAGGTTGCGGTAAAGGTCCTTGAATGCGTCGCCCACGCTCTTGCGCTCCACCACCGCCTCATCGAGGCCGGCGGGGCGTGCGCGCTCCCAGCTGAAGGTGTAGAGCAGCCCCGCCGCGAGCATGAACAGCCCGGCAAAGATGATCCCCATATAGAGATAGGTGTCGGGCGAATCCGAGCCGAGCCGTGCGATCAGCCAGCCGGGCAGGAACGCAGCCCCGATTGCCGAGATCTGGCCGCACAGAATCCGCGATCCGGCGAGCTTTGCCTTGGTGCGATAGTCAGTCGCCATCTCGGCGGCGAGCGTTTCATAGGGGATGATCTCCATCGCATAGACCATCTCGAACAGGACATAGGTGACGAGGTAATAGGTGAAGCTCTGACCGCCCACCCACATCAGCGCAAAGCTCGGCAGGAGCGGAATCGCGGCGAGGACGAAGAAGCGCCGCCGCCCGAATTTGCGCCCCAGCCAGCTGCGGCCGAGATTGTCCGAGGTATAGCCGATCAGCGGGCTGGTGATCGCATCGAGCACGCGCGCGACGCCGAAGATGATCGTCGCCTGTGCCGCCGAGAGGCCGCAGAAACTGGTGTAGAAGATCAGGACCCAGGTGCTGATCACCGCCATCGAGCCGGCGCCGAGCACATCGTTCGAGCCATAAGCGAGATAGGTGTACCATCGGACCTGGCGCGCCGGCGGCTGGCTGGATGCGACAATGGCCATCGGCTTCCTCTCGATTGTCCCGCGCCCCATTTCAGAAGCTTGGGCGCGGGATCATGGGGTCAGATATAGGTTCGCAGGAACTCGGCCAGCGCGCAGATCGCCAGGCTCTGCCCATAAGGCATCGAGGTCAGCGGGATGTCCTTGTAGAATTGCATCGTGTCGCCCATCGCGGTGCCGAAGCTCACCTGTTTGAGCTCGCCTGCCTCGTCGATATTGGCGAGCACGGCCCGGATCGCGCTGATGCCGACCGCTTCATATTCAGCCGGCAGATAGCGCTTCCGCACTGCCTTCAGGATGCCATAGGCGAAGCCGGCGGTGGCCGAGGCTTCGAGATAGCTGGTCGGATCGACGATCAAGGTATGCCACAATCCGCTTTCGTCCTGATGCCTGGCGAGCGCCTTCACCTGCGCCTCGAGCGTGTCGATCAGGAAGGTCCTGAGCGCGTCGCCGGGTTCGAGATTGAGCATTTCGATGATCTCGGGGATCGCGATCGTCACCCAGCAATTGCCCCGCGCCCATAAGGCGCCGGCGAAATTGTGCCGGCCGTCAAAGGTCCAGCCATGGTACCAGAGGCCGGTCTCGCGATCAGTCAGATATTTGATGTGGACGAGGAACTGGCGCTTGGCCTCCTCGACATAATGCGGGCGGTCCAGCAGCAGCCCGATCCGCGCGAGCGGCAGGACGGACATCATCAGCGTGTCGTCCCACAATTCCTGCGGGTTCTCGTCGTTGAAGACGATGTGCTGGAAGCCGCCCTCTTCGGTCTTGGGCAGGCCGGCCGGGTCAATCAGCCATTCGGCCCAGCTGTCGAGATAGGGCAGATAGCTCTGGTCGCCGGTCTCCTCATAGAGATTGGCAAGCGTCAGGAAGGGCGACATGGTGTTGATGTTCTTGGTCGGCGTGCCCGCCGCGAAACGATCGGCGAACCATTGCAGCATGATCTCGAGCGCCCGCGCGTCATTGGTCTGTTCGTAATAGCGGTACATACCGAACAGGCCGATGCCGTGAGTCCACTCCCAGTCGTTCCAGCCCTTGGTGTCGATCACGCGTCCGTCGGCAAGGCGCAGCAGGAATTCGCCGCTTTCGTCCTTGAGGTTGACGAGATTGTCGATCAGCTTGCCGATCGCCTGCATCACCGCATCGCGAGGAACGTCGTGCGTCAGTGCGGCCATCCCCTAAATCCTTCGTCTATTCTATAATATGAAACAGGTGCTCAATATGTGGCGGACTAGCCCGAGGCGACGGGCGGGTCAAACGCTAGTGTCCCCGGCGTCGCGCAAGCGCCGCAACTAGCGAGGCCAGGCCGCGCGCTCATGCGAGATGGAATAGCGGCACGAGCGGCCATTCGACCGGGCGGTTGCCCGGCTCGACCTCCATCAGCGGCGCCATATAGTCCCACCAGCGCTGCATTACCGGCTGGTGCGGCAGCGCGTCGCGATCATTGTCCTCGCGCAGCTTGAGCACGGCGAACAATGCGAGCGTCTCCTCGTCGAGGAAGATCGAATAATCGTAAATCCCCGCGGCCGAGATCGCCTCGGCCAGCTCGGGCCAGATTTCGTCATGGCGGCGGCGATATTCGTCCACCACCCCCGGCTTGAGCTGCATCCGGAACGCGTGTGTCGTCATCGCTCATTCTCCTGCGGCATGATGGTCCCGCTCATGGTTTGGCGCGTCCAATCTCGACGGCATAGATGCCGCTGGTGCCTTCCATATTCGATCGGAACACCATCCATTTGCCGTCGGGCGTGAAATGGATGTTGGGCTCGAGACGATAATCATGCTTCGCCATATCGACCAGCCGCTCAGCCTCGAAGGTGCCGGGCGAAATCAGGCTTTCCGAACCCGGGGCGTGAATGCCGGCGACATCGGGGATCGACTTGGGCCGGAACACGTAGAGCCACTTCCCGTCGGGCGCGTGCGCGACCATCTCGCTGTCGCCCCCATCGCCCGAGAACATCGTCTGGTCGGGCGAGATGTTGAAATGGACTGACCATTGGTTGCGCTCGACCTTGTACCAGCGCCGCTTTTCAGTGTTGAGATCGTACCCCGCCACCCAGAAGACCTCGCCGCGCGGGGTCTGCAGATCGTACCAGATGGTCTTGCCGTCGGGCGACCAGAACTCATGGCCGGCGATCTCCATGTTCATCGTGCGGTGATGCACCTGGGTCAGGCCGCTGCCATCGGTGCGGATCGTCCAGATCCGGTCGACCTTGTGCCACGGCCCCTCGTGGCAGAACATCAGCAGCTTCGGGTCGGTGGGCGAGAACTGGAGATGGTTGAGCCAGTCAGTCGCGCGGTGGACGACCCTGCGCTCGCCGGTGCGGATGTCGATCGTGAAGATCTCCATCGGGATGCGCGCTTCGAGCCGATCGTTCAGCCGCACCTCCTTCGCCTCGGCAAAGGTCAGCGGCTTGCCGTCCGGGCCGAGCGCGGCATAGCCTGCCTGGTCGAAGCGCGGATCGCGCCCGACCGCGCCGGGCTGAAGCGGCATGTCGCGCTCGGCGACCGCGCCCGCGAGCAGGGTCTCGTCGGCATTGATCGTGGCGATGCCGCCCGCCGGGATATCGGCGATCCGGTGTGCCTTGCCGCTGTCGATATCGGCCGCCCAGATCTGCGCCGGCGTGGCGGTGCTGCGCCGCGCCGCGCCTTTTGCGCCGCCGGCGATATAATAGACCGTCCGCGTCTTGC